>ENA-UOUJ01001053-UOUJ01001053.1-activated-sludge-metagenome-genome-assembly--contig:-NODE-1053-length-15493-cov-4.599106_pt1 | contig 15493 bp, 9 predicted proteins | sample MGYA00249839_ERZ747224 | MGnify/ENA primary metagenome ERZ747224 (study PRJEB28782, sample SAMN03220277) | activated sludge metagenome | biome: wastewater; feature: sewage sludge; material...
ATATCAACGGGTGTGGTATCGCCTCCAATGCAACGGTGGGAGTGAGTCAGCCGGTAATCAATCCCGGAACACAGATTCAGCCAGCAGGATGTACTACCGGCGGAGGTTCTATAAGTGTGTCTCCCACAGGTGGTACAGCACCGTATCAATACAATTGGTCAACGGGTGCCGTAACAAATAGTATTACCTCTCTGGCACCGGGAACATACAGTGTACAAATCACGGATGCCAATGGATGTGTACTCAACGAAAACAACATTCAGGTACCCAATGTAAGTGCAAATATCAATGTGCAACCGGTAGTGGTTCCAGCCACCTGTGAAACAGGAGGAAACATTACGTTGAACATTACAGGAGGTACAGCTCCCTATGTGTACAATTGGAGCAATGGAGCCACCATGGCTTCCATCAATAATCTTCCTATCGGCATATATAGTGTAACCGTTACCGATATAAACGGTTGTAGTGCGGGTACGGGAAACCTCGAAATCACCCGTTCATCCTCAGCACTTCCTGTAACTCTTGGCAGCACTAAAAATGTTTGTCCGGGCCAAACCCTCACGCTATTTCCGGGTATATACGCCACCTATGCCTGGCAGGATGGTTCAACAGGCAGTACACTCACGGTGCGTGCTCCAGGCACCTATTCTGTTGCTGTAACCGACAATAACGGATGCGCCGGTACTGCCTCAGTGGAAGTAACTGCTAACTGTGGCGGGTTTCTTTATTTCCCCTCAGCGTTTACCCCCGATGGCGATGGCCTCAATGATACGTATGGTGGAGCAGGGCAGGTGGGCGGACTCAAATTTTATTCACTCACCATCTATGGTAGGTGGGGGCAACCGGTTTTTACCACCCGGCGTTTGAATGATAAGTGGGACGGCCGGTATAAAGGAAAACTACTCCCAACCCAAACACTCACCTGGGTGGCCGAATACATCATCGACAACCGGCCCAAACAAATTGAAAAAGGCACCCTATTGCTAATCCGTTAATATTTTTCAGGCATCCGGTTAAGTTGTAACATTGTATTTATAATTCAGGTGCATGAAGCATTTCAGGACATTTACCAAAGAAGCGGTGTTATCCATCACCAAAACACGCCGGTACGAAACCCGTGTGGGGGAACGCATAAAAGTGCTGGAACCCGATACATCGGTTGAGGAGGGCTTGATGAAAAGCGATGCCAAATATGTATTGATTGGTATTCCGGAAGACATAGGTGTACGTGGAAACCTGGGCAATGGCGGTGCTGATTCTGCCTGGGTTCCGTTTTTATCTTCTTTTTTGAACGTACAAAGTAATGCTTTCTTCCCGGCAGAAAATATTTTACTGTTGGGCGATTTTGACTTTGGAGATATTCAATTCCTCTTGGAAAACACAATCTATAATCATGAAGAAAGAATAGAAGCATACCGGCATGCCGTTCAGGTAATAGATGAAGCCGTAGAAAAAATTATTAAACTCATCGCACTCCATGGAAAAATCCCGGTGGTTATCGGAGGTGGGCATAATAATTCTTATCCCATTATACGCGGTGTAGCTAAAGGATTGCAACAATCCGGAAAAATACCATCTGCCAAAATCAACTGCATCAACCTCGATGCGCATTCGGATTACAAACTCCCTGAAGGAAGACACAGCGGCAATGCATTCCGGTATGCCGAAGGAAGTGGTTATCTGCATAAATACAGCATTGTAGGCTTACATGAAAATTACCTGCCTCAAAACGTATTGTACGACATACATCATAACATAAATATTCATTACACCACCTTCGAAGATATTTTTTTAAGAGAGAAGTTCAACTTTAACCAAGCCATAGCCGCATCGGTAAACTTTACAACTGACACTTACACAGGGATTGAAGTAGATATGGATTGCATTACCAATACACTCAGTAGTGCGGAAACCCCGGCAGGTATAACGGGTACGGATGCACGCAGATATGTGCATTACACCACACAAATGAGTACACCGGCCTATTTTCATGTATGTGAAGGCGCCGCACAACTTTCAAACGGAAAAAAAAGCAATACCACTGGTAAACTCATCAGTTATCTGGTGAGTGATTTTATAAAAGCAGCCGAAGAAAGTTAAGCTCGCCAATTACAAACAACCCGTTCTACCTCCGTCTACCGGAAGATTAATCCCTGTAATGTATCCTGCAGATGGTGAGCAGAGAAAGGCAACGGCTGCACCAAAATCTGAAGCTTCTCCCATGCGTCCTGCCGGAATTTCAGCTACCAGTTCTGCTGTTATCTCTTCCGCACTTTTTCCGGTAGATTTCATTTTTTGTTCAATGATGTATTCTGCCCGAACGGTTCGTGTAAATCCGGGCAACACATTGTTCACGGTAATGCCCCAACCGGCCACTTCATTGGCGAGGGTCTTGCTCCAGTTGGCCACCGCAGCACGTATGGTATTACTTACTCCCAGGCCTTTGAGGGGCTGCTTCACAGAAGTAGAAATAATGTTCACGATGCGTCCGTACCCTGCCGTTTTCATTCCGGGTACAAGGGCTGTTGCAAGAATATGGTTACAAATTACATGGGCATTAAACGTTTCGGTAAATGCCGACAAGGGGGCTGATAAAATAGGGCCTCCTGCCGGTCCACCTGTATTATTCACCAGTATATGCGCTGTTTGTCCGCTGCCGGTAAATTGTTCAATGGCTTGCTGCACCGTTTCAGGCTTGCTGAAATCAGCTACCAGATAGCTATGGGTTTGTCCTTGATGATGGTCTAATTTCTGAACAGCCTCCCTGAGTTTTTCCTCATTTCGTGCCAAAAGCACCACATCTGCCCCCAATAATGAGAGTTCATAGGCACTGGCGAAACCCAAACCCTGCGTACTGCCACATACTATCGCTGTTTTTCCTGATAAATTGAGATTCATATTTGCTGCGTTGATAATATGGATAAAAGTCAAATTTAATGCATTCTTCCTTGCAAGAACCGGTTGAAAATCAATAGAAAGTAATCAACCTCCTGTGGAAAACTGTACCGGGTAAAGAATCGCTGTATTCTGCTATATTCGCAGGATGACAAGGGCGGTACTTTTCACCGTACTGTGTTTGTTTTTTTACCTGTGAAAATACGTAGAATGGCAGCAGACAATCAAATCAATTATACCGAAGATAGTATCCGCAGCCTTGATTGGCGCGAACACATCAGGCTTCGCCCCGGTATGTATATCGGTAAACTGGGCGATGGAAGTAGTCCGGACGATGGCATTTACGTGCTGCTCAAAGAAGTGATAGACAACTGCATTGATGAGCACACCATGGGTTACGGAAAAACCATTGAAGTGCAGATCGAAGGAAAAAATATTACCGTACGCGATTATGGCCGCGGTATCCCCTTAGGTAAAGTGGTGGATGTAGTAAGTAAAATCAATACCGGTGCCAAGTACGACAGCAAAGCGTTTCAGAAAAGCGTTGGTTTGAACGGAGTAGGAACGAAAGCGGTGAATGCACTGAGTAGCTTTTTTAAAGTAACGGCATTTAGGGAAGGCAAACAGAAAACTGCAGAGTTTGAGAGAGGCGTGCTGCTGACCGAACACAAAGAAGCATCAACCAAAGAAGACAATGGCACGCTGGTTACATTCATACCGGATGAATCCGTATTCAAAAATTTTCATTTTCAACAAGAGTATCTCGATAATCAGTTCTGGAATTACTGTTACCTGAATGCGGGGTTGGTTATCGTATATAACGGGAAGAAATATGTAAGTAAAAATGGTTTGCTCGATTTGTTGAAACGCAAAACCAATGAAGACGAACTGCGATATCCAATCATCCACTTAAAAGGTGAAGATATTGAAGTAGCCATCACACATGAATCGTCGTATGGTGAGGAGTATTACAGTTTTGTAAACGGACAATTCACTACTCAGGGAGGAACACACCTGGCCGCTTTCCGCGAAGGATTTGTAAAAACCATTCGTGACTTTTATAAAAAAGATTACGATGCATCTGATATACGTGCCAGTATTTGCGCAGCGGTATCGGTAAGGGTGCAGGAACCTGTTTTTGAAAGTCAGACTAAAACCAAACTTGGCTCCCAGGTAGTGTTTGAGAATGGTCCGAGTATGAAATTATTTGTGGCCGATTTTTTAGGAAGAGAACTGAACAACTACCTGCATAAAAATCCATCCACAGCCGAGGCACTGAAGAAAAGAATTGAACAATCAGAGCGTGAAAGAAAGGAATTGGCGGGTATTAAAAAACTTGCCAACGAACGCGCCAAGAAAGCCAACCTCCACAATAAAAAGCTACGCGATTGCAAGTACCACTACAATGAGGAAGTTTCGGGAAAAGACAAGGAGCTTATTCTATCGTTGCAAAATGAAACCACTTTGTTCATCACCGAAGGAGATAGTGCCAGTGGGTCTATCACCAAAGCCCGTAATGTAAATACACAGGCAGTTTTCAGTTTACGAGGTAAGCCATTGAACAGTTATGGTTTGTCGAAAAAAATTGTGTACGAAAACGAAGAGTTCAACCTATTGCAACATGCCCTGAATATTGAAGAGGGATATGAGGGTTTAAGATATCATAATATTGTTATTGCTACAGATGCGGATGTGGATGGATTGCATATCCGATTGTTGTTGATGACTTTCTTTTTGCAATTCTTTCCTGATTTAGTGAAGAATGGCCATGTGTACATTCTGGAAACACCGTTGTTCAGGGTACGCAATAAACAGGAAACCATTTATTGTTACGATGAAACTGAAAAGCAGGCGGCTGTAAAAAAATTGGGCAACAAACCGGAAATCACCCGTTTTAAGGGACTGGGTGAAATTAGTCCGGAAGAATTTGCCCGATTCATTGGCCCTGAAATGCGCCTTCAACCGGTAATCATGGAGCAGGGTGAACACATTCAGCAATTGTTGGAATATTACATGGGTAAGAACACCCCACAGCGTCAGGAGTTCATCATCGACAACCTGAAAGTAGAACTTGATTTGGCAGAAACCACAACTGTATAATTTTAATTTATAAACTGTGATTCATATTGTATTCAATGAGGCAGATGTAGATGTACTGCAATCTGCCATTACGTTAGATGAAAGCATGCAGGGCGATGTGCTTTGCATTCAGGATGATTATTCGGTAGGCCCGGTGCAAAATTTGTATTCTACTGAAGGGATGGAGCTTCGTCGTGCTTGGTGGAAACAAGTACAGGAGGGATACGAAGCGGAGAAAAAAGTTACCACAGACACTCCCGATGATTACGATACCATCGCCGGTGTGGTGGGAAAATTGAGAAGGGATGAACAGGAAACGGTTTGGATTTGGGCTGCTCAGAATAAAAAGGATGTGTCGGGTTATTACTGGTTGTTACATTATTTGAAACCGTTTGCCGGACGTATCTACATTCTCTATCTCAACAACCTGCCTTTCCTGAATGAGAAGGGTGGCATTTTTTATCCGTTAAATCTGCATGAAATTCCTCCGCGCGAATTCCTGAAAGCTAAAAAACTGGCAAGGCCTATCACCCTCAGCGAATTTGAAGTAGATCCGGATGAATGGGAAAAGCTGGCATCGGCCGGCATGCCTGTTCGCATCCTGGAAGGCGGAAAAAAACTGGTACAACATCCTGAACAATTTTTTGACACGGAACTTAAAAAGTTTGTGACACCGGATTGGCAAAAAGCAACGAAGGTGATTCAGCAGTTTAAAGGGAAAGCGAAGCAAACTACCGGAGAAGCCTACCTGCTTTGGCGGTTGAAATTCATGGCAGCAGAAGGCAAACTGGAAGTGCAGTCAAAATCTGTACACTTAAAAGATGTTGAAGTAAAATTAATGCAAGCTTAAGATGAAAATTCAATTACAATTGAAGTTGGAAGAATGCATGATGCTGGTAACAGGCCTGTACATTCTATATTATTCCGGCATGGAGTGGTGGTGGTACCTGCTCCTGTTTATTGGTCCGGACATCAGCATGCTGGGATATCTGGGCGGTAACAAAGCCGGTGCTGCATTGTATAACTCTTTTCACCATAAAGGAGTGGGGCTGATATTGATTTTAACCGGTTTGATATCAGATCATCAACCCATCGTCATGGCCGGTGTAGTAGTTGTGGCTCATTCGGCATTTGACAGGATGTTGGGATATGGATTAAAATTAAATAAAGGATTTAAATACACACACCTCGGTGTCATTGGTAAACAGAGTGGTGAATAAGTCAGTATGGCAAAGAAAACGAAAGAAACCTATACGCATAGTAACAGTGGTGTAAGCGGTCAGTATAAAAGCTGGTTTTTAGACTATGCCAGCTATGTCATTCTCGAACGTGCGGTGCCCGCATTGGAAGATGGTTTAAAGCCGGTACAACGACGCATCCTGCACGCAATGAAGGAAATGGATGATGGCCGTTTCAATAAAGTGGCCAACATCATCGGGCAAAGCATGCAATACCATCCTCATGGAGATGCCAGTATTGGAGATGCGCTCGTGAACCTCGGACAAAAAGATTTACTTATTGAAACACAGGGTAACTGGGGAGATGTACGCACCGGTGACGATGCCGCAGCACCCAGATATATTGAAGCACGCCTGAGTAAATTTGCACTCGAAGTGGCTTTTAATCCTAAAACCACTGAATGGCAACTGAGTTACGACGGAAGAAAAAACGAACCGGTTACCTTGCCGGTGAAATTTCCGTTGCTATTGGCACAAGGTGCTGATGGAATTGCGGTAGGGTTGGCTACTAAAATATTGCCTCATAATTTCTGCGAACTCATTGACGCTTCCATAAAATACCTGAAAGGAAAGAAATTTGAAATCCTGCCCGACTTCCAAACCGGTGGCACCATGGATGCTTCCGGTTATCAGGATGGAAAACGCGGTGGCAAAATCAGGGTACGGGCCATCATTGAGGAACAGGACAAAAAAACACTGATTATTCGCAGTGTGCCATACGGCGTTACCACCACGCAATTGATGGAGAGCATTGTAAAAGCAAATGACCAGGGAAAAATAAAAATTAAAAAAGTTACGGATCATACTGCTGCCGACGTAGAAATCATCATTGACCTTGCTCCCGGCATATCGCCCGACATTACGATTGACGCTCTGTATGCATTCACCGATTGTGAAATCAGCATCTCGCCCAATGCATGTGTCATTGTGGAAAACAAACCCCAGTTTCTGGGTGTTTCAGAATTATTAAGAATTGCCACCGACAACAGCAAAGAACTGCTTCGCCGTGAGCTGGAGATTAAACTGGCTGAACTGTTGGATAAATGGCATTACACTTCTCTGGAAAAAATATTCTTTGAAGAAAAGATATACAAAGAGCTTGAAAAAAAGCATGAAACCTGGGAAAAGGTGCTTCAGGCTATTGAGAAAGCATTTGTGCCATTTGTAAAACAACTGAAAAGAGATGTAACGCGGGAAGATGTGCTGAAACTAACGGAAAAGCCTGTCCGCAGAATATACAAGCTCGACATTGACGAACTCATCAACCAGATTAAGGCCCTCGAAAAGGAAATTAAAGATGTGAAGCATCATTTAAACAATCTGGTGGAATATGCCATTGCGTATTATGAACACCTTTTGAAAAAGTACGGAGCAGGCCGTGAGCGTAAAACAGAGATCAAACAGTTTGATGTAATACAGGCAAAAGATGTTGCCATTGCGAATACACGGTTGTATGCCAACTATGCGGATGGTTTTATCGGCACATCGCTGAAGAAAGATGAATTTGTAACGGAGTGTAGTGATTTGGATGACATCATTTGTTTCACGCGTTCCGGATTGATGAAGGTGGTAAAAGTGGCCGACAAAGTATTCATCGGAAAAGATTTATTACATGTGGCGGTTTTCAGAAAAAATGATGACCGTACTACCTATAATATGATTTATTCAGATGGGAAAACCGGTGTATCCTATGCTAAAAGATTCAATGTAACCGGCATCACCCGTGATAAAGATTACGACCTGAGCAAAGGGTCTGATAAATCAAAGGTGCATTACTTATCAGTGAATCCGAATGGAGAAGCTGAAGTGGTGCGCATTGTATTGAGTCCGAATTGCTCAGCCAGAAACAAGGAACTGGAATATTATTTTGAAGAACTTGAAATCAAAGGCAGAAACTCGATAGGAAATCAGGTAACCAAATACCCGATTCGACAAATTAAGTTTAAAGAAGCCGGACGCTCCACACTCGCCGGTAAAAAAATGTGGTTTGATGATGTGTATGGACGTTTGAATACAGAAGAAAAAGGAACTTACCTGGGAATGTTTGAGCCGGAAGATAAAATCATTGCAATTTATAGTGATGGAACATACGAAATTACCGGACAGGAAATGACACAGCGTTTTGATGCTGAAAAAATCCTATTGATAGAAAGGTACAATCCAGACGCCGTGATATCGGCAGTATATCTCGACATGGAAAAGCTGCAGTACAACATCAAGCGTTTCCGTATTGAAACTTCAACCCTGAACACCCCCTTTCTGTTTATAAAAGAAGGAAAAGACAATAGGCTGGAAGCAGTCAGTACCGATCCGGCTCCGGTATTGAAAGTAACATCCGGTCGTGGACAACAAATCAGAAGTGCGAAATTCAAGGTAGACAAACTGGTGGAGGTAATGGGATGGAAGGCAGTTGGAAGTAAACTTACCGATTATGCCAAAACGGTGGAAATGGAATGGGAAGTTAAAACACCACCCGATCTACAGGGGGCTTTGTTTAATGATTAATACTTAAAACCAATTCTCATGAACCCAACCATACTATGGATAGCCATTGCCGGCGTTGCAGGATTTTTGACGGGTTGGTTGTTAAAATCGATTCAAACCTGGCGCATCAAAAAATCGCTTAACAGCAGCAATGGTTTTTTGGAAAGTGAGCGGTTGATGAAAGAGAAACTGCAAAAGGAAAATCATGCCCTGCAACAAATTCATGCAGCTAAAGAAGCCACACTGATCGAAAAAATTGAACACCTCGAACATCAGCTCAGAAAAATGGACGAAGACATTCTACTCTTGCAGCAAGACAATGAAACAACTGAACAAATGATGCAGGCTACCCAACCCGAACTGCATGAACTCAAACGAAAACTTATTGAAGCCAATAACACCATCGCCCGTTATAAATCGCAGCTACAGATAAAGTGATACATCTCCTCCGGTGGAAATTAAATCACTTGTTATGAAATACCACTTAACGGAAAACTGTTTAATGCTGATTATTCTGTTGTGAACGACATCTTCCTTGCTGAAAACTATGCTCAAATGCGTTGAGCTATTGGTGTACATTTTTCTGCTGCATTCACATTCAATTTTAACATTATTTACTTTCTGTATTTTTTAACAGCAGAAAATGTGGATGGCGGAAAATTTATCCTCTCTTAGCGTGGTAATTTATAACTGACCACTCAAAATTTCTGCTCATGTATAAACATTACTTTTTAATGTTGCTGTGTGCTATGGCAACACAGACAACTGTATTAGCTCAACAACATGCGATTCAACCTCAACCTGTATCCCCGCAAGTGAGCGGCAGCACCGCCGATGACGTTCCGATAAAAATAAAACGGGGCAAAATTCAAATTGTGTTTGCACTGGATGCTACCGGCAGCATGGCCGGGCTGATGGCGGCAGCAAAAGATAAGATCTGGAGCATTGCAGGCAGCATTACCCAATCAGATCCTGCGCCTGAACTTGAATTGGGTTTGGTATTTTATCGTGACCGGGGCGATGCCTTTGTAACAAAACGTGTACCCTTAACCGATAGTATTGATTATGTATATAAAGAATTAATGGGTATTCGTGCGGAAGGTGGTGGCGACAGCCCGGAAAGCGTAAATCAGGGTTTGTATGAAGCGGTTACCATGTTTGCATGGGATGAATCACCCGAGGTATACAAAACGGTTTTTCTGATTGGAGACCAGGCACCGCACATGAAATACACCGATGATGTAAAGTATCCACAAACCTGCATCATCGCAAAAGGAAAAGACATTGTGCTCAATACCATTTTAATGGGCAATGACCCTACCGCCAGAAAAGTATGGAATGAAATTGCCAATTGCTCCATGGGAAGTTTTGTAAATGTTAATATGGGAGTAAATGATATTGCTGTTAAAACTCCTTTTGATGAGGACATTGCCAAAATGAATGACGAACTGGAAGGGATGACCTACTATTACGGTAGTGCCCACATTAAAAACAAAGGCGCTGAAGCAAAACAGTTGTCGGAGGTTGTGATCACCGCCTCACGCAGTAATGTGAAAGCACAACGGGCAGAGTATAAAATGAAATACGCTGCTGAAAAATCAAAATCTTCCGGAAAGTCATATGATTTATTGAAAGATGTAATGGACAAGAAAATTGATGTGAACACCCTGAAACAGGAGGAACTGCCCGATGAGTTGCAAAAGATGACTGAAGCTGAACGAAAAACATTTATTGAAGGGAAATTGGCAGAACGCAAAAAAAAGGAAACTGAACTACAGGAAAAAATTAAACAACGTAACGCGTACATCAAAGAAAGTTTATCAAAGAAAAACGCTGCTGAAGTTAAAAACAGTTTCAACAACATTATCTATGAAAACATCAAGCAACAAACCAAAAAGAAAAACATCGAGCTTACCGGTGAAGCCAAGTACTAACCTCTGAAACCTAAAAGGTAACGGGGCAGCGTACCCTGTCTCCGGAACTGTTGCGAATATTCAGGAAATTCCTGTAAGACATCGTAACCTCAAAGCCGCCTCTCATCTCTGAGGCGGCTTTTAACTTGCTGATATTAATATCATAGGTAAGTCCTAATGCAAACTTGTACAGGTCGAGTTTAATCAGAGGTACAATCGCATCATTCCAACGTAGAAAGCATCCGGCAGAGAAACTGGTGGTTTCATCGTCATCAAACTGAATTAAATCATGCTTGATGATTACACCTCCCTGAGTCTGACGATTTCCACCTTGCATAAAAGCATCCGCATATAAAATCAGCCGATCGTAGGCACTGATTGGGGCCGTAATACCACCATTCAACATCAACTTACGGTTTAACCGTACATCTTTATCAATACTGAAAGCTACTTTAGGATTACTCAGGTGAAAGTAAGCTGCCCCCAAATAGTATTTTACATTCCCGGCTTCGGAGCTATACAACATCCCTACAGAGGCATCCCAGTACGTTACATTGGTATTGTCGAATACCTGGGAGGTGGGGTTGGTTTCACTATACGATCCATTCACAAACTGATCATCAAAACGAAGTTTGGTTGGGTCGAAGCGTTGTTGCACAGCACCTCCCATAAAACCTATAGACAAATAGGTGTCGGTATCCTCATCCAGCGATTTATGAAATGCTACAGCAGGGAGAAGCTGTGTTCTACCCAATTTGGAATCACCGGCCATATCGTTGGTGAGTTGCAAACCAACCGACAAATAATCATTTGAATAAGAAGAAAGTGGAAACTTGAATTCCGTTCCCAAAGCCTGTGTTTTAAAAGGCACTCCGCTCACACTGCCCCATTGAGAACGGTATGCACCAGTAATCCTGAAATCGCCCTTGAAAAATCCGGTGAGCGAAGGGTTGCGCAACATTGGCATTTCATAGAACTGTGAAAAATTTATATCCTGTGCCTGTACATTCACAGCAGAAAGCAACATCCAGCACAATATTAAAAAAGGTTTCATTGTCGGTTACTTTATAATTGAAACATTGCCTTTATACGTATAGGGGGTACCGTTATCACATATCACTTCGGCGGTAAACACAAACACATCCGGTGGTGCATCTTTCCCTCTTACTTTTCCATTCCATCCATAGGCAGGATTATTCGGTAGGAAATTACTGCGTTCGAATACCACTTCTCCCCAACGATTGAAAATTCGGAATGATTTCACACGGGCGATTCCCGTTCCACGAACCATTAAAATATCATTCACTCCATCACCATCAGGTGTAAACGCATTGGGAATGAATACTTGTCCGTCGGTACAGAACACTCTAATATTCATTTCATCTGTTGCTTCGCAACCATAAATATTGGTTACGCGTACAGTATAGGTGATATTATTGCGGATATAGGCGGTAGGCAACGGACAATCCGCACAATCCAGATCTCCCGGAGGCATCCATTCCCATTGAGCTATAGGTCCGTTTTGTATCACTGTAGCGAGTGGTAATTGTGTGCCTGAAGGAAGTTGCTGATCAGGACCAAGAGAAACAGTAGGGTATTGCCCAACAGCCACTACCACATACGCTGTATCGGTGAAACAGTTTTGACCGTCGTACCCGATCACCCGATATGTGGTCGTGATACTTGGTGTTGCTACCGGATTTGAAATAGTGGTATTGTTCAGTGAATTGCCAGGCGACCAAACGTAAGTAGCCGCACCACTGGCCATTAACGGTGCTGATTGACCAATACAAAGTGTATCATTATCCGAAACATTCATTACCAATGGCTGAATCACTGTAATTACAATGGTATCGGTGGCAGTACAACCGTTGGCTGAAGTACCGGTTACTACATAAGGGGTGGTAACGGAAGGATTCGCTAACGGATTCGCACAATCGTTACAGGATAACCCCTGATTGGGCGACCATTGATATTGTAAACCACCGGTTACACTAAGCTGGGCTGAACCACCCAAGCAATAAGTTACATCGCTGCTGGCACGCACCACCGGCGACTGGCGAACCTGAATATTGTGGAATGCTGTATCGTAGCAACCGGCTGGTGTGCCTGCAATTAAACGAATCGTATAACTTCCCGGCAATGCAAAAGAATAATTAATACGGTCACCCGTAAACGTAGTTCCATTCGAAATACTCCATTGGATAATATTTACGGGATCAATGGATTGAAGTATACTATTGAACAACACATCGTCACCGGTACACACTTCAATCGGCGCAACAATAGAGGCCGAAGGAATGCTGTTTACATCAATGTTTATCTGCTTGGTCACTGTATCGGCACACCCGCTGTTTCCGGTAACAATCATTTGAACCGTATACACTCCGGAGATGGAGTATGAATGTTCTACCGTAACGCCACTGCCTGTGTTTCCATCTCCAAAATTCCATAACACACTGTTTTTTCCAAAAAACACCGATGAAGTATCTGTGAAGCGAACGTTTGTGAAGCCACAGAAGTTTCCGGTAGTGTGTATAAATCCTGCTGAGATACGATCCACTTTAATGGTATCGGTTCCCCGAATTGGATAAGTACAACCATCCGCACTCTGCAAGGTGACTGATGGAATATAGTTGCCGGGTTGAGCATACGTGTGAAAGACCACACGCTGGGTGTTAGTGAATGTTGTGCCATCATCCAAATCCCACGTAACAGTTTGAATGTTACTGCCTGACACCTCTAAACGAACGGCATTGGGCGAACAAACAAATCCTCCCGGATAACTTAACGTGCCTGACACACCATTTACTCGTACCACCTGCGACGACGTATAAGTACATCCTCCCGGTGAAACGGCGGTAAGCCGAACTGTGAAGACGCCAGTAGATTGATAGGTATGTACCACACTATCGCCTAAACCCGTGTTGCCATCTCCAAAATCCCATACACTCGTTTGGGAAGGTCGCTGGTCATTCACAAAGGTTACTGTCATTGGCACGCAATTGCCTGATGTTTGAACAGTGAATGATCCGGGCAAAGAAGCAACTACCTGAACTTGTTGTTCTACACTATCCACACAAATATTACCCGGCGGATTCACGCGATAAATATTCAATTTCACCATATAGGTACCGGAGGCTGAATAAGCGTGCGTAGGGTTTACAAGGGTAGAGGTTGTGCCATCACCAAACTGCCATATATAAGAAGTGGCAGCATCAGACTGATTGGTAAATTGTATAGGTTCACCGATACACACTGTATAACGGTCGGCCATAAACGCTGCATTTGGATTTGGGAACACGGTCACAATTCTTGTAGTGGACGTATCTGTACAGGCATTTTCCGCATGCAATGTAACAGTATAGGTACCCGGCGAAATAAATGTATGATACACGGTATCTACATTGGCAGTTGTACTTAAAATATTTCCATCTCCGAAATTCCAGTTAAATACATTGGCTCCGGGCGTATTGTTGATAAAAGGAACAGCATGTGGAGCACAACCAAACTGGTCAGGCCCATTCATCTGGAAATTCAAGTTAATATTATTGGGAGCAGTGATGATATCAAAGAAACTCGTATCTGCACCACATTCATTGGTTGCAATTAAGCGTACAGTAAATGTATCTACTACTCCGGTAAAATACGTATGTGAAACATTAGTATTTTGTGTGGTTTGGAAAGATGTACCATCACCATAATTCCAATCATAGGTTACGTTATTGCCTCGGGTGGTGTTTACAAATGTGACCTGCATGGGAGAACAACCCACCGTACGTGAAGGAGAGAACAAAGCAATAGGTGGTGCTTTCACACGTATGGGTTGTGTGAGTGTAATGGTATCGCAAACGGATACAATTTGCAGTTGTACATTATACACCGTATCTCCACTTTGTGGATTCGGCTGGAACACCACTGAACCTGGTTGTTCCAGGTTGGAGGTAATTCCATTTCCGAAATTCCAGTTATATGTATACGTTGACCCTCCGGGTGTGGTATTTAAAAATGCCACTTGTAAAGGGCCGCATCCTTCCTGAATATCAGTTGTAAAGGATGGTGTGGGCAATACGTACGTATAAAAAGTATGACGCATGGTATCCGGCAAACATCCAAAGAGCGAAGTGGTGATCAATGTAATTTCTACACTGTCATGTTGATTCGGTATGGTATATCCAGGAAACGTTGTACCACTTCCTATAAACACATCATCAGCGTACCAGTTGTATTGATTATTCTGCAATGGGAACGTTTGCAACCCCACAATTGACGCATCGATCAGAAATGGAGGGCAACCTGTAATTTGAGAAGGAGTAAATACCGCATGGGCATCCGGATTCACCTGCACAACCAATGTTGCATCGGGCCCCTCACATCCAAAAGTATTGGTTTGTGTTACATAGTACGATGTAGAACCTATAGATTGCGTAGATGGCGTAGGAGCTGTTGCAACTGGTACAGTGGTTCCTGCACCCAGGTACCAGTTGAGCGTATTGCCGGTTGAGGCAGTAGCTGTTAAAGGCACTGCGTTGGTATTGATGCATAGTTCAAGCGGACTTGCCACTACCGGTGCCGGAGGCAACGGATGTACTACCACATTTAAACTAGCCGCAGCTGAAGTACAGTTATTGATGGTAACGGTTGCCGAGTATAATCCTGCATTGGCAGCCGACATGAGTGAAATAGAAGGATTTTGCTGTGTGCTGTTAAACCCTGATGGCCCGCTCCATGTGTAAAATGCTGTTCCCGGAAGTGTGGTTGTTGCATTCAGTTGTAATGTTTCAAGTGCACACACCGGTCCATTTTGTGTGAGTTGAGGAGGTGCTGGTGGATTTGGATCAACTAAAATAATATCAGCCGCAGGAGAAGAGGTACAGTTATTCA
>ENA-UOUJ01001054-UOUJ01001054.1-activated-sludge-metagenome-genome-assembly--contig:-NODE-1054-length-15484-cov-4.727202_pt1 | contig 15484 bp, 16 predicted proteins | sample MGYA00249839_ERZ747224 | MGnify/ENA primary metagenome ERZ747224 (study PRJEB28782, sample SAMN03220277) | activated sludge metagenome | biome: wastewater; feature: sewage sludge; material...
GGGTTGATATAGACGTGGAAATGCCGGCCCGTGGGCAGGTGGTTCACCAGTTCGACCGCGCCGATTTCGACGATGCGGTCGCCCGTATCGGGATCGAAGCCCGTGGTTTCGGTGTCCAGAACGATTTCGCGCAGGCTTTCACTCATGACGGCGTCCTTCCAGGATGGCGGCGCAGATCGCCTCGACCGCTTGCCGGGCAGTTTCGGGCGTGTCGGTCGGGATGATCCAGGTGGCGCGGGCGCGTTTGTCGGCGTCCGGCATCTGGCGGGACAGGATCATGTCCAGCGCCTCGGCCGTCATGCCGGGGCGGGCCAGGACGCGGGCGCGCTGGACCGCCGCCGGGGCGGACACCACCGCAGTGCCGTCCATCGCCGCATCGGCGCCGGTTTCAAACAGCAGGGGGATGTCCAGCACCACGATGGGCGCCGCACGGTGGGCCTCGATGAAGGCGGCGCGGTCGGCCGCGACCAGCGGATGGACGATTCCTTCCAGCGTCGCAAGCTGCTCGGGATTGTCCAGCAGCGTCTGTTTCAGGCGCGTGCGGTCCACATGAGGGCCATCGGGCCCCTGGGCGATGGCTTGGGGAAAGGCCGCGCCGACCAGACCCACTGCAAAACCGCCCGGCGCATACAGGCGATGGACCGCGGCATCCGCATCCCACACCGGATGGCCCAGTTGCGTGAAGATGGCGGCGGTGGCGGTCTTGCCCATGCCGATACCGCCGGTCAGGCCCAGACGGAAGCTCATGCCAGCACCGCCCGGCGCAGGCCGTCGTCAATCTCGGGGCGGACCCCGAACCAGCGTTCGAACCCCGGCGCTGCCTGGTGCAGCAGCATCCCCAGCCCGTCCACGGTCCGGCAGCCCCGCGCCCGCGCCGCCAGCAGGAAGGGCGTGTCGAGCGGCGCATAGACAAGATCCGTCACCAGCGCATCGGGCGACAGCGCGTCCAGGGAAAGGGACAATGCGGGCTTGCCCTGCATCCCCATCGAGGTCGCATTGACCACCGTGGCCGCACCCTCCAGCATGCCGTCCACCTTTGCCCAGTCATGGACGACGACGCGGGCGCCGAATTCGGACCTGATCTGTTCGGCCCGCAGGCGGGTGCGGTTGGCGAGGCGCAGCTGAGGCACGCCGCATTCCAGAAGCGAGGCCACGACCGCCCGCGCCGCGCCCCCCGCCCCGATCACGGCTGCCGCCCCGGCCGCGGGGTCCCAGTCCGGGGCATGCTGGCGCAGATTGGCGATGAAGCCATAGCCGTCGGTATTGTCGGCATGGATGCGCCCGTCGGGACGAAAGATCAGCGTATTGGCCGCCCCGATCAGCGCCGCCCGGTCGGTGACGGAATCGGCCAACGCCAGGGCTGCCTCCTTGTGCGGGATGGTGACATTGGCGCCCACGAAGCCCGCCTTGGGCAGGCAGTGCAGGACCTGCCCCAGATCCCCCGGCGCCACCGGCAGCGGCACATAATGTCCCGCCAGCCCATAGCGGCGCAGCCAGTGCCCGTGCAGGCGGGGGGACCGGGAATGCGTGACGGGCCAGCCGATCACCCCGGCCAGGGGAATCCGGTCGTCTGGCGGAGTGGCAGGGAGATCGGTCATGGGCTTACCCGGATGGAACAGGAACCACTCGATCCTAGCCCGCGGCGGCAGGGGACGAAACCCCGGCCCGAGGAATCCACGGCCTGTGGAAAACTCGGTTGAAAAACCTGCGCCGCACCTTGGGACTCCGAGGGGAACAATGCCCCCCTGGCACAGCGATGTGGAAAATTATCCAGAACATTCAAGGAACCGCGGCCATTCATCCACAGGTTCACAACCCTTCCCCGTCTCTTCGACAGCCTGTGGACAACCGCTGTTGGCCACCGCTTGGGACAAGGATTTATCAACAGGGAATCGCCTTGAAAGATATGGGATTCGCCGGTTTGTCCCGACCGTTTTCCCCTGATTGCCAACATGGGCGGAAAACGGGGATGAATGACGGCGAAGCGGTGCAATCCGCATGTGCACAGGCCCATCTGCCACATCTTCCCTTTCTTATCTGTTCCATAGAATAAGAGGCGTGAGACGGAGTGCGCGATGACCGACCTGCTGGCGACGTGGTATCCTTGGATCAGGGCGTTCCACGTCATGGCCGTGATTTCCTGGATGGCGGGGCTGTTCTATCTGCCCAGGCTGTTCGTCTATCATGCCGAACGCGGCCGGGCGGGGGCGGAGCCGGCCGAAAGCTTCGTCATCATGGAACACAAGCTTCTGCGGCTGATCATGAACCCGGCGATGATGGCCACCTGGGTGGCGGGTCTGGCGCTGGTCTTCACCCCCGGTATCGTGGACTGGTCGATGGTGTGGCCCTGGACCAAGGCGGCGGCGGTGCTGGCGATGACCTGGTTTCATCACGCGCTGGTCTGGGAATGGCGGGCGCTGCGCGATGGCGGGGGCAGGACGGGGCGCAGCTATCGGCTGATGAACGAGATCCCGACGCTGCTGATGATGGTGATCGTCGCCTCGGTGATCGTGAAGTTCTGAGGGCGGCGTTGACTCGCGCGGGCCGATGACCTACTTGCCCCGGTGCACGCCGTCCGGCGGGCATTCTTCCGACATTCGAATCGCCGTCCCGCCCCTGATGGCGCGGTTCGGGCGCAAGGTGATCCGATGAGCGACGAGCGTCTCAACCTGTCTGATCTGAAGGCCAAGAGCCCCGCCGACCTGCTGTCCATGGCCGAGGAGTGGGAAATCGAGAACGCCTCGACCATGCGCAAGGGCGAGATGATGTTCCAGCTGCTGAAGGAACACGCCGAGGAAGGCGTGGAGATTGGCGGCGACGGCGTGCTGGAGGTCGTGCAGGATGGATTCGGATTCCTCCGTTCGACCGAGGCGAACTATCTGCCCGGTCCCGACGACATCTATGTCAGCCCCGACATGATCCGGCAGCACAGCCTGCGCACCGGCGACACGGTCGAAGGCGTGATCCGCGCGCCGGGCGAGAACGAGCGTTACTTCGCGCTGACCAAGGTCGAGAAGATCAATTTCCAATCGCCCGAAAAGGCGCGGCACAAGGTGGCCTTCGACAACCTGACGCCGCTTTACCCCGATGAGCGGCTGAAGCTGGAGATCGACGACCCGACCGCCAAGGACCGGTCTGCGCGCATCATCGACCTGGTCGCGCCCATCGGCAAGGGCCAGCGTTCGCTGATCGTGGCCCCGCCGCGCACGGGCAAGACGGTGCTGTTGCAGAATATTGCCAGCTCGATCGAGAAGAACCACCCCGAGTGCTATCTGATCGTCCTGCTGATCGACGAACGCCCCGAGGAAGTGACCGACATGCAGCGGTCAGTAAAGGGCGAGGTCGTCAGTTCGACGTTTGACGAACCCGCCTCGCGCCACGTCGCGGTCAGCGAGATGGTGATCGAAAAGGCCAAGCGTCTGGTCGAGCACAAGCGCGACGTGGTCATCCTGCTCGATTCGATCACCCGCCTGGGCCGGGCATTCAATACCGTGGTGCCGTCCTCGGGCAAGGTGCTGACCGGGGGCGTGGACGCGAATGCGCTGCAGCGGCCCAAGCGGTTCTTCGGCGCCGCGCGCAACATCGAGGAAGGCGGGTCGCTGACCATCATCGCGACGGCGCTGATCGATACCGGATCGCGCATGGACGAGGTGATCTTCGAGGAATTCAAGGGCACCGGCAACAGCGAGATCGTTCTGGATCGCAAGGTCGCCGACAAGCGCGTCTTCCCGGCCATGGACATCCTGAAGTCGGGGACGCGGAAGGAAGAGTTGCTGGTCGATCAGAAGGACCTGCAGAAGACCTATCTGCTGCGGCGCATCCTGAATCCGATGGGCACGACCGACGCCATCGAGTTCCTGATTTCCAAGCTGAAGCAGACCAAGAGCAACGCCGATTTCTTTGAATCGATGAACGCCTGAGGATGGGATGCCGACCATCTTTGCCGAGGCGACCCCGCCAGGGCGCGGCGGCGTATCCGTCGTCCGCCTGAGCGGACCGGACGCGCGTGCCATTGGCGAAGCCCTGGCCGGACCCCTGCCCGAGCCGCGCCGGGCCGAGTTGCGCCAACTGCGCGACGGTGGCGATCTGATTGATCAGGCACTGGTCATTCGTTTCGGCGAAGGATCAAGCTTTACCGGCGAAGCGGTGGTCGAGTTCCAGTTGCATGGGGCGCCGGTCGTGGTGCGCCGGTTGGAACGGGCGCTGCTGGTCCGAGGCGCGCGCCGGGCCGAAGCCGGCGAATTCACGCGCCGAGGTTTTCTGAACGGACGCATCGCGCTGAGTGAGGCCGAAGGTCTGGCCGATCTGTTGTCGGCGGAAACCGAGGCGCAGCGGCGGCAGGCGATGAGGGTTGCCTCGGGCGATCTGGCCCGTTGGGGCGAGAGCCTGCGAAGCCAGTTGATCCGTGCAGGCGCCTTGATCGAGGCATCGCTGGATTTCGCCGACGAGGACGTACCCGAGGAGGTGCCGGCCGAGGTCTTCTCGATTCTGGTGCAGGTCCGGGAGGAGATGGCGGCGATGCTGCGGGGCTATCCTGCTGCCGAACGGCTACGCCGTGGCTTCGAGGTGGCGATTGTGGGGCCGCCGAATGCGGGAAAGTCCTCACTGCTCAACCGGATTGCACAGCGGGATGTCGCGCTGGTCAGTGACATTGCGGGGACCACTCGCGACGTGATCGAACTGCACACCGATCTGGGCGGTCTGGCAGTGACATTCCTGGACACCGCTGGGCTGCGTGAGGCCCAGGACAGCGTGGAACGGATGGGCGTCGAACGCGCACGTGCCCGCGCGGAAGCCGCCGATCTGCGGCTGCATCTGTCCAGTGACGGCAGCGTGGACGAGACAGTCTGGCGCGCGGGCGACTTGACGGTTCGAAGCAAGAGCGATCTGCGACCGGGGGATGTATCCGCGGTAACCGGTGAGGGGATCACCGGATTGCTGAAGCGGGTGCAGGAGATCCTGCAATCGCGCGTGGAAGGCTCGGGTCTTTTGGCCCGGCAGCGTCAGGCCGAAGCCGTTGAACGCGCCATCCACGCCCTGAATGTCTTTCCCGATTTCCCGCCCGAGATTCTGGCCGAGGCGATCCGGCAGGCGGCACAGGGATTGGCCGAACTGGTTGGCCGAATCGGTGCCGATGACTATCTGGATGAGGTCTTTTCGAGTTTCTGCATCGGCAAGTAGGATGCTTCACGTGAAACAATTCGATGTCGTCGTGATTGGCGCCGGGCATGCGGGTCTGGAAGCCGCCTGTGCTGCCGCCCGCATGGGCGTGTCTGCGGCGTTGGTCACATTGCGCGCTGACGATGCCGGCGCCATGTCTTGCAACCCCGCGATCGGAGGATTGGGCAAAGGTCATCTGGTCCGCGAAATCGATGCGCTGGACGGAGTCATGGGGCGACTTGCGGATGCGGCCGGTATCCAGTTCCGTCTTTTGAACCGCCGCAAGGGTCCGGCCGTTCAGGGTCCCCGCGCGCAGGCAGACCGCGGCCTTTATCGGCAGGCAGCGGCGGCGGAGATCGCGATCACCTCGGGACTGTCCCTGATCATTGACGAAGTTGAGTCACTCTTGAGGGACGGCAGCCGCATCCGCGGCATTCGTCTGGCGGATGGAACGGAACTGATTGCGTCTTGCGTGATCGTTACCACCGGCACTTTCCTGAACGGCGTTATCCATATCGGTGATGTATCGCGTCCCGCAGGCCGCTGGGGCGCGGAACAGTCCAGTGGTCTTGCCGGCGCGCTGCTGGATCTGCAGTTGCCGCTGGGGCGGCTCAAGACCGGAACTCCGCCGCGTCTCGCACGTGCCAGCATCGACTGGGACAGCCTGGAACAGCAGCCGGGCGACGAGAAGCCCGTCATGATGTCGTTCCTGAATGCTGCCCCGGTGGCGCCTCAGGTCGCCTGTGCCATCACCCATACCAATGCGCGTACACATGACATTATCCGGGATAATCTGGCTCGGTCCGCCATGTACGGTGGCCGGATCGGCGGGGTGGGGCCACGTTATTGTCCGTCGATCGAAGACAAGATCGTCCGCTTTGCCGACAAGGACTCGCATCAGGTCTTTCTGGAACCGGAAGGTCATGACAACGAACTGGTTTATCCGAACGGCATTTCGACCTCGCTTCCGGCCGATGTGCAACTGGCTTATGTTCGCAGCATGCGGGGGTTGGAACAGGGGGAAATCGTCCAGCCCGGCTATGCGGTCGAATACGACTATATCGACCCTCGCGCCCTGCAGCCTACTTTGGAAACCCGCTGTATTGCGGGCCTCTATCTTGCCGGGCAGATCAACGGCACGACAGGCTATGAGGAAGCTGCGGCCCAAGGGCTGGTCGCTGGCCTGAACGCCGCGCGCCGCGTGCTGCAGACCGATCCTGTAATCTTCAGCCGCACCGACAGCTATATCGGCGTGATGATCGATGATCTGGTGACGCGGGGCGTCAGCGAGCCTTATCGCATGTTCACCTCGCGCGCCGAATTCCGGCTGTCACTGCGTATCGACAACGCCGACCGACGGCTGACCCCCTTGGGTATCGAACTGGGCTGCGTCGGCCGGGAACGTGCCCGGCAATTCGCCGACAAGTTGAATCGCTTCACCCGCCTCCGGCTGGCGACTCAAACTGCGACCTTCACGCCCACCGAATTGGCGCGACAGGGTATGGCGGTGCGGCAGGATGGTCAGACGCGCAGTCTTTTTGCGCTGATGGGCTCCGGACTGGACATCCAGCCGCTCCTGAAGATCCTGCCCGCCGAGATGCGCGCAGACAGGGATAGCCTTGAACTGGTGTGCAACGATGCGATGTACGACCAGTTCACCACCCGGCAGGCGCGCGACGCAGAAGAGCTACGCCGACAGGAACGGCTGGCGATCCCCGCCGAACTTTGCTTTGACGGCATTCCAGGTTTGTCCGCTGAACTGCAGGTCAAGCTCTCGGCGCAGCGACCCCGCAGCATTGCCGAAGCCGCTCGCATCGAAGGCATGACCCCCGCCGCGCTGACGCTGTTGATTGCACAGCTGCGACGTCATGCGGTGAATGCAGCATGACTGCTTCACGTGAAGCAGAGCAGTTGACCGCCTATGCCGAGTTGATCCGCAAATGGAATCCAGCCATCAACCTTGTCTCGCCGAACAGTCTGGCTGAACTGGAAACCCGCCATATAGCCGACAGCCGGCAACTGGCCTGTATCGCGTCGGGCGCGCAGGGAAGCTGGCTCGATATCGGCAGTGGCGGAGGACTGCCGGGTATCGTCGTGGCGATCCAGCGGCCGGACCTGTCAGTCACGCTGCTGGATTCGGATGCCCGCAAGATTGCGTTCCTGCGTACGGCCATCCGCACGCTTGCATTGGGAAACTGCCGCGCAATATCGGGCCGGATCGAAAGCTCGGCCCCGGCGCACGCCCAAAATCTCAGCGCGCGTGCGCTTGCTCCTCTGGACCGGCTCATGCCATACGTCCAGCGGCATCTGGCAAAGGACGGGACGGCCTGGTTGATGAAGGGACGCAACTGGCAGCAGGAAATCGCTTCGGCGCAGCACGGATGGGACTTTCATGTCACGGCCCATTCCAGTCTCACCGATCCCGAAGCCGCCATACTCGAAATTCGGGAACTGGAGCGCCATGATTGACCGGCTGATCATCGCCGTGGCCAACCAGAAGGGTGGCGTCGGCAAGACGACCACGGCCATCAACCTCGGAGCGGCCTTGGCCGATCAGGGCCAGCCCGTAACGGTCATCGATCTGGACCCGCAGGGTAATGCCTCGACCGGGCTGGGCATCGATCCCGCCGACCGGTCGCCGAACAGCTATGACCTGCTGATCGGCGATGCGACGTTGGCCGGGGCGTCGCGTCCGACGTCGATCCCGCGGCTGTCCATCGTTCCGGCCACCGCCGATCTGTCCTCGGCCGAACTCGACATCGCTGGCCGCCCCCGTCGCACCCATCTGCTCTCAGATCAGTTGCGCGCAGCAGCACAGGGCGTGGTGCTGATCGACTGCCCGCCCGCTCTGGGCCTTCTCACCATCAATGCGATGGTGGCGGCGGAAAGCATCGTGGTTCCGTTGCAAGCGGAATTCTATGCGCTGGAAGGGCTGTCGCAGCTGATGCTGACCATTCGCCAGGTCCGCCAGACCGCCAATCCGGCTCTGCGCATCGAAGGCGTGTTACTGACCATGTCCGACAACCGCAACAACCTGTCGGCTCAGGTCGAGGCGGATGCCCGCAGCACGTTGGGCGACCTGGTCTTTCAGACCGTCATTCCCCGCAACGTACGGGTGTCGGAATCACCCTCGCATGCGCTTCCCGTGACCAGCTACGATCCGGCTTCAAAGGGCAGCATCGCCTATCGCAATCTTGCCGCCGAACTGTTGGCCCGCCACAGCAAGGAGAGGGTGCATGGCTGAGCTGAAACCCCGCAAGGGCGGTCTGGGCCGCGGACTTTCGGCCTTGATGGCGGATGTCGATCTCGGCCCCGGCCTGCCTGCAGGCACGTCTGCGGACGGCGTGCAGCGGCTGCCGATCGAGCAACTGATTCCCAACCCCGATCAGCCCCGCCGCGCCTTCGAACCCGAGGCTCTGGCCGAACTCGCCTCCTCGCTGCGCTCGCGCGGCGTGTTGCAGCCGCTGATCGTGCGCCCGCACCCGACCGATGCCGGGCTTTACCAGATCGTCGCGGGTGAACGGCGCTGGCGTGCCGCGCAGATCGCCCAACTGCATGAGGTTCCGGTCCTCGTCCGGGAACTGGATGATACCGAGGTTCTGGAAGTCGCCCTGATCGAAAACATCCAGCGCGCCAACCTGAACCCGATCGAGGAGGCCGCCTCGTTCCGCCAGCTGATGGACCGCTTCGGCCATACGCAGGAAAAGCTGGCCGAGGCCATGGACAAGAGCCGCAGCCATATCTCGAATCTGTTGCGCCTGCTGAACCTGCCCGATCAGGTGCAGATCTGGGTCCGCGAAGGCAAGCTGACCGCCGGCCATGGGCGCGCACTGGTCACGACCCCCGACCCCGTGACGCTGGCCCGGCGCGTGATGGAACGCAGTCTGTCCGTGCGCGAGACCGAGGAACTGGCCCGCAAGGCCAACGAACGTCCCATCGCGCCGCGGCCGCGCGTGCGCCAGGACAAGGACGCCGATACGCGGGCGCTGGAAAGCGATCTTTCCTCCAATCTGCGGATGCCGGTCCGGATCGATCATGCGGGCGTCGATGGCGGCCGGATGACGATCACCTACCGCGATCTCGATCAGCTCGACCGGCTGTGCCAGTTGCTGGGCGGGATGGCCTGATCCGATTCAGGCCAGTTCGCGCAGGATGGCGTTCAGCACCGGCCGTCCCGTCGCTGTCGCCCACAGCCGGGTGCCATTGCTATTCACCAGCCCCAGTTCGCCCAGCCGCGTTATTGCCTGATCATCGACCGGTCGCCCGGCAAGGCGGGCATATCGATCCAGATCCATGCCTTCAGCCAGCCGCATCGACATCAGCAGATATTCCGTCGCCTGCTCATCCAGCGGCACAGTGGCGCGGGGCAACTCGCCAGCGCCGCGGCCCACCGCCTCCAGCCAGGCGCCCGGCTGGCGGGGGGCTTCGGTCGCAAACCGCACGCCACCCAAGGTCAGCCGCCCATGCGCGCCGGGACCGATCCCAGCCCAGTCACCCTGTCTCCAATAGACCAGATTGTGCCGGCTTTCCGCGCCGGATCGGGCGTGGTTGGAAATCTCATAAGCGGGCAGGCCTGCAGCGGCGCAGATTGCCTGTGTCTCCAGATACATGTCGGCTGCCAGATCGTCGGCGGGCAACCCTTTCAGCCCGCCCGCGGCGTGGCGCGCCCCGAAGGCCGTGCCTTCCTCGATTGTCAACTGATACAGCGACAGGTGATCCACGGCCATTGCCAGCGCCTCGCGCAGTTCCGCGGCCCAGGCGTCGCGGCTCTGATGCTGGCGGGCATAGATCAGGTCAAAGCTGACCCGCTCGAAAGACGAGCGCGCCACCTCATAGGCGGCGCGCCCCTCGGCCGCCGTATGCAGCCGGCCCAGCCGGCGCAGGTCATCATCGTTCAGCGCCTGCATGCCCATCGACAGCCGGTTCACCCCGGCATCCGCATAGCCACGGAAGCGGCCCCGCTCGACGCTGCCGGGGTTCGCCTCCAGCGTGATCTCGATGTCATTGGCAAAGGCCCAGGCGGCGCGGGCGGCATCGATCACCCCCGCCACCACCTCGGGTTCCATCAGCGACGGCGTGCCGCCGCCAAAGAAGATGCTGCCCAGCACACGGCCGGACGTCTCGGCCCCGGCCCGCGCGATCTCACGGCAATAGGCGTCCAGCCACGCCCGCTGGTCGATCGCAGCCACGACATGGCTGTTGAAATCGCAATAAGGACATTTCGAGGCGCAGAACGGCCAGTGGACATACAGTCCGAACCCGCCCGCGCGCCAGTCGGCGTCCAGATCGGCCTGTGCCGCTCCTGGTTGGCGCAACTCAGTCAAACAGGGCCTGCAACTGCCGGAACGCCGCCGCACGGTGGCTGATGCGGTTCTTTTCCTCGGCCGTCATCTCGGCATAGGTGCGCGTGTCCCCGTCAGGCACGAAGATCGGGTCATAGCCATGCCCCAGCGCCCCGCGCGGCGGCCAGACCAGCCGTCCCGGCGCCACCCCTTCGAAAACCGCCTCCTCCCCATCCGGCCATATCAACAGCAGGGTGGCGCGGAACTGCGCCCTGCGCGGCTCGGGCACCCCGCGCGCCTCCAGTTCGCGCCATGTGCGCGCCATCGCCTGCATGAAATCGCGTCCCTGCGGCGTCTCGGCCCAGTCGGCGGTATGGACGCCGGGCGCGCCCTCCAGCCCGTCCACGGTGATGCCGCTGTCATCGGCCAGCACCGGCAGGCCGGTGGCCTCCATCGCGGCCCGGGCCTTGATGCGGGCATTGCCGACAAAGGTCTCCTCGGTTTCCGCGGGTTCGGCCAGGTTTATCTCGGCGGCACCCACCACCTCGATCCCGTGGGGCGCGAACAGGGCGCGCATCTCCTCCAGCTTGCCGGCGTTGTGGGTCGCGACCAGCAGCCGCCCTGCGGTCAGCTTGCGCATGCCAAGGCCGCCTTTTGCGCCGCCACCAGCCCCGCGATGCCCGTTTCGGCCAGATCCAGCAATTGCCCCATCTCGCTGCGCGAAAACGCGGCACCCTCGGCCGACATCTGCACCTCGACCAGCCGGCCCGCGCCGGTCAGGACGAAGTTGCCGTCCGTGCCTGCCGCGCTGTCCTCGGCATAATCCAGGTCCAGCACCGGCTGGCCGGCATAGATGCCGCAGCTGACGGCGGCGACATGATCCATGATCGGATCGCCGGTCACCAGCCGCGCGGCGATCAGCTTGTTGACCGCCAGCCGCAGCGCGACCCAGCCGCCGGTGATCGCAGCGCAGCGCGTGCCCCCATCGGCCTGGATCACGTCGCAGTCGATCACGATCTGCCGCTCGCCCAGGGCCTGCCGGTCCACTCCTGCGCGCAACGCCCGCCCGATCAGGCGCTGGATCTCCTGCGTCCGCCCCGATTGCCGCCCGGCGGCCGCCTCGCGCCGGCTGCGGGTGTGGGTGGCGCGCGGCAGCATCCCGTATTCCGCCGTGACCCAGCCCTGGCCCGTGCCCTTCAGGAAGGGCGGCGCCTTTTCCTCGATGCTGGCGCTGCACAGGACATGGGTGCCGCCCATGCGGATCAGGCAGGAGCCTTCGGCATGGGTCATCACCCCGGTTTCGATTGAAATCGCGCGCAGTTCGCCTAACTTCCGGCCCGAGGGTCGCATGCGTGGTCCTTTCCGCTGGACGCGCGGCGGCTGCCGCGCGTGTCGCGGTCAGTTACAGGGCCACCAGCCCTCACCGCAACCCTGGCCCTGCCGCAAGGAGCCTGCGCCGCCAAGATGATTCGCCCATGAATGTTCCCAACATCCTGTCCGACCTGAACGAACGCTCGCGCGAGGTCTTCCGGCGGATCGTCGAATCCTATCTGGACACCGGCGAGCCGGTCGGCTCGCGCACGCTGACCCGCGGCATGTCGGTGTCGGCTGCGACGATCCGCAACGTGATGCACGACCTGGAATATCTGGGCCTGCTGGAAAGCCCGCATGTCTCGGCGGGACGCTTCCCGACGCAACTGGGCCTGCGGCTGTTCGTGGACAGCCTGATGGAGGTCGATCCCGTCGCCCCCGAGGATCGCGCCCGCATCGAGGAGATCGTGGGCCGCGACAGCCCCGACACCGGCGCGCTGCTGGACCGGGTCAGCACGGCGCTGTCGGCGCTGACCCGCGGGGCGTCGCTGGTCCTGATGCCGAAACAGGAAGCGCCGCTGAAGCATATCGAATTCGTCAGCCTCGCCCCCGGCCGGGCGCTGGTGATTCTGGTTTTCGCCGACGGGCGCGTGGAAAACCGCGTCTTCACCCCGCCGCCGGGCCAGACGCCCAGTTCGATGCGCGAGGCCGGGAATTTCCTGTCCGCCCAGGCCGAGGGGCGGACCCTGGCCGAACTGCGCGCCGCCACCGTCGCCCATATCACCGACGGGCGGCGGCAGCTGGACAGCCTGGCGGCCGATATGGTCGCGACCGGGCTCGCGTCCTGGGATACGGATGCTGCCGATCCGCGGCTGATCGTGCGCGGCCGCGCCAATCTGCTGGCGCATCAGGCTGCCGATCTGGACCGCATCCGCAGCCTGTTCGACGATCTGGAACGCAAGCGCGACATCGCCCGTTTCCTTGAACTGGCCGAACAGGGAGAGGGGGTGCGCATCTTCATCGGCTCGGAGAACGAGCTTTTCTCACTTTCGGGTTCCTCTCTGGTCGTATCGCCCTATATGAACGCTGACCGCAGGATCGTGGGCGCGGTGGGCGTGATCGGGCCGACCCGGCTGAATTACGGCCGCATCGTCCCGATCGTGGACTATACCGCGCAACTGGTCGGACGGGTTCTGTCCGACCGGAAAGGATAAGACGATGAACGACACGCAGACCCCCGCCGACCTGTCCGAGCTGCCGCCTGCGGACGACCCGCTGGCCGATCTGCAGGACGATACCGATTCGGCAGCCGAACTGGCCGCCCTTGCGGCCGAACGCGACGATTACCGCGACCGTTTCATGCGCGCCCTGGCGGATGCTGAAAACGCCCGCAAGCGTGCCGAAAAGGACCGGCGCGAGGCCGAGAATTATGGCGGCTCCAAGCTCGCGCGCGACATGCTGCCGGTCTATGACGCGCTCAACCGCGCGCTTGAGGTTGCGGGCGACGAACAGCGTGCGAATGCCGCGGCCCTGATCGAAGGGGTCGAACTGACCTTGCGCGAACTGGAACACGTCTTTGCCCGCCACGGCATCCGAATCCTCGCCCCCGAGGTGGGCGACCGTTTCGATCCGCAGACGCAGGAGGCGATGTTCGAGGCCCCGGTCCCCGGCACCACGGCGGGCGAGATCATTCAGGTGATGGTGCACGGCTTCATGCTGCACGACCGGCTGCTGCGGGCGGCGCAGGTCGGGGTGTCGTCCAATCCCGGCGCCTGACGGAACCGGGGCGGAAACCGCTGCCTTCCCACCTTCATCCGACTTGCAAGACCGGCGGAATGGGCATCAGCCTTGCGCTGTCGGTCTATCGGAGGAAGGGCCATGGCAGATACCACAGGCGTAAAGATCCACCCCGCCGTCGATGACGGCATCAAATCCGCCGCTCCCGGCTTTGCGGGGGGCGAACTTCACTGCCACTGCGCGACCGATCCGGTCCGCGTGCAGATCACGTCCCAGACCGCGCACAACCACGTCTGCGGCTGCACCAAATGCTGGAAACCCGACGGTGCGATCTTCAGCATGGTCGCCGTCGTGCCCCGCGATGCGGTGCAGGTGACGGCCAATGCCGACAAGCTGGAGATCGTGAACAAGGATGCGCCGATCCAGCGCCATGCCTGCAAGGGCTGCGGGGTGCATCTCTATGGCCGCATCGAGAACACCGAACATCCGTTCTATGGGCTCGATTTCGTCCATACCGAACTTTCGGACGAAGACGGCTGGGCGGCCCCGGAATTCGCGGCCTTCGTGTCGTCGGTCATCGAATCGGGGGTCAGCCCCGACCGGATGCCCGCGATCCGGGCACGCCTGCGGGAACTGGGGCTGGAACCCTATGACGCGCTGTCGCCGCCGCTGATGGACGCGATCGCGACCCATATCGCCAGGAAATCCGGCAAGCTGGCCGCCTGACACCCTGAAGGCGGCGGAAAGAGAGGCCGGTCCACGCCGGCCTTTCAGCCATGACCACCAGCCGCCCTCGGCTGCCAGAACAGGAGAAGAATGATGAGAACCCGTGCCGCCGTCGCCCTGGAAGCCGGCAAGCCGCTGGAAATCATGGAGGTCAATCTCGAAGGCCCCAAGGCCGGCGAGGTCATGGTGGAAATCAAGGCCACCGGTATCTGCCATACCGACGAATTCACCCGGTCGGGCGACGACCCGGAAGGGCTGTTCCCCGCGATCCTGGGGCACGAAGGCGCGGGCGTGGTGGTCGAGGTCGGCCCCGGCGTCACCTCGGTCAAGCCGGGCGACCATGTCATCCCGCTCTATACACCCGAATGCCGCCAGTGCCCGTCCTGCCTGTCGCAGAAGACGAATCTGTGCACTGCGATCCGCGCCACCCAGGGGCAGGGGCTGATGCCGGACGGGACCACCCGTTTCTCGATGCTGGATGGCACGCCGATCCATCACTACATGGGCTGCTCGACCTTCTCGAACTATACGGTGCTGCCTGAAATCGCGGTCGCCAAGGTGCGCCCGGACGCGCCCTTCGACAAGATCTGCTATATCGGCTGCGGCGTGACCACCGGCATCGGCGCGGTCATCAACACCGCCAAGGTGGAAATCGGCGCCAAGGCGGTCGTGTTCGGCTTGGGCGGCATCGGTCTGAACGTGATCCAGGGCCTGCGGCTGGCGGGCGCGGACATGATCATCGGCGTCGATCTGAACAACGACAAGAAGCAGATGGCCGAACGTTTCGGCATGACCCATTTCGTCAACCCCAAGGAAATCGAAGGCTCGATCGTCCAGGAAATCGTCAACATGACGAAGACGCCCTTCGACCAGATCGGCGGCGCCGACTACAGCTTCGACGCGACCGGCAGCACCAGGGTCATGCGCGACGCCCTGGAATGCACCCACCGCGGCTGGGGCCAGTCCATCATCATCGGCGTGGCGGCAGCGGGGGCCGAAATCTCGACCCGTCCGTTCCAGTTGGTGACCGGGCGCGTCTGGAAAGGCACCGCCTTCGGCGGCGCGCGCGGGCGCACCGACGTGCCGCAGATCGTGGACTGGTACATGGACGGCAAGATCGAGATCGACCCGATGATCACCCACACGATGCCGCTCGACGACATCAACAAGGGCTTCGACCTGATGCATTCGGGTGAATCCATCCGGTCGGTCGTCATTTACTGATCCTTGAGTGATGCTTAGGTAAGGATGCGGCGGGGCTGGTCCCC
>ENA-UOUJ01001056-UOUJ01001056.1-activated-sludge-metagenome-genome-assembly--contig:-NODE-1056-length-15482-cov-4.415440_pt1 | contig 15482 bp, 11 predicted proteins | sample MGYA00249839_ERZ747224 | MGnify/ENA primary metagenome ERZ747224 (study PRJEB28782, sample SAMN03220277) | activated sludge metagenome | biome: wastewater; feature: sewage sludge; material...
CATCATGCGTGGTTACAGCGGATTGATTGAAGGTGATATATTCCCGATGGATAGCCGCAGTGTAGCCAATATTATACAACGCGGCGGAACCATCTTAAAAACAGCCCGTAGCAAAGAGTTCCTCACGCCTGAAGGCCGTGCAAAAGCGTATGAGCAACTCAAAAGCCGGGGCATTGAAGGATTGGTAATTCTCGGTGGCGACGGCAGTTTTAAAGGCGCAGAAATTTTCAGCCGGGAATTTGATATTGCTTGTATAGGCTTGCCGGGAACCATTGATAAAGATATTGCCGGAACCGATTTTACCATCGGGTTTGATACGGCTGTAAATACAGCGGTGTCAGCGATTGACAAAATTCGCGACACGGCAGAATCGCACGACCGCTTGTTCATCATTGAAGTAATGGGCCGGGATGCCGGTTATATCGCATTACACAGCGGCATTGCCACCGGTGCGGAGAACATCCTTATTCCGGAAGCTAAAACGGATATTGAAGAAGTGGTTCAATCGCTTCAGGAAAAAGAGAAAAGAAAGAAGATGGTGAATATGATTGTGGTTGCAGAGGGGGATGATTTTGGCGGTGCACTGGATGTAGAAAAGTATATTCTCGAAAACATGCCCGGCTCTGAAGTGCGAGTGTGCATCCTTGGGCACATTCAGCGTGGAGGAAGCCCTACCTGCCTCGACCGTTTCATTGCCAGCCGCATGGGTTACCATGCCGTAGAATGCCTCATCAACGGAAAATACAATGTTTTTGTAGGGATTAAAAACAACGAAATGAATTACATACCGCTCAGCAAAGCGGTGAAATACAAACAACATATCGGCAGCGAATGGCTGAAAATCGGTAAAATTCTATCTACCTGATTTTCGTATATTCCAAACCGTTATAAAGAAATATAACCATGAACGAACATCTTGAAAAATACCTGCATCCTCAAATGGATCACCGTGCCGGGTTAACCCATGCACAGAAACGCACAAAGATAGTAGCCACGGTAGGTCCCGCATGCGACAGTTACGAAATGCTCCTTAACCTTGTACGTGCCGGCGTGAATGTATTTCGATTGAACTTTTCGCACGGCACCCATGAAGAAAAGGCAAGAATCATCAAAGACATCCGAACCATTACTAAACACGAACCGTACAACATTGGAATCCTTGGCGACCTGCAAGGACCCAAACTTCGTGTAGGCGAACTGGAAAACGGAATGATACCGCTGGAATCGGGAATGCAATTTCTGCTCACCTCTGAAAAATGTGTTGGCACCAAAGAGCGGATTTATGTATCCTACCCCAACCTGACCAGCGATTTAAAACCCGGCGAACGTGTGTTTCTGGATGACGGAAAGATGGAAGTTAAGGTGTTGAAAGTTTTGAACGAAAAAGACATTCTTGTAGAAGTGATGCTGGGCGGCACCTTACTACCGAAGAAAGGAGTGAACTTACCCGACAGCGAACTCACCATGCCCTCCCTTACAGAAAAAGATATTGCAGACATACAGTTTTGTGTAGATCAAAAAATTGACTGGCTGGCACTTTCTTTTGTAAGAAAAGTTGAAGACATCAAACACCTCAAACAGTTACTCAAAGAACAGGAATCAAAAATAAAAGTGATTGCCAAAATTGAAATGCCGGAAGCTTTACGCAACCTGCGGGATATTGTTATTGAAAGTGATGGAGTGATGGTGGCCCGTGGCGACATGGGGGTTGAATTACCCATAGAACAAGTACCGGTGTTGCAGAAAGATATTATCCGCAAGTGTATGCACCGCGCCAAGCCCGTAATTGTGGCTACACAAATGATGGAGAGCATGATAGAGCGAACCAAGCCCAACCGCAGTGAAGTAAGTGACGTAGCAAACGCTGTGCTGGAAGGTGCGGATGCAGTGATGCTGAGTGGGGAGACCGCCACCGGCGCCTATCCGCAACTGGTAGTAGAAACCATGTGCAAAATTATTCTGGAAGCGGAAAGAACCATGTACGAATACAACCGGGAAGATACACTCACCCCGCAACCCCACTCTCCGTCTTTTTTGAGCGACGCCATCTGTTACAGTGCCTGTAAACTGGCTAAGGATGCACATGCCAACGCATTGATCGGCATGACACAGAGCGGATATACCGGATTTATGCTGAGTAGCTTTCGCCCGAAATGCCCGCTGTATGTTTTCAGTAAAGAAAAAAGCCTGATCAATCAGTTGAGTTTAAGCTGGGGAGTGCGCGCATTTTATTATGCTGAAGAGGTGAGTTTAGATGACATTATCTTCGACCAGATAGACATTTTGAAAATAAGGGGATTCCTACATACAGACGATGTAGTTGTAAGCACGGGCAGCACACCGGTAAAATTACACCTGCCTACCAATATCATTAAGATCACGCGTGTAGATTAAATACATTGGGTTCAACTATCCTGCAGCGCTTTGAGGAAGCGGGCATGATTGTAACCCGGAATTTCATGGATTTCACCACATAACAAAGCAGCAAAGTGTTCTGCATACCACTGTGCCAGCGTGAGGCCACGTGTACCCAATCCATTTAAAATCCCAACCCGATGGTATGCAGGATGCATCCCGATCAACGGGAATTGTCCGGCAGTAGTGGGCCGCTCCGCCACGGTATGGTCGGTTATTTCAAAAGGTACCTTAAGCCACCCTTTCAACTGGTGTAACACGTGTTCTCTCCAAGTGGTATCGGGGTTCAGGTGGTTATACACCCATTGATGATTAGAACCGCACCACCATGTTGCGTTGGCACGAGCAACCAATCGCACCTCCTTTTCATACACATACCCTGAGGGCAGGTCGGGGATGTGTAACTGCAATACATCCCCACGGTTCTTAATAAAAGGCAACCGGCCAAAATAACGTGAACGCATAGCCGAAACACCTTCACAAAAAATGATTCTTTCGGCCTCAAACTTCGAATATGCTACACCGTCATTCCCCACATCCAACTTTTCAGGATCCAACACTTCTTCCTGTAGCACATGTTCATGAATCAAACACTGTCGAGCAGCTAACAAAAAACGAACAACGTCCAACTGAAATACCGGCTGAAACAATGTAGGAGGATGAATTGTGTGGAACAGATGTTGTAAACGCTGTTGCAACCCTTCATCCACAACTGCCAACCCGTGCCCCTCTTTAAACAACAACATGGACTGCTCGGTAAAACATTCCGTTTGGTAGCGACCTTCTAATGACCGGTAGGTAGAAATAGACACACCCAAACATTGTTTCAAAAATGGGTCTATGGATAAATCCTTCCCAACGCCTGCATGCAATATTCCTCCGGCATATTCAGATGCTGCGGGTATTTCGGGCCTTCCATCAAAGAGTATTACGGAGCATCCACGGCGCAATAATGCCTCTGCCAGCAGCGTACCGGCTATTCCTTGCCCCACAATAATAAAATCTTTACGCTGCATGAAACCGGTTGAAACTACTTACTGATGAAAGCAGAGTACATCCACACCAGCTTTTCCTGTTCCCTCAAATAATCCGTTACCAGTGCATTGGTGCCTTCATCATCCGCCTCTGCCGTTAGCTTGGCAAGTGCACGTTGTTGTTCAATCAGCACATTGAATGCTCCCAGGATATGTTTGACCGCCTTTTCACCATCGGATATATTTTTGGTAGCCTTAATTTTTGAAATACCGGTATAATCATCGAAAGTATGTAAGGGTACTGCACCCAGTGTTAATATTCGTTCTGCAATTTCATCAATCTTTAATAACAGGTTGTTATAGAGTTCCTCAAACTTTACATGCAATTCAAAAAACATATTCCCTTTGATGTTCCAATGAAACCCTCTGGTGTTTTGATAGAATACCATGTAATTTGCCAACAGTTCATTGAGTGAACCTGCAATAACTTTCGATTTTTTTGCATCTAATCCAATCGTATTCATATGTAAAGAATTTAGGTGAAGAATATGCTTAAAGGTACAAAAAACTTATCGGGCGGGATGTAACCTGCGTCACAAAGCGCTACATCACGCTACCTTTCCTTTCTCTTGTAATTGCCGGCAATAGCGGTTAAATTCCTCTTCACCCGGGAACGGGTCAGTGGTTTGTACCTCTGCCTGAATGAGGGTGTTATTCATTAAATCAATTGTCAATAGGCCATCTTTCAAAATAACCTGATGCACTGTATTCCAGGGATAAAATTTCTTCCGGAACGCCCGCCAGGTAATGCCCTCCGCATGGATTACAAATGAATCGGGCCTTTTGGTAAGCACCCCGAAAATGGCCGTCAGCAATAACAACGCCCCCGGAAGCCGTGCCGTGGTGAATAGCAGAATACCCCCGCACCCCGCCATGGCAACGTCGAGTACAGAAACGCGTTTGCGCTCTCGAATTTTATGTAGAATGTACGACACCTTATGGATTCGATTTCACCAGCAAATTGCACAAGCGGTATAACAAACGGGCACCCACGTTTTCATCCCATTCATTCTGGCTCACCCCCACTTCGTTTAAATCGAAACCAATGATTCGCCGACCGCTTTGAATAACCCGGCGTATGAGGTACAGGGTTTGTTCCACTTCCAAACCTCCTGCTACCGGTGTACCGGTTTGCGGACACAACTTAGGGTCAAGGCCGTCGATATCAAAACTTACATACACCTGCTTCGGTAATTGCTCTATCACCTGATCGGTCATCTGTTTCCAGGTAACCCCTTCATACGACTGCACCTTGATGTGCTGATCAAAAAGCGTGTATACTCTACCGTTACTATCTCGGATGTATTCCAGTTCCTCATCACAAAAATCACGTATGCCTACCTGAACCAATCTTTCTATCTGGCTGATTTCTTCCAATGCATTATACATCACCGATGCGTGTGAATACTTAAACCCTTCGTATGCTTTACGTAAATCGCAATGGGCATCAATCTGCAGGATACCAAATGCGCCATAATGTTCCGCGCAGGCCTTCAGGTAACCCAATGGCGTACTGTGGTCTCCGCCAAGCAATGCCACAAGTTTATTTTGCTTGAGCAACCCCATCGTTTGCTGGTACACCCATTCATTCAAAATTTCACTGCCGTTATTGATATCCTTCAGGGTTTTCATCATAAACTTGTTGTCGCACACCGCATCTCCCTGACTGATATAATGAATGTATAATTCGGCTTCCTTGCGCAAATAATCGCTCCGGGTGAGGATTTTCTGGTCGGGTGTACGCATGAAATAGCCTTGTTTCCAGGTATCTACTGCATCAGAATCATATAAATCAACCTGTAAACTGGCCTTGAAAATGTGGTCGGGAGCACGTGCCGTACCGGCATTATAGCTTACCGTTACTTCCCAGGGCACGGGTAATACAACCAAACGTGCCTCTGATTCGGAAAACGGGAGTCCGAAAATGTTGTTATTAGGGTTTCCTACAGAGTTGGGATCAAAACCGGATAAATCAGCCATTACGAAAAAAGTTTATTCATTGAACAGCAAAGATAATGAACCGCTGATTGTTAAAATCCCATTAACAGAAGTCCTGCTATGCGTATTTCATATACCTTTGCCTCGCATTCAAATACATCATAAAATGAAGAAAACCAGCATCATAATCTTGGTAACCATCGCGGCAATGATTATTGGTTTGCTTACGTATTCGGTTGATTTTTCAACGTACGATACCGTTGCTTCAGCCAAAAAGAAGGAAGGCAAATTTGTGCACCTGATTGCCAAACTCGATGTATCGAAACCGGTGGAATACGACCCGATAAAGAACCCGAATTACCTTTCCTTTTATGCCATTGACAGCCTCGGCGGAACCACTAAGGTGGTGTATCGAAACAATAAACCGACTGATCTTGAAAAAAGCGAAAGGCTGGTGATGAAAGGCACCATGACCAAAGACCATTTTGAATGCAAGGATATCCTGTTGAAATGTCCGAGTAAGTACAAAGACAACGAACAGTTGCAAAAAAATATGCCGGGTGCTGAACAGGCAACATATTAATAACCCAATACTGCTGTAATGAATTTTGAGGGAGAACACCTGCTTCCCGGACAACTCGGGCATTTTTTCGTAATACTCGCTTTTATTGCATCATTAGTAGCCACCGTTGCGTGGTTCAATGCCAACCGAACGGCGTCTATCCCCGACCGTGCTCAAAGCTGGTTAAAGCTGGCGCGGGCTGCATTTATTACGCAGGTATTGAGTGCGCTGATTGTTTTTGGCATAGTGTATTACATCTGCGCCAATCATTACTTCGAATATCTTTATGTGTACAAACATGCCTCCGTTGAACTAGAGCCTAAGTATTTGCTGGCTTGTATCTGGGAAGGGCAAGAAGGAAGTTTTTTATTATGGGCTTTATGTCATTCCATCATAGGAAGCATCTTCCTTCTTAGAAAAAATACATGGGAAGCACCGGTGATGACCATCCTTTCACTGGCTCAGGCATTCCTGTTTATGATGATTCTGGGCATTTACATTTTTGATGTGCGCATCGGAAACGGATTGTTTGTACTTACACGAAATGAATTGGAAGCTCCTATTTTCAACCAACCCAATTACCTGAATTTTATCCGGGATGGTATCGGACTGAATGTGTTGTTGCGCAACTACTGGATGGTTATCCATCCGCCTTTTTTATTCCTGGGTTTTGCAGCTTCCATCATCCCGTTTGGTTTTGCGTATGCAGGACTGGTTACCCGCCGTTACAAAGAGTGGGTAAAACCAGCAATGCCCTGGTTGCTCTTTTGTACGGCCGTACTGGGGGCAGGCATCATGATGGGCGGGAAATGGGCATATGAATCATTGAGTTTTGGCGGATACTGGGCGTGGGATCCGGTTGAGAATGCATCGCTGGTACCCTGGCTGATACTCATTGCCGGGTTACACACTATGTTGATTTTTATGCACACCGGACGTGCGTTACGCGCCTCCGTGTTGTTTGCATTTCTGGGATTCTCCTTTGTGTTGTATTCCACCTTTTTAACGCGTACCGGAATTTTGGGAGATACTTCCGTTCACTCTTTTACTGAAGCAGGCAGTGCCATCAATGTAATGATCAGAACATTCATGTTGTTCTTTACATTGCTTGGGTTGTTTTTATTCTTCCGGCACTACAAAAAAATTCCGGCCATACATACAGAAGAAAAAACCAACTCCCGCGAATTCTGGATGTTTATCGGTTCGATTGTTATTTTTTTATCGGCCATTTTCATCATAGCCATTACCTCCATTCCGGTGTATAATCAGTTGCCCGGCATTAAGAACCTCATCATCCGCTTGCATGGCGGCCCGCTGGCCATGCCGGAAGATCCGGAGTTTTTGTATAACAAAGTGATGGCAATGGTGGCAATTATTCTTGGCCTGTTTACAGCTATAGCTCAGTATTTCCGATATAAAGACACGCCCGGGAATGTAGTACTCAAAAAGATTGCGTTACCAACATTGGTTTCGGCACTGGTTACCCTTGCCGTAGTTTTAGTGTATCCGTTAACGTACGATAAACAAGGGCCCGGTTTTAAAATTGCCATCTACCTGGGCTTCTTCGCTATGTTCTATGCCATGATAGCCAATGGGTTTTATCTGGCCAACGTCCAAAAAGGTAAACTGAAAGCGGCTGGCGGCTCAATCGCCCATATCGGCTTCGCTATAATGATTGCGGGTATGCTCGTATCCAGTAGTAACAAACAAGTCATTAGCAGTAGCCTGGTGAACGGTATTACTTTTGAAGCCAGCAAAGACCCGCGCACCGGCAAAGCGGAAGACCCTCAGGAAAACCTGACACTCATCCGACAGGTGCCCACCCGTATGGAACGTTATGAAGTTACTTATCTGAAAGATTCTGCCGGACATGAAAAGGGACGAAAATTTTATCAGCTTCAGTTCACACAAAAAGATAAAGCAACCGGAAAAATCAATGAACAGTTTATGCTGTATCCGGATGTGTATCTGATGAAGGATAACAACATGAGTAGCAACCCCGACATACGCACCTATCCCACCCGCGATATATTCACTTTTGTATCCTATGCATTAAAAGATAATACTGCAGAAGATACCACTGCCTTTAACGAAGTAGTGATGAATATAAAAGACACGGCCTTTTACAGCAACGGTTATATGATTCTGGAAGGTGTACTCAAAAACCCGAATACGGGACGGTTCAAATATCAGCCAAACGATATGGCCCTTGTAGCCGACATCCGTGTGGTAAGCAAAGACACCATTCAATATGCAGCACAACCGGCCATTGAGGTAGATCAGGATCACCTGCATCATGTGGATGATACCCTGTATGCACAGAATTTATTCCTTCGTTTCAATGGAGTAACTGCCGACCAGAAAATAAGGTTAGGTATTCGTGAATCAGACAAACTGATAGATTTTGTTACGGTAAAAACAATTGTATTCCCATACATCAATGCGGTTTGGGCAGGATTAGTAATCATGATAATGGGTATTTTCACCTCTATGGTAAACCGTGCCGGTTTTAGTAAAACCAAAGGCTTTGTTGCCTTACTGGCAGGAGCGCTCTTTCTGGTATTCATGTTCCTGTTCGCGAATAATTAATGAACCACCGGCTTCTAAAAACAACTGCGTTGGTTTGGGTGATGGTGTTTCAAGGGATGGGGTATAGGTGACGTAAACGTAAATCCATTCCGTTTCTTATACCGCGGATGCCCCGGCCACGAAATTCTTTCATTACAGAACTGTTTTTTACGATACAATAACAACCGGTGGATTGTTTCAACAAAAATAATCCGTTAATTTTAGAGTATGTTTTCCCCGTTGCATAAGATTGTATGGATTACACTGGTGGCTGTTTCCACTATGGGGGCTGTACGTTCCCATGCACAGTCGTTTCAAGACACCTTGCGTATTGATGCCATTGTATATAACGGAGATACCCTCTCCTATGCAGTATTATCCCCTGTTGAAATGGACAGCAAATATACGCCCGGCAAAAAACGCGATGCTGCTACGTATAACCGTTTACGTAATGCCGTGTTTGTTACCTATCCTTATGCACGGCGTGCAGGCATTATCATGAACGATATTCACGCAAACCTCGAAGGTATTCAGGGTAAGAAAGAAAGAAAGAAATATATCCGTTCCAGGGAAAAAGATTTAAAACGCGAATTTTCTGATCCCATAAAAGATTTGTCGGTGTATCAGGGAAAGGTGCTGATGAAACTAATTCACCGTGAAACCGGCGACAATTGCTATGAAATTATCAAGGAATACAAGGGCGGGCTGAATGCACGTATGTATCAAACCGTGGCATTCTTTTACAATTCCAATTTAAAGCAAACCTACGATCCGCAAGGGAAGGATACACAAATAGAAAAATTTGTTCTGGAAGTACAACGTTATCATGGCTTCAGCGATGTTCGAAAAAACACTGCCATGCGGGCCAATGTATTAAAAATGGAAGGCTATTAAAAACACTCGCTCATCCACTTACATAATCCGAAACACTTCCGGGTTTCTCAACCGGCATTGCAAGATGTATTTATCGCGCAGCCAAATCATATCTACATAAGGCAATGAATCCAGCAAATCAATGGCGGTTTTATAATTGCTGAGGTTACGCTCTGCTTCTGCTAACAGGATGCGGTCGTTGTAATCCTCAAATTTCAGGATTTCTTTAAACCGATAGAGGTTATTGTACCACATATCTCTTTCCAGCTTAGTATAATATAAAGGCAACTGCACCCTCAGCCTGTCGTTAAAGCGCCACAACAAGCGGGTACGCAAATACATTTCCTCGTCTTCCGTATCAAAGTAGTTTCTTTGAACACACTGAATCAGTTCCTGCAAATTCAGGGGTTTTGCCGCTTTTACATGATAATATTTTTCGTCAATATCCTTACTCCAGGGTATTTCAACAATCACGGTGTCATCCCGCATCCAGAATATTTCTCCGCATTTTTCACAACGGGTAATGATGGGATAATCTTCACTGTTTTCACTGACTCTTTTTCCATCCGAAAAAACTTCAAAGGGATCGCCGTCGTCTATCAGGAAGGTTTCGTTCAGCACAATAAAATCGCATGAGGGACACTGATAAATGCCTAAAGGTTCAGTTTGTGTTGAATCGAAAGTAAATGCCATGGCGTACTCAAATTAATAAGCGCAGGCAGTTCTGCAAAATTTTGTAAGGTGTAATTCGGGTGATTACCACACATTGCGCGGACAACCCTGATAGTATTTGTTTCCAATCAGGAATCCTATTTGTATTTCATGGGTACCGCGGGAGTAGTTGTACAATCGGGAGAAGTTATAATCATACGAGTAACCAAAGGTGATGGATTGGGCTACCTGCATCCCTACATGGCCGGAGAAGCCATCATCGGTACGGTAACCGCCTCCAAACCACAGAAAATCTTTGTACATCCATCGCGCATTCAAATCGAACTGAACCGGTACCGGGCTTACAAATTTGCCCATAACCGAAGGAATGAAATTCCACTCGTCTGTTAAATTAAACCGATAGCCTGCATGTGCAAAAATGTGTGGCACACTCTTGCCTTCTGCCGTAATAGACCCATCGGTGAAACTGATTTTTTGAGGATATACCTGTTGTGCTGAAATGCCTGCAAAGTAGTTGGCAGAATAGAGGTACAACCCTACATTGATATCTGGCCTGTAACGGTTGAGGATACCGGAACCAAACACTGCAGGGTCAACCGGAATTTCCCATTCTAGTTTATCAGTTGTGAGTGCAATATTGGTGATTCCGGCTGCGATACCTGCCGAGAGAGAAGTTTGAGAACTGATACCCACATGATAGGCATACGTTGCCATGGCGGTGAAGCGGTTGAGCGGACCGGTACGATCGTTGATAATTTGCAACCCGATGCCATGGTGTGGTTCTGCTGAGGTGTATTCTCGCCAGTATTGGCGGCTTCTTGGACTTTCATCGGGCACATCAAAGGAAGTAGCTGTACTGCGGGCATCCGCTTTTCCGATGGCCTTGTGGATGGTGAAATAAGTAGTCACCGGCGCGTCGGCAATGCCTACCCACTGATGCCGGTGACTCAATCTTATGTCTACATAGTTCTCTATACCCGTTAATGCCGGGTTTAAAATATACTGATTGGTTAAATACTGGGTATAATGTGGCTTTTGTTGCCCATACACCGTATGTCCCAACATCATTCCTGCAAACACAAAAGCCAGTAAAAAACCTTTTCTCATGATATTATTGAGATACTACTTTAAATTCTGTACGTCTGTTTAGCTGACGGCCTTCCGGATTATCGCTACCATCTTCATTGGTATTATCGGCAACCGGTTGAGTTGCACCGTAACCTTTAGACGTTAAGTTTTCACGTTTTACGCCTTTGCTGATCAGGTAATCTACTACACTTTTTGCACGGGCATCTGATAAACGCTGGTTGTACTTATTGCTACCCTTGCTATCGGTATGTGCAGAAATTTCAACTTTAATATTCGGGTTGGCTTCAAACATGGCTACGAGTTTATCTAACTCAGGATAAGATTCAGGACGCAATTCAGACTTATCGTAATCGTAGTACACATTGTTCACTACAACCGGTTTCTCTACCACAATCGGATCCAGGCAAATGTCAGGATTCATCAACTTCAGCATACTTAAATTAGCCGGCTCAGCAATACGCAATTCATTGGTCACATATCCTTCATTGCTGGCAACCGCTTTCAGCGGCATAAAGTCATCAATCGTGAAGCTGTACGATCCATCCATACCAGCTTTTTGTGTACCCATGGTTTGGTTATTGGATGGATTAATCAAACTCACGGTAGCTCCGGGGAGTGGCTCTTTGGTTTCACAATGCACTACGATACCCGAAATGGTTTTAGGTAAAATGGTACGTTGCAGCGCAAAAATTTCCAGGCAGCAGGAAGCATCGCGATCGGAACTGAACAAAACATCTTCCAGAATATTGGAAGCTTTTCCCTGGCTGGCAAAATAAATATCATCTTTGTTTGAGTTCAATGGGGCACCGAAGTTTTTCACTTCACCCCAAGCGCCTCCGGGCGTTCCTTTTACATAATACAAATCCATTCCACCCATACCTACGCGCCCGTTGCTGGAATACACCAGGCTTTGTGAAGGTACATGATAATACGGTGCCTGATCATCATTGGCCGTATTGATACCGGGGCCCATATTTACCGGTGGGGTGGCATTGTCGAGTTCATCGAGTGTTGTCATCCATAAATCAAATCCACCAAAGCCTCCGGGCATATCACTTGAGAACAAAATTGTTTTTCCATCGTTCATCCAGGAAGCCTGTTGAGCATTGTAACCGGGCATGTTGATGGCTTCGGGCAATGCAACGGGGTTTAACCATTTCCCATCTTGCATCTTACTGATATATAAAGAAGATGATTTCGTTCCGTTTCCGATGGTCCAACGGTTGAAGATGGCTTTGCTTCCATCCGGGGAAAAAGTAATCGCTCCCTGATGTACATCATTCATCTCGGGCAGACCTACTTTAGCCGGAGCTGAGAAAGTTCCATTGGTATAAGTAGCCTGATATAAGCGGTTGTTATTTACCTGCAGTTTAGGGGCACCTTCTTCAGGTTTTGATGAAGTATAATACACGGTATTATCAATCCACACCGGCGCATATAAACCTCCGGTGTCAGCCAATCCGGTTACTTTGGTTACTTTATACTGACTCATATCTACCGCATCTGTCTGTACTTTTTGATATTGTAAACTGGCCAGCTCTCTTTGTGCGCTTTCGCGGATAGGGTCATTCTCCGTATAACTGTTCAGGAATTCGTTGAACATTCCTTCAGCTGCTTCATTTTGTTGCATGGCACGTAAAGTGGTTGCGTAATGATACCTAGCCAGCGGGAAGCGCTCTGTTTTCACTGCATCCTGATAGTAGGGTAAAGCCTTTTCATGGAAATGCAGTTTACGATAGCTTTCAGCCAAATTAAACATAGCCTGTTCTTTATCACTCACTGCCACTTTTTGCTTGGGTGCAGCGGCACGGTTGGCTCCGTACGGAGAAAATCCACCAGATGTTCTGGCTTTCACTTTACCTTTTCCCAGTGCTTTTTCATACCACCTGGCGGCAGAATAATAATCGCCTTTGGCATAGTATTGATCAGCTGCTTTAACGTATTCATAATTTACCTGGGCATGAAGTGATAATCCTCCAAAAACCAGTGCCAGCATTAGTAAGCTCTTTTTCATATCTTATCTTATTACAATTCTATTAAGTTGTTGAGTAATCCTGTTCAGTACATATTATAAACGTGGACAAATAAATTCTGCTTCCGGTGTTCTCACTTTTGTTTTTCCGATGAAAGAAACCGAAACTTCAAAGCTGTTTGAACCATTTACATATTTACCTAAATCTGACGCATTGATATCGTAACTCACGCCCACCATGAAGTTCTTATGTACAAACCCAGCATAAGGTGATACCGCATCTTCAAAACGATAATTCGCACCGAGCATTAAATCAGTATTGGCAGCTGCCTTGAATTGTGCGTAGGCTCCGAGCATCTTTTCTTCTGCCGTTCCCTGGCGCAGATACAACAAATTGGGTGTAATGCTGAAATTTGAATTCACTGCTATGCGCATACCGGCATGAGCGGTATAACGGATAGGGATAACCGCACCATCTATGTTGCTGAACTGATCTTTAGGTTTGGTAATATGAGACATTGCAAAACCACCATAGATGTTTGCTTTTTTACCCGGTGTTCCATCGAAATACAGTACTCCGGCGCCCATATCAAATGAAGAAGTGGTATTGTTTGCGATGATATCTCCTGTAGGGTTAGAAGGATTGTATCCGGTGATTGGATTCCACTGATCGCCGAAGGACAATTTATTCGGATTGAACCTGCGTTGGATAAAACCAAACTGCATTCCAATCACTACGCGATGTGTTTCATTCACGCCAAATCTCAAACCGGTGAAGGCTGCATTACCGTAGGCGGTAGTATAATTGTACCCTCCATCGCCTGCTGTTTGATTCAGGGCGCTGATACCAAAGTTTGCGTTCTTGTTGGTTTGAAAATCAACCGATACTCCGGGCGTGGAGAATGGTGATGTGATATTCCCCCACTGGGTACGATAAATGGCCGATGCACGCCAGTCGCCATCGAATACACCGGTCAAAGCCGGGTTCAGCCATGAAGGGTACACATAATACTGTGTAAAATGCGGATCAACCTGTGCCTTTACGTTTTGCATGGCCAGCGTGAGGGAAAACAAACAAATGAACTTTAGTGATTTCATAATCTATGCTTTATTCTACTTTATTTTAAAATGGTGATGGATCCGGTAAACACATCGAAACCGTTCTTCACATCAATTACGTAATAATATGTGGCCAACGGCAGCGGACTTCCTTTATAGGTTCCGTCCCATGGCTGTGGATACCCTTTCGATTCAAAGAGTTTTTGTCCGTATCGGTTAAACACCTGTACTACTGCATTCGGATAATCTTCAATATGCTTGATTACCCAGCGGTCGTTGATGCCATCTCCATTGGGTGAAATGGCATTGGGTATAACTATGCCACGTTGCACCAGAACCGTGAGGCTATCGGTAGCTGAACATCCGCCCACAGCCGTTGCCGTTAGTATATACGTCATGTTCTGTCGTGCTATAAATCTTGGATTAAATACAGCAGGATCAGTAATGTCTCCCGGTGGAGTCCACAAGAATGAGGTTACAGAGAAATCATTGGCCGTAGGGTTCAATTGTATAGTAGCCCCCAGCGGAACAGCAAAAGAAGGACCTGTATCAATGATGGGTTGGAAGTTCACTGTTACATTGGCCGTTGCCGGTTCGGAAGCACATCCGAATTCATTTTCAACAGTGAGTGTTACGGTATAATTTCCGGCATTCCGATACACTTTCACCGGATTTTGTTGATCAGATGTGGTACCATCCCCAAAATTCCATAACCAGTTGCTGATGGTGCTGCCCGGTGCCGTGCTGTTGTCAGTGAACACATTTTCATTTCCCTGACATAAATTATCCGGAGTAACATCGAATGCAGCAATGGGTTGATCGTAGAAAACAGATAACGTTTGCGTTTCCGTTGCTACACATCCGAAACCGGACGTAGCGCGGAGGGTAACATCAAACGGACCTGTACTGCCATACACATGGGTTGGATTCAATGCCGTTGACGTTGCCGAACCGTCACCGAAATTCCATTGATACGTCAGTGACGCGCCATCCGGTGCTGAGGAATTATTTACAAAAGCCGCTACTCCACCCGGCATACAAATAAATGGCGGAGGTGTGAATCCCGGCTCGGGTATCGCATGTACATTCACGGTGCGAAATGCAGTATCACTCACACATCCTAATGCACTCACGGTTACCAGCTTTACGGTGTAGCTTCCGAAATCAGTATACGTATGACTGAAAGTAGCCCCACTGTTACGGCTATCCGAAGTTCCATCACCGAGTATCCAGTTCCAGGTTTGGATGGTGCCTGAAGGAATGGTAGATGTACTGGAGAGTGTGGTATTTCCTCCCAAAC
>ENA-UOUJ01001057-UOUJ01001057.1-activated-sludge-metagenome-genome-assembly--contig:-NODE-1057-length-15480-cov-4.040259_pt1 | contig 15480 bp, 8 predicted proteins | sample MGYA00249839_ERZ747224 | MGnify/ENA primary metagenome ERZ747224 (study PRJEB28782, sample SAMN03220277) | activated sludge metagenome | biome: wastewater; feature: sewage sludge; material...
GTAGCTGATGAAGATGGGGGGGATGCAGAGCGTGCGGCCGATGACGAAGGCCGGGCTGCTGGGGTCCCACGCGGTGTAGCCGCGCGCCTCGAAGGTGTTGCGGATGCCACCGCTCGGGAAGCTGCTGGCATCGGGCTCCTGCTGCACGAGCATGCTGCCATCGAAGCGCTCGATGCTGCGGCCGTTGCCGATGGGCTCGAAGAAGGCATCGTGCTTCTCGGCGCTGAGGCCGGTGAGGGGCTGGAACCAGTGGGTGTAGTGCGTGGCGCCCTTCGTCGCGGACCACTCCTTCATACCGCTGGCCACCTGATCCGCCAGCTTCCGGTCGATGCGCTCCCCGTGCTGGATGGCCTGCCGCACGGCGTAGTAGGCCTCCTCGGTGAGGAACATCCGCATGGCGTCCTCATTGAACACATGGGCACCGAAGTAGTCGCTGATGCGCGCACCGGGAGGGTCGGTGAAGCGCGGGGTGCGGTCCAGCACATCCTCCAGGGCCTTGAGACGAAGTTGGGGGGTAGCCATCGAAAAAGTGGTGTTTTCTGGCGCGAAGGTATTCCGGCAAGGGGGTGTTCCTGAAATTCATGACCATTTCTTTTTGAACACCCCTTCATTTCATCCCCATCAAGATAAAAGACGAGACTTCCACGCGCCCCTCCCCCACAGCCGCGCATCGGAGGCAGGCCGGTAACTGGTCAGGCATGGATGCACGCGTGCCGGGGGATGCATGTGCATCCGCCCCAGCGATCGGCAACAGGAAGAATGACGCTTAGCCCTCCGTGGGCTCGTCCGGCTTGCTCACCGGAGGCGGGGGGGGCACTTCGGCACGCTGCTCCACCTGGTCCTGCAGGGACCGGCGTTGCTCCTCCACCGTGCGGCGCACATCGTTGGCCCCGCGCTGGATCTCGCGCTGCACCTCGTTGCTGGCGTCGCGTACCTGGCGCATGGTACGGCCCAGGGTCCGGGCAATGTCCGGCACGCCCTTCGCGCCGAAGAACATCAGCACGAACAGGAGGATCACCATCAACTCACCGCCGCTGATGTCGAAGAGAAGCAGGATCCCCATGGGGCCAAAAGTAGAAAGTCCCGCCGGGGGGCGGGACTTTCCATGACCAACGAAAGATCGATCAGGCGGTCACGCGGCCCGCCTTGCGCTCCTTGGCGGCAAGCATGTCCACCGCCACGGCCGAGGCCACGAAGATGGAGGAGTAGGTACCCACCAGGGTTCCGAAGAACAGGCCGAACACGAAGCCCTTGATGGACACCCCACCGAAGAAGAAGATGATGACCAGCACCAGCAGCGTGCAAACGCCCGTGTTCAAGGTGCGGCTCAGCGTGCTGTTGATGGCCTTGTTGAACACCACCACATGAGGTTCGCGCTTGTGGTCGCGGACATACTCGCGTATGCGGTCGAACACCACCACGGTATCGTTGATGGAGTAACCCACCACGGTGAGGATCACCGCGATGAAGGCCTCGTCGATCTCCAGCGAGAAGCCGACCACGCCCCACAGCAGCGAGTAGAGGCCGAGCACGAAGAGCACGTCGTGCACCAGGGACACGATGGCCCCCAAGCCGAACTGCCAGTTGCGGAAGCGGATTCCGATGTAGATGAACATGAACACCAAGGCAATGGCCACGGAGGTCATGGCGGAGTACTTGATGTCATCGCTGATCGTGGGATCCACCTTGCGGGAGTCCTCGGCGAACTCGAACTGGCCCACACCGGCCAGGCCTTGGGCGATGGTGGCCTCGGCGATGGAATCGGTGGCAATGCCAGGCACCTCGATCAGGTAGTTGGTGGTGACCTTCAGGCGCTTCTCACCGCCGTAGGTCTTCACCAGCAGGGAGTACTCGCGACCGTCCTCTCCTTTCATCAGCGGGGCCAGCGAACCGCGGACCTGCTCCAGATCGGGCGTTTCCTGGAACTCCACCACATAGGTGCGGCCACCGGTGAAGTCCACACCCCAGTTGAAGCCGCGCACCGCCATGGAGGCGATGCCACCGCCGATGACCAGGGCCGAGATGAGGTAGAACGTCTTGCGGCGTCCCATGAAGTCGAAGTTGGCGCCGTCGAACAGGTTCTTGTTCCAGCTGCGCCAGAACTCGATGGACTTACCCTTCTCCAGGCGGTGCGTCATCACCAGGCGGGTGATGAAGATGGCGGTGAACAGCGAGGTGAGGATACCCAGGCCCAGCGTGGTGGCGAAGCCCTGGATGGGTCCGGAACCGAAGAAGTAGAGGATCACCGCAGTGATGAACGTGGTGACGTTCGAGTCGATGATGGCGGACAGCGCACCGGCACCGCTATAAGCCACTTCCACACCGCTCTTCAGCATGCGGCCGGCCTTGAGCTCATCGCGCACCCGCTCGTTGATCAGCACGTTGGCGTCCACGGCCATACCGATGGTGAGCACGATACCGGCGATACCGGGCAGCGTGAGGGTGGCCTGCATGGAGGCCATGGTACCGAGCAGGATGAACACGTTGGCCAGCAGGGCGATGTCAGCGATCCAACCCGCACGGGCGTAATAGAGGATCATCACCAGCAGCACCCCGATGAGGGCCACCCCGAAGGAGAGCAGACCGCTCTGGATGTTCTGTTCACCCAGGGACGGACCGACCACGGTCTCGTTGATGATGCGGGCAGGAGCGGGCAGTGCGCCGGCCTTCAGGATGTTGGCCAGGTCCTCGCCCTCCTGGATCTGCTTGTTCAGGTCACCCGTGCCCAGCGTGATGCTGGAACGGCCGCCCGCGATCTCGCTCTGCACGATGGGCGCGCTGTACACGAGCTCATCGAGCACGATGGCCACGGCCTTGCCGACGTTGTCACCGGTCATGACCTTCCACACCTGGGCGCCCTCGGCGTTCATCTGCATGCGCACCTCCACGGCACCCTTCATGTCGAAGTCCTGGTCGGCACCCACGATGGAGGAACCGTCCAGCTTGGGCTTGCCGCCGGGCGGAACACGCAGGGCATAGAGGTTGAGGACCTGCATGGTGCCTTCGGAGGTGGTCATCTCCTCAGGCTTGGCTCCCCAGGCCAGCTTCACATCCAACGGCAGGCTGGAACGAACGGCGGGCATGCGCAGGTAGCGGTTCACCTGGGCGGTGTCGGCCACGCGGGCACTGCCCACCACCGGGCCCTGTGCGATGTTGAAGCCGCCGTTGCGGGCGGGCGCATAGGCCGGGGTCAGCACGGCGAACAGCGGGTTCTTCTTCTGGAACTCGGCACGCTCCACCTCGGGGTCCTTGGCCATGGTGTCGGCGGCCATGGTGTCGGTGGTGGCGGAGTCGGCACGGGTGGTGTCGGTCACCGCGGCGGTGGCAGCCGTATCCGGCGTGGTCGCAGCGGCGGTGGTGTCCGAAACGACGGTGTCAGCCTCCACGGTGGTGGCAGCCGCACCAGGGGTCAGCACCTCGGCCAGGCGGGTGTTGGCCTGCTCCAGGAGGCCGTAGACGTCGCGGTTGTCGTAGGTCTCCCAGAACTCCAGGTTGGCCGTGCTCTGCAGCACCTTGCGCACGCGCTCCTTGTCCTTCACACCGGGCAGTTCGATCTGGATGCGACCGGTGAACTGCTGTTTCTGGATGCTGGGCTGCGCCACACCGAACTTGTCGATACGGGTGCGAAGGATGCGCTCCGTGTTGTTCAGGGCGGACTCGGCCTCACGGCGCAGGGCCTTCAGGTAGTCCGCGTCCGAGCCTTCCCGCTCGAACATGTCCTTCCGGTCGGGGGAATAGAAGATGGCCGACAGGGGACCGCGGCCCTCCACCTTGGCCCACTCCTCACCGAAGAGGGTGATGAAATCGGAATCGCTGCTCTTCTGGCGCTCGCGGGCGGCGGCCATCGCCTTCACAAAGGCAGGGTCGTTGCTGTTCTCGCTGAGGTTCTCCACCAGTTCGGGGATGCTCACCTCCAAGGTCACGGCCATGCCGCCCTTGAGGTCAAGACCCAGGTTCATCTCCTTCTCCTTGCACTCGGAGTAGGTGTAACCGAGCACCGGGTAGATGCGCTCACCGGCGCGTTCGCGCAGGTATTGGTTCTCGTAGTAGATCTCCAAAGCCTGCAGGTCGGCATCGGCACCGCGACCCAACTGGGTGAGCGAGTCGACAGCGGCCTGGGCCAGTACCTTGGCTTCCGCCGTGGCCTTGCGCTCCAGCCTGGAGGTGAAGAACGAGAAGGACAGCTGATAAGCACAAGCGAGCGCCAACAGGATCGTGAAGGTCCACAGCGCGCCTCTATTCTGCATGACGATGGGTTTTCAACAAAGAGGCGGCAAATATAGGGTTGTTGTGACACGCCCAACGGGGTGCCCTGCCGGGCCGGTCCAGTATCTTTGAAGCCCTGTGGCACAGGCGTTTTTCCTGGCCGCACCAACCGCTCCCCATGGACCGCATCCCCTCCCCGCTCCGGCTCCCCCTGCTCCTCGCCCTGCCCTTCACCACACTGTTGGGCCATGCACAGTGGGAGTTGCACTTCGCGCCGCAGATACCCGTGACCAGCCAGGGGAACACGCTGGACATGGCTTGGGCCGGGGGGCTGAACGCACCACAGGTGAGCTCCATCGACCTGAACGGCGATGGGCTGAAGGACCTCTTCCTCTTCGACCGCATCGGGAACAAGGTGGTGACCTTGCTGCGCACCAGTGGCACCGGCACCCAGGCCTACCAGTTGACCCGGGCCTACGATGACGTGTGGCCCTTCCGGGAGCTGCATGATTGGGCGCTGCTCCGCGACTACAACTGCGACGGCAAGGAGGACATCTTCACCTACAGCCAGGCCGGCTTTTCCGTCTACAAGAACGTCAGTGATGCCAGCGGTCCGGCCTTCGAACTGGTCAATTTCCGTGTCAACTCCAACTACGTTTCCTCCTCGGGTCAGGGCTCCGTCGCCAACCTCTTCATCTCGCAGGTGGACCTGCCCGGCATCGCCGACATGGACAACGATGGCGACCTGGACATCCTCACCTTCAGCCTGCTCGGCTCCTACCTGGAGTTCCACCGGAACCTGAGCGTGGAACTCTACGGCACCTGCGACAGCCTGAAGTACGAGCTGCGCAACAAGTGCTGGGGCTTCTTCTCGGAGAATTTCAACAACAACTCCGTGAACCTGAACACGCCGTGCAACTTCAACGTGCCGAACCCCGAGATCGGCCCGGAGCCTGGTGAGGACGTGGCCCGCGGCGAGGAGGCCGAAGGTGCCCCCAAGGCCCATGCCGGCAGCACGGTGACCCAGCTGGACCTGAACGGTGACGGCCTGATGGACGTGCTGCTGGGCGACATCACCTACCAGAACGTGGTGGGGCTCTACAATGGGGGTTCGGCGCTTCAATCCTACATCACGGTGGAGGACACCTTGTTCCCCAGCTACGACGAGTCGGTGGACATCCCGCTGTTCCCGGCGGCCTACCACCTGGACCTGGACAACGATGGTGCGCGGGACCTGCTGGTGGCCCCGAACGCCACCTCGCTGACGCAGAACTTCCGCAGCATGTGGTATTACCGGAACACGGCCACGGATGAGGCCCCCTACTTCGAGAAGCAGGTGGAGGACCTCTTCCAGGCACGCATGATCGAACTGGGTGAAGGGGCCTACCCCGTGCCCTTCGACCATAATGGCGATGGTCTGATGGACCTGGTGGTGTCCAACTATGGATACTACACGCCGGGCGACCTGTACGTATGCAAGATGGCCCTGTTCCAGAACGTGGGCACCTCCCTCCTGCCGGCCTTCCAGTTGGTGGATGATGATTACATGGACCTCTCCACGAGCGGGATCGGCCTCAGCATGTACCCGGCTTTCGGGGATGTGGACGGCGACGGGGACAAGGACCTGATGATCGGCGACCTGCAGGGACGGATGCACTATTACCGCAACGTGGCCACCGGGCCCGTGGCCCAGTTCCAGTTGGTGCTGCCGAACATCACCGATGCCACCGGCGCCGTGATCGATGTGGGGCAGTTCGCCACGCCACAACTGGTGGACATGAACGACGATGGCCTGCTGGACCTGCTGGTGGGCGAGCGCAACGGCAACCTGAACCTGTACCTGAACACGGGTACGGCCACCAGCCCGGCCTGGACCCTGCAGAGCGAGAACCTGGGCGGCGTGAACGTGGCCGAATGGTGGAACGTCACCGGCCATGCCGTTCCCATCATCTTCGAGAACGCCCAAGGGGAACGCGAGCTCCTGTGCGGCTCCGAGTCGGGCTGGCTGCACCACTACACCGGCCTGGAAGGCAACCTGAACGGCACCTGGACCTTGGTGGACAGCACCTTCATGGACCTGTACGATGGTCCGAAGAGCGCACCCTGCCTGTACGACTTCACCGGTGATGGGGAGCCGGACCTGGTGCTGGGGAACAACCGCGGCGGCCTGAGCTTCTGGCGCAGCGACGCCGTGCAGACCGTGCTTGCTGGAAATGCGTTGGGAGCTCCCTTCGGGTTGATCCCGAACCCGGCCATTGACGGGGTGGACCTGCTGATGCCGGGCGCCACGGGCACGCACATCACATGGGCGCTGCTGGACGGCACGGGCCGCGTGGTCAAACGAGGCAACCCGCATCGACCTGGACGGGCTGGACCAAGGCAGCTACCTGGTGCGCGTGGACCTGCCCGCAGGTGCCGTGACCAGCAAGCTGCTGGTGGCCTTTTGAGAGCGATCCTCTGAATGCGAACGGGGCCGTCCTTGCGGAACGGCCCCGTTTCTTTTCCGATCGGACCAGCCTTAAGCCGGCACGTTGTTCATCTTGTCCAGCACGTCCATCACCTCCTTCACGGCCTTGGCGCTGGCGTTGCAGAGCTCCTGCTCCTCCTTGGTGAGCTTCAGCTCGATGATGCGCTCCACACCGTTGCGGCCCAGGATCACCGGGGCGCCCATGTACACATCCTTCAGGCCGTACTCGCCCTGGAGCCACACGCAGCAGGGGAACACACGCTTCTGGTCGCGCACGATGGCCTCCACCATCTGGGCGGCGGCGGTGCCGGGGGCATACCAAGCGCTGGTGCCCAGCAGGTTCACGATCTCGCCTCCGCCTTTCTTGGTGCGCTCCACGATGGCGTTGAGCTTGTCCTCGGCGATGAGCTCGGTGACAGGGATGCCGCCCACGGTGGTGTAGCGCGGCAGGGGCACCATGGTGTCGCCGTGGCCACCCATCAGCACGGCCTGGATGTCCTTGGGGCTCACGTTGAGCTCGGTGGCCAGGAACGCGCGGTAGCGGGCGGTATCCAGGATGCCGGCCATGCCGAACACGCGGTTCGCCGGGAACTTGCTGGTGAGGAACGCGCAATAGGTCATCACGTCGAGCGGGTTGCTCACCACGATAATGATGGCGTTGGGGCTGTGCTTCACCACGTTCTCCGTCACGCTCTTCACGATGGCGGCGTTGGTGGCGATAAGGTCGTCGCGGCTCATGCCCGGCTTCCGGGGCAGGCCGCTGGTGATGACCACCACATCGCTGTTGGCGGTCTTGGAGTAATCGTTGGTGCTGCCGGTGATGCGGCTGTCGAACAGGCTGATCGGGGCGGTCTGCCAGATATCGAGGCTCTTGCCTTCGGCGAAGCCTTCCTTGATGTCGAGCAGGACCACTTCATTGGCCAGCTCCCAACGGGCACAGGCGTCGGCGCAAGTGGCGCCCACGTTGCCCGCTCCTACCACAGTGACTTTCATCGCGTTGCTCAGGTTGTTGATGTTGAGGATCTTACGGAACGGCCGCGAAAGTAACAGATCGGCCGGGGGCGGACCCTGACGATCGTTCGGAGCGATGGACTTTCACCCCCGGAGGCATCCCTTTGGGCAACCTTGCGTCTACTGGCATGGAATGGCTACCTTCCCGGCTCTGAAACACCGCAGAGTGGTGTCCGAACCTGTCACCGGCCCCGCAGCCCCGCGTCTTACATTGACCTGGGTGAACACGGATGGTGGCGACGCGGCCCATGCCGAGCTGGTGGATGGTTGCCTGGCGGGCGACCGGCGTGCCCAGCGCCGCGTGCACGAGATGTTCTATGGCAAGATGATGGCGGTGTGCATGCGCTACACCAAGAACACGGACCAGGCCAAGGACATCCTGCAGGATGGGTTCATCAAGGTGTTCAACAGCATCGACAAGTTCAACCGGGCCGGCTCGTTCGAGGGATGGATCCGGCGGATCATTGTGAACACGGCCATCGACCACTTCCGCCGGAGCAAGAACGCCTACCTCCTGCTCGGGGAGGAACGGAGCATCGAGGATTTCAGCGATGCGGAGGAGGAGGACACCCTTGCGGAGGAGGAGGGTGAGGAGGAATGGGATGTGAAGCCGGCCGACGTGATCAACGCCATGCAGAAGTTGACACCCGCGTACCGCACGGTCTTCAACCTCTACGTCTTTGAGGAACTGACGCACAAGGAGATCGCCGACATGCTGGGGATCAACATCGGCACGTCCAAGAGCAATCTGGCCAAGGCGAAACATAATCTGAAGAAACTGCTTACAAAGGGGCGGAAACCCCTCTAATGGAAATGACGAACATGAAGGGATACGATCCTTTCGAGCGCTCGGTACGCGAAGCGTTGGGGTCCTATGAGGTCCCCTACAATTCGGCCGACTGGGCCCAGCTTGAGCGCCGACTGGACAGCGGGGCGCGGACCGGCCGGACCTTGTCCACCGGGCTGATCGCGCTGCTGCTGGGCGGTGTGCTGGTCACCTCGGGTGTGGTGTGGACGCTGGTGAAGGAGGACAAGGGAGGTGCGACCGTTGAGGGTACGTCCCCGAAGCCTGCCGGACCGGCCAACACACATGATGAGGCCTTGGCCGAGACCGTGGTCGCGGAGGTAGCGGACAGCGCCCCCACCGCCAACACGACCGGCCCGACCACCACGACCGGCACGCACCAGTCCACCGTCCATGCAGGCCGGCAGGCCACCACGCCGGAAGGTGCTCCTGGAGGGGCACCTGCGGAAGTGGTCCCGCCCCCCAGCACCAGGGAGGTGGCCATTCGCCCCAGTGTGACCGAAGGATGTCCGGGCACCACCGTGTCCTTCGACGCACAGAACCTGCCTGAAGGCGGCATCTACCTGTGGAATTTCGGTGATGGCAGCTTCTCCAACAAGCCGGCCCCGAGCCACACGTTCTCCAAGTCCGGTGTGTTCGAGGTCATGCTGTCGCACTCCTCCATGGGCGGCGGCAACATTTCCAACAAACCCGCCTCGGACCGCATCGTCATCCATGAAGTGCCGGAGGCTTCCTTCAACTTCATGAAGCGTGAGTACGACAACACGGTGCCCTCGGTACACTTCGAGAACCGGAGCATGGGAGGCCAGACCTATCTGTGGGATTTCGGCGATGGCACCACCAGCAGCACCCCGCACCCGGATCATGTGTACAAGCAGAAAGGCGCCTACCATGTGATCCTCACCGTGGTGAACGCCAAGGGCTGCACCGATCGCACCGAGCGCACCGTGCGGATCGACGAGGACTACAACCTGCTGGCCACCAAGATCTTCTCCCCGAACGGCGATGGCATGGAGGACCTGTTCATGCCGGAGGCGCTCAAGACCCTGGGCGTGAAGTTCCACTTGACCGTCCACGACCCACGCACCGGCCAGTTGGTGTACGAGACCAACGACCCCCAGCGGCCTTGGAACGGGCGGATCGGTGGCCGCGGTGAGCTCTGCGCTCCCGGCGACTATGTGTGGATGGTGGAGATGAAGGATGGGGAGAAGATGGGCGGCACCTACAACGGCAGTGTCAGTCTGCTCAGGTGATCGTTGAGAATCGTTGAGCACGGTGGAGCCCGGGGTACCGGGCTCCGCTATTTTTGTACACAGGCAACCAAAAACGGGGCGAACGCATCATAGGGTCAGGATGGAAGGGAACCAGTGACCTTGACCGAACCAAGGTCAATTCCAGCCCTGAACAACATGGTCCGACTTCACCCACCTCAGCGACCGATCCGATCCATGATGAAACCGCATACCTCATTCCTCCACCCAGCGGTCTGGACATTGGCGCTGCTCCTCCTGGTACCCGGGGGGCTGCACGCACAGCAGTTCAGCATCACCGCAGGCAGCATCACCACCTGTGTCGGGGTGCTGGAGGATAGCGGAGGCCCTGCCGGCCAATACGGCAATAATGAGAACTACACAGCGGTGATCTGCCCGGATACCCCGGGGGATGGCATCTCCCTGCTGTGGGCGGTGTTCAACCTGAGCAACACCGGACCCAACCCGCTTGATCGCATCCGTATCTGGGACGGCAATTCCACATCGGCCACTTTCCTGGGCGAATACACCGGGACCGCCCTGCAGGGGCTGATCACCTCCACCACCACGTTCAACAGTTCGGGGTGTTTGACGGTGCAGTTCATCTCCAATGGTAATGGCGTGGGAGACTTCGCTGCGGCCATTACCTGCTTTACCCCATGTGAGCGCCCCACGGCCGTGGCCACCATGAGCGAGGCCAGCCCTGCGCTGGTGTGTGTGGGTGAACCGATCGATTTCGACGGGACCGCCTCTTATGCGGCTGCCGGATTCAACATCGTCTCCTACGAGTGGGTGTTCGATGATGGGACCACGGAGAATTCGCCCACAGCATCACACGCCTATTTCGAGCCGGGTGAGTACATCGTTCAACTGAACCTGATCGACAACAACGACTGCGTGAACGCTAACGTGGTGGACCTGCAGATCCTGGTGAGCACCACGCCGATCTTCGCCGGGACCACGGAAAGCCTGGAGGTGTGCCTGGGCACCACGGTGGACCTCACCGGCGTAGCGACCCCTGTTACCTGGACCGGCATCCCGGAGGCGAACTTCGGTGATGGGGTCTACCTCCCGGACGACGTGGGGACCCCCTTCACCAGCGAACTGACCTTCGCCCAGTTCGACCCCGGTCAGTCCTTGACCAATGTGAACGACCTGCTCAGCATCTGTGTGAGCATGGAACACTCCTTCATGGGCGACGTCGTGCTTTCGGTGACCTGCCCGAGCGGTCAGGTCATCATCATGCACCAACAAGGCGGCGGCGGAACCTACATCGGTGGCGCGAACGACGGGGATGGCAACACTAACCCGGTCGCTGGTGAATGCTGGGATTACTGCTGGAGCCCCACCGCTACGAACGGGACCTGGGTCGCATCGGTCACTGCAGGCTTGACCATGCCTTCCGGGACCGGCGGTACGGCGCTCATACAGTTCGCTGCAGCCCTGGAGCAACCTGGCCGGATGCCCGCTGAACGGGACCTGGACCTTCACCTCACTTGACCTGTGGGGTGCTGACAATGGATTCCTGTGCAACTGGTCGCTCAACTTCAACCCGGCCATCATTCCGGATGTGACCCAATTCACTCCGGACCTGGGTCTGAGCACGCTTGACTCTGCTTACTGGATCGGCCCTTATGGCACTCCGGACCCGGCCAACCCGACCCAGCTCTCCTTCACGCCTGACCTTCCGGGCATTTACAACTACACCTTCTCCGTGTCCGACAACTTCGGTTGCACCTATGACACGACGATCACGGTGACCGTTCAGGAGCAGATGGTGATCGATGCCGGCCCGAACATCGTGCTCTGCAATGATCCGTTGCCCATGGCTGGCCAGATCGTGGCGAACGGGCCGCCCGCGAACTGCACATGGACGCTGACCCTGCTGGAATCATTCGGCGACAGCTGGAACGGCGGAGCCACCCTGGCCGTGGTGATCGGAGGGGTCTCCACCAACTACACAGTACCTTCAGGGATCACAGAACTGGACATCCCCTTGGATGTGAGCACGGGCGCGACCATCAGTTTGAACTACACGGCGGGAACCAGTTGGAACGGGGAGAACTCCTTTGATCTTTATGATGACCTGGGGAACCTGGTCTATTCCTCACCGAACGGCCCACCCACGGGCGTGGCCTGGTCCGGCACGATCACGTGTGATGGAGGGGCCTCACCAACGGTGTGGGAATGGACGCCTGCCACGGGACTTGACGACGCCAATGATCCGCTGACGAACGTGTTGACCACCCAGCCGACATGGTACACCTTGGTGGCCTATCCGGATGGCAACCCGCAATGCGCGGTATCCGATAGCGTGCTGGTCAGCCCCGACCCGTCGATCAGCGCCGGGGAGAATGCCACGATGGTGATCTGCGCCAGTGACCCCGCCTTCCTGATGACCGATTCGCTCGGCGGTGCTCCCGATCTAGGCGGCGTGTGGACGGATGCTGCTGGCAATGTGATGGGCGACACCTTCGATCCCGAATTCGGCGCGACGGGCATCTATACCTACACGGTGACGAGCGCCGCAGGCTGCCAGGCCACGGCCACGTTGGACATCACGGTGATCCCCGCCGATGACCCCACCTGCTGTGGCGTGGCGGATGCCGGGGAACCCAACTTCTCCTGCAACCTCAGCATCGCGCTGAACGCCACCCCAGGGAACACTGGAACAGGCACTTGGAGCGGTCCGGTGGGCGCGGTGTTCGCTGATGCCAACGCTCCCCAGACCTCGGTCTCCGTGCAGCCCGGTATGGGTGGGTCGCACTGGTTCTATTGGACCGAGGACGATGGAGCCTTCTGCTACCTGATCGACAGCGTGCAGATGACCTTCACGGACACGATCATCATCGGGTTCACCCACACGGACGCCATCTGTTTTTCCTACTGCGACGGCACGGCCCAGGCTACGGTGACCGGCGGGAATGCTGCGGCCGGCCTCACCTTCGATTGGAGCAACGGCGACAACGGTGTGGGTCTGGATGCCGTGACCGGGCTTTGCGCCGGGACCTACACGCTGACGGTCACCGACGACAATGGCTGCACCGCCTCCAGCGAGGTCACCATCAATGAACCCATCCTCTTGGAGATCGATTCACTGGCGACCCAACCGGTGACCTGCTCCGGCGATTGCGATGGCCAGGTGGAGGTGTATGATCCGGAGGCCCTCTGGTACAGCTTCGATGATGGTGCCACTTGGACAGACACCTCCATCCTGACGGATGCCTGCGAAGGGATCTACCCGATCCGCATCCGGAACGCCGCCGATTGCATCGGAACGGGTTCCATCGCGGTGACCGGTCCTCCCCCGGTGGTCGCTTCGTTCGAATGGGCGCCCATCCCGGCCACGGTGGAGAACCCGACGATCTACTTCAACACCACCTCCACGGGAAGCGACCACTACCTCTGGGACATCGCGGGGCTGACCAGCAGCACGCTTCCCAACCCGTCGTACACCTTTACCAACAAGGAGCCGGGCAACTACAATGTGTGCCTGGTGGCCTATAACTTCAACGAGTGCCCGGACACCATCTGCAACACGGTGATCATCGACGATGTGCTGTTCACCTACATCCCCAACTCCTTCACCCCTGATGGGGACGGCCTGAACGAGACCTGGGGCATGAGCACGAACATCCCCGTGATCACCTCCTTTGAGATGACCGTGTTCGACCGGTGGGGCCAGGTGGTGTACAGCACCACGGACCCCTACCAGGCCGGCTGGTGGAAGGGCTCCTACCAGAACGGTGGGGAGATCCTGAAGAGCGACATCTACGCCTACCGGATCAGTTACGAGATCAAGGGAACGGAGGTGCGGAAAGAGTTCATGGGGCATGTCACCCTCCTGAAGTAAGCATCTTTACAATCTTGCGGAACGGCGGCCACGAGGCCGCCGTTCCTGTTCCTGGCCCGGTCGGGCCTTCAACATCCTTCGCAGATCGGTCCAAGGCTTCCCTACCGATCAACGATCTTTGGAAAGGCCAGGGAACTTTTCGCACACTTGGTGCGTCATCCTGCCGACCTCCTGATCACGATGAGCTTCATTCGCCCGAACGTCCTGCTCCTGTTCCACCGTTCGATCCTTCTTCTGATCGCCGCCACGCTCGTAGGTAGTGCACAAGCCCAGGTGATCCACAGCATTGCGAACGGAGACCTGACCGCCTGCGATGGCGGCATCGTGGATAGCGGCGGAGAAGGGGGGCCCGGCTACGGCAATAACGAGATCCATACCTCCACCATCTGCCCCACCACCACGGGCGACGGCATCAGCCTCAACTTCGTCATCTTCGACCTGAGCACCGCCGCGCCCGCGCCGTTGGACCAATTGTCCATCTATGATGGCAGCGACACCAACGCACCGCTCATCGGCACCTATACAGGGAGCTCGCTCCAAGGGCAGATCATCTTTGCCTCAGCGACCAATCCCACCGGTTGCCTGACCTTGGTCTTCACCTCGAACGCGAACGGCACCGGGGCTTTCGCGGCATCCATCACCTGCTTCACCCCCTGCATTCCTCCGAATGCGGTGGCGCAAATGAGCGAAACCGCACCCGCGCTGGTCTGTGTGGGGGAGGAAGTGACCTTTGATTGCAGTGCATCCACCGCGGCCACCGGGTTCACCATCGTGGACCGGGTGTGGGACTTCGATGATGGGACCACGGCGAACGGGACCGTGGTGACGCACGCCTTCACGGAGCCGGGTGATTACCTGGTCCAGCTCACACTGACCGACGATAATGGCTGCACGAACACCAACCTGGTGGACCTTCTGGTGCTGGTGGGCACCCAGCCGGTCTTCACCGGGACGACCGAGAGCCTCACGGTATGCGAAGGGGCAACGGTGGACCTTCTGGGTATCGTTACCCCGACCACTTGGACCGGCATTCCGGAGGTCGATTTCGGTGACGGTGTCTACCTGCCGGATAATGTCGGGTCCACCTTCACCAGCCAGGTCACCAATACCTACTTCTCCCCAGGGGCCACGCTGACGAACGTGAACGACCTGCTCTCCATCTGTGTGGACATGGAGCACTCGTTCATGGGCGACCTGGTCATCTCCCTGACCTGTCCCAGCGGACAGAACGTGGTGCTTCACCAACAAGGGGGCGGTGGCACTTATCTGGGTGGCGCTAACGATGGCGACGAATCCAACCCGGTTCCGGGAACTTGTTGGAACTATTGTTGGGCACCGAATGCCCCGAACGGCACGTGGGTGCAATCAGTGGGGGCCGGATCGACGATGCCTTCGGGCACTGGTGGCACGGCCCTGCAGCCCGGCATCTATTCCAGCGTGGGCAGCCTGAACAACCTGCTCGGATGCCCCCTGAACGGCACGTGGACCATCTCCTTCACCGACCTGTGGGGCATCGACAATGGATTCCTGTGCGCGTGGAACATGGATTTCAACCCGGCCCTGTATCCCGATCTGGTGCAATTCACACCTGTGATCGGATACACCACGGACTCGATGTCCTGGTCGGGACCCAATGTGGTGGTGAACCCGAGCGACCCGATGTCGGTGAGCGTGACGATGGAGGACCCCGGCGTGTTCCCGTACACCTTCTCCATCACCGACAACTTCGGCTGCACCTACGACACCACGATCACGGTGACCGTGACCAACGCACCCGTGGTGGAGGCCACGGTGACCCCAGGCGTTGGCTGCAGCGATCCGGCCCAATTGGATGCCGCGATCGTGGCCTTCCCTCCCCCCCCGCTGCCCTGCACCTACACCCTGAACC
>ENA-UOUJ01001058-UOUJ01001058.1-activated-sludge-metagenome-genome-assembly--contig:-NODE-1058-length-15478-cov-6.790897_pt1 | contig 15478 bp, 24 predicted proteins | sample MGYA00249839_ERZ747224 | MGnify/ENA primary metagenome ERZ747224 (study PRJEB28782, sample SAMN03220277) | activated sludge metagenome | biome: wastewater; feature: sewage sludge; material...
AGAAGGCAAGTCCTTCGACCTCACCGTGCGTGCGTTCGACGAGAACTCGGTCACGAGCGTCGCGACTCATTCGCCGTTTAACCGCAATGTCGTCGTGCTTTCCATGTACCCGAAAGGGAACTGGGAGCGTCGCATGAGCTACCAAATGGCCAAGGTCACCGACGTACCGGTCATGCTTTGCGACTCGAAGATTCCGGTCTTTGGTGGGCGCAGCGAAAGCTCCCGCTAGGGCGCGTGTACTAAAATCTATTCGATCTGAAAAGAGACCTCGGGCTTCCGGGGTCTTTTTTTTCTTTATGAGACTGGACCACAAATCGGTTGGGGGGCTCCCCTCGTCAAGTTAACCTTAACTATCCGCTCAGTGCACGTCACCGGCTGGACTCGATGGCGCGCGCAACTACAATACCTCCACGAATCGGATGCAGCTTTGCAGCGGGACGAACTGGCTGAACTTTCCCACGAACGGCACGATGGGCAGCTGCACGGCCGGAAACCTGGGAAAGTTGGAGTTCGATACGACGAACAAGGTCTTCCGTTACTGCAACGGATCGAACTGGCAACGGTCTGAGGCGGCTCCTTGCACGGTGAGCTCGATCTCTCACGTTGCGAAAATCGCGGCGGATAGCACGGCGTTGAATCAGGTCAGCGCGGCAGTTCTATCGCCCGATGGGCAGTACCTTTACACCGGCGGGGACCGCATCAGGAAGTGGTCTTTTTCGGCGGCGACTCCCGCCGTACCGGTGAAGGTTGGTCATAGTGCGACCGCCGCGGCAATGGGGATCGCGCAGGAACTGCGGATCCACGGAAATCACGTGTTCGCGATCGCATCCGGGAATCGCGGGGGACGGAAACGGTCTTGTGCTGTCCGCCGATGGAACAAAGGCTTACGTGGTCACGCCGCTGGTGGCGAGCGGGGCGCAAAGTCACCTCGTCATTTTCGATATCTCCAATCCCGCTTCGATTCCGGTGGCGTTGGGTTCGCTCAACATCACGAGCTCTACCGGAAACCTGGTCCAGAACGTGGAAATCTTCGGCACCACGTTGTTCGCGAATTTTCGGCAGGACGTTTCGGACTACGGCGGGATCGTGGCGATCAACGTTTCGAATCCGGCTGCGCCGACGGTGATTTCGCGCGTGGCGAATGCGAATATGTTCAGCGTGAGCGCGTTCGCCATCTCGCCCGACGGTCAATACGCCTACATGGCGAACAATTCCTCGAGCCCCAGAAGGATGAGCGCGGTGAGTATCGGGAATCCCGCCGCGATGTCGCAGGTCGGCGGTTACTACAATACGGAGATCCAGGAATCTTACGACGGAAAGTTGGTGGGGAACTACTTCATCAACACGAACGTTTACGGCACTTGCCAAGTCATGGTGACGAACGTGACGAATCCGGCGAGCCCCTCGCTCGTCGCTTCCGACGGTAACTGTTCGACGAAGGCGAATGGCCCCGGTGCCTTCGTGGTCCGGGGAAGGTACGTTTACACCGCGAACTACAGTGATCACACGATCTCGACGTTCACGATGAGCTGCGATCCGCTGGATGGCGGACCGATGGGAAGCTGCTCCACTGCGGGGCAAATAGACTACAATACGTCGACCCGGACGCTCCTGTATTGCGACGGGGCGAACTGGAAAGTGATGGCGAAATAAGCCGCCGCTTTGCGCTTGACCCGTCCGGCGCCGCTCCGTAAAACCATCATCTCTGACGACAGGGAGTTAGCTCAGTTGGTAGAGCGCCACCCTTACAAGGATGGTTGTTCGAGAGTTTAGAAATTTTGAGTGTCACAAGTTATTGAGATGACCGATGGATCTCAAACTGCACTTGAAAAAATGGTAGAGAGGTTATGAAAATTGGTAGAGTGGTAGACGCCGCAAAACCAAGTTTAAAGTTAGTAAATTCAAATAGGGAGTTAGCTCAGTTGGTAGAGCGCCACCCTTACAAGGTGGATGTCGCAGGTTCGAATCCTGTACTCCCTACCAAATACCTGAAATCACAGGTAAATTTCGAAATAGAAAATCAAAAAATTGGTAGAGTTAGAAAAGTTGAGGCAAATGCTCTCAACCAATCGCTATTTGTCGGATGTGGAGCCCTTCATGTCTGACGTTATTAATCTCAATAAAAAATGGAATCATCGCTGGAAAACTGACCCGCGATTCATCGAAGGCTTTGATTATGAAAAGCCTGAATATGCTGATGTGCCTGATGACTTGAGATGGTCTTTACCGCTTTATGATGCGGCCAATAGCCCTCAAGAACTCGCAAGGCAAAAACGAATTCAAGAGGAAGCTAAGGTCAAGAGTAAGGCTTTGGATAGGTCTAATCGTTTGAAGTCGCGAAAGCTTTCAATAGCTGATTAGATTTTTGATTCACATATTTTTCAGTCATTTTGACTGAGCTGTGAAGACAACATTGAGAGAGCAAATAAATATTGCCCTTATAAAGATCATGTAAGCGAACAGCTCCAATTGTCGCGTATGAGTGACGCCATTGAAGCGGTGATAAAAACTTGAAACCACATTCTTTAGAAATCTGTTTCCACCATTTACTGACCACGTCTGGACCGGCGTCGATGAGCCGAGTTTCGCCCTCCAGATTATTTTTCAGGAAAATGGCCACATCTTTTAGAAACGCTGGTGAAGGCTGAAGTAGCGGAATACGAACGGTTCCCTCTTCAAATGCTGACATTTTAGAGGCGTTCTCAAAAATAACGGGCCCTTTGATGCCTCTACTCCAACCGTTGACAATATTATCAGCCAATTGGAAATGAGGTGTTGAAGCTTCTGGAAACAAATGTTTCGCTCGAAGACCTAACAAGTTTCCTCTTCGTAAACCAGTGCATACTCCAAAAAGTAAAGCGTATGCGCGTAACTTCATTTTTAGATCATTTTCATAGACAGCATCAATTCGTTCTTTGATGAACGAAAGATCACTTTCAACGTAAGTGTCAGCACTTCGTTTGTTTGTTAAATTTCCGCGTTTGATCTGTTCAAGAGTGACCTTCACCTTGAGATGAAAAACGTCTTCTTCTGAAATGTACTCGTACTCTTTCAAAAATTTGACGTACTCATTCAACGCTTTTGTAAGCGAGCCATAACTATTATGGGAGTAATACTCTTCATTTTTATTTTTAGTCGTTTTAATGTGAAGTGCGGCCTGACGTTGCCATTTTTTGAAATCCTTTGGATGCTCACAGCCTTTTGAAATAAAAAACGGAAGCCAAAAGCCTTTGATACAAGCTCTATAGCTATTGGAACAACTGACGTCATTTTTGAAGTGAAAGAATTCTTCAATCGACTGTTCAAAGTCGAATTCCTTTGTCTTCAAATTTAAATTTTCAATCGCACGATAAGTTTTTAAACCGTATTCTGATTTTAGCTCTTGCTGAAGTCGCTGAAATAAAATTTGAAAGTGATTGTCTGCAAGTGCCTGACTCTCACGGAGACTATGCGTTTTTAGATGAGCGTTAATTTGATTCAGTGTTGGATGAATCTTTGCTGAAATTCCAACATATTCAGATTTTGAAAAGACGAATGCCCTCAAGGCGTCACAAGATTTTCCCTGACGCCACTGAAAATTAAGCCCGACTACATTTGTATTTCCCTTTCCCATATTTGCCTTTGATCCAAAAGCAAAACCGTAACTGGCTACTTTTGAGGATCAAGACCATTCTACAAACTCTGCTGGACTTACCTTTTGTCTTGTCCAGTTTTCCTACGAAAATCCGATAATTGAGCGATGGCTAAAACTGCGACGAAAAATCCAAAGGTTATGAAAGACCCACAGCTTGCACTGGCGTATTTCAGTGTTTGCCGTGAACTCGATGAGATGAAGAAGGTACTAAAAGGTTTTATTGATGGAACATATCAAGGGCCACTTTTGAAAGAAGGTGTGGCGGCGTGTGCAAAACAGCTCGTTCAAAAAAAGAAATTTTTAGAGAAAGAGTGTGTTCACCGCAATGAATGGAATTTGAAGAATGGCAAAAAGCCCTATTTTGAAATCAAATAAAAATAAATTAAAGCTCAAGCTTGGTGAAAACCCTAAATGCTCTAACAAAGAATATCACGCAGACACTGAATGGCTGAATTCTTCTCGTTTAAAGGCCCTCTATCGAGGTTGGAATAATTATAAAGAAAATTACCTGTCGGCGCCGAAAGTGAAATCAAAATCAGCTCAGGACAATTTAGATTTTGGCACACTTCTGCATAGCCTATTGCTTGAGCCTGAAAATACGCTAAACGATTTTGCGATATATGATGGGAAAGTAAGAATTGGAAAGAGATTTGAAAAATTCAAGTCCGAGAATATCCATAAAATAATAGTGACAAGACGTGTTTTTCAAAGGGCCAAGAAAATCATCAATCGGTTTAAAAGAAGGAAGACGTATAAAAAGCTCTTCCAAAAAGGAAAGGCTGAGGTCACTGCTTGCGCTTGTATTGATGGGGTAAAAGTAAAAGCACGTTATGATTGGTTGGATGTTTCTAGAGGAAGAATAATTGACCTTAAGTCTTCTCGAAGGGATAGGGAAGATGTCATATTTTTCTATGACAAAGATATTCCAAGGTGGTCTTATCATTTATCTGCCGCGCTCTATATTCAAATAGCTGAAATTATATATAAGCGCCCATTTGAATTTATAATTTTGGGTCTTAGTAAGAAAAAATCAGGGCAACATTTTACTGTGATCTATTCCCGAAACTTGTCCTTTGGTAATAAAAAACAGCTCACTGAAGGGGATAGACAAATCTCAATTGCCCTTACCAACTATAAAAGGCATTTTTCAAAAAGCGCTGCCTAATAATTTAATGACTTCGCTTTAAACGCTCGTAAATGGGCTATAAAAAATCAGAAAAATAAACTTGATGAAATGGTCTAGGTGAAATAATCGAATTTTTATAGGCCAAATAAACGCGTTTAGTGCGGAAAAACGGAAACACCATAATTTTTATGACCTTTAGGTCTTTATCCTGATAGAAGATTTATCTTCTTATCCACCATAACAATTTTAAATTCTCTCCTCTGAAAAAACATTCCATTCCTTTTCAGCTACAAGAATTGATAAAATTCTTATGGTGTTCTTAAGGTGTTAATTATGGTGTATATGGTGTTAGTACATCCAACTGGATATATTTCGTATATTCAATTGGATAATTAGCCCTAAGTCTTGTTATCCATATAGATATATTGTCCGATTATAGGACATGAAATTTTCAAACCAATATAACGAGATATTTTTTAATAACATAATCAAACACGATCTTACAATGTATGAGTGGAAAGTCATTACGACATTTGTCACCGACAGCGAAGAGTTCAATATTTCGCTAAAAGAAATCGAACGCAGGACAGAGATAGCTCAGCCAAATATTTCCAAATCTCTAAAGGGCCTAGTCTATCAAGGCATCCTTATTAAAGACGAAAAGAAAAAATACATTTTGAACGATGCCCTTCTCGATAAAGAGTATTCACCTTCAGTGACCTCAAGTAGTGATACTCGACGCCAAGATGATTCCGCCGAACCAAAAAATAGCGGTAACTTCAAAAGACAGGCAGAAATAAAAGAAGAGAAAATGGCCGTCATAGATGAGAATATCAAAAAAATGCAGAAAGAAACGGCGGCTAAGAAAAAGAGAAAATATCCAGGTTGGGACACTTATTTTTCAAATTTTGCACAAGCTGAAATCAGCGTGAAAATTGAGGAACATGATGGAGGCGCAATTATCAGATGGTGTTCTGGCAATCCTAATGCTGGTAGAACTTCCATAGCACCGCAAGAGGTAGCGGAAGAGACCTGTCGGGAAATTCTTAAAATCGAAGATCCAAATGAAATGATTAAGTATATGTATTCAGCATACCAAGATGACTTCATCAGAAAATATAATCTAAAAAGAACTGAATAAATAATCGTGTTTATCGCCCTTAAATTTAGTGGAGCAGTTTCTCTGGGGCCATCTGTCGAATTTTGAGGCCCACATATTGTTCCCAAGTCATAAAGTAATCCTCTGGAACTCGATAAAGCCGAACCAGATAAATTAGATTTCTCATCTGCAAACTGACTTCACCTGATTCAACCCATCGAATATCTGCGCCAGTTCTCCGAGCCACGTCCTTAACGCTCAAGTTAGCCCTAATGCGGGCTTTCTTTAAAAAGCGTCCCTGTTCCTTTTTAAACCATGTTTTATGCCGTGGTTCTGGCTGAAAATACCCATAAATCATACATATAGACAGTCCTACCATGTGTAAGACTCGTGTGCAATAATGGGGATGCCACGAAAGCCTAAAGTCAACCCCCAACATAAACAAATTGTTAATAAGGAATGGTCTTCTATTGCTTCCACGTTGCAGGCAAAACGTAAAGAACTGGGTTGGACGCAAAATGACCTGGCTGAAAAACTTGAATGTGAAGTAACGACCATTCAGGCTTATGAACAAAAGCGCCGGCATCCGAGCCTTCCTACACTTCTCATGCTTTGCCAAATTCTGAAGTTAAAATTAACTGTCGAATAAGCGCAGACGAATCTCTGTAGCCACAATCGCGAAAATGTTGAGTTGTTCTCTTCAGCTTCCGTTCGGAATATCCAATGCCTATAAAGGCGACTCACATTGGCGCTCAGTTTAATAAGCAGTATTGACAGACCTAAAGCCTCTGAGACGGTGTCCGACACCAAATTAACTAGGAGGCAAAATGGGTGTTTTTACTAAGAAGCAAAACGAGTCTCAAAAGAGCGTGGATCTCAATAGCCAACTATCTGAACAAGCTAAACGACTTGGACTTTCGGTGACTGATTTGAAAGCACTTGGTGTTGGCAAAAGCTGTCCCAAGTATGGAACGGCAGAGCTTTTACATGCGCGTAAAGTACGCGGTGGCAAAATTGTCGTGTTCAATATCAGTGAGCGGTATCGGGGTGAGAAGATTTCAGAGGGCCGAAAGAAAATTAAAGCCCAAAAGACACCTACCGACACCGTCACCAATGAAAACGATAAAAAATAAAATCAAAAGCGTAGTTCAAGGGTCTAATGGTTATCCGAGCTATACTCAGCGAGAATATTTGGATGCCATTAGGCTCATTTTAAATGAAGAGTTCTCAAATAAAGAACTCGAATATATTGAGTCAAAAAATATTGACCTCGATCAGTGGATTATGGAAATCACTGAAGAAGTTACGAGTGACCTCTTCTAATAAGCGATTCCGCTTAAAATGTACGATGGTCCGTGATGAAAACACTCACGGTTCACCTAAAACATAGCGACAAAACATTTTTTAAATTCAGTGGCATAGCGAGTTCTGAATCAAGGGATTCATACGGCGAAATTATCAAGCAACGCGGTATTAACCTTTCCCTCGTCAAACAGGGTAAAGTTATCGTCAATGCTGAGCATGACAATTCCACTATCGGCAAAATTGAACACGCAGAAGTCCAAAACGGTAAACTGTATGTCGAAGGCATCGTTTATCTCAAGACTCCCAAGGCGAGACGTTTTTACGAACTTCTAAAGCAAAATAACCCAAGTCAGCCAGTTACTCTTTCAATCGAGTTTGTAAATCCAGAATATTCAAAGTCGGATAAATCCACATTAAATCAGATTGTCTTAACTGGAGTTGCTCTAATTGGGCTCAAGGATGAGCCAGCGAATAAAGACACCTATGCGGAACTGTTAAAATCAGTATCGAAAGAAGATTTATTAAACGAACTCATAAAACGCGCTAACAGTTCTCCTGACTTCAAAGGCCAGTTGCGACGGCTGCTATTCAAATACGATCTATAAATATTGTATCAGCTTAGGACCCGCTTCCATCCCCATTGATGGGTTCAACCATTCAGCTACGGTCATACTAGATAATGACAATTATGCAGCAGAAAGGTTGGCTGGAATATGGGACACAATTTACCCGCCAAGAACTTGAATGAGTTGGTTCATTCTGAAATTTCTTATGGTGGATATGATTCTCAGCTCGATTATGAATTCTTTGAGAACTTCGACTCAGACAATACTAAAATCGCATATCAGCGTGACTTAGTTCAGTTCTTTAAATTTTTGAAAAATGAGTTTGGGTCTATCAGCCATCCTCAGCAACTACAAAAAACGCATGTGATCGCGTTCAGAAATATGCTGCAAGCGCCAAGAGAATCTGGTCAACCATATTGTCCAAAATCAATTATACGAAAGCTCGCAGCTATTACGAGTTATTGTGATTTTCTAATTGAGAAGGGTTTGATGACTTCAAATCCAACAGCACACATAAAGCGCCCTGCGGATCAAGTTGTTACTCCGACGAATGATTTAACAGATGACCAAGTTAAAGCCCTTTTAGACTCGGTGGATGTCAGCAAAAAATCGGGCTATCTGCACAAGGCCATTTTGGTCTTGTTATTTTCGACGGCCATTAGAAAAAGTGAACTCATAAATCTGAAGCTTGAAGACTATCAAGAACATCAGGGACTCAAGATCATTCAGTTCAAAGGTAAGCGCGGAAAAATATCGAGAGTGCCACTCCATCCAGCGGCTATCTACCATTTAGAAAAATACATTCAGCACATGCGTGACATTGGCCGTGAACTCAAAAGTGGTGATTACCTTTTTCAATCTGCCTCTCATAAAATGTCAGACAATAAGAGACTTCAGCCGACAAGCATTGATTTCATCGTCAAACGTCACTGTAAGAAAATTGGTATAACTGCAAAAATCAGCCCTCACAGTGCAAGAGCAACAGTTATAGGATCGCTTTTAGAAAGTGGTGTCGATCTTTATAAGGTTTCCCAGTTAGCGAATCATTCAAATGTTAAAACGACTCAGGGTTATGATAAAAGAAAGAAGAGCTTGATCGACAGTCCTGTATTCAAACTCAAGTATTTTTAAAAATGGCTATGCGTTTTCTTTTCCTTCTCAGGAATACGGCTGTTGCGCGTATTCCTATTGTTCACACTAGCCAATATGGAGATTTATCTAGCAGAGATTTGTCTACTGGGATTGAACATCTGATATTTTTCTTCCGTACTTGCAAAACGTGTTTAAGTCGAGCGACAGCTCAACAGTTGATCTTTTCGAGTTGTCGTCATTGGCCTCTTTTACGACAGTGAATTTTTTAATATATGCTTTCCAGAGACGGTCACGGTTTTCTATGGCTTTAGACAGATCCACCTCGCCATTTTCATTCAGGATAATTGCCGAATAGGGAAATTGGCTGTTGAACTCTTCTCCAGTTATTTCCTCCATGACTTCTTTAGGGATCAGTAGAGTGTACTCGTTCATTAAGTTATTGAGGTCGGTCGAAAATCCTTTGTTATAGCTCATGCGACGAGAATCAAGATTTGACTGGTAAATAATAATTTTATTTTGCGGAATAATTTTAATGATAAAGGTGAATAGACGATATTTGGTGCGGGAGTCTTCATTGGCAATATTTTTTAAAGTATCTGCCTCATCATCTGAAACTAATGAATACCAATTTGGTTTATCCCCATGATTTGCTATCTGTTCAGAGGCGTTTGCATCTCCAAGAATATAAAATAGTTCTTTTAATAGGGCGTTCTTGCGTTCTGCTAGGCCCTTTTTCTTCTGGCTTGCCTTATCTAAGGAAATTCCTTTTTCTAAATCAGGAGTAAAATAAATTACGGTCGTTTTATATGCTTTTGTTTGCTTGCCGGATTGACAGTATTCGGCCATGAAGTCAGCCTTCGTAGATGCAAGACTGTAGGGCTTTGTCTGAAGACCGCTACATCCTGAAATCGAAATTATGCTAGAGCAAATCCAAAAGAACTTGAATGGTGTCATTTGCATTTACCCCTTTCGTGTTTATGGTTTTTGGTTTGTAGCCTTTGGCTCGAATGAGAATTTCACTATCGTCATTTTTAATTTGAACCTTCAAAGGGTTTTCGATGCATTGAATAGTTCTGGAGCCTTGCCCCCTAATAATTATTGATTCGCACTTGGGAACAGTAGAAATGAAAATAAACTTCCCTTGAACATCTGGTTTAAAATTAACCTTCGATGGCTCTAATGTGTTCAGTTGTGAATTTTCTGGCGATTCAATTTTTTGTTCTATTGGCGTGACGGAGACTTTTTTTAAGTCGAACTTGCACTCTAGCCATACGCTGAATTGTGAATCAGATTCGTCAATTTGATCTCGTTGCGGATCACAGTTCAGACCTTCAATGGAATCAGCATTGGTGATTTCTTGATGAAACCCAACAGACTTTTCTGTTTCAACTGACAGCGATTTTATTCTGATCTTGGATTTAAAAAACTGGCTGGCATTTGACTGACACGTTTTCAACGCTTCACTGCGCGCAATATCGAGAGATGGACCAAGACCATGACAAACGGTGGTCAGAATTTGTCCATTCAATTTAGTGCTGTTATGTGCGGCCCAATCTGGAATTTTTGCGTTCGCGTGAACAGGCAAAAGCAGAAGGGCCATAAGTAGTTTATCCACAATGGCCCACCTTTATTAATTGTTACCTTGTGACGTTGAACTTGAAGTGAATTTGTCCCAATGCTCATTTACTTTTTGGGCGAAATCTTTAGAAAGGCCACCTTTACCTTGAGCTTTTCTAATTGCATCGAAGATCGCTTTTTTGAAATCTGATTCTGGCATCGTTACGGTAGAAAAGACTTTGAATTGAGTGATGCGCTCACCTGAATCTTGAGTGGATGCAACTTTCTCCCAATAGTTTTTTCCAGGTCGGATCGAATTGGTAACAAGGCTTGAAGCCTCTGCGCCAATGTAACGAGCTTGAGTGGAATTGATTGAAGTGCCTTCTTCGGCATTTTGGAGGATGAACTCTAGTTTCTGTTCAATCGCTCCAGCAATGGCAGACTTGGCATTGTTTTGGGCGATTCGATAGGCTGCTTCAACCCGATCGCTTGCGGGAATTGTGGTCATTCCTGTGGATATGACAACACCTTTTTCGATGCGGAATGGTTCAGACTCTTGAACCCAGTCTGGACGTGATGACAAATCATCTATTCTAGAAACGACTCTATCCGGCTCAATTTCTGCCTTGGTTGGATTTTTGACCGCTGTACTACAGCCAGCCAGAAATATTAAAAATAGAATAGCGGTTGTTCTCATTTTAGTTTCTCCTTAGTTACAAGAACCTACTTGATAGTCAGTGATTCTAAGTTTGTTGTAATCAGTCCAAACGAACTTAAAGCATCCGATGGATTTTTTATTTCGATAAAATAGGGTCTTTGCTTCCTGTGTGGAAAAATCAAACTGAATATTTTTGATGAGTGATTCGGCATCATCACACAATTCTTTTCCGCCTCTGTGGACCATTGGTTTACATAAGCCGTCATAAAGTTCACCGTAGAGCGAGGTAACTTTATAAGTCCTTCCGACAATAAGATTGGGCCCAATATCAAGGCGCTCTTTTAGAGTCGCATGATTTAGGATCTCAATATTTCTTTGTGCGTTTTTTGTCTCTTTGGATTTCTCTTGTTCCATGAAGCTATTTATTGAATCCATCATTTTTTTCATCAGTGGAAGAATCGTCTTTTTGCATTCAGGGTACTTAGCCATCGTTTCATTTAGCTTTGGTACAATAGTCTGAATTTCTGGTGATGAGGGGTTTCCCGAATTTACTTGTGCTGTTAATTCGGTAAGTTTTTTTTCAATATTCGTACAGTCTTTTGGGTAAGCAAACGTGTTGGTAGAAATAGCAATTACGATAAATAGCCCTAGATATTTCATAAATCTATTCTCTCTTTTTCAGGACGGGCGCATTGACAGGCATTTCAATTGTGACTTTGCACCAGCCGCTGAAAAGTTGTGTGGTTAATAATTCATTCATCGTCGGAGCCTGTATTGAGGATTCACCGAAGACAAGATATTCAACAGAAACGTCTAAAGCTCGCGCGACCTTCCGAGCGTGAGACAAAGATTTCGGTTCTACGCCCGCACTCCACGTTTTAATTGTGGAAATAGGTACGCCAGAAACTTGACTCAATTTCTTGAAAGTCATTTTCTTGGTTTTCATTAAATGTTTTAGGACCGAACCTATTTTGACTTCATCGCTCATTAAACAAAATTATCGTCTACAAAAATCTAGATGATGAGATAAAGACGCTTTCACATACCTGCGTACATGAGGACGACCACTCGTCAATTGAGCTTTTCGGAAGAGAATTTTACCCTCAGGGCCAAGGTCCGAGTACAGGTAGCCATACCGTAATCAAACTCTTTATATTGATGGGCTTTTGGCCGATAGGAGGATGTATGTTTAGACGTAGAAGACGAAGTAAAAAACGCGAAGCTGAAGCACTGGGCGCACTGATTTTTGTTGGCCTAATTTTCGGCGTAATAAATATGCTTTTTACCGCTGTAGAGGCGGCTGCAAAAACCGCCATTGCTTTTTTAAAGACGACAAATGGGAAAATCGCACTGTCAATATTTGCGGTTATTGTCGTCATAGGCTTCTTCAGAAAAATTCAGAAATTTATAGCAAATAATCGAGAGCAAAAAAGATTACGGGAAATTGCAGATAAAAATGAAGTTGAACGTCAGCGGGCCGTGAGCTCTATGTCTCCAAGTTCTGACAGAAATAATTATTTGATTGAAAACGACGACTATAAGCGAGGAAATCCCAAGGAAGGATTTTTTAGAAAAACCTTTTCACTCCATCTGCTCGACACCTTCGACAATAGCTGTGCGAAGTGTGGAGACAAGGAAAATGGCGTTGATATTGACCATTTCATTTTTAGCAAGAATGAGGGCGGCTGCTTTATCATGAAGCATAAAGACGGATACCTAGTTAATAATGCTATCCCTCTTTGTCGTACTTGCAACCGAAGCAAATCAGATAATCACTACAAATCATTTTTTACGGACGAAGAACTTCTGTCCATTTTCCAGAAAAGCCTTTTGATGACGAAGCGTTTAAATGAAAGGCCAATTTTTGGAGATAATGGGGAGCTTATCAAACAAAAGAAAACTGGTTAGAGGATACGACGATGATCACACGCGGACATTTTATAGGACAAATTATTGATGACCTTACGGATATTTCCAATCAAGTTGAAAATCGGTGTCGTCTAAATTTAACGGACATCAATATTTTTCTCGAAGATTTTTATAAAGAGGTTTTGAATAGCACTCTTTCTTTGGGCTTATTGAATCTAAATAGCGAACGTCAGAATTCGCCAGGACTCGATTTAGGAGACAAATCAAAAAAAATCGCGTTTCAAATTACGTCGGATAAATCTAGCGATAAGGTGAATGAAACCCTGGAGAAGTCCAAGCATCTTGTTCCGAACGTGTATGAGAAGATCATCGTTTTTATTATTTCTAAAAAGCAAAAATCGTACACGCTGGATAAAAATTTATGTAATCAGCTAAAATTTGACGAGAGCTGTATTTGGGACGTCAATTCTTTGCTGAAAGAGATAATGGTTTTGCCAATTGATAAGCTGGAAGACGTTTATCAGATAATTAAAAAGCAGGCCATTAAGGTAAGAATTGAGTTGGAGATTCCTGATAAGGACGGACAATACTCCACTAGCTTTGATCAATTTGTTGAGAGTATTCCCAAAGCGAAATTTGGAGCATTCAATAACTATATTGCCTATCAAAAAGGAATTGAGGCGTCGTATTCGCGAACTGCAAATCAAATACTTGCGGACTATCAGAAATTTTCAAAGAAGCTCGAAAAGTTGCCTCGCATCTCCAGAGAATTTTTTAAGTATTTATTGGAGCAGAAAGAAACTGAAGGTTATGAATATGGAAATATTCAGATCAACCATTCAAAAATTAAGCGAGCCTGTAGATACTCCGATTTAGACGAAGAGATCAGAATTTTAGAGAACGATGGTTTGGTAAGATCATTTGAACAAGATGAGGACACTGGTCTTGTTTGGATATGGGTAGACTTCAGGGCAGCAGATGAAGAATATTTTTTAGACTGTTTGATCGACTACGCTCAAAGCAAGGGGATTGGCCTACAAAACCCAATTGTTAACTTGGACTTTTCTGGTTTTTAATTTCAATAAACAGCACGACTAAAGGCGAGCCTATACTCGTAGGGCTGGCTCATCTTTAGACCGATATTCCTTTTCACAAGGCACGCAATTTCGCGTGTCAAAATGAAAGGAATAGAGATGATACGTTCAAAATTTTTAATGATAGTCGGCATTATGCTGTGCCTGAATATTATTTCTTGCAGTAATGGTGGATCGGGTTCCGCCTCTTCTGTGATAGGGGATAATCCAGGCAACGGTGGAGGCACACCAACACCTCCAGCCAAATCGACGGATTGGCGAGACTATGATTTTATGTTTGGTTGTAGCCTCAATTATAGCGGAGCGAACCATTCATTCAGCACCCAATATAAGAAATTTGCCCAACCGATCACAGTGAATCAGGCGCGAGTAGGCGCAGCTATTACAGGCATTTTCTATCCAAGTGGACAAAATGTTTCTATTTATGATGATGCTGGAGGAGACCCAGGCAATCTTTTGGCGACGGCAAGCGCATCAAATTATTTTGATAAAAGCGATTCTAACGGTTCTATGTGCTGCAATGACAGAACGTTCGTTTGGTACTTCCCGAGCTTTGTAAATACGATTTCGGGAAACACCTATTATATTGTGACGACTCCAAATAATCCCGCTGAATTTGGCAGTTTCAAAGTGGCTTACCTTCAGGGCAGCTCATGTTATTCATTTCAACCCATGAAATGCCAGAAGATGGACGACACTTGGGAAAATTGTCAGATTCCAGGTGGTCAATTTAGCGTTCAAATTCAAGATATTCTTTATTAAGCGATAGAAATTGGCGAGTTCATAGATAAATGGACTCGCCCTTATTTATCTAGATCCGATAGCGGCTTCAATTAGGCGAAGCTTTACTTCTGGTGTCGCTGAAAGGCGCAACAATTCTTTTATTGTCTTCTCAAGGCTGGAAGGCTTGGTCTTAGAGACACTTACTTTTTTAGCTTTTCTATTTTTACTTCCAGGCGGGCGGCCACGACGTTTCGGTTGATTGGCATTTGATTTTTCAGCCATTGCAGTCCTCACAGGTTGGTGTTTGCAACGGCTCTAATAAATCCAAAGGCGATCAAATATTCAAATTATTTAGTGGCTATCCATCATTCGGAGCCATTCTTTGTGCTTTTGATATTGGCTATAAATCGTTTTGTATTCCTTCAAAAGCTGTTCTTTTCTTGCCTGATTCATACAGGCTGCTTGTTTCTGCCACAATTCATTGGCTTGTTTGCTCAGTCGATTCAGTAAGTCCATTTTGAAGCCCTCCCTATGCCAGCCACGCTAATCATGGCTTTAAGGGCATCAATGGAATGGGCAAAAATCTCGCTGTTGGACACCAGTTTTTTTAGAACTTTTTTGTATAATATTAGTAACGCAATAAGTCGCTTTTGGACGTTGTCTCGTCCATCTTTAAATCCTATAAAATCGAATGTGTAACTTGGTAGAGCGCCACCCTTACAAGGTGGATGTCGCAGGTTCGAATCCTGTACTCC
>ENA-UOUJ01001059-UOUJ01001059.1-activated-sludge-metagenome-genome-assembly--contig:-NODE-1059-length-15478-cov-4.841211_pt1 | contig 15478 bp, 10 predicted proteins | sample MGYA00249839_ERZ747224 | MGnify/ENA primary metagenome ERZ747224 (study PRJEB28782, sample SAMN03220277) | activated sludge metagenome | biome: wastewater; feature: sewage sludge; material...
ATCACCGCCGAGCCGATAACCGCGATCAGCGGCAGCAGCAGCGCGACGGACATGGCCGAGATCACCCAGACAAAACCCCGCGGCGTCAGCGAACGGTGGCGCCAGATCACCAGCCGCCGGCTGCCGTCGCCATTGTCGTGCCAGGCAAAGGGCATGGACCGTCCCGTCTGCGTCAACGACAACGGCCCCGGAACGATCCGGGGCCGCCAGGTCAGATCCGACTGCCCTTAATGGGCGCGGGCGTGGTCCCAGTCCTCGCGCTTGGGCAGTTGCTCGAACGTATGTTCGGGCGGCGGCGAGGGCAGGGTCCATTCCAGCGTGTCGGCATGTTTGTTCCAGTAGTTCGGGACATTCACGCGACGGCCCGCGAAGAGCGTGTAGAACACGATGCCGATGAACAGCAGGAACGAGGCGAAGGAGATATAGGCGCCGATCGACGACACGTTGTTCCAGAAGGAGAATTCGACCGGATAGTCGATATAGCGCCGCGGCATCCCCTGCCGGCCCAGGAAGTGCTGGGGGAAGAAGATCAGGTTCGAGCCTATGAACATCATCCAGAAATGCAGCTGGCCCGCCCATTCGGGATACTGGCGTCCGCTCATCTTGCCGATCCAGAAATAGATTCCGGCAAACAGGGCGAAGGCGGCGCCCAGCGACATCACATAGTGGAAGTGCGCCACGATATAGTAGGTGTCGTGATAGACCCGGTCCAGCGGCGCCTGCGCGATGACGACGCCGGTGACGCCGCCCACGGTGAACAGGAACAGGAAGCCGAAGGCCCAGAGCATCGGCGTCTTGAACTCGATCGAGCCGCCCCACATCGTCGCGATCCACGAGAACACCTTGATGCCGGTCGGCACCGCGATGGTCATGGTGGCCAGCATGAAATAGGCCTGCTGGGTCAGCGACATGCCGGCGGTGTACATGTGGTGCGCCCACACGACAAAGCCCAGCAGCCCGATCGCCGCCATCGCCAGCACCATCGGCAGATAGCCGAAGATCGGCTTTTTCGCGAAGGTCGCGATGACATGGCTGATGATGCCGAAGCCGGGCAGGATGATGATATAGACCTCGGGGTGGCCGAAGAACCACAGGATGTGCTGGTACAGCACCGGGTCGCCGCCGCCCGCCGGGTTGAAGAAGTTGGTGCCGAAGTTGCGGTCCATCAGCAGCATGGTGATGGCGCCGGCCAGCACCGGCAGGGACAGCAGGATCATCCAGGCGGTGATGAACACCGACCAGGCGAACAGCGGCACCTTGAACAGCGTCATGCCCGGCGCGCGCATGTTCAGGAAGGTGGTGATGATGTTGATCGAGCCGAGGATGGACGAGGCGCCCGAGACGTGGACGGCAAAGATCGCCAGATCCATCGAATATCCGCCCTCGGTCGTGGACAGCGGCGGATACAGCACCCAGCCCACGCCCGAGCCGGGCTGGTCGCTGCCGCCCGGTGTCAGCAGCGAGGCGATCCCCAGCGCGACGCCGCAGACATACAGCCAATAGGACAGGTTGTTCAGCCGCGGGAACGCCATGTCGGGCGCGCCGATATGCAGCGGCATGAAATAGTTGCCGAATCCCCCGAACAGTGCGGGAATCATGACGAAGAACATCATCAGGATGCCGTGATAGGTGATCATCACGTTCCACAGATGCCCGTTCGGCGTGCATTCCTGGCTGGCGTCGGCGATGAAGCGCGCACCTTCCAGGCACATGTACTGCACGCCCGGATGCTGCAGTTCCATCCGCATATAGACGGTGAAGCAGACCGAGATCAGGCCGACGAGGCCGGCGGTGAACAGGTAAAGGACACCGATGTCCTTGTGGTTGGTGGACATGAACCAGCGGGTAAAGAACCCGCGCCTGTCATGATGCGCACCCTGGCCATGTACGGCGGCGTCAGCCATGCGTTGCTCTCCTCAGAATCGATGCCGGCCGGGCTGCGGGCCGGCGGACTCGTCTCTGTTCTAGATCACGAATTCCAAGGCGGCAATGCGTCGCAGCGCCCGCGCATGGAAAAGCCCCCGAAGCCGGGCTTCGGGGGCTGGAAGGGCGCCTGCGCGACGATCAGTTGGCGGCGGGGGCCGCAGCGGCGGGGGCGTCCGCCGCAGGCGCGGCAGCCGCAGGCGCCGCAGCCGCGTCGGCCGGGGCTGCGGCGGCGCCGGCGTCGGGCGAATGCTGGGCCAGGAAGGCCACCACATCGGCCTGATGCTTGTTCAGCTTGAAGGTCATCTTGGTCTTCAGCTTGGAATCGCCGGTCTTTTCCTGGGTGTAGCTGTTCGGATCGGTGATGTAGTGCTGCAGATCCTCGGGGGTCCACACCTCGCCCGCCTCACCCAGCTTGATGAGGGCTTCCGAATACTTGAAGCCTTCCTCGGTGCCCGCCTTGCGGCCGACGACGCCATACAGGTTCGGGCCGGTCTTGCCGCCCTTGACGATGTCGGTCCCGTCGGGGGCCTGGATCATGTGGCAGGCCTTGCACTTCTTGAACTCGGATTCGCCCTTGGCGGGATCGCCGTCATCGGCGACGGCCGGCACGGCCAGTGCCAGAACGGCGAGCGTGGCGTAGATGCTGATCTTCATGTTGTTCTTCCTCTGGATCGTCTGGACCTGCGGGAGATTCCTCCCCTTCCGGCGCATGGGATACCACTGCGGCGCAGCGATACAACACAAACCAAAGTGAAACGGTTCACTCAATGGCGAAATGTCGCACGAAGGTGGTTGCCAGGGCCGCATCCAGATCGGCCATCGTCACCGGCAGGCCCAGATCGACAAGACTGGTCACGCCATGCCCGGAAATCCCGCAGGGCACGATGCCGCCGTAATGGCCGAGGTCCGGCTCGACGTTGATGGCGAGGCCGTGAAAGCTGACCCAGCGGCGCAGCTTGATGCCGATGGCGGCGATCTTGTCCTCGCGCATGGTCCCGTCGGGCAGGGGGGGCTTGTCGGGGCGGGCGATCCAGACGCCGACGCGGCCGGGGCGGATCTCGCCGCGCAGACCGAATTCGGCCAGTGTGCCGATCATCCATGATTCGAGCCGCTCGACGAAGGCGCGCACGTCGCGGCCGCGGCGGTTCAGGTCGAGCATGACATAGACGACCCGCTGGCCCGGCCCGTGATAGGTGTACTGCCCGCCCCGCCCGGTCGGGAACACCGGAAAGCGGCCGGGGTCGGTCAGATCGGCCGGCCTGGCCGAGGTGCCGGCAGTGTAAAGCGGCGGATGTTCGACCAGCCAGACAGCCTCGGGCGCGCGGCCTGCCAGGATCGCCGCGACCCGGCCTTCCATCCAGGCGACTGCCTGCGGATGGCCGGTCAGTCCCGGCGTCACGATCCAGTCCGGTCCCCCCGCAGCAGGAGAGAGCAGAACGGAATCGGGGGTGGGCAGGTCGGCGTCGTTCATGGCTCCCGGATGCCGGAGCCTTGGCTTCGCAGCAAGGGGTGATGAGCGGCTTTCATGATTTCGCTGAAAATCATGCGTTTCACTATCCGTCGGCAAGGCGTTATGGAAAGCTGCCCCCTGCAGGAGAGCCGTCATGTCCATCCTTCCCCTGTCGCCCGCCTTCGCCGCGATCCGCGCGGCCGCCGCCGAGCGCATCCTGATCCTCGACGGCGCGATGGGCACGCAGATCCAGCAGCTGCGGCTGGGCGAGGATGATTTCACCGGCCACGGCTGCGCGTGCCATGTCCATGCGAACCGGCCGCAGCAGGGCAACAACGACCTGCTGAACCTGACCCAGCCCGAGGCGATCGAGGCGATTCACCTGCGCTATGCGCTGGCGGGGGCGGATATCGTCGAGACGAATACCTTTTCGTCCACCACCATCGCGCAGGCCGATTACGGCATGGAATCGCGGGTCTTCGACCTGAACCGCGAGGGTGCGCGGCTGGTCCGCCGGGCGCTGGATCGCGCCGCCGCACAGGACGGGCGGCCCCGCTGGGTCGCGGGGGCGCTGGGGCCGACGAACCGCACGGCCTCGATCAGCCCGGACGTGAACGATCCGGGGTTCCGGGCCGTGACCTTCGACCAGTTGCGGGTGGCCTACGGCGAACAGATCCGTGGGCTGATCGAAGGCGGGGCCGACCTGATCCTGATCGAGACGATCTTCGACACGCTGAACGCCAAGGCCGCCATCTTTGCCGCCGAGGAGGTCTTTGCGGAAACCGGCCTGCGCCTGCCGGTGATGATCTCGGGCACCATCACCGACCTTTCGGGACGCACGCTGTCAGGGCAGACGCCGACCGCCTTCTGGCATTCCGTCGCCCATGCCACGCCGCTGACGGTGGGGCTGAACTGCGCGCTGGGGGCCAATGCGATGCGCCCGCATCTGGCGGAACTGTCGGGTGTGGCCGACACGCTGCTTTGCGCCTATCCCAATGCGGGCCTGCCCAACGAAATGGGCGAATACGACGAGACCGCCGCCCAGATGGCCGCCCAGATCGCGGGCTTTGCGGAGGAGGGGCTGCTGAACGTGGTGGGCGGCTGCTGCGGATCGACGCCCGACCATATCGCCGCCATTGCCGATGCCGTGGCGGGCAAGGCCCCCCGCGCGGTCCCCGAAATCCAGCCGCGCCTGCGCCTGTCGGGGCTGGAGCCGTTCGTCAAGACCGACGACATCCCTTTCGTCAACGTGGGCGAACGCACGAACGTCACCGGATCGGCCCGTTTCCGCAAGCTCATCACTGCGGGCGAATACCCGGCGGCGCTGGAGGTCGCGCGCGACCAGGTCGAGAACGGCGCCCAGATCATCGACGTGAACATGGACGAGGGGCTGATCGATTCGGCCGCCGTCATGACGTCCTTCCTGAACCTGATCGCGGCCGAACCCGACATCGCCCGCGTGCCGGTGATGATCGACAGTTCCAAATGGGAGGTGATCGAGGCCGGGCTGAAATGCGTGCAGGGCAAGCCGGTCGTGAACTCGATCAGCCTCAAGGAAGGCGAGGGGCCTTTCCTTGAGCAGGCACGGCTCTGCCGCCGCTATGGCGCGGCCGTGGTGGTCATGGCCTTCGACGAGACGGGACAGGCCGACACCGAAACCCGCAAGGTGGAAATCTGCTCGCGCGCCCATGACCTGCTGGTGGCCGAGGGCTTTCCGCCCCAGGACATCATCTTCGACCCCAACATCTTTGCCGTGGCGACGGGGATCGAGGAACACGACAATTATGGCGTCGATTTCATCGGCGCGACCCGGCGGATCAGGCAGTCGCTGCCGCATGTCCATGTCTCGGGGGGCGTGTCCAACCTGTCCTTCAGCTTCCGCGGCAACGAGCCGGTGCGCGAGGCGATGCACGCCGTGTTCCTGTATCACGCGATTCAGGCGGGCATGGACATGGGGATCGTGAATGCGGGCCAGTTGGCCGTCTATGACCAGATCGACCCCGCCCTGCGCGAGGCTTGCGAGGATGTGGTCCTGAACCGCCGCGAGGATTCGACCGAGCGCCTGCTGGAGCTTGCCGAACGGTTCAAGGGCGGGGCCGGGGCGAAAGCGCGCGAGAAGGATCTGGCCTGGCGCGACTGGCCGGTGGACAAGCGGCTGGAACACGCGCTGGTCAACGGCATCACCGAATACATCACCGACGACACCGAGGAGGCGCGGCTGGCTGCCGCCCGTCCGCTGCATGTCATCGAAGGCCCGCTGATGGCGGGGATGAACGTGGTGGGCGACCTGTTCGGCGCGGGCAAGATGTTTCTGCCGCAAGTGGTCAAGTCCGCCCGCGTGATGAAGCAGGCGGTGGCCCATCTGCTGCCCTTCATGGAGGCGGAAAAGGCCGGGGGCGGTTCAAGTTCCGCAGGCAAGATCCTGATGGCAACGGTGAAGGGCGATGTCCACGACATCGGCAAGAACATCGTGGGTGTCGTTCTGGCCTGCAACAACTATGAGATCATCGATCTGGGCGTGATGGTTCCCGCACAGAAAATCCTGGAGACCGCGCGGGCGGAAAAGGTGGACATGATTGGCCTGTCGGGCCTGATTACCCCCAGTCTGGACGAAATGGTCCATGTCGCATCCGAGATGGAGCGCGAGGGCTTCGACATCCCGCTGCTGATCGGGGGGGCAACGACCAGCCGGGTCCACACGGCGGTCAAGATCAACCCGCGCTATCACCGCGGCCAGACCGTCTATGTCACCGACGCGAGTCGCGCGGTGGGCGTCGTGTCGAACCTGCTGTCCGACGGAAAGGCCAGCTTCGTCAGCGACCTGCGCCGGGAATACGAGGATGTGGCAGAACGTCACCTGCGCGGCCGCACCGGCCGGGATCGCCTGCCGCTGGAGGCCGCGCGCGCCAATGCGGTGGCGATCGACTGGGGGGCCTATGACGCGCCGCGCCCGGCCTTTACCGGCACCCGCGCGCTGCCCGACTGGGATCTGGCAGAGATCGCGCGCTATATCGACTGGACCCCGTTCTTCCAGACATGGGAAATGAAGGGTGTCTATCCGCGCCTGCTGGACGATCCGGTGCAGGGCGAGGCGGCGCGCGCCCTGTTGGCCGATGCGCAGGCGATGCTGAAGCGCATCATCGCGGAACGCTGGCTCACACCCCGCGCGGTCGTGGGCTTCTGGCCCGCGAACCGGGTGGGCGACGACATCCGCCTGTGGACCGGCGAAGATCGGGCTGCGCCGCTGGCAACCTTGCACACCCTGCGTCAGCAGGTGACGAAACGCGACGGACGGCCCAATGTGGCGCTGGCCGATTTCGTCGCACCCGAGGGCCAGCCCGACTGGGTCGGCGGTTTTGTCGTCACGGCCGGGAACGAGATGGCGCGGGTGCAGGCGTTCAAGGACGCGCATGACGATTTCTCGGCGATCCTGTTGCAGGCCCTGTCCGACCGCTTTGCCGAAGCATTGGCCGAACTGGTCCATGAAAAGGTGCGCCGCGAGTTCTGGGGCTATGCCCCCGACGAGGGCTTCACCGCCGAACAGCTTGCCGCCGAAGCCTATCGCGGCATCCGGCCCGCGCCCGGCTATCCGGCCCAGCCCGACCACACGGAAAAGCGCACCCTGTTCGCCCTGCTGGACGCCACCGCCGCGGCGGGGGTGGAACTGACCGATTCGATGGCGATGTGGCCGGGCTCGTCGGTCAGCGGGCTGTATCTGGCGCATCCCGACGCCTATTACTTCGGCGTGGCGAGGGTCGAGGCCGATCAGGTCGCCGATTACGCCGCCCGCAAGGGGATGAGCGTGGCCGAGGCGGAACGCTGGCTCGCGCCCTTGCTCAACTATGTGCCCGGACAGGCGGTGGCGGCCGAATAGACCCCTTTTCAAAGGGCCGGGCGTTGTCTATGTCTCGGCCACCCACGGATGCGGTCGTGGCGGAATTGGTAGACGCGCAGCGTTGAGGTCGCTGTTCCTTAACCGGAGTGAAAGTTCGAGTCTTTTCGACCGCACCAGAGAACAAGGGCGTCCCGCGAGGCGCCCTTTTCGCATGCGGGGCGCCTTTGCGCCCGATGACGATACGCGCCGCCCCTGCCGTGCGAATGTCGCATCGATAAGATGCAATTGACGCAAAATCCCGTTGCAACCTGTTCCCGCTGGCGCATAACCTGCCGCTGCGCACCAACCACAAACGACAAAGACAGGGAGCCGCGCATTGACCACTCCACCCGCCAACGACGGGTTCGTCGTTTTTGACCATGTCCAGAAAAGCTATGACGGTCAGTCGCTTGTCGTAAAAGACCTGAATCTGTCCATCGGCAAGGGCGAATTCCTGACCATGCTGGGGCCGTCCGGGTCGGGCAAGACCACCTGCCTGATGATGCTGGCCGGGTTCGAGACCGCGACGCATGGCGAGATCCGGCTGGATCAGCGCAACATCAACGACGTGCCGCCGCACAAGCGCGGCATCGGCATGGTGTTCCAGAACTATGCGCTGTTTCCGCACATGACGGTGGGCGAGAACCTGGCCTTCCCGTTGGAAGTCCGCGGCATGGCCAGGGCCGAACGCGAACAGCGGGTCATGCGGGCGCTGGACATGGTCCAGATGGGCAGGTTCAAGAGCCGGCGCCCCGCGCAGCTTTCGGGCGGCCAGCAGCAGCGAATCGCACTGGCGCGCGCGCTGGTCTTCGATCCCAAGCTGGTCCTGATGGACGAGCCGCTGGGTGCGCTGGACAAGCAGCTGCGCGAGCATATGCAGTATGAGATCAAGGCGCTGCACAACAATCTTGGCATCACCGTCGTCTATGTGACCCACGACCAGGGCGAGGCGCTGACGATGTCGGACCGCATCGCAGTCTTCAACGACGGCCGCATCCAGCAGCTGGCCCCGCCCTCGATCCTGTATGAAAAGCCCGAAAACAGCTTCGTCGCCGGCTTTATCGGCGAGAACAACAAGCTGCCCGGCGTGATCGAGCAACTCGACGGCCCCAAGGCGCTGGTCCGTCTGGCAACCGGAGAGCTGATCGATGCCACCGCCGTCAATATCCGCGAGAAGGGACAGCAGACGCTGGTGTCGATTCGCCCCGAGCGGATCGAATTCAAGCCCGAACTGATGCCCGAGGGCACCCATACCATCGACGCCGAGGTCCGCGATGTCATCTATATGGGCGACATCCTGCGGGCCCGGATGAGGGTCGCGGGCACCGAGGACTTCGTGATGAAGTTCCGCAATACCTTGGGCCAGACCCGGCTGAGCCCCGGCCAGCATATCCGAATCGGCTGGAATCCCCAGGACGCGCGCGCCCTGGACCCGGTATAAGAAAATTCACAGGGAGGACTGAATGAAAGGCTTTCTGATTTCGACCACGGCGCTGATCGCGCTGTCCGGCGCGGCGGCCGCGCAGGACAAGGTCGTGAACGTCCTGGACTGGGGCGGAGCCTATGGCGAATCGCACGCCGTCGCGTTCAACAAGCCGTTCGAGGACGCGACCGGCGTCAAGATCGTGGTCAGCGATGCCGACAACCCCGCCACGCCCATCAAGGCGATGGTCGAGGCGGGCAACGTCACCGCCGACGTGGCCAGCGTCGAACATGCCGACGCGCTGCGCATGTGCGACGAGGGCCTGCTTGAGGAAATCGACCCCGCCATCCTTGAAAAGGGCAAGAACGGCGAGGAGGCGGCCGAGGATTTCATCGAGGGAACGCTGGGCGAATGCTTTGTGGCGACGGATGTATTCTCGACCATCGTGGCCTATGACGAAAGCAAGTATCCCGACGCCAGGCCCGAAACGCTGGCCGATTTCTTTGACCTGGAAAAGTTTCCCGGCAAGCGCGGGGTGCGCAAGGGCGCCAAGGTCAATCTGGAAATGGCGCTGATGGCCGACGGCGTGCCCGCGGATCAGGTCTATGACGTGCTGGGCACCCCCGAGGGCGTGGACCGCGCCTTCAAGAAGCTGGACACGATCAAGAACCAGATCGTCTGGTGGGATGCGGGCAGCCAGCCCCCGCAGTTGCTGGCCGATGGCGAGGTGGTGATGACCATCGCCTATAACGGCCGCATCTTCAACGCCGCGGTCGAGGAGAACAAGCCCTTCAAGATCGTCTGGGACGGCCAGGTTTACGAATTCGAGGGCTGGGTGATTCCGAAGGGCGCGCCCAATCTGGAAGCCGCCAGACAGTATGTCGCCTGGACCACCGGAGCCGAGCCGCTGGCCCGCGCCGCCGAGCAGATCAGCTATGGCCCGCCGCGCAAGTCCTCGCAGGCGCTGGTCGGCCTGTTCAAGGACGGCAAGACCGAGATGACGCCGAACCTGCCCACCTCGGAGCAGAACATGACCAATGCGTTGATGTCGGACAACGATTTCTGGGTCGATCACGACGGCGAACTGAACGAGCGTTTCAACGCCTGGCTTGCCGGCTGACGACGGCCCGCACCGATTCCATGCGGCGGCGCCGTCCGCCGCATGGTCCTTACGGCAGCCCGCCGCACAAGAAACAGGGCGCCGCATTTCAACAGGGAAGGCTGAAACCATGAAGAAGGCACTGGTATTGACCACCGCCATGAGCGTCCTGTGCACTGCCGCAGGCGCGCAGGATGTCAAGTCGATCAATGTGGAATCCTGGGGTGGGACCTATTCGAAAAGCGAGGTCGAGGCTTATAACAAGCCCTTCGCGGCCAAGACCGGCATCAAGGTCAACATGATCGATTCCGACAACCCCGCCACGCCCCTGAAGGCCCAGATCGAGGCGGGCAATGTCACCAGCGACGTGTTCGATGTCGAGGTCAGCGACGCGATCCGCCTGTGCGACGAGGGCAAGCTGGTCGAGATCGATCCAGCGATCCTTCCCCCGGCGCCCGACGGCACGCCTGCGACCGAGGATTTCCTGCCCGGCACGCTGCTTGACTGCGCGGTCCCCAACATCCTGTGGGGCACGGTCATCGCCTATGACACGACGAAGTTCCCGGACAACCCGCCGACCACGGCCGCCGATTTCTTCGATCTGGAAAAGTATCCCGGCAAGCGCGGGCTGCCCAAATCGGTGAAGCGCACGGTCTATCTGGCGCTGGTCGCGGACGGGGTGGCCCCCGACAAGGTCTTTGACGAACTGCGCACCCCCGAGGGCGTGGACCGCGCCTTTGCCAAGCTGGACACGATCAAGAAGGACGTGGTCTGGTGGGAAGCCGGCGCCCAGCCCGTGCAGCTTCTGGCGGATGGCGAGGTGGTGATGACCACTGTCTATAACGGCCGCATCTTCGATGCCATCGTGGCCGAGAAGAAGCCCTTCGAGGTGATCTGGGACGGGCAGTTCATGGACATGAACATGTTCGTGATTCCCAGGGATGCCCCTCATCCCGAAGCGGCGATGGAATATGTGAAGTTCGCGACCGCGACCGAGCAGCTGGCCGAACAGGCGAAATGGATCAGCTATGGCCCGTCGCGCAAGTCGTCGAACCCGTTGATCGGCAAATACAACGACGGCGTGACCGAGATGGCCCCGCACATGCCCACCCGCGAGGAACACATGAAGACCGCCGTCATGGACGATCCGGAATTCTGGGCCGACCACGATTCCGAACTGTCCGAACGTTTCGCGACCTGGCTGGCGAACTGAGGAGGGGCGGCCGGCGCGGTTCGCTGCGCCGCCGCCCTGCCGGTGCCCCGATGATCCAGCTGCCGATCCTCACCCTCGCGCTGAGCTTGCTGGCCACTGCCGGTCACGGCCAGGACGGCCGGATCAATGTCCTGACCTGGGGCGGCGACTTCACCGAGGCGCAGGCGGCGGCCTTTGCCCGGCCGTTCCAGGAAATGACGGGCATCAGGGTCAATCTGATCGATTCCGACGATCCGCCCGTGCCGGTCAAGGCACAGGCGGAATCGGGCAACGTCACCGCGGATCTGGCCAGCGTCGGCAATGGCGATGCCCTGCGCCTGTGCGACGAGGGTCTGGCCATGCCGATCGACCCGGCGATTCTGGCCCCCGGCGTGGATGGGGCGCCGGCGGCGCAGGATTTCCTGCCGGGTGCCTTGGGCAACTGTTTCGTGGGCACCGACATCTATTCGACCGTGATCGCCTTTGACCGCAGCCGCATCGGCCCGGTCGCGCCCTCCAGCGCCGCCGATTTCTTCGATCTGGCGCGTTTTCCGGGACGGCGGGGCCTGAGCCGCACCCCTGAATTCACGCTGGAACTGGCGCTGCTGGCCGATGGCGTGCCGCCCGCGCAGGTCTATCCCCTGCTGTCCACCGACAGGGGGCTGGAACGCGCATTCGCGAAACTGGACAGCATCCGCGACCGGATCGTCTGGTGGGAGGCAGGGGCCCAGCCCATCCAGTTGCTTGCCGATGGCGAGGTGGCGATGACGCTGGCCTATAACGGGCGCATCTTCAAGGCGGCCACCGACGAGGGCCGCGCGTTCGAAATCCTGTGGGACGGCCAGATGTATGAAATCGAAGGCTGGATCATCCCCAGGGGCGCCCCCCATCCCCAGGATGCGCTGGCGTTCCTGGTGTTCTCGACCTCGCCCGAACGTCTGGCGGACGCGGCCGAACAGCTGCCTTACGGCCCGCCGCGCCGGTCCGCGCAGGCGCTGGTCGGCACCTACAAGGACGGCCGGACCCGGATCGCGCCGCATCTGCCGACCGCGCCCGCGAACATGCGCAACGCATTGCTGGTCGATCCGCAGTTCTGGGCCGACCATGAAACCGAACTGAGGGAACGCTTCGCCGCTTGGCTGGCAAGGTGATAGGATTGGCGGGCCCGCGGCTCGCCGCGACAGGGAGACAACGATGAGAAAGACACTGATCCTGACCACCGCGCTCTGCGCCTTGGCCGCCGGTGCGCAGGCCCAGGACAAGGAAGTGAACGTCGTATCCTGGGGCGGCGCCTATGCCCGCGCCCAGACCGAGGCGTTTTCAAAGCCCTTCGAGGCCAGGACCGGCATCAAGGTCAACATGATCGACGCCGACGACCCGGCCACGCCCCTGAACGCGCAGGTCGCGGCGGGCAATGTCACCGGCGACGTGTTCGACATCGAGGTCGATGACGCGATCCGCCTGTGCGACGAGGGCAAGCTGGTCGAGATCGACCCCGAATCGCTGCCCCCCGCGCCGGACGGCACGCCTGCGAGCGAGGATTTCATCGAAGGCGCGCTGCGCGACTGCGCGGTTGCCAACATCTTCTGGGGCACGGTCATCGCCTATGACACGACCAGGTTCCCCGATGGCGCGCCGACCACGGCCGCCGATTTCTTCGATCTGGAAAAGTATCCCGGCAAGCGTGGCCTGCCCAAGACGCCCAAGCGGACGCTTTATCTGGCGCTGATCGCGGACGGGGTGGCGCCGGACCAGATCTTCGACACGCTGGCGACGCCCGAGGGCGTGGACCGCGCCTTTGCCAAGCTGGACACGATCAAGAACGATGTCGTCTGGTGGGATGCGGGCGCGCAGCCGCCGCAGTTGCTGGCCGATGGCGAGGTGGTGATGACCACCGTCTATAACGGCCGCATCTTCGATGCCATCGTGAGCGAGAAGAAGCCCTTCGAGGTGATCTGGGACGGGCAGTACATGGATCTGGACATGTTCGCGATCCCCAAGGGCGCGCCCCATCCCGAAGCGGCGATGGAATATCTGAAATTCGCCACCGCCACCGAGCAGCTGGCGAAGCAGACGGAATTCATTGCCTATGGCCCGGCGCGGAAATCCTCGGCCGCGCTGATCGGCAAGTATCAGGACGGCGTGACCGAGATGGCCCCGCATATGCCCACCAGCGAGGAGCATATGAAGACAGCCGTCATGGACGACGCCGAATTCTGGGCCGACCATGACGCCGAACTGAACGAACGCTTCAATGCTTGGCTGGCCTCCAGCTGACCGATGCGGCCGCCGCCCGTACCGGCGGCGGCCCCTTTGCCCCGGAAGGACCGACATGGCCACTGCGCTTGACCCTCATGCCGCCATCGTGACCGGCGCCACCGGCGCCGTCCCGACGCTGACCACCGCCGACGGCCGGCCGCTGGCCCGCGCGCTGGTGCGCAGCTCGCGCCGCGCCCGCCGCCGGGCATTCCTGCTGGTGCTGCCGCTGTTGCTGTTCGTCATCGTGACCTTCGTGATCCCGATCGGGCAGATGCTGCACCGCTCGATGTACAACGACGGCTTTTCGGCCAATATGCCGCAACTGTCGCAGTGGTTTGCGGACAATCCCGGCGCCGACCCGGACGATGCCGCCTGGGCCGCGCTGGCCGCGGATCTGACGACGGCGGCCGGCAACAAGACCATTGGCGTCGTCGGCACCCGCATCAACTATGACATGCCGGGCACCCGATCGCTGTTCACCTCGACCGGCCGCAAGGCGCGCAACGGCTTCGAGCCGCCCTATCGCGAAAGCCTGATCGAGGCGGATGCGAAATGGGGGGACCCGGTGCTGTGGCGCGTGATGCGCAACGCCTCGGATGCCTATACGAGCAACTTCTATCTGGCCGCGCTGGACCGCACCCGCGACGAGAATGGAAACATCGTCCGCACTGCCGAGCAGCAGCAGGTCTATGTGATGCTGTTCAAGCGCACGCTGGTCCTGTCGCTGATCATCACCGCCACGACCTTCCTGCTGGGCTTTCCGATCGCGCATCTGCTGGCGACGCTGCCGATGCGGAAATCGAACCTGCTGATGATCCTGGTGCTGCTGCCGTTCTGGACATCGCTTCTGGTGCGCACGACCGCCTGGATGGTGCTGTTGCAGCAGCAGGGGGTGGTCAACGACCTGCTGGTGTGGCTGGGGGTGATCGGCAACAATCAGCGGTTGCAGATGATCTATAACCAGGCTGGCACGATCATCGCAATGACGCATATCCTGCTGCCCTTCATGATCCTGCCGCTGTATTCGGTGATGCGGACGATCAATCCCAGCTATGTCCGCGCGGCCCGCAGCCTGGGCGCGACAAGCTGGACCGCGTTCCGCCGGGTCTATTTCCCGCAGACGCTGCCGGGGCTGGGGGCAGGGGCGCTGCTCGTGTTCATCCTGGCGGTGGGTTATTACATCACGCCCGCGCTGGTCGGCGGCTCGTCGGGGCAACTGATCTCGAACATGATCGCCATGCATATGACCGAGACGCTGAACTGGTCGATGGCGGCGGCGCTGGCAGCGCTGCTTCTGGGCGGCGTGCTGGTGCTTTACTGGGTCTACGACCGGCTGGTCGGGATCGACAACCTGAAACTGGGGTGATCGGAATGGCGCTTCCCACCTATGCCTCGCCGCTGGAACGGGTCTGGCACTGGACCTATATCGCGATCTGCGTGGCGATCTTTGTCTTTCTGATCGCGCCCATCATCGTGGTGATCCCGCTTTCCTTCAACGCCGAGCCGTATTTCACCTTCACCGACAGGATGCTGTCCTTCGATCCCGAAGGCTATTCGATGCGGTGGTATGACAGCCTGCTGACCTTCGGCATGGTGCGGGGCGACGCGGCCCGCGACGCAAGCTGGTGGTCGGACGCATGGCACAACGCCAAATGGATCAGCGCGGCCAAGAACTCGATCATCATCGGGGTGTTCTCGACCATCATCGCGACGGTGCTGGGGACGCTGGCGGCGCTGGGGCTGGCGCGGAAGGAAATGCCCTTCCGCCGCATCATCATGGCGGTGCTGATCTCGCCCATGATCGTGCCGATCATCATCACGGCGACGGGGATGTTCTTCTTCTATTCGTCCGCCTGCGTAGATCAGGGTTCAATGCTGGGCAAGCTGCTGTCGCCGCTGCTGTCCAACTCGGGCTGCATGGCGAACACCTATCTGGGGGTGATCCTCGCGCATGCGACGCTGGGGATTCCCTTCGTCATCATCACGGTGACGGCAACGCTGATCGGGTTCGACCAGTCGCTGAACCGGGCGGCGGCGTCCCTGGGGGCCAATCCGCGCACGACCTTCTTCAGGGTCACCATGCCGCTGATCCTGCCGGGCGTGATCTCGGGGGCGCTGTTCGCCTTTGTCACCTCGTTCGACGAGGTGGTGGCGGTGCTGTTCATCGCCGGTCCCGACCAGCAGACGATCCCGCGGCAGATGTGGAACGGCATCCGCGAGCAGATCTCGCCCGCGATCCTGGCGGTCGCCACCTT
>ENA-UOUJ01001061-UOUJ01001061.1-activated-sludge-metagenome-genome-assembly--contig:-NODE-1061-length-15443-cov-4.200611_pt1 | contig 15443 bp, 13 predicted proteins | sample MGYA00249839_ERZ747224 | MGnify/ENA primary metagenome ERZ747224 (study PRJEB28782, sample SAMN03220277) | activated sludge metagenome | biome: wastewater; feature: sewage sludge; material...
AGCCGCAGCGCGTCGACGAGTTGCGGATCGAGCCAGGCTTCGCCGCGTGCCGGTGCTGCGCCGGCCTCCCGATCAGCTTCGCCGGGCGCGTCGGCGATGCGCACGGCACCGCGCAGCGGATAGCCGGACGAGACCGCCTTGACCGAAGCCAGTTGCGGCATCCCGCCGGCGACGACCATGCTCGGGAAGACGACGGTCTGCGCCGTGCGCAGGCCCGCCTCGTGAGCCCGCTCGAACCAGTCGGCCGGCAAGCGCCGGTCGGCGGCCACGACGAGGTCGGCGCCGATCAGCTGGCGGGCCTGCAGCGTCAGCGCGCCACGCATCCGGTCGACGAACAGCCCGACGCTGGAGATGGCCGCCACGGCGACGAGCAGCGCCGCCAGCAGCAGCCGCAGTTCGCCGGCGCGCCAGTCGCGACGCGTCAGGCGCAGCGACAGCCTCAGCTCGCCCATCGTCGATACTGTCGCCGCGCGTCTGGCGATCCGGGAGTTCGGGGTTCCGACTTCATCGGCCCGATGCTAACCGGATTCCGGATCCCGCCTTCAAGAGGCAGCGACGGACGCCGGAGCGGGACTGCGCCGGATCTGGCGCGGCCGGAGGTTTTGCGTCATCGTCGGGTTTTCGACCCGAATACCGTCCAGACCGATGACCCGCAACACGATGGAACTGCAGATCGAGGAGCGCGTGGCGCGACTGACGCTCAATCGCCCCGAGCAGATGAATGCGATGAACCCCGAGTTCTGGCGCGAACTCGAAGCCGTGCTCGACAAGCTGCAGCGCGATGCGCCGGCGCGCGTGCTGCTGATCGACTCCACCGGCAGGCACTTCACGGCTGGCATGGCGCTCGACAGCTTCGGCACGTCGATCTCGCTCGACGATTCGAGCGCACAGTCGCGCGCCAACATCGCACCGATGCTGGCCGACATGCAGCGCGCCTTCGACCGGCTCGCGCAGTTGCGGATGCCGGTGATCGCCGCGATCCAGGGCGGCTGCGTCGGCGGCGGCGTCGACATGGTCACGGCCTGCGACATCCGCTATTGCACGGCCGATGCGTTCTTCTGCATCCAGGAGATCAACGTCGGCATGGCCGCCGATCTCGGCACGCTTCAGCGCTTGCCGAAGCTGATCCCGGAAGGCGTCGTGCGCGAGCTCGCCTACACCGGGCGCCGGCTGCCGGCCTACCGGGCGCTTTCGATCGGGCTGGTCAACGAGGTCTTCGACACGCAAGACGCGATGCTCGAAGCCGCGATGCAGACGGCGCTGGAGATCGCGGCGCGCCCCCCGGTGGCGGTCTGGGCGAGCAAGCAGGCGATCGACTACGCGCGCGACCACTCGGTCGCCGACGGCCTGCGCCAGATGGGCTGGCTGCAGGCCGGCATGTGGGACACCGCCGCGGTGGCCGAGGCGATCGAAGCGCGCGGCGAACGGCGCGCGGCCGAGTTCGCCGACCTGCAGCCGCTGCGCTTCTTCTCTGACTGAGCCGCCCCTACTCGCGCGGCAGGATCGCGACCTTGCCCTTGACGCGTCGCTCCATCACGTCGCGCAACGCCTGCGGCGCCTCCGTCAGCTTGTAGGTCTTCGTGATCGGCGGCTTGACCTTGCCCGACACGTAGAGCTCGAACAGGTCGTGCATGTGCTGGCGCGTGACGGCCTGGTCGCGCTGCAGGAACGCGCCCCAGAACACGCCGACCAGCGACGCGCTCTTGAGCAGCATCAGGTTTAGAGGAAGCTTCGGAATGTCGCCGGCGGCGAAGCCGACGACCAGGTGCCGGCCTTCCCAGGCGATCGAGCGGAAGGCCGGCTCCGAATAGGTGCCGCCGACCGGATCGTAGATCACGTCGGGGCCCTTGCCGCCGGTCAGCGCCTTGAGCCGCTCGCGCAGGTCCTCGCTCGCGTAGTTGATCGTTTCGTCGGCACCGCGTTCGCGGCACAACGCGAGCTTGTCCTCGCTGGACGCCGCGGCGATCACGCGCGCGCCCATCGCCTTGCCGATCTCGATCGCCGCGATGCCGACGCCGCCGGCTGCGCCGAGCACCAGCATCGTCTCGCCGGCGGCGAGCCTGGCGCGATCCTTCAGCGCGTGCAGGCTGGTGCCGTAGGCCAGCACGTAGGCCGACGCCGTGACGAAATCCATCTGGTCCGGAATCGGGATCACGCGCTCGGCCTTGACGACGAGTTCCTGCGCATAACCGCCCCAGGTATTGCTGCCGATGACACGGTCACCGGGCTTGCAGTTCTTCACGCCTTCGCCGACCGCCTTGACGACACCGGCCACCTCGCCGCCCGGCGAGAACGGCAACTCGGGCTGGAACTGGTACTTCTTCTGGATGATCAGCGTGTCGGGAAAGTTCACGCCGGCCGCATGGACCTCGATCAGCACCTCGCCCGGCCCCGCAACCGGCGACGGCACATCCTCGATGACCAGGGTTTCGGGCAGACCCCATTCCTTGCACAGCACAGCCTTCATGCGATTCGCTCCTGCTGGATGACGGGGCCGAAAGCAGAACCGGCCCCGGTGACGTATCGCCGGGATCTTACGGCACGCCGCCGTCGGCGCCCGGCCGCGAGTGTCGATATACTCGCATGTCGATCCGCGCGGCGATTCGTTCGCGCGACGCTCGCATCGTCGCACTGCGCACGACCGGCGGGCGCAACGATCGATCCGGAAGCGTGGCAGAGTGGTCGATTGCACCGGTCTTGAAAACCGGCGACGGGCAACCGTCCGTGAGTTCGAATCTCACCGCTTCCGCCACTTCGGTCCCCATGCCGGCCGATAGGATATCCTCTTCGTCAATTCCGCCGGCCCGGCTCTTTTGCCAGGAGCACGTCGCAGGAAGAAGCTCCGAGGACCCTGCGCGCGACGCTGCCCAGGACCATCCTCGAGACGGCGTTTCTGCCCTGGATGCCGAGTGCCACCAGGTCCGTCTTCACGGACCTCGTCAACCGGACCAGCGCTGTTGCAGGGTCGCCGCGAACGACCCGGATCTTTCCCGGCACCGAAAGGCTGGTGCGTGCGGAACGCAACTCGGCGTAGGCAGCCCGTGCTTTGGCCCGACGATATTGATCGATCTCGGCTCGAGAGGTCCCCGCTTTCAGCATGGCCTGCTCGAAAGCAAGCGGTATTTCGAGGGCATGGATCAGTTCGAGTGCCGCCCGGGGCGCTATTCGCGCGGCAGTCCGAGCAGCCGCGAACGACATCGGCGAAAAATCGATTGCTGCGAGCACGCGACGATACGGCTCATCGCTCGCTCGCTTGACGACCAATATCGGGCACAATCCGGCGCTCACGACCCGATCCGCGGTCGAACCGAACACTCTCTCGCGCAGGTTTCGCGGCTTTCCGGAGCCGATGACCAGCAGATCGGCTGCACGGTCGCGTATCAGCCGATCTATGAACGGGTCGGCTTTGCCGCACTCGACCTCGATTTCCGTCTGAACGGCTGCGCTCGCGGCCATGTGTTCCAAAGACGCGATCGCCTCGGCTGCGAGCACTTCGGCGATCGCTTCTTCCTTCACCGTCGAAGGAAGACCCGGATCGGACGCAGGCAGGCTTTCGATCGCATGAATCAGGACAAGCTTGGCTTCATGTTCAGCGGCAAGCTGGATCGCGCGCCGGGCAACCGGCTCATCGCCATTCTCGAGGGCGATCGCCGCAACTATCGTCTTGATCGCCATTCGGCTCCTCGCTTTTCGATCAGGGCAATGACAACAGTGCCTTTGCGATCGAAAAATAGATCAGTACGCCGGTAGCGTCGGCGATGGACGTCACCAGTGGAGTGCTGGCGGTCGCCGGGTCCATCCGAAAGCGGCTTAGGGCAAAAGGCAACAGCAGGCCGATCATACTTCCCACGATGACGATTACGACCATCGACAGGGCAATGACGATCGCGATGTCGCGGCCGCCGCGAAATACCCCGATAACGGCAATAGCGGCCGCCATGCTCAGACCGAGAAGAACGGCAACTCCCAGTTCGCGACCCAGCACTCGGCCCCAGTCGGAGATGCGAATGTCACCGGTTGCCAGCGCCCGCACCATGAGCGTAGCCGACTGCGAGCCCGCATTACCGCCGGATGCGATAAGGATCGGCAGGAAGAACATCAGCGCAAGATGGGCGGCGATGGTGTCCTCGAAATGCGCGATGCCGGCGCCAGAAAAGATGTTGCCGAAGACGAGCAGCATCAGCCAGGCAATCCGGGCCCGGTAGAGCATGGGCACGGTTGCGGTCGCCACGCTGGAATCCAGTTTGGTGACCGTTCCAAGCCGCTGGAAATCCTCGGTCGCCTCCGCTTCCATCACGTCCAGCGCGTCGTCATGGGTGATGATGCCGACCAGCCGGTCTTGTGCGTCGATCACCGGCAGCGCGATCACGTCGTAGCGGGCGATCTTGCGGGCGGCGTCCTCGACATCGTCGTGCACCCGGATCGCATGGGTGTTGCGCTCCATGATGTCGGCAACCCTGACGCCGGTCGGCGCGGTGATGAGATCCTGGAGCCTTACCGAGCCGATCAGACGGCGATCCGCGTCAAGCACATAGGCACGGTAAATGGTTTCCTTGTTGGGGGCTTCGTGGCGAAGCGCTTCGATCGCCTGGGGGGCGTAGAGCTGCGGCGACAGGGATGCATAGTCCGAAGTCATTACCGCGCCTGCCGTGCCTTCCTCATAGGCAGCCAGTTGCCTGATGTCCTCGCGTTCTGCCTGCGCGAGCGCGGGCATCAACGCTTCGCGCTGTTCGTCCGTCAGCTTCTTGTAGAGATCGGCGCGATCGTCGGCATCCATCTCCATGAAGATCGCGGCCAGATCTGCGTGCGAAACGATCGTCGCAAGGCTCGCCTGAAAGTCCAAGGCGAGATAGCCGAATACGTCAGCCTGCCGCGGCCTCGGAGCATCCTTCAGGATGGCCCAGGCTCGCGAGGGCCCGATCCCCTGCAACGTTGCGGCAATATCGGCCGGATGCTCGTCGGCGCGTCTTGCGGAAGACTCCGGAAGGCCACCCGAAACCACGCTATCTGCTGTCATTGAAGCATCTGCTAATCTGGTCGTCACCCCTGCTGACGACACCATACCAAGCGGTCACCCTGTCGAACGGGCAGGTCCTGTACGGGAGGATCGATCACCTGGGAACCGATCACCCGGTGCTGCGCGACGCCTTCGACCTTCGCTTCGAGATCGACCCGCACGGGGGTAGCTCGACGCCTGTACTGGTGTGGCGAAGAAACGGTCCGACCGGAGCCGACCACCTGATCCTGCCGGCCGGATCGATCGGCTTCGTCGAGCCGGTGCGCGCGGATTCTCCGATCGTCCGGGCGATCGACGAGGCCATGCGCGACGGGCGGCCCCGCTGACGGCTACTCCGAGCGCTCCGAGGCGACGATTCCCCAGGCCGCGATGAACACGGCCGCGATCAGCGGGCCGATGACGAAGCCGTTCAGCCCGAACACCGCTAGGCCGCCGATCGTGGAGATCAGCACCAGGTAGTCGGGCATCCGCGTGTCCTTGCCGACGAGAATCGGGCGCAGCAGGTTGTCGACGAGGCCGATCACAAGCACGCCGTAGACGATCAGCGCGATGCCCTTGCCACCGTCGCCGGTGGCCAGCAAGTAGATTGCGACCGGCGCCCAGACGAGGCCCGCACCGACCGCCGGCAGCAGCGACAGCAGCGCCATCAGCACACCCCAGAGCACCGCGCCGCCGATTCCGAAGAACCAGAACGCGATTCCGCCGAGGGCGCCCTGGACCAGCGCGACGACGAGGTTGCCCTTGACCGTGGCACGCACGACGGTCGCGAACTTCGCGAACAGTTCGTGCTTGTGCTGCTCGTCCATCGGAATCGCGCGGCTGACGCGGCGCACCAGCGCGTCGCCGTCGCGGAACATGAAGAACGCCAGGTACAGCGCGATCGCCAGGCCGACGATGAAGTGCAGCGCGTTCTGGCCGATGCCGACCGCCTGCGTCGCGAGCGTTCGCGCAACGAGCTGGCTGCCCTGCGCCAGCGCCGAAATCAGCCGCTCCTGCAGCTCCCTGAGATCGTTCAGGCCGAAGCGGTCGAGCAGCCCGCTGAGCCACAAGGGCATCGCGCTGACGACCTGTTCGAAGTAGTCGGCGAAACTGAGCTGCCCCGACTCGATCGCCTGGTAGACGGCGGTGCCTTCGCGTACCAGCGCCCCGGCGATCAGCAGCACCGGCAGCACGACGATCAGCACCAGCGCGACGACCGCCAGCAGTGCCGACAGCGTGCGCTGCCGGGTACGCGCAAGCAGCCAGCGAAACAGCGGCATGAACAGCACGCCGAGGATCACGCCCCAGAAGACCGCACCGAAGAACGGCTGCAGGATCCACCCGAACGCGATCGTGATGCCGACCAGCAGCACGAGGAAGGTATAGCCCTCGATTGCCGGCGACTGCATCGGATCGGCCGATTCGGCAGGCGGCGCGGCCGGGACACCCGAGGTAGGGGGCCGGTCGGGCGGGACGTCCTGGATCGGCGGCGGCTTGCTCATCGAGCCCTCGGAGCGTTCAGCCCACGCGTTCGAAGTCGGGCCAGGGCCAGGCACCCGAAAACAGCCGATCGAGCCAGAAGGTCACGATCTGCGTCTTGACGTCGCTGAGCCGGCCGGCACGCAGTTCGTCGATCAGCCAGCCGAGCGTGACCAGCTCGAGCTCGACGAATTCGCCCGCGTCGAGTTGCTGCTGCCCGGCATGGACCAGGTCGCGGCACAGGAAGACTTCCATCACTTCGCTGGCGAAGCCGATGGCCGGATGCAGGCGCGTGAGCCAGGCCCATTCGCGCGCTTCGTGCCCGGTTTCCTCGAGGAGTTCGCGTCGCGCGGTCTGCAGCGGCGTTTCGCCCTTGTCGATCTTGCCCGCCGGCATTTCGATGAAGGTCGCCCCGACCGGGTAGCGGAACTGACGCTCGACGAGGATACGCTGGTCGGGAAAGATCGGCACCATGACCGCCGCCCCCGGATGTACGACGTACTCGCGCACGCTCTCGCGCCCGTCGGGCAGGCGCACATGGTCGCGGCGCACTTCGAGAAAAGCGCCGCGCCATGCAAGCTCGGAATCGATCCGGCGTTCGACCAGCCGGGAGTCGTCGCCCGCGGACATCAACTGATCAGCGCCGCTCGCACCGCCTCGAGACACCAGGACATCAGCGGCCCGGGCAGCACGCCCAGCGCCAGCACCGCAAAGCCGTTCACGGCCAGCGTGAAGCGCGCGCCACGGCCGGCTTCGATGGCCGATACGTCGACCGGGTCGTCGAAGTACATGACCTTGACGATGCGCAGGTAGTAGAACGCGGCCACCAGCGCGAAGATCACCGCCAGCACGGCCAGCCAGACCAGCCCGGCGTCGACGACCGCCGACAGCACAGCCAGCTTGGCATAGAAGCCGATGAAGGGCGGGATGCCGGTCAGCGAGAACATCAGCATCAGCATCATGAACGCCATCCACGGGCTGCGCAGGTTCAGCCCGCGCAGATCGGCGATCCGGTCGGCCTCGAAGCCGCGGCGCGACAGCAGCTGGATCAGACCGAAGGTGCCGAGCGTGGTCAGCACGTAGGCGATCACGTAGAACAACGACGAAGCCCAGGCGGTCGGCATTCGCGTGTCGTCGCCGTCGACGACGCCGGCGACGAAGCCCATCAGCACGAAACCGATCTGACCGACCGCCGACCAGGCCAGCATGCGCTTGAGGTTCGACTGCGAGATCGCAACGATGTTGCCGATCGCAAGCGAGGCAACGGCCAGCACCAGCAGCATCGGCTGCCAGTCGGCCCAGACGCCGGGCAGGCCTTCGGCCAGCAGGCGGAACGCCATCGCGAAGGTGGCGAATTTGGGCGCGCCACCGATCAGCAGCGTCGTCGACGTGGGCGCCCCCTGGTAGACGTCGGGTGCCCACATGTGGAAAGGCACGGCGCTGAACTTGAAGGCGAGGCCGGCGACGATGAACACGACGCCGAACGAGAAGACCATCGTGTTGACCGAACCGGCGTCGAAGCGCTGCGCGATCTCGCCGAGGTCGAGGCTGCCGGCGCCGCCATAGATCATCGACATCCCGTAGAGCAGGAAGCCGGAGGCCAGCGCACCCAGCACGAAGTACTTCATCGCCGCTTCGGTCGCTCGGTTGTCTTCGCGTCGCAGCGCGACCAGCGCGTACAGCGACAGCGACATCAGCTCGAGGCCGAGGTAGATCAGCAGCAGGTTGTTGGCCGAGATCATCACCATCTGGCCGAGCAGCGACAGCAGCGCGAGCGAATTGAACTCGCCACCGGGCATGTCGCGCTGTTCGCCGTAACGCCCTGCATAGATCAGCGTGACGCCGATCGCGATGACCGAGCACAGCTTGAGCAGGCGCGACAACTGATCGACGACGAACATGCCGTCGAACGCGTACTGCGTCTGCGCACCGATCTGAGCGAGCAGCGCAGCCGCCGGGAACAGCAGCGCGATCAGCGCGAGCGCCTGCGACGAAGGGCGCGATTCGGGCTTGACGAGTGCCTCGTAGAGCAGGAAGACGCAGGTGGCCGTGAGCAGGAGGATCTCCGGCAATGCCGCCTGCAGGTTGAGCAATTCGACGTTCATCTGGTTGGTCCGCGAGCGCGCCGCTTACTTGATCTTGGAGACCGACACGTGCTCGAGCAGCGCGCCGATCGATACATCGGTCATGTCGGTGACCGGCCGCGGGTATACGCCCATCCCCAGCACCATCACGGCCATCGCCACGAGGATCCAGAATTCGCGGCTGCTGAGGTCCTGCATCTTCGCGACGTTCTCGTTGGCGATCGGGCCGAAGATCACGCGCTTGTACATCCACAGCGAGTAGCCGGCGCCCCAGATCAGGGCCGAAGCGGTGATCAGGCCGATCCAGAAGTTGTACTGGACCGCACCGAGGATCACGAGGAATTCGCCGATGAAGCCCGAGGTTGCCGGCAAGCCGGCGTTGGCCATCGAGAACAGCATGAACAGCGCGGCGAACTTGGGCATCGTGTTCACGACCCCGCCGTAGTCGGCGATGTTGCGCGAGTGCACGCGGTCGTACATGACGCCGATGCAAAGGAACATCGCGCCGGAGACGAAACCGTGCGAGATCATCTGCATCAGCGCGCCCTGCATGCCGATCTGGTTGAAGATGAAGAAGCCCAGCGTGACGAAGCCCATGTGGGCGACCGACGAATAGGCGACCAGCTTCTTCATGTCGGGCTGGATCAGCGCGACGAGACCGATGTAGACGACGGCCACCAGCGACAACACGATCATGAAGCCGGCAAGCTCGTGGCTCGCGTCGGGGGCGATCGGCAGCGAGAAGCGCAGGAAGCCGTAGCAGCCGAGCTTCAGCATGATTGCGGCCAGCACGACCGAGCCCCCGGTCGGCGCCTCGACGTGCGCATCGGGCAGCCAGGTATGCACCGGCCACATCGGCACCTTGACCGCGAAGGCGAGCAGGAAGCCGACGAACAGCAGGATCTGTGCGTCGAGCGGCAGCGGCAGGCGGTGCCAGTCGAGGATCGCGAACGAGCCCGATTCGATGTACAGCCAGATGATCGCGACCAGCGTCAGCAGCGAGCCGGCCAGCGTGTACAGGAAGAACTTGAACGCCGCGTAGACGCGGTTCGGGCCGCCCCAGACGCCGATGATCACGTACATCGGAATCAGCGTGGCCTCGAAGAACACGTAGAACAGCAGGCCGTCGAGCGCGCAGAACACGCCGATCATCAGGCCCGACAGGATCAGGAACGAGGCCATGTACTGGGCGACCCGCTCGGTGATCGAGACCCAGCCGGCGATCACGGTGATCACCGTGATGAACGCGGTCAGCAGCACCAGCCAGACCGACAGCCCGTCGACGCCGAGGTGGTAGTTGACCGCCAGCGCCGGGATCCATGGCCGCATCTCGACGAACTGCATCGCCGCGGTGCTGCGATCGAAGTCGAAGAACAGCGGCAGCGTGACGAGAAAGCCCAGCACGGCACCGAGCAGTGCAACGCCGCGCACCGACGACGCCTGGCTGTCTTTGCCCATGGCGAGGAGCACGAGCCCGAACAGGATCGGAATCCAGATTGCGGCGCTCAGGATCGGAAAGGAACTCATCTTGATCGCTGTTCTTGTTGCGTTGGGCCGGTGTCGCTTCGGCCGGTCAGCCGCGAAGCAGCGGCCACACGACGAACAGCAGCAGCAGGGCCACGCCGCCGATCATCGTGATCGTGTAGTTGTTGAGCCGACCGGTCTGCCACAGGCGCAGCACGCCGGAGAACCAGCCGACCAGCCGGGCGCTGCCGTTGATCGCGACGCCGTCGATCAGGCCGCGATCGCCGATCTTCCAGAGCCCGCGGCCGAACAGGCGCGCACCGCCGGCGAAGACGACGTCGTTGATGCGATCGAGGTAGTACTTGTTGTCGAGCAGCCGGTACAGCGGTCCGGCCGCCGACTTGACCGCCCTTGGCAGCGCCGGGTTGACCATGTAGCAATACCAGGCCGCGACGGTGCCGGCCACCGCCAGCCAGAACACCGGCGTGACGATCGCGTGCGTGCCCATCGCGAACCAGCCGTGGAAGTGCGAGGCCAGCTCGGCCATCGCCGGATGGCGCGTGGAGTCGACGTGGATCACGTTGTCGAAGAAGCCGCCGAACAGCATCGGCCCGACCGTGAACAGGCCGATGATCGCCGACGGGATCGCCAGCAGCACCAGCGGCACCGTGACGACGCCCGGCGATTCGTGCGGCTTGTCGCCGGCCTTCAGCCCGTGGTGATGCGCTTCATCCCCGGGTTCGTCGTGGCTCGTCTGGTCGTCGCCGGCCATGCCGAACTCGTGTCCGGCCGTGCCCCAGCGCTCCTTGCCGTGGAAGACCAGGAAATAGACGCGGAACGAATAGAAGGCGGTGACGAAGACGCCGGCCAGCACGGCCCAGTAGGCGAGCTGGGCGCCCGGCACGTTGGCGAAGCGCGCACCCTCGATGATCAGGTCCTTCGAGTAGAAGCCCGAGAAGAACGGCGTGCCGATCAGCGCCAGCGTGCCGATCAGGAACGTGATCCAGGTGACCGGCATGTACTTGCGCAGGCCGCCCATGTTGCGGATGTCCTGGTCGTGGTGCATGCCGATGATGACCGAGCCGGCAGCCAGGAACAGCAGCGCCTTGAAGAACGCGTGCGTCATCAGATGGAAGATCGCCACGCTGTAGACCGAAGCGCCGAGCGCCACGGTCATGTAGCCGAGCTGCGACAGCGTGGAATAGGCGATGACGCGCTTGATGTCGTTCTGGACGATGCCGAGCAGGCCCATGAAGAAGGCCGTGATCGCGCCGATCACGATGACGAATCCGAGCGCCGTGTCGGACAGCTCGAACAGCGGCGACATCCGCGCAACCATGAAGATGCCGGCGGTCACCATGGTGGCCGCGTGGATCAGCGCCGAGATCGGCGTCGGGCCTTCCATCGAGTCGGGCAGCCAGACGTGCAGCGGGAACTGCGCAGACTTGCCCATCGCGCCGATGAACAGGCAGATGCAGGTGACCGTCATCAGCAGCCACGGCGAGCCGGGGATCAGCTCGACCGTGCGCGAGGCCTGCGCGGGCGCAGCGGCGAAGGCCGTGCCGTAGTCGAGCGTGCCGAGGTAGGCGAGGATCAGGCCGATGCCGATCACGAAGCCGAAGTCGCCGACCCGGTTGACCATGAAGGCCTTCAGGTTCGCGTAGATGGCCGTGGGCCGCGTGTACCAGAAGCCGATCAGCAGGTAGGACACCAGGCCCACCGCTTCCCAGCCGAAGAACAGCTGCAGGAAGTTGTTCGCCATCACCAGCATCATCATCGAGAAGGTGAACAGCGAGATGTACGAGAAGAAGCGCTGATAGCCGGGATCGTCGGCCATGTAGCCGATCGTGTAGATGTGCACCATCAGCGACACCGAGGTCACCACGCACATCATCGTGGCGGTCAGCGTGTCGATCAGGAAGCCGATCTCGAGGTTCAGCCCGCCGATCGAGGCCCAGGTGTACAGGCTGCCGTCGAAGGTATTGCCCTGCAGCACGTCGAACAGCGTGTACAGCGAAGCGGCGAACGAGATGGCGACGCCGGCGATCGTGACCGTGTGCGCGCCGGCGCGACCGACCGTGCGGCCGAACAGGCCGGCGACGATGGCACCGACGAGCGGGGCGAAGGCTGCGAGCAGATAGGCGGTCTTCATGTCTCAGCCCTTCAGGCTGTCGATGGCCTCGGCATCGACGGTATCGAAATTGCGGAACAGCACCACCAGGATGGCCAGACCGATCGCCGATTCCGCCGCCGCCACCGTGAGGATGAAGAAGACGAAGATCTGTCCGGCCGCGTCGCCGAGGAAGTGCGAGAACGCGACGAAGTTCAGGTTGACGGCCAGCAGCATCAGCTCGATGGACATCAGCATGATGATCACGTTGCGCCTGTTCATGAACAGGCCGATCACGCTGATCGCGAACAGCACCGCGCCGAGGATCAGGTAGTGGGCGAGCGTCAGCGTCATTCCTTGCTCCCGGCGCGCGGCTGCGCGGGCATCTTGACCAGGCGCACGCGATCGGCGGCGCGCGTGCGGACGGCAGCCGACAGGTCGGTGTAGCGCACGTCCTTGCGGCGACGAAGCGTCAGCGCGATCGCGGCGACGATCGCCACCAGCAGGATCACGGCCGCGACCTCGAAGGCCAGTACGTAGTCGGTGTACAGCAGCGCGCCGAGCGCTTCGGTATTGCTGTAGTCGGCCGGCAGCGCCGGTGCGTCGGCCGCGCTGATGCCGCCGAAGGACAGGATCAGCACGGCGGCCAGTTCGAGCACGATCAGCACGCCGACGATCAGCGCCACCGGCAGGCTGCGCCAGAAACCCTGGCGCACGCTGTCGAGGTTGATGTCGAGCATCATGACGACGAACAGGAACAGCACCATCACCGCGCCGACGTAGACGAGCACCAGCACGATGGCGAGGAACTCGGCCTTCAGCAGCATCCAGATGCAGGCGGTGGAGACGAAGGTCAACACGAGGAACAGCGCCGAATGCACCGGGTTGCGCGCGGTGATCACGCGCAGCGCAGAGAACACCGTGATCAGCGCGAATGCGTAGAACAGGAAGGTCGTGGCTTGCATGGTCTTGTTGTTCGATGCGCGGCTCAGCGGTAGCGCGCGTCGACCTCCCGGTTGGCGGCGATTTCCTTTTCGTAACGGTCGCCGATCGCCAGGAGCATCTCCTTGGTGAAGTACAGGTCGCCGCGCTTCTCGCCGTGATACTCGTGGATGTGCGTCTCCACGATCGAGTCGACGGGGCAGCTCTCCTCGCAGAAGCCGCAGAAGATGCACTTGGTCAGGTCGATGTCGTAGCGCGTGGTGCGACGCGTGCCGTCTTCGCGCTCCGCCGACTCGATCGAGATCGCCAGCGCCGGACAGACCGCTTCGCACAGCTTGCAGGCGATGCAGCGTTCCTCGCCGTTCGGATAGCGACGCAGCGCGTGCAGCCCGCGAAAACGCGGCGACATCGGCGTCTTCTCTTCCGGGTAGAGCAGCGTGACCTTGCGCGCGAAGAAGTAGCGCCCGGTGAGCCTGAGCCCCTCGAGCATTTCCTTGAGCATGAAGCTCGAGAAGAAATTCCTGACCGCTTCCATATCCGTTATCCGTTGCCGGTTACTGCCAGATGTTCCACGGCGTCTGTATCCAGATCGCGATCACCACGAGCCAGACCAGCGTGACCGGAATGAAGATCTTCCAGCCCAGCCGCATGATCTGGTCGTAGCGGTAGCGCGGGAACGACGCGCGGAACCAGATGAACAGCGACACCACGAAGAAGGTCTTGATGCCGAGCCACAGCCAGCCCGGGATCCAGTTGAAGATGATCGAGTCGATCGGCGGCAGCCAGCCGCCCAGGAACATGATCGCCGCGAGCGCCGACAGCAGGATCATGTTCGCGTATTCGGCCAGGAAGAAGACCGCGAAGCCCATGCCCGAGTACTCGACCATGTGCCCGGCGACGATCTCCGATTCGCCTTCGACGACGTCGAACGGATGGCGGTTCGTTTCGGCCACCGACGAGATCACGTAGACGACGAACACCGGCAGCAGCGGCAGCCAGTTCCACGACAGGAAGCTGATGCCGCGGTCGGCGAAAGTGCCGCGGTCCTGCGCCAGCACGATCTCGCTCATGTTCATGCTGCCCGAAACCATCAGCACGATCACCAGCACGAATCCGATCGCCAGTTCGTAGGACACCATCTGCGCGGCGGCTCGCATTGCGCCGAGGAACGCGTATTTCGAGTTGGTCGCCCAGCCGGCGATGATGACGCCGTAGACCTCCATCGACGTGATCGCCAGCAGCAGCAGCAGCCCGGCGTTGACGTTGGCCAGCGCGATCTCGGGGCCGAAGGGGATCACGGCCCAGGCCGCCATCGCCGGCATGATCGTCATGATCGGACCGAGCACGTACAGGCCGGGGCTGGCCTGCGACGGGACGATGACCTCCTTGAACATCAGCTTGAACGCGTCGGCGATCGGCTGCAGCCACCCTTTCGGGCCGACGCGGTTCGGGCCGAGCCGCGCGTGCATGTAGCCGATCATCTTGCGTTCCCAGTATGTGAGGTACGCGACGCAGCCCATCAGCGGCAGCACGAGCAGAACGATCTTGACCAGGTTCCACACGACCGGCCAGGCGCCGCCCAGGGTGCCCTCGCCCCAGGTGGTCAGGTCGTCGATCCAGTTGTCCATGTTCGTGTTCTTCGTCAGCGTTTCATCTGGGGTTCGCGCGCCGCTCAGGCGCGGGCGATGCGGACGGTGCCGCTCATGGCGCCGAGCCCGGAGGTCGACGGGTGTCCGGCAGCGAGCCGCAGCACGCCGTCGGCGACCGCAGGATCGACGGCCAGCTCGACCAGCGCCTCGCCGCCGCCGGCACTCATCGCGACGCGCACCTTGTCGCCGGCCTGCAGCCCGAGCCGCTCGAGCGTGCCGGCATTGACGCGCGCCGTCGGCTGGGCCGCATCGCGCGTGCGCTGCAGGCTGGGTGCGCGCCGCACGAGCGGATCGACCGCGTAGATCGGCACGTCGGCCAGGCGCTCGAGTTCGACGATTCCGGCGGCCTGTCCGGCGGCCGCTTGCCGGCCGTCGTTCGCCCGGTCGGCGTCGGCAGTCGCCCGGTCGCCATCGGCAACGGCGCCCGCGACACGGTTGTCGAGCCTGGCCGCGATGTCCTCAGGAAGCGCTTGCGCGCGCACCGCCTCGGCGCTGTCCTGGTCGAAACCGGGCAGCTCGAGCAGGTTGCCGAGCACGCGCAATACCTTCCAGCCGGGCCGGCACTCGCCAGCCGGCCGCACGACGCCGTTGAAGCTCTGAGCACGGCCCTCCATGTTCACGAAAGTGCCGGCCGTCTCGGTGAACGGTGCGATCGGCAGCAGGCAGTCGGCCAGTTCGAGCAGTTCGAGACGCCGCTCATAGACCTCCGCAGGGGAAGC
>ENA-UOUJ01001062-UOUJ01001062.1-activated-sludge-metagenome-genome-assembly--contig:-NODE-1062-length-15435-cov-8.188947_pt1 | contig 15435 bp, 12 predicted proteins | sample MGYA00249839_ERZ747224 | MGnify/ENA primary metagenome ERZ747224 (study PRJEB28782, sample SAMN03220277) | activated sludge metagenome | biome: wastewater; feature: sewage sludge; material...
CGGGCTCGAGTCGACGATCGTGGGTTTCGCCGACGGGGCGCCGGTCCTCCTCCGCCCCGGCGGCCTGCCGGCGGAGGCGGTGGCCGAGGCGCTCGGCCGGCCGCTCGGAACGCCGGGCGCCGGCATCAGCGCGCCGGGGCAGCTCGCCTCGCACTATGCCCCGCGCGTCGCCGTCCGCCTCGACGCCGACGCGCCGGAGCCCGGCGAGCTCTGGCTCGGCTTCGGCCCCTCGGACGACCGCCCCGGCCTCAACCTCTCGCCCGCAGGCGATCTCGCCGAGGCGGCGCGCACCCTCTTCGCCCACCTGCGCGCCCTCGACGCGATGGCCGAACGGACCGGCGCCACCGGCATCGCTGTCGCCCGGCTGCCGCGCAGCGGCCTCGGCCTCGCCCTCAACGACCGGCTGGCCCGCGCCGCCGCCCCGCGCGCGGGCTGATCGGCCGGGCCGCGTTAACGAAGGTTTCCATCTGGTTGATGGAATGAGTATTGCCGAATGAAATCAATGTTATGCCGAAGCGGGCGCGCGCGCCCACCCCGCGCCCGGCGCGCCTACTCCCGCACCGCGGCCAGCGGATCGAGGAGCTGCCGGCCGCCGTCCACCCCGAGGATCTGCCCGGTGACGAAGCTCGCCGCCGGCGAGGCGAGGAAGAGCGCCGCCTCGGCATATTCCCGCGGCTCGCCGGAGCGGCCGAGCGGCACCACCTCGGGCAGATCCTCGGCCACGTCGGCCTCCGGCAGCGCCGCCGTCAGCCGGTCCGGGATCCCGCCGACCGCGACCGCGTTCACCCGGATGCCGTGCGGCGCCAGCGCCAGCGCCAGCACGCGGGTCAGCTGCTCCAGCGCGGCGCAGCTCACCGACCAGGCCAGCAGCTCGGGGCTGGTGCGGTGGGCCTGCACCGAGCTCAGGTTGACGATCGCCCGGTCGGCCGGCTCCGGCGCCTCGGCCTCCGCCGCCTCGATCATCCGCCGCGCCACGATCTGGCTGAGCCTGAGGTTGGCGGTGACGTTCTGCCGCAGCGCCGCCTCGAGCCCGTCCGCCTCCGGGTCGAGCGGATCGGAGGCGACGAGGAGCCGCGCCGCGTTCACCAGCACGTCGATCCGGTCCCAGGCGTCGAAGGTCGCGGCGACGAGGTTCGTCATCGTGAGCTTCTCGCGCAGGTCGCCGGCGAAGGCGAGCGCCCGGCCCTCGCCGCCCTCGCCCGCGATCGCCGCCACCTCCTGCTCGAGCAGCTTCTCGTCCGCGTCGGCCATGGTGACGAAGGCGCCCGCCCGCACGAAGCGGCGGGCCGTCGCGAGACCGATCCCGCGCGCGGCGCCGGTCACGATCACCGCCTTGCCGGAGAGCCAGCTCGCCATGACAGCCTCGTCTACAGCCTCGCCGCGAGCATAGCCAGCCCGGCCGCGACGGGGAAGCGCCGAACGCCCGCGCGGGCCGCGGGCGCTCCCCCGTTGCAATCGCCGTGCGGGCATGGGAAATCCTCGGGGCCTGTGCCGAGGAGGAGCCCATGCGCTTGCGGAGCCGATACCTGAGCGGGCTCGTCGCCGCGCTCTCGCTGCTTGCCGCCGGGCGGAGCCTCGCCCAGACGCCGCCGGCGCCGGCGGTGGTGGTGGCGCCGGCCGAGATGACCGAGGTGCGGCAGAGCGCCGGCTTCACCGGCCGGGTGGTCGCGGCGCAGAAGGTCGACGTCCGCGCCCGCGTCGCCGGCTTCATCGAGGAGATCCTCTTCCGCGAGGGCTCGGAGGTCGAGGCCGGCGCGCTCCTCTACCGCATCCAGGACGACGAATACCGCGCCGCCGTCGCCGAGATCGAAGGCTCGATCGCCGCCGCCGAGGCGGAGCGCAAGCTGGCGCAGCTCGAGCGCGACCGCAAGGCGGAGCTGGTCCGCCGCAACACCGTAGCCCAGAACGAGCTCGACGTCGCCGAGGCGCAGCTCGGCCGCGCCGAGGGCGAGGTCGCGCGGCTGAACGGCACGCTCGAGCGGCAGAGGCTCCAGCTCTCCTACACCGAGATCACCGCCCCCTTTGCCGGCACCGTCGGCCTCTCCGCCGTCGACGTGGGGGCGCTGGTCGGCCCCGACACCGGCCCGCTCACCACGCTGACGCTGCTCGATCCGATCGACGTCACCTTCCCGGTCGCCACCGCGCTGCTGCTCGACTATCACGAGGCGGTGGCGCAGGGGACGGCGAGCCGCGAGGCGACCGTCCGCCTGACGCTCCCGAACGGCACCGTCTATCCGCTCGCCGGCAACGTCGACTACATCAGCGCCGACGTGGCGCAGGGCACCGATACGGTCACCGTGCGGGCGATCTTCGAGAACCCGGACGGGGTGCTCCTAGACGGGGCGCTGGTCGGCGTGTCGCTCGAGCAGCGCGAGCCCGAGCAGCGGCTGACCGTGCCGCAGCAGGCGGTGCAGCGCGACCAGGCCGGCGCCTTCGTGCTGCTGGTCGACGCCGACTCGAAGGTCGAGCTCCGCCGCGTCCAGGTCGGCCGCGTCGAGCAGGGGCGTGCCCTCATCACCGGCGGCCTCGCCGAGGGCGAGAACGTGATCATCGAGGGGGTGAACAAGGTCCGGCCCGGCATCGTCGTCGACGCCGCGGCGGTGGGCGGCTGACCCGCCATGCTCTCCGACATCTTCATCAGCCGCCCGCGGCTCAGCGCGGTCATCTCCATCGTCCTGACGCTGGCCGGGCTCATCGCGCTCGGCGCGCTGCCGGTGGCGCAATATCCTGACATCGTCCCGCCGCAGGTGACGGTCACCGCCACCTACCCGGGCGCCGGCGCCGACGTGGTCGAGACGACGGTCGGCCAGCCGATCGAGAGCCGCGTCGTCGGCGTCGAGGACATGCTCTACATGAAGTCGACGAGCGGCGCCGACGGCTCCTACCGGCTGACCGTCACCTTCGCCGTCGGCACCGACCCCGACATCGCCACCGTCAACGTGCAGAACCGGGTGTCGCTGGCGCTCCCCGGCCTGCCCCAGGAAGTCAGCCAGATCGGCGTCAGCGTCCGCAAGCAGTCCTCGGCACTGCTGCAGGTCATCGCGATCAGCTCGACCGACCCGGCGCACGACGGGCTCTTCCTCTCCAACTACGCCACGATCAACCTGCTCGACGCGCTGAAGCGGGTGCCGGGCGTCGGCGACGCCTCGCTCTTCGGCGCCCTCGACTACTCGATGCGCATCGTCCTCGACGTCGACCGGATGACGAGCCTCGGGCTCACGCCGGGCGACGTCGTCGCCGCCCTCAAGGCGCAGAACGTGCAGGCGGCGATCGGCCGCATCGGCGCCCAGCCGATGACCGACGACCCGCTCTTCCAGCTCAACCTGACGACGCAGGGCCGGCTGACCGACCCGGCCCAGTTCGCCGACGTGGTGCTGCGCGCCAACCCGGACGGCTCGTTCCTGCGCATCCGCGACGTGGCGGCGGTCGACCTCGGCGCGCGCAGCTCCGACGTCGTCGCCCGCTTCGACGGCGAGCCGACCGCGATGATCGGCATCTACCAGCTCCCCGGGGCCAATGCGCTCGCCGCCGGCGAGGGCATCGAGGCGACGCTCGAGCGGCTGTCGGCGAACTTCCCCGAGGGCGTCGGCTACGACACCGTCTACGACACCACCGCCTTCGTCGAGGCGAGCGTCGCCGAGGTCGAACACACGCTGATCGAGGCCTTCGTCCTCGTCATCCTCGTCGTCTTCCTCTTCCTCGGCAACTGGCGCGCCACGCTCATCCCGCTCCTCGCCGTGCCGGTGGCCTTGATCGGCACCTTCGCGGTGATGCTGGCGATGGGCTTCTCGCTCAACACGGTCTCGCTCCTCGCCATGGTGCTCGCCATCGGCATCGTCGTCGACGACGCCATCGTCGTGGTCGAGAACGTCGAGCGGGTGATGGAAGAGAACCCCGGCCTCTCCGCCGCCGAGGCGGCGCGGCGGGCGATGGGCGAGATCACCGGCGCCATCCTCGCCATCACGCTCGTCCTGCTCTCGGTCTTCGTGCCGGTCGCCTTCATCCCCGGCATCTCCGGCGCCCTCTTCCAGCAGTTCGCCGTGGCGGTCTCGGTCTCCATGGTGATCTCGGCGATCAACGCGCTCACCCTCAGCCCCGCGCTCTGCGCCGTCCTGCTGAAGCCGCACCACGGCCCGAAGCGCGGCCCCCTCGGCTGGCTCTCGCGGCGGATCGACGATGCGCGCGACGGCTACGTCCGGGTCGCCGGCGTCATCGCGCGCCGGGCGGTGATCGGGCTGCTGCTCCTCGCCGTCGCCTTCGGCGCGGTCGGCTGGCTCTTCAAGGTCGTCCCCTCGGGCTTCCTGCCGAGCGAGGACCAGGGCGCCTTCTTCGTCGAGGTGCGCCTGCCCGAGGGCTCCTCGCTCAACCGCGCCGACGCCGCCATGCGCCAGGTCGAGACGGCGCTGCGCGGCATCGAGGGCGTGCAGGGGGTGGTGAGCGCCACCGGCTACAGCTTCCTCGACGGCCTCGCCAAGTCGAACTCGGGCTTCGCCGTCGTCGCCATGAAGCCCTTCGACGAGCGCACCGACCCCGGCGCCTCGGTCTTCGCCGCGCTCGCCGCCGCCAACGCCCGCGGCCAGGCGGTGCGCGAGGCGCAGGTCTTCGCCTTCAACCTCCCGCCGATCATCGGCCTCGGCACCGGCTCGGGCTTCGAGTACCAGCTCCTCGATCTCGAGGGCCGCGGCACCGCCGAGCTCGCCCAGGTGGCGGGCGGCCTCATGGTCGCCGCCAACCAGGACCCGCGCCTCGGCCCGACCTTCACCACCTTCTCGGCCGGCTCGCCGCAGCTCTATCTCGAGCTCGACCGCGAGCGGCTGCAGACCCTCGGCGTCTCGGTCAGCGACCTCTTCACCACGCTGCAGGGCACGCTCGGCCAGATCTACGTCAACGACTTCAACCTCTTCGGCCGCACCTGGCAGGTGAACGTGCAGGCGCGCGACGCCGACCGCGCCTCGGTCGACGACATCAGCCGCCTGCACGTGCGCAACGCGGCGGGCGAGATGACGCCGGTCAGCGCCGTGGCGCGGGTCGAATACGTCGTCGGGCCGCAGTCGATCGTCCGCTACAACAACTATCGCTCGGTGACGCTGAACGGCTCGCCGGCGCCGGGGGTGGCATCGGGCGCCGCGCTGCAGGCGATGGAGGAGGTGAGCGCCCAGGTCCTGCCGCCCGGCTACAGCTTCGAGTGGAGCGGCACCGCGCTGCAGGAGAAGGAGGCCGCCGGCCAGACCGGCACGATCCTCGCGCTCGCCCTCCTCTTCGCCTATCTCTTCCTCGTCGCGCTCTACGAGAGCTGGACCATCCCCATCCCGGTCCTCCTGTCGGTCGCCGTCGGCGTCGCGGGCGCGCTCCTCGCGCTCAAGCTCGCCGGCCTCCCCTTCGACATCTACGCCCAGATCGGGCTCGTCGTGCTGATCGCGCTCGCCGCCAAGAACGCCATCCTGATCGTGGAGTTCGCCAAGGCGCGGCGCGAGGCCGGCATGGGCATCGCCGAGGCGGCGCTCGACGGCGCCCGCACCCGCTTCCGCGCCATCCTGATGACGAGCTTCGCCTTCATCGCCGGCCTCATCCCGCTGGTCACCGCCGAGGGTGCCGCCATGCTCTCGCGCCGCGCCGTCGGCACTGGGGTCGCCGGCGGCATGCTCGCCGCCGCGCTGGTCGGCATCTTCCTCATCCCGTCCCTCTACGTGATCTTCCAGACCGCCCGCGAGTGGGTGAAGCGGCGGACCGGCGGCGCCGCCCCCGGGAGCGCACCCGCCGATGGCCGGTGACGCCGGACCCGCGATCCGCTATCCTCGGGACGAGGAGCTTGCGATGAACGAGCATGCCCGGCCGCCCCGGTCGCCCGCCACCTACCAGGACGTCCTCGATGCCCCGGCGCACATGGTGGCCGAGCTCGTCGGCGGCGCGCTCCACCTCCATCCGCGGCCGGCGTTTCCGCACGCCCTCGCCGGATCGTCGCTCGGCGTCGAGCTCGGCGGGCCCTTCCAGAAGGGGCGCGGCGGCCCCGGCGGCTGGTGGATCATCGACGAGCCGGAGCTGCATCTCGGGCCGGACGTGCTCGTGCCCGACCTCGCCGGCTGGCGCCGGGAGCGGATGCCGACGTTTCCCGACGCGCCTTGGTCGGACCTCGCCCCCGACTGGGTCTGCGAGGTGCTGAGCCCCGGCACGCGAGGGTTCGATCTCACCGACAAGCGCCGCATCTATGCCGAGAGCGGCGTCGCGCACCTCTGGCTCGTCGACCCGACGCCCCGCACGCTCGAGGCCTTCGCGCTTCAGGAGGGCCGCTGGGTCCTCATCGCAGCGCTGAAGGACGACGACGAAGTGAGCGTGCCGCCCTTCGAGGCGATCACCTTCCCGCTTTCGGCGCTCTGGCCCGACTGAAGCCGCATCGCGCCCCGGACACGCATTGACAGCGGCGGCGGCCCCGGCCGAGGATGATCGCCTCACGCGCATCCGGGAGGGAAAAGCATGTATCCGAGGTACGGCCTGCTGGCGGGCGCGCTCGTCCTTTTCATCGGGGCCGTCCCGCTCGAGGCGGCGTCGCCCGAGCCGGTCAAGGGCGAGAGCGGCATGGTGGTGACGGCGCACCACCTCGCCTCCCGGATCGGGGTCGACGTGCTGGAGCAGGGCGGCAACGCGGTCGATGCCGCCGTCGCCGTCGGCTACGCGCTGGCCGTCGCCTACCCGCAGGCCGGCAACGTCGGCGGCGGCGGCTTCATGACCGTCCGCTTCGCCGACGGGCGCACCACCTTCCTCGACTTCCGCGAGCGGGCGCCGGCGGCCGCCACCGCCGGCATGTACCTCGACGACGCCGGCAACATCGTCGAGGGCGCCAGCACCGACACCTTCCTCGCCGTCGGCGTGCCCGGCTCGGTCGCCGGCCTCGAGCTCGCCCGCGAGAAGTACGGCACCCGGAGCCGCGAGGAGCTGATCGCGCCGGCGATCGCGCTTGCCCGCGACGGCTTCGCGCTGACCGACTACGACGCGAGCGCCCTCAACGACGCGGCGCAGATGTTCGCCCGCGACCCGGCGGCGAACGCGATCTTCGCGAAGCCGGACGGCGCGCCCTTCGTGGCCGGCGACACGCTCACGCAGCCCGATCTCGCCGCGACCCTGACCGCGATCTCCGAAGGCGGGCGCGACGGCTTCTACACCGGTCCGGTGGCGGAGAAGATCGTCGCGGCGAGCGAGGCCAAGGGCGGCCTCTTCACCCTCGACGACCTCGCCGACTACCAGGTGCGCGAGCTCGATCCGGTCGCCTGCTCCTACCGCGGCTACGAGATCGTCTCCTCGCCGCCGCCGAGCTCGGGCGGCGTCATCATCTGCGAGATCCTCAACGTCCTCGAGGGCTATCCGCTCGCCTTCCTCGGCCCCGACTCGGCCGAGACGGTGCACCTGATGGTCGAGGCCATGCGCCACGCCTACGTCGACCGCAACAGCGCGCTCGGCGACCCCGACTTCGTCGACAACCCGGTCGCGAGGCTGACCGACAAGGCCTACGCCGCCGAGATCCGCACCCGGATCGACCCCTACCGCGCCGGCGTCTCGGCCGACCTCATGCCGGAGCCCGTCGCCGAGTCCGTCGAGACGACGCACTATTCGATCATCGACGCCGAGGGCAACGCCGTCGCCGTCACCTACACCCTCAACGGCAGTTTCGGCACCGGCATCGTCGCCGACGGCACCGGGATCCTGCTCAACAACGAGATGGACGACTTCACCGCCAAGCCCGGCACCCCGAACATGTACGGCCTCGTCCAGGGCGACGCCAACGCCGTCGCGCCGGGCAAGTCGCCCCTCTCCTCGATGAGCCCGACCATCGTCTCGCGCGGCGGCTCGCCCTTCATGGTGATCGGCAGCCCCGGCGGCCCGCGCATCATCACCATCACGCTCGAGACGATCCTCAACGTCATCGACCACGGCATGAACATCCAGGAGGCGATCGACGCGCCGCGCATTCACCACCAGTGGCTGCCCGACGTGGTGCTGGCCGAGCCCTACGCCCTCTCGCCCGACACGGTGCGCCTGCTGACCGGCATGGGCCACCGCGTGACCGGCGATCCCGACTGGCCGATCTGGGGCGAGGCGGCGGGCATCCTCGTCGGCGGCGCCAGCCTCGCCGAGATCGAGGCGGGCGGCGGCGCCCGCTACAACGGCGCCATCGACAGCCGCGCCGCCTCCGGGGCCGCGATCGGCTACTGACCGGCCACCGCCCGCGTCGCCTTGGCCTCGACGCGGGCGCGGATGCGCGCGGGGTCGATGATCGGCGTCGCGGCGAAGAGGGTGCGGGTGTAGGGATGCTCGGGCGCGGCGAAGATGTCGTCGCGGCTGCGGTACTCGACCGCCTCGCCCTTGTTCATCACCATCACGTCGTCGGCGACGTGGCGCACCACCGAGAGGTCGTGCGAGATGAAGACGTAGGTGAGCGAGAACTCGTCCTGCAGGTCCTGCAGCAGGTTCAGGATCTGCGCCTGCACCGAGAGATCGAGCGCCGAGACCGGCTCGTCGAGGACGAGGAGCACCGGATGCACCATCACCGCCCGGGCGATGGCGATGCGCTGGCGCTGGCCGCCGGAGAACATGTGCGGATAGCGGTTGAAGTGCTCGGGGCGGAGCCCGACCTTCAAGAGCATCGCCATCGCCCGGTCGCGCCGGTCGCCGGCCGAGAAGTCGGTGTTGAGCTTCAGGGGCTCCGAGAGCACGTCGCCGATCTTCTGCCGCGGGTTCAGCGAGCCGTAGGGGTTCTGGAACACGATCTGCACCTTGCGGCGCATCTCGCGGCTGACGCCGTGGCGGGCGATGTCGACCTCGCGCCCCTCGATCAGCAGGGTGCCGCCGGTCGGCGGGTCGATCATGGTGATGATCCGGGCGAGCGTCGACTTGCCGCAGCCCGACTCGCCGACGACGGCCAGCGTCTTGCCGCGCTCGACCTTGAGGTCGATGCCCTTGAGCGCCCGGACGACGCGCCGCGCGCCGAACCCGCCGCCCGAGACATAGTCCCGCACGATCCCGCGGGTCTCGAGGACGGGCGGCTCGCTCATGCCGCGCCTCCGGGAGCGAAGTCCGATACCGTGGGCAGCCGACCGCCGCGCGCGTTCTCCGGCAGCGCCGAGAGGAGGGCGCGCGTATAGGGGTTCTGCGGCCGCTCGAACAGCGACAGCACGTCGGTATCCTCCATCTTGCGGCCGTTGTACTGCACGATCACCCGGTCGGCGGTCTCCGCCACCACCCCCATATCGTGGGTGATGAGCACGAGCCCCATGCCGTGCTCGGCCTGCAGCCGGAGCAGCAGGTCGAGGATCTGCTTCTGGATCGTCACGTCGAGCGCGGTGGTCGGCTCGTCGGCGATCAGCAGCTTCGGGTTGCAGGCGGTGGCGATGGCGATCATCACCCGCTGGCACTGGCCGCCCGACATCTGGTGCGGGAAGGACCGCAGCCGCTCCTCCGGCTCGGGGATACCGACCGCGGCGAGGAGTTCGACCGCGCGGGCGCGGCGGGCCGCCCGGTCGAGGTCGGTGTGCCGCTCGAGCGTCTCCTCGATCTGGAAGCCGACGGTGAAGCAGGGATTGAGGCTCGCGACCGGCTCCTGGAAGATCATCGCCATCTCGCTGCCGGACATGCCGCGCCGCTCCCGCGCCGACATGGCAAGAAGATCGCGCCCCTCGAAGCGCAGCGCGTCGGCCGTCACCGTGGCGGTGGGCGGCAGGAGGCCCATGACGGCGAGCATGGCGACCGACTTGCCCGACCCCGACTCGCCGACGATGGCCAGCACCTCGCCCCGGTCGACCGAGAGGTCGATCCCCTGCACGGCGAAGAAGCGCCCGGCGGCGGTCTCGAAGGAGACGCTGAGGTTGCGGACTTCGAGCAGCGCCACGGGGTCAGCTCCGCTTCAGCTTCGGGTCGAGCGTGTCGCGCAGCCCGTCGCCGATGAGGTTGATGGCCAGCACGGTGATGAGGATGGCGAGGCCCGGCATCGTCACCACCCACCAGGCGCTCTGGATGAACTCGCGCGCCTCGGCGAGCATGGTGCCCCACTCCGGCGTCGGCGGCTGCGCGCCCATGCCGAGGAAGCCGAGCGCAGCCGCCTCGAGGATTGCGTTCGAGAAGGAGAGCGTCGCCTGCACGATGAGGGGGCCAAGGCAGTTGGGCAGGATGGTGCGGAACATGAGCCTGAGGTTGGCGGCGCCGGCCACCCTGGCCGCCATCACGTATTCGCGGTTCTTCTCCGCCATCACCGCCCCGCGCGTCAGCCGGGCAAAGTGCGGCTGCAGCACCACGGCGATCGCCAGCATGGCGTTGAAGAGGCCCGGCCCGATGATCGCCACCAGCACCAGCGCCAGGAGCAGCGAGGGGAAGGCGAGGATGATGTCCATGATGCGCATGATGAGCGCATCGACCCAGCCGCCGAAGTAGCCGGCCACCAGCCCGACGACGATCCCGGTGACGAGCGCCAGCGTCACCACCACCAGGCCGATCATCAGCGAGTAGCGCGCGCCGAAGATCAGCCGCGACAGGATGTCGCGCCCGAGCGCATCGGTGCCGAGCAGGAAGCCGGGCTTCGCCCCCTCGACCCAGAAGGGCGGCGCCAGCAGAGCGTCGCGGAACTGCTGCGCCGGATCGTGCGGCGCGATCAGCGGCGCGAAGATCGCGATCAGCACGGTCAGGAGGAAGACCACCAGCCCGATCAGCGCGCCGCGGTTGCCGGCGAAGTAGCGCCAGTTCTCCAGCCACGGCGAGACCGGCGCCGGCCCGGCCGGTCGCGACGCGCTCAGCAGGTCGGGGTCATCTGTAGCGGACACGGGGGTTTATCAGTCCATAGAGGATGTCGACGGTCAGGTTCACGAGCATCACCATGGCGGCGATGAGCAGCAGCCCTCCCTGCACGACCTGGTAGTCGCGGCGCGAGATGGAGTCGATCATCCACTTGCCGATACCGGGCCAGGAGAAGATCGTCTCGGTCAGGATCGCGCCGCCCATCAGCACGCTCACCTGCAGGCCGATCGTGGTGACGACCGGGATCAGCGCGTTGCGCAGCGCATGCAGCCAGATGATCCGCCGCGGCGCCAGCCCCTTCGAGCGTGCCGTGGTGACGTAGAGCTCGCCCAGCACCTCCAGCATCGCCGAGCGGGTCTGCCGCGCGACGACCGCGAGCGGGATCGTCGCCAGCACGATCGTCGGCAGGATCAGGTGCTGGACGGCGGACCAGAAGGCGGCCGGCTTGCCGGCGAGCAGGCTGTCGATCAGCATGAAGCCGGTCACGGTCGGGAAGAACTGCGTCAGCGAGATCCGCCCCGAGACCGGCGTCCAGCCGAGGTTGGTCGAGAAGAGGATGATGAGCAGGAGCGCCCACCAGAAGATCGGCATCGAGTAGCCGACGAGCGCGGTCCCCATGGTGAGCTGGTCGACCCAGCTCCCCCGCCGGAGCGCCGCGAGGATGCCGGCGGCGATGCCGAGGACGGTGGCGAGCAGCATGGCGCAGAAGGCAAGCTCGAGCGTCGCGGGGAAGCGCGCCATGAACTCGCTCAGGACCGGCCGCTTCGAGGAGAAGGAGTAGCCGAAGTCGCCGTGCAGCAGCCCGCCGGTATACTCGACATACTGTCGCCAGAGCGGCTGGTCGAAGCCGAACTGCGCCATCAGCTCGGCGTGCCGCTCGGGCGAGACGGCGCGCTCGCCGGCCATCAGCAGCACCGGATCGCCGGGCAGCAGGCGGATGAAGACGAAGGCCACGAGCGTGATGCCGATGAAGGTCGGCACGATCAGGAGCAGGCGGTGCAGAATGAAGCGCAGCATCACGTCCCCCGCCGGCGACGGGCGCGGACGCCTGGCGGCGCCGCGCCCGGGCGTCTCGTCACTCGCTCTTGCTCACCCCGACGAAGCGGTGGATGCCGAGCGGGTCCTGCACGAAGCCGACGACGTTCTTGCGCATCGGCATCGTGGTGATCGAATGGGCGATGGTCGCCCAGGGCGCCTGCTCCTTGAAGATCACCTGCGCCTGGTCGTAGAGCGGCTTGCGCTCCTCCTGGGCGAAGGTGGTCCTGGCCTCCTGCAGCAGGTCCTCGTAGGGCTGGTAGCACCACTGGGCGCGGTTGTTGCCGCCCACCGCGCCGCAGCCGAGCAGCACGCCGAGGAAGTTGTCCGGGTCGGCGTTGTCGCCGGTCCAGCCGAGCAGCACCGCCCCGTCGCGGTCCTTGGCCGAGGACTGCGCCAGATACTCGCCCCACTCCAGCGAGACGATCTCGACCTCCACGCCCACCGCGGCGAAGTCGGCCTGGATGAGCTCGGCCATGCGCCGCGCGTTGGGGTTGTAGGGCCGCTGCACCGGCATCGCCCAGACCTTCATCTTCAGGTCCTTGACGCCCGCCGCCTCGAGCTCGGCCTTGGCCGCCTCGGGATCGTAGGGATCGTCGGTGAGGTTCGCGTTGTAGCCCCAGGAGGTCGGCGGCAGCGGCGCCACCGCCACCGTGCCGGTGCCCTGGAAGACCGCCTCGATGATCGCTTCCTTGTTGATCGCCTTGTTGAGCGCCCGGCGCACCTCGACCTTGTCGAAGGGCTCCATCAGCGTGTTGTAGGCGAGATAGCCGATGTTGAAGCCTTCCTGCTGCATCACCGTCAGGTCGGGGTTCGCCTTCAGCGCCTCGATGTCGGCCGGGTTCGGATAGGGGAAGATATCGCACTCGCCGGCGACGAGCTTCTGCAGCCGCACCCCCGGATCGACGGTGATCGCGAAGATCAGGTCGTCGATCGCCTCCTTGCCGCCCCAGTAGTCCGCGAAGGCCTGGTAGCGGATCACCGCGTCCTGCTGGTAGTCGACGAAGGTGAAGGGCCCGGTGCCCACCGGCAGCACGTTGAACTGCTCCTTCTTCCCCTCCGCCTCGAGCTGGTCGGCATACTCCTTGGAGACGATGGAGGCGAAGTCCATCGGGAAGGTGGCGAGGACCGTGGCATCCGGCTTGTTCAGCACGAACTTCACCGTCATGTCGTCGACCTTGACGATCTCCTTCAGCGAGGGGGCGATGGTCCCGTCGAAATACACCCAGGCGATGCCCGGCGTATATTCGTACCAGGGGCCTTCCTTGTCGAACTGCCGCTGGAAGGAGAAGACCACGTCGTCGGCGTTCATCTCGCGCGTCGGCGTGAACCAGGGCGTGGTCTGGAACTTCACCCCCGGGCGCAGGTGGAAGGTGATCTCGGTGCCGTCCTCCGAGGTCTCCCAGCTCTCGGCGAGCCCCGGCTCGGTCTCGGTCGAGCCCTTCTTGAACTCGATCAGCCGGTTGTAGGTCGTGCGCGACGAGGCGTCGAACGTCGTCCCCGAGGTCCAGGGCGCCGGGTCGAAGCCCTCGGGCGACCCCTCGCTGCAGTAGACGAGGGTCGTCGCCTGCGCCGCGCCGGCGGCCAGCAGTCCGACCGCCGTCGCTGCCAGCAGTCGCTTCAGCAGTGTCATGGTCTCTCCACTCCCTGGATGCGGCACCGGCGGGCCGGCGCTGCGGTGTCGGTTTCGGGCCGCGCCGTGTTGAGGAGTGGGCGCGGCTTCTCTTGGATGCCGAACGGTATGTGATAATAGCAGCCCCGCGCAATAGCGGCGCGGCGGAGAGGAGAAACACCGATGACGACGACCAGGCAGGGCCGGCTCCTCGCCGCGATGGAGGAGGCGGACCTCGATGCCGCCGCCTTCGTGCCGGGGCCGAACTTCTACTTCCTGACGGGGGCGCACTTCCACCTGATGGAGCGCCCGACGGTCCTTCTCGTCACCCGCGCGGGCGAGCGCCATGCGGTGATGCCGCTCCTCGAGCGCACCCGCTGGCAGAGCGTCGCCCCCGACGTCGAGACGGTCTACTGGCAGGACGCCGACGGCTATGCCGGCGCCTTCGCCGCCCTCGCCCGCCGCATCGCCCCCGTGGCCGGCCGCGGCCGCATCGGCGTCGAGGGCCAGCGCATGCGGCTCTTCGAGGCCGAGGCGCTGCGCGCGGCCCTCCCCGCCGCCGCCGTCGTCGACACCCACGCGCTCCTCTCGCGGATGCGCCTGCACAAGGACGCGGGCGAGATCGCGGCGCTCCGCCGCGCCATCGCGATCAGCGAGACGGCGCTCGCCGCCACCATCGCCGCCGCCACCGCCGGCATGAGCGAGGCCGAGGTCCGCGCCCGCCTGCTCGCCGAGATGCTCGCCGCCGGCGCCGACGGCCCCTCGTTCGACCCGATCGTCCTCGCCGGCCCGGCCTCGGCCGACCCGCACGGCAGCCCGAGCCCCGACCGCCGCCTCGAGCGGGGCCAGCCGCTGCTCATCGACTACGGCGCCGCCTGGGGCGGCTATTTCGCCGACATCACCCGCACCTTCTTCGTCGGCGAGGCCTCCTCCGAGCATCGCGACATCTACGAGGCCGTCCTCGCCGCCAACGCGTTCGGCCGCGAGACCGCCCGCCCCGGCATGACGCTCGACGCCCTCGACCGCACCGTCACCGAGAAGCTCCGCGCCGGCGGCTTCCCCGAACTCGTCCTCACCAAGACCGGGCACGGCCTCGGCCTCGACGTGCACGAGGCGCCGCAAGTGATGGTCGGCAATCTCCAGGAGATCGAGCCCGGCATGGTCTTCACCATCGAGCCCGGCCTCTACCGCCCGGGCGACATCGGCGTCCGCATCGAGGACGACGTCCTCGCCACCCCGGACGGCGCCGAGTCCCTGACCGCCTTCGAGCGCGGCCTGACCGTGATCGGATAGCCTACTCCGGCTCCGCGCCGCCCATCGCCCGCCGGTAGGCCGCGCGCACCTCGTCGGCCTGCGCCTGCGCGTTGGTGAAGGCCTCGCGGGTCAGCGCCAGCTCCGCCTCGACCTTCGCCAGCCGCTGTTCCGCGGCCGCTTCCGCTTCGACGAGCCGGCGCTCGGCCCGGCGCCGGGCCCCCTCGGCCGCATGAAGCTCGCTCGCCATCTCGGAATGGCCCACGCTGTGCGGCCCGTGCGCGTTCATCCGCGAGAAGATCCAGCGGAAGATCCAGCCGAGCGCGAAGGCCGCGAAGAGCGCCGCCGCGACCACCATGGTCAGCTCATTGCGGTCCATCGCCGCTCCCCTCCTCGTCGCCCTCCGCCTGCAGCGGACTGAAGGCAATACGCCGGTTCTGCGCCCGGCCCTCGGCCGTGCCGTTGTCGGCCACCGGCCGGCTCTCGCCGTAGCCGCGCGCCGTCGCCTGCGGCAGCGCCAGCCCGCGCTCGCGCAGCGCGGCCAGCACCGCTTCCGCGCGCCGCTGGCTGAGCTGCTGGTTGCCCGACTCCGACCCCTCGGAATCGGTGTGCCCGCCGATCTCCAGCGCCACGTCCGGGCAGGCGCCGAGCGCCGTGGCCACCTCGTCGAGCACCGCCCCGCTCTCGGCGGCGAGCTCGGCCGAGCCCGGCGCGAACGCGATCGGCGCGCGCGCGAGCCGCCGCCGCCGCGGTTTGCAGGC
>ENA-UOUJ01001063-UOUJ01001063.1-activated-sludge-metagenome-genome-assembly--contig:-NODE-1063-length-15432-cov-3.005203_pt1 | contig 15432 bp, 13 predicted proteins | sample MGYA00249839_ERZ747224 | MGnify/ENA primary metagenome ERZ747224 (study PRJEB28782, sample SAMN03220277) | activated sludge metagenome | biome: wastewater; feature: sewage sludge; material...
GGCCGTCGGGCTTTCGATGTTGATCTTCCTTCTGATTTTTATTTTCGGACTTTTCTGGGAAATCAAATCCAAAGCCTTGGAGTGGGACTGATTCATGGGTCAGGATATTTTCGAAATCACGATTAACGCCGTCAAACTGATCGTCATCTTCCTTCTCATGGTGCAGGCCGTTCCGATCCTCGCTTGGGTGGAGCGCCGGGGGTCGGCTTTCATTCAAAACCGCCTGGGCCCGAATCGCGTCGGCCCCCTGGGTCTCATGCAGCTTCTCGCCGATGCCGTGAAGTTTTTGAACAAAGAGGATTTCCTGCCCCGGAAAGCCGTTCGGATGTTGTTCTATACGGCTCCGGTCTATGCGCTGATTCCCGGGGTGATCGCTTACTGCGCGATTCCGCTGGGAACTCCGCTTCAGATCGAAGCCTTCGAAATGGCCGGAAAGATGTGGGGTCCTTACACCTTCGCGATGCAAGGTTACGAGATCGGCGTCGGAATCGTTTTCATTCTCGGAGTTTCCTCTCTCGCGGCCTACACCATCCTGATGGCGGGCTGGGGTTCCGGGAACAAATACTCCTTGATGGGCGCTCTTCGCGCCAGCGCCCAGATCATTTCCTATGAACTCGCTCTCGGCCTTTCGATCGTGGGCGTGATCATGCTCTACGGCACGTTCAATCTGACCGACATGGTTCTGGCTCAGCAGGGGCCGATGACTTTCGGTTTCATGGGCAATCAAGTGGTCGTTCCTTGGCTTCCGAATTGGGGGCTCTTCTATCAACCGCTCGGTTTCATCCTGTTTTTCGCGGCCACTTTCGCGGAATCGATCCGTTTGCCGTTCGACCTGGCGGAAGGCGAGGCGGAACTCGTCGCGGGTTTCCATACCGAGTACGGCGGTTTCAAAATGCTGATGTTCTTCATCGGTGAGTACGCCCACATGATGATCGCGGCGGGACTCGTGACCACGTTCTTCTTCGGAGGATATCTGGTTCCCGGTTTCACGCCGGCTGAAATTCGCGAGTTCGTGGCGCAAAACATCGCTTCGACCCCGAACGGAGCGAGCGCCGTCACGTCCGTGATTCATTTGCTCGCTTATTTCGTGAAGTTCGCTTTCTTCCTCTGGTTCTTCATCCATGTTCGTTGGACGCTTCCGCGCTTCCGATACGACCAACTGATGGACCTGGGTTGGAAAACCATGCTTCCTTGGGCCTTGTTCAATACGATTTTGACGGCGGTCGTGATTTACGTCGCCCATAACTTTGCGTAACGGGGAGAACACATGACTGCCGACGCTTTCATTTTCTGGTTCTTGTCTCTGGTGGCCGTGATGAGCGGACTCTCCGTCGTCATGATGGCGAACCCGATTTATTCCGCCCTCTCCTTGGCGATGACGATGGTGAGTCTCGCGGCTTTGTTCGCGACCATGGGCGCCTACTTCATCGCCGGCGTCCAGGTGATCGTTTACGCCGGAGCGGTGATGGTGTTGTTCGTCATCGTTCTGATGCTGTTCGATCTTCGGGAAGAAACGAAAGCGTTCACGAGGGGGCAGATCAGCGGGGCCATCAAGCTCGCCATGGTCGGATTCCTGGCGGGATTGGTCGTTTTCGTTCTGACCCAAGGGGTGAAACTCATGGCGGCGCCCGACGTGGTCGACGCGGCCAAATTGCCCGAAGACTCCTCGAAGGCTTTGGGGCTGATCCTGTTCAATCGACACGTTTTCGGATTCGAGGCTTTGGGCGTCTTGTTGTTGGTGGTCGCCGTCGGCACCGTCGCTCTCGCGCGAAGCAAAGGGGGAACTCATGCCAAGCAGTGAGATCGTCAATCAGATCGGCCTTTCTCATTATCTCGTTCTTTCGGCCGTGCTTTTTATGATGGGTTTTCTGGGGGTTCTTCTTCGCAGAAACGTGCTCGTCATGATGATGTGCATTGAATTGATGTTGAACGCGGTGAATCTGGCGTTCATCGCCTTCAGCAAGTTTTCGGGACGGATCGACGGACAAATCATGGTTTTTTTCGTCATGACCATCGCGGCGGCGGAAGCGGCCGTCGGACTTGCGATCATCGTTTCGATCTTCAAGCGCTTCCGTGAAGTGAACATCCGTTTCTTTGAGCACCTGAAGGGGTAAGAGCATGAATCACAGCCTTTTGATGGCCACTCTTTTGTTGAGCCCTTTCGTCGGTTTCCTGATCAACGGTTTTCGGTACCGCAAAAACGGGCCGAACTTGTCGGGTTGGCTGGCGACGACGGCGATCGCGATCTCCTTTATCTGTTCTGTTTTGTTGGTGGCGGACCTCGTCGGGATGCCGGTGGAAAACCGTCGAATCGCGGTGAGCTTTTTCGACTGGCTGACCGTCGACAAACTGAAAATCGCCGCCGGATTCGTCGTCGATCCCATCAGCGCGATCATGATTCTGGTGATCACGGGAGTCGGCACCCTGATTCATCTGTTTTCGATCGGGTACATGCACCACGACAAGGGCGTGGCGAAGTATTTCGCTTATCTGAATCTTTTCGTTTTCAACATGTTGATCCTGGTTCTCGGGGATAGCCTGCTCACGATGTTCGTCGGATGGGAAGGCGTCGGGCTTTGTTCTTACCTGTTGATCGGCTTTTGGTTCACGGACAAGGATAAAGCCGCGGCCGGCATGAAAGCCTTCATCACGAACCGGATCGGCGACGCCGCGTTCCTGTTGGGAATGTTCCTTCTTTTCATGACCTTCGGAACCCTGAATTTTCATGACCTCAATCAGTTGGCGCCGACTCTGCCCGAGGCTTCCTGGCTGGGAGCCGCGACACTGGGAACCCTGCTTCTTTTCATCGGAGCGACCGGAAAGTCGGCTCAGATTCCCCTGTACGTCTGGTTGCCCGACGCGATGGCGGGACCGACGCCCGTTTCGGCGCTGATCCACGCGGCGACGATGGTCACCGCGGGGATCTACATGATCGTGCGTCTGAACGCGATGTTCATGGCGGCCCCGAATACCATGATGGTCATCGCCGTGATCGGAGCCGCGACGGCCTTGATGGCGGCCTCCATCGGCATGACCCAATGGGATATCAAAAAAGTTCTCGCGTACTCCACGGTTTCCCAGCTCGGCTATATGTTTCTCGCGGCCGGCGTCGGCGCCTTCGGGGTCGCGATGTTTCACCTGATGACCCACGCCTTCTTCAAGGCGCTGATGTTCCTGGGTTCGGGCTCCGTGATCCACGCCATGCATGAGGAACAAGACATCCGCAAGATGGGCGGATTGAAAAAATACATGCCGATCACCCACATCACTTTCTTCTTTGGATGGCTCGCGATCATCGGGATGCCGCCTTTCGCGGGCTTCTTCTCGAAGGACGAAATCCTGTGGAAAGCGATGAGTTCTCCTCTCGGGCACCCTCTGTTGTGGGTGGCCGGCGTCCTCGGCGCCGTGATGACGGCGTTTTACATGACTCGCCTGATGGCTTTGACCTTCTGGGGAAAAAGCCGGGTTCCGAAAGAAGTCCATCCGCACGAATCTCCGGCTTTGATGACGATTCCTCTGATCGTTCTTGGAATTTTGTCGATCGTCGGCGGTTGGTTGGGGATCAACCATGCGATCAGCTCGATTCTTCCGGGCCATCCGGCGAACGTTTTGGAACATTGGTTGGGACCCGTTCTGCTGGAGCCCTCTTTGGAAGGCGTTCATCAGAGTATGACGATGGAATGGGCTTTGATGGGCGTTTCCGTGGGTCTGGCGGCGATCTCGGCGTTCGTAGCCTATCATTTTTACGTGCGTTCGCCGGAAACCCCCCAGAAGATTTCGGAAGCGTTGGGACCGGTTTACCGACTGGTTTCAAAAAAGTACCTCGTCGACGAGCTGTACGCCGGAACGATCATCAATCCGTTGGTGGCGTTTTCGCGCAACCTCTGGCAGCACATCGATGTCCAGGTCATCGATAAAACAACTTATTTGCTCGCGGATCTGATGAAGGGCGGCGGCTCGGTCGTGCGCGGACTTCAAACGGGAAACATGCAGCAGTACGCGATGTATATCGGACTTGGTCTCGTCGCGATTCTTTCTTTCGTCATCATGAGGTAATCGAATGTTGCTCACAGCGATCGTCTTCCTGCCCGTTTTATTCGCTCTTCTGGTCATGATCTGGCCTCGCGAAAGATCCCTGCGCCATTTCGCGCTGGGACTTTCGTTGATCGAGTTTATCTTGAGCCTGGTGATGCTTCGGGACTTCGACCCCGCGACACCGGCCCTGCAATTCGTCGAGAAGCAGATGTGGATCGAACGTTTCGGAATTCAATACTTCCTCGGGGTGGATGGAATCAGTCTGTGGCTGGTGCTTCTGACGACGTTCTTCGCGCCGATTCTGATCCTGGGAAGCTGGACTTCGATTGAAAAGCGCATCCGCGGTTTTCACGCCTGTCTGTTCCTTCTGCAGGCCGCGATGCTGGGAACCTTCCTCGCCATGGACGCCGTCTTTTTCTATGTGTTCTGGGAACTTTCGCTGATTCCGATGTATTTCATGGTCGGGATCTGGGGCGGCCCTCGCCGTATTTATGCGACCGTCAAGTTCTTCATCTATACGATGTCCGGTTCGGTCCTGATGCTGATCGCGATCATCTATATGATGTATCTCACCCAGGAGGGCCTGGGTCACATGAGCGCTTCTTTGCTGGATTTTTACCAGTTGAAGATTCCCTTCGTCGCGGGCACGGTCTTGAGCCTGCAGACGCTTTTGTTTTTCGCTTTTTCCCTGGCCTTCGCGATCAAAGTCCCGCTTTTCCCGGTTCACACATGGCTTCCCGACGCGCACGTCGAGGCCCCGACACCCGGATCCGTGATTCTGGCGGGGGTCATGCTGAAAATGGGAACCTACGGTTTCATCCGCTGGGTGATTCCGCTCTTTCCCGAAGCCGCCGAGCATTGGGCTTGGCTGATGCTTCTCTTGGGCGTCATCGGAATCATTTACGGCGCTTTGGTGGCCATGGTTCAACCCGACTTCAAAAAGCTGATCGCCTACAGCTCCGTATCCCACATGGGATACATCATCCTGGGACTGTTCGTTTTCAATTCCTACGGCGTGAGCGGCGGTCTTTACCAGATGCTGAATCACGGGGTTTCAACCGGCGCCTTGTTCTTGTTGATCGGAATGATCTATGAGCGGACACATTCGCGCGAAATTTCCAAATACGGCGGTCTCGCGGGCGTTCTTCCCCTTTATGCGACCTTCTTTTTCATCGTTACGTTGTCTTCGATCGGCCTTCCGCTCACCAACGGGTTCATCGGTGAGTTCCTGGTTCTCATGGGAACCTTCCAGAGCAACCCGGGATTCGCGGCCGCGGCCGTTCTGGGCGTGATCCTGGGCGCGACTTATATGCTGTGGATGTTCAAGCGGATTTTCTTCGGCGAAAAAGGTCAGTTGATCATGGAAGCGGATCATCCTCTCAAGGATCTGAGCGTGCGCGAAATCGCCGTTCTGGTTCCGCTGGTCATCCTGATTTTCTGGATGGGCGTCATGCCGAACCACTTCCTGAATTATTCGAAGACGTCCATTGAACATCTCGTGAACAATCGGACGAATTACAATCTTCCGCTCCCAGGCCAGACCCCGGCCGCTCCGACGGAGGCTCAATAATGGCAATGACAGTTGGTCTTTCAGATATTCTTCTCATTTCCCCGATGATCGCCTTGTTTCTGATGAGCCTGGTGCCGATCACCATCAAGGTTCTGCGGGGGAATCAGGAACAGCCGGCGCTGGCGACCTTGGCGCAGGCTCTGATCGGAGCCGTGGCGGCCATCGGATTGCTGCTCGTCTTCGGTGGCCCCGGCAAGACGGCTTTCAATAACGCGTTGATCTTCGACGGCGTCACCCAATGGATGGGGATCATCGCGATCGCCTCGGCCGGCGCCTCGATGATTTTGATGTACGAAAACCCGTCGACCAAGGGGCGACAGTTCTCCGAACTGATGTTCCTGTCGATGAATTCCGCGGTGGGGATGCTGATTCTCGTGTCCGCCGTCGATCTCTTGATGATTTTCATCGGTCTCGAACTGATGTCGCTGGCGCTCTATCTGATGATCGCGATGAGCCACGAGGAAAAAATCTCGAAAGAGGCGGCCTTCAAGTATTTCATCCTGGGCTCTCTCGCCTCGGCGATCTTCCTGTACGGAACGGCCTTTATCTTCGGTTCCGCGGGAAGCACGAACATTCTAAGCTTCATGGCCGAGGCGCCGCGTTTGATCGGCGGCAACCTGCTTTTCCTGTACGGCGTTTGCCTGGTCATGACCGGCTTTTGCTTCAAAGTTTCCATCGCTCCTTTTCATGCGTGGACGCCGGACGTGTATCAGGGCGCTCCCACGCCCCACACGACTTTCATGGCGACGGCCGTGAAGGTGGTTTCTTTCGCGGCTTTCCTGCGGTTGATCGCGACGAAATCTTTGGTGGGCTCGCCTCACTTGTTCGACATGCTTCAATGGCTTGCGGTGATCACCATGTTGGTCGGGAACGTCGCCGCGATCCTGCAGAATAATCTCAAGCGAATGCTCGCCTATTCCAGCATCGCCCACTCGGGTTATCTGTTGATCGGCATCATCACCGCCGGAGTCAGCGACGCGTCCTTCTTCGGCGCGAGCAGCGTGATCTTTTACCTGCTTTCGTACTCGATCATGACCGCGGGGGCTTTCGCGATCGCCAGCATGATGGAGCGTTCGGACGCCCATGTCGTGAATATCGAAGACATGGCCGGTTTCGCGAAAAACCGTCCGATCATGGCTCTTTGTTTCGCCATTTTCATGTTTTCGTTGGCGGGGATTCCGCCGACCCTGGGTTTCTTCGGGAAGTTTTACCTGTTCACCGCGGCGATCGGCGAAGGCCTGCTGTGGCTCGCGATTTGGGGCGTCGTGAACTCGGTGATCAGCGTTTACTACTATTTGCGTCCGATCGTCGTGATGTACATGAAAGAGGGCGAGGCGGAATTGGCTCCCCACTCCCTCAACGCGACCATGGTGACTGTGATCGTTTCCGCGGTTTTGATCGTGATTCTCGGACTGGTTTCGGGACCGATCTTCCAGGCCGTCGAACAGAGCCTGTTCTAAAAAAGGAGCGGGACCTCGCCTCCCGCTCTCATTTCAAAGGCGAAAGCCCGAGTCGACTAAATCTCGTATCGCCTTAAAACATTCAGCGTGGACTTGAAACCGATGCGGACGATGCGCTCGAGGATCTTGGGATTCAGACTGAAATGATCCACGAAAAACATTTCATAGTCTTGCGGTCGCGGGTGGATATGGATGTAGTCCACGTCGGGCCTGAAGTTCAGCTTTTGGCGAACGATTTCAAGAACTTTTTCACGTTGGGCTTCATCGATGTTTTGATCCCGGAAGTGCCGATCCAGCGTTTTGTAAAGTTGTTTGAGATTCGAGTTCCACTCGATGTGCTTTGAGATCTTTTGTTCGATCACCTGGTACAAGGCCTGGTTGATGATCACCGGCACTCCGTAAGTGTGAAGGCTTCCGATTTCGGGGGTGTAGTGATAGGGCTGGACACTGTAGGACGAAATCACCAAATCGCATCCGTGGTCGGCCGCCACATGAGCCGACAGGGTCTCTCGAATTTCGCCGTCGTAGTAGAAAAGCTCTTTATCGTCCGGGCGGCGAATTCCATAAGGAGCAAACACGGGAGGCAGGGCGGTTGAGCAGGCCACCGACTCGCTGATGGTCGTGTCGTTGATGAAAGCCGTCGAAGGGGTTTTATAACTTTCCGCGAAGGGGCCGAAGATGGCCTTTCGGGTGTGATTGAGTTGAGTCCCGATGACGTAGAGTTCGACCCCCAATCGGGAAAACTCGTTGTCGAGCAAGGCCTCTTTTCGGAGGTAGCGCTCCAGGCCTTTCGTCGTGAAGAGTCCGTTGAGCTTGAATCCGTTTTTCACGAAGGCTTCGAGTCCCCCGGCGACCAAAGATCGTCTTCTGAGGGCGTCGGGGAGAAAGCTCAAAAGCCGTCGGCCGTTCACCGCAAAAATATTGCCGTAGCGGATCGGCTTCAGAAAGCGGAGGTCCCCTTTGTCGTAAGTCGGCGTTTCTCCGGACCCGAGCTGAAAGGCATTGATCAGAGATTCGGGTTCATAGCCTCCGGCTAGAATCGCGCTTAAAAAAGCGCCGGCACTGGACCCCACGTAAACGCGAAAGGCCATGGGCGTTCCTTCCGGAAATCTCTGACGCACGACCTCTTTGGGGCCCCCGGCAAACTGGAATCCCTTTTCTTTCAGAGCCAGGCAGACCCCAATGTGGAAGGCGGCGGCTTTGATCCCGCCTCCGCTTAAAACCAACCCCAGCTTCTTTTTGCCTTGAATATCCATACCTTCAGCCAGTTTTCCACGACTGATCAGGCTTGAAAAGGGGATTATCCAGCTGTTTTGGCGCCCTGCTCAGGGACTTAGGTCCTGATTAGCCATTCGAATTTGACAGGGTAGGGACCTTTGATAAGGTGGTCACAAGATTCCTGGAGGAGATTGAACGATGAACCCTTGGCTACCACTCACTGATTACTCAACGAAGTATAAGGTGAGCGTGTCGACCCTCCGCCGGAGGATCAAGGCTGAGGACATCAAGTTCCGTTTTGAAGACGGGAAGTACCTTCTCCTGGACGAGCCGCCCGTGAGTCATCAACGAAACCATCGCCCCTCCCTGGGAATAGAAGATGCTTCGTTGAACCTCGACTCCCAGGCTCCTCGTTCAGAGATCGAACTCCGACTTCAGCAGCGGACCGACCTGAAGGACGAACCCGTTCTTCTGGCCGCCAACAAGCTCCTCAATGAATTGAAAAAGGCCTACACCCAGATTCTGCAGGAGAAGGAAGAGCAAATCCTTCACCTGAAAGAAGAGGTGACGGACCTGAAGACTCTCGTCCGGGTTTTGGAGGGTGAAAACTCTCGCTTGAAGCAAGTGTATTGATTTCGAAGCACTGGACCTTCGAAAACAAAAGGGGCTCATCGAGCCCCTTTTGTTTTTTAAATTCGGATTTTGAACTTTAGGCCGCCGCCGCCGTGGACTTGGATTTTTTCCCGTCCTTTTTGTGGGTCTTGCGAGCGGCCTTTTCGCCCTTCTCGAAGACCACCGCGAAGACCTCATCCAGGTTTTCAGCGAGGATGAAATTGATCTTGTCCTTGAAGACCTTCGGAATGTCCGAGATGTCTTTTTGGTTCGCGATCGGGATGATCAGGTTCGTGATTCCGAGGTTCAGCGCCGCCAGGCACTTCTCGCGGATTCCGCCCACCGGGAGGACCCGGCCTTGCAGAGTCACTTCACCGGTCATCGCGATATCGTTTCTGACCGGGGTATCGGTCATCAAAGACACCAATGCGGAAGTCAGAGTGATCCCCGCCGAAGGACCGTCCTTCGGAATCGCACCCGCCGGCAAATGCACGTGGATGTCGTACTTCTCGAAGAAGTCGTCCGGGATTCCCAATTCTTCCATGTGCGCCTTCGCGTACGACATGGCGGCATGGGCGGACTCTTTCATGACGTCGCCCAGTTGGCCCGTCAGGATCAAGTTGCCTTTGCCCTTCATCTTCAGGGCTTCGATCATCAAGACTTCGCCGCCGGCCTGGGTCCAGGCGAGACCTTGAACGATCCCGACTTGGGAATCGACCAGCTTGTCGTCGCGCAGGAAGCGGGGAGGGCCAAGCAGCTCAGGAACGGTGGAGGCGTTGATTTCAACGAACTTCACTCCTTCCATGACGACTTGTTTTGCGACCTTGCGACAGACGGAACCGATTTCGCGTTCAAGGTTTCGAAGCCCCGCTTCGCGAGTGTAACCGGCGATGATGGCTTTGATGCCATCGTCGGTGAAGGAGATGTTCTGGGTGGTGATCCCGTTGTTCTCGATCTGACGTCGGATCAAATGTTTCTTCGTGATCAAAAGCTTGTCGTTCTCGGTGTAGCCGGGGATATTGATCATTTCCATCCGGTCGCGGAGGGCCGCCGGGATGTTTTCAACGACGTTGGCCGTCGCGATGAACAAGGCATTCGACAAGTCGAAGTCCACGTTCAGGTAGTTGTCGCGGAACGAGTGATTCTGTTCCGGATCCAGGACTTCGAGCATGGCCGCGGAGGGATCGCCACGGAAGTCGGAACCGAGTTTGTCGATCTCGTCGAGAACGATCACGGGGTTGTTCGTTTTCACCTGACGAAGAGCCTGAATGACTTTTCCGGGCATCGCGCCGACATAGGTCCGGCGGTGGCCGCGGATTTCGGCTTCGTCTTTCACGCCTCCCAGGGCGATCCGGTGATATTCGCGTCCCATGGCTCTCGCGATGGACTTTCCGAGAGAGGTTTTACCCACGCCCGGAGGTCCCGCGAAGCAAAGGATCGGACCTTTCATGTCGTCGCCTTTGAGTTTACGGACGGCGAGGAATTCAAGGATACGGTCTTTCGCTTTTGTCAGTTCATAATGGTCTTCGTCCAGGATCTCGCGAGCCTGGTTGAGATCGAGGGCGTCCGGGGAGCGTTTGCTCCACGGGAGATCCACCAACCAGTCGAGGTAGGTACGGACCATGGTCGCTTCGGAAGCGTCCGGATGCATGCGCTCGAGACGGGCGAATTGTTTCAAAGCTTCCGTCTCCACCGCCTGAGGCATGGCGGCGCTGATGATCTTTTCGCGGAGTTCGTCCATCTCTTCGGATTTGGAATCGCCGCCTTCGCCGAGTTCGCTCTTGATCGCCTTCATCTGCTCGCGCAGGAAGTACTCGCGTTGCGACTTGGACATTTCGTCTTTGGCCTGCGAGCGGATTTTCTGCTGCATGCCCATGACGTCGAGCTCGGCCTTCAGGATTTCGTTCACGGCCTTCAAGCGCTCGATCGGATCCGCGGTTTCGAGGACTTTCTGGGCGTCCTGGGTTTTGACGCCGAGATTGCTCGCGATCAAATCGGCGATGCGTCCCGGATCGGTGACGTCGTCGAGGACCAACAGGATGTCCGGAGAAAGAGGGCGCCCAAGAGCGATGATGCGCTCGATCTGTTCCTTCGAGGAACGGATGAGGGCCTCGACTTCCGCTTGCGGAGTGATCGGCTGAATGTCCTCGATTTTTTCGATGGCGACTTCGAAGCTCGGCGCGGTCTTGGTGTAAGACTTCACTCGGGCCTTGGCGACGCCCTGAATGAGGATTTTCACGCGACCGTCGGAGAGTTTGCGCATTCTCATGATCATCGCGACCGTTCCGACGGTGTAGATGGAATCCGGAGAAGGGTTCTCTTCGGTGATGTCTTTTTGGGAAGCCAAAAAGATCATCCGGTTTTTCGCCAATGCGTCTTCGACGGAGCGAATGGATGCCTCTCGTCCCACGAAGAGCGGAATGATCATGTAGGGGAACACGACGATGTCGCGAACCGGAAGCATGGGCAGGGTTTGTGGAATTTCCATTACTTTGTCGTCAAAGCTCATACGGCTCCTCCGCATCGTGCGGGTCGTAGTTTGATGTAATGAGCTTCTCGGAAGGAGACAGAGGGGCCTTTAAGGAAAAACGTCGTTCATTTCGATTTCACGCCCGAAGACGAGGGGGCGCGCACGAAAATCAAGGCTGACGTCCGTGTCAGCGGTCCTCTATCCATGAGAATAATTTGTCTTTGGAAAATTACTGACGAGGAGCCGTTTCTTGCTCTTCCATGCAGGACACGCAAAGGGTCGAGAAAGGCCTGACAGCGAGACGACGATCGCCGATTTCAGCGCCGCAACTTTCGCACTGGCCGTAAGTCCCGGCGGAAATTTTAGCGAGAGCCCGCTCGATCTGATAAAGAGTGCGACGATCTTTTTCGTGAAGGTGCAAGGAAAGATCTTCGGCGGCGCTGGAACTTGCCACTTCGGCCTCGTCTCCTTGAGACGAGCGATCCGCTTGTTCCAGTCGGAACTCATAAGACTTATTTAGAATCAGGCCTTTCTGCTCTAAAAGCGACTGTTGCAGGGCCTGAATTTCGGTTGAATTCATCTCCACTCCCCCCTAAGTCCTGGTTGATGATCGCGTCCGAAATAGAGGTCGCATCATAAGAGGGAATAAAAGACTGTCATCAAAAAAACGCAAAATGCTCGAGTTCTCGGCAGCTGTCGCGCGCGCACGCGTCACGCATGACAACCGCCGCCATCAACGCATTTTACCGAGCGAAACGATGAGACATCGCTTCACGAATCTCGGCGCCTTCGATGCTGAGACGAGTCCAAGGAATGGCAAGCAGACGGTCGACTTCGATGATCTCTTCGGTTTCTTCGCAGATTCCGAAAGTTCCATTTTCCATTCTGGAAAGGGCCATTTCGATTTCGATGAGTTGATGGCGGAGGCGATCCTGTGACACGAGAAAATTGTGTTCCTCGAGTTGAGTGACCGCCTGATCGATCTCGTCTCCCGACGTCGTTCGACTGGCCTGTGAGAGCGAGTACTGTTGGGCGGAGGACCTCACCCGGTTGAGAACATCTTGTTTCAGCGAGAGAAGTTTTTTGCGGCACTCCAGCAGGGTCTGTTGAGAAATCGTTTTCGAATTCATGGGGTCCTCCTTCCTGGCTCCCGTGATGGGGGCCTTTGGGAGCTTCGACATCTCCCGGAAGAAGTCCGGTTAGAAAAAGGGCATAAAATATTCTTATAAAAGAGATGGGCTCCGTTCGGGAGCCCTAAGATCCGGATCTGAAAGAGGAATTTTATCTAGCGGTTGACGCGATAAGGGGCGATATTCCCCGCAGCGTCCGTGACGAAACTTGTGAGAGGACGTCGGACTTCGCGGGCCGAAGACATGAAAAGGGGTCCGGTGGCTCCGGGAAAAGAACGCAGATCCGTCAGTCGTCTTGTCAATTGTTCACGAGTGCTCGCGCCTTGTCCGATCAAGGACCGAATCAAAAGCGCGGAATCATAGGCTTGAACTTCGATCCCCGTCGGGTTCTCTCCGAAAAGAGACTTGTAATCGGAAACGAATTTCGAAGAGCCGCCGGAGGAATCCACGACGGGGCTGTCGACGAAGACGAGTTTGTCGGAAAAATTTCCCGCGCGTTTCGCGATGCTCGGGGAGTTCCAGAGATTCGTCCCGAGCAGCTTCACGTTGCGGACTCCGGCATAGGAAAGAAACGCGGCCATCTGCGACAACATTTTCGCGCTGTCCGGGATGAAGATCGCGTCAAAGTCGACGATGGCCGGCAGGAGATCTTCGGCGTTCTTGTTCTGCCGGGCGGAGCGGCGGTTGCTTTGAGATTGGCCCTTTTCCTTCGAAAGAAGACGGAATTCGTCCTGTCGGGCTTCGACGTACCATGTTCCGACGAGCCTCTGCGTGACCGCGCGGAAATCCGTGTCTTTCGGGTTGTAGGTCTGGACGGCCGTGACCTGTCCGCCGCGCGCCAGGACCTCGTCCCAAAAATAATTCGCGTACTCGATTCCGTAAGGATCGTTCGGATAAAGAATCGCGAAACGGCGAAGATTCATGTCGTCGATCGCGGTTCGGACGATCTGCCGCACCTGCATCTCGCTCGTGAGGGAGTTTCTGAAAACGGTCGGACCGATTTCCGTGATGCCGGATTTTTGCGACAACGCGATGGTGGGTACGCCCAACTCGTCCGCTTTCGAGGCGACCGCGGGAGCGGTTCTGCTGAGCAGACTTCCGATGATTCCGATGACGTTGTCCTCTTTCACGAGACGTTCGACGGCTCGGCGCGCGACGTCGGGGTTCCCTTCGCTGTCCGCGACCGCGAGTTTATAGGGGGAACTGCCGTCATCGAGGCCAAGCCCCATTTCGATTCCGCGAAGAGCGCGCTGGCCGATGGCCGCGTTTTTCCCGCTGAGAGGAAGAACGACGCCGATGGTTTTTGAGTCCACGTAACGAATGCTGTCGAGCTGCGAAACGAGATCCGTCGCCCGAAGCGCGATTTCGGTCCCCGGAATGTAGCTCTGAACGGTCGAATAAGCGCGTCGGGCCGAATCCGTTTCCCTCCGATCGAGATAAATGGATCCCAATTGATAGTAAGCGTAGCCTCGCAGGGTTCCAAAATCGGAATCTCCGGCCACGCTCTTCAGTTCGGACTCGTCCAGGCGGGTTTCCAAAAGGTCGAGGGACTTGATTCGATAAGACTCCCGGCTGGCCGCGTTCTCCGAAACCGTCGAGAGGCGATGGTATTCGCGGATCGCGTTCAGATACTCGCCGTTTCGTTCATAAGAAACGGCGCGTTCCGCTTCGCTCGGGAGAGCGCGGGTCAGCACGGGTTGCGCCGGCAAAGGAACCGAGTGGCGACCGGTCGGGGCTTGTCTCAGCAAGGGCCGGCCGGCGTGACGATCGGGAGTTTTACGGGCACGGCTCGTGGAACAAGACACGGCAAAAAGAACCGTCAGCACCAGGCAAAGCGTTTTCATTTTCTTGACCTCATCACCTGAGCGGCTTTTTCACGGAAGCTTCGCACGAGAGGGGTCTCGTTGCCGGTTTCCGAAAGTTGTTTCAAGAGTTCTTTTTGTTCGGTATTTACTTTTTCCGGCGTATCCACAAGGACGCGGATCAACATATCCCCGCTGCCGAAACCGCCGATTTTCGGGAAACCCTTCCCTTTGAGACGGAGCATCTGCCCCGTGTGCGTCCCCGGCGGAATGCGGATCTCCGCTTTTCCGGTGAGAGTCGGAATTTCGACGGTGGTCCCGAGAATCGCGTCGATATAAGAAACGGGAAGGTCCAATTGGATATCCGTTTCCTGGCGCTTGAAAAGGGGATGCTCCTGCAAATTGACGATCACATACAGATCGCCCGCTCCGCCCGGAGCGACGTCGCCCTCGCCGGAAAGTTTCAGGCGCTGACCTTCGCGAACGCCCGCCGGAACGGTGACATTCAACTTCTTCGACTCTTCCTTGCCGGAATTTTGTCTCATGAAGTGGATGGTCTTTTCGGTGCCGACGGCGGCTTCTTCCAGAGTGAGATTCAATGTATAGCGAAGGTCGGCTCCTCGGGCGTTTCTTTTGCGAGGACCCGCGGGGCCGGCGCCCGGCCGCGCTCCGCCGAATAAATCCCCGAAGAGATCCCCGAAAACGTCTTGAAAAGGATCCCCGCCGGGACCGCCGGAGCGAGCGCCTCCTCCGAACCCTCCACGGAACGGACCGCCGCCGCCGAAGGGGTTTTCCCCTCCGTTGAAGCCGGGCCCCGCGAATCCGAATTGATCGTAGGCTTCGCGTTTTTTGGGGTCGCTGAGAATGTCGTAGGCTTCGGTGATTTCCTTGAATTTTTCTTCGGCCTTTTTATCTCCGGGATTTTTGTCCGGATGATACTGCATCGCGAGTTTTCGGAAAGACTTCTTCAACTCCTCGGGGGTCGCCGAGCGAGAGACGTTCAGAGTGCTGTAGTAGTCCCGTTTGGCCACGGGTCCCCCTTACTCAGGCTTCTTTGCGACGACGACCTGAGCCGGACGAATCAGTTTGTCATGCATCTTGTAGGCCTTTTGGAACACCCGAAAAACATGTCCCG
>ENA-UOUJ01001064-UOUJ01001064.1-activated-sludge-metagenome-genome-assembly--contig:-NODE-1064-length-15425-cov-9.564606_pt1 | contig 15425 bp, 13 predicted proteins | sample MGYA00249839_ERZ747224 | MGnify/ENA primary metagenome ERZ747224 (study PRJEB28782, sample SAMN03220277) | activated sludge metagenome | biome: wastewater; feature: sewage sludge; material...
GTGATGAGCAGGAGCAGGGCCTGGTGCCTGCTGGGCAGGCCGTGGTGCCGGCTACCTTTGTCATGCTGATCATTCTGGATTACTCTTTCCCGGCCGCCACTTGGACGGCAACCGGATGAAGCGGTGGCCAAAGGACGTGAAGTGAATGTGCGATCATGGATTGGACACGAACACTGCCAAGACATACCGCCCTGTTGGGGGCACTCCTGGCATTACTGGCCGCGTGCAAGAAAGATGGAGGTGCCGCAGTGCCCTATTACGGTTGCGGCAAGGTATCCGGGTTCCACAGGACTGATTTGAACGGGGCGCATTTCGGCGACTCGGACACGACCGATTGGAACTGGCGGGACCAGTGGTGCGCCAAGGTGGACGCTCTCTTTCCATGGCGGCCGGTGCAATACACGGAGGCAGCCCCGGATTCCCTTGTAATCGCGTGTTACCCCAACCCGGCCCGGCTCGGGCACGCGTTCGTCATCGGCTTCTATCACGGCGGCGTCACATCCGCCGATTTCCGGTTTGTTGACGCGGGGTTCAACCTGCTGGCTGCGCGTGACTCCGTTCCCGGCCACGCCGTCTACTTCGATGTCAACGGGCTGGGCATCTCCCAACCGCAACTCGTACGTGCATACTACCGCGCATTCCGTGCGGATGGCACCGCCTTCCGGGGGCATGGCGACGTGCGGATCATGCCTTGAGCGATTGCCCGTTGCGTGGCCGTTCGGCCCCGGTCCTTACATTTGCCCAGCTGATGATCCCCGTCTTAACAACCGGGGTTAAAAGGGAACCGGGTGTGAATCCCGGGCTTTTCCTGAAGCTGTGAGCCTCATAAGGCCGAACCGGCACCAAGCCACTGTCCGAAAGGATGGGAAGGCGCCGGCAAGGGAGGCAAGCCAGAAGACCTGTCACCAGCGCATCGAGTGTTTGCTTTCAGGAGAAAAGCAGGCCCGTGGCGCTTTCCGCAGCGTCTTTGGCCCCTTCATCCTGGAAGCTGTTTGGAACGAACAGCGAATTCAAAAACCAACAAAAAGGGATGAAGACTTTCGTACGCGTACTTTCCGCATGCGCCCTGCTGGGCACCACGGCCGCACAGGCCCAAACATTCACCTCCGGCGACGTTCTGTTCTGGGTGGGCTCCGGCCCCGACAGCACCGTGCTGGTGGTGGACTTCCAGGACGGCACGGACGACCCCAGCTATGCGTGGGGCTTTCTGCACGATGGCACGGCCACGGCCGAAGACATGCTGAACGCCATTGCGGATGCCGACCCCAACACGGGCGGTGCCATCAACGGAGGCTTCCTCAGCGACCTCACCTACAACGGGCACGCGGGCATCGGTGGCCAACCGAACTGGTGGAGCACCTGGAGCGGGCCCAGCTTCGGCGAAATGGAAACGAACATGGGACTGGCCGAAGTGCTCTCCAACGGCAGTTGGTTCGGCTGCTCCTACACCGATTTCGACCCGGCCTTGGCGCCCACCACGCCCATCGCCGCCATGAACCCGCTGGCGTTCACTGCGGATGATGTGCAGTTCTGGACCGGTGAGGGGGACCACAGCGCCGTGCTGGTCGTGGACTTCCAGGACGGCAGCGGCACATCCTCGTATGCATGGGGCTTCCGCTTCAACGCCACCACCACCGGTGAGGACATGCTCAATGCAGTGGCCGCGGCCGACCCACAGTTCGGAATGGTCGTGAACACGGGCTTCCTCAGCGACATCACGTACAACAACCACGCCGGCATAGGAGGGGAGCCGAACTGGTGGAGCACCTGGAGCGGCACCAACCTCGGCAACTGGGTATCGAACCTTGGCATCTCCACTGAAGTGGGGGACGGCGGCTTCTTCGGCTGCTCGTACACGGACTTCAATCCGGCGCTCCGCCCCGGCACACCGGTGGCTGCCGGGATCCCCACCGGTATCCGCGAAGTGGTCGAGGCACAGGTGAGCGCATGGCCGATCCCCGCCACTGATGTGCTCCACGTATCCACCGATCGGGATGGACAGCAGGAACTGGGCCTTTATGACCTGGCCGGCCAGCGGGTGCATTCCGGCGTGGTGAACGGTCCCGTGACCACCATGGATGTGCGCATGCTGCCCGCAGGCATCTACGTGCTGCAAGTGGGCGATGTGAGGCAGCCGTTGATCATCCAGTAAGCGGGAGGCACCGCTGCATTCATGCGCCTTCCGTTGTGGGTCGTGGCTTTGGGCCTGCTGGCCGCAAAGGGGGCATCCGGCCAGGGTGCCCCCGACACGGTCATGCTGCACAGTGTGGTGATCCAGGCACCGCGGCTGTCGGATTTCACATCCGGCATCAAGATGCAGGTGCTGGACAGCAGTACCATGGCACATTACCGCACGGCCAGCTTGGGCGACCTGCTGCGCGGTGAAAGCCCGGTGTTCATCAAGAACTACGGCCCTGGCAGCTTGGCCACGGCCAGCTTTCGCGGCAGCGGTGCAGGCCACACCGCCATCCTCTGGAACGGCTTCAACATTGGCAGTCCCATGAACGGACAGGTGGATCTCTCCTTGGTGCCGGCGGGCATCGCCGACCAAGTACGCGTCCAGTACGGCGGGGCCGGTGCGCTGTGGGGCAGCGGCGCAGTGGGCGGTGCGGTCCAGCTCAACGATCAGCCCGTTTTCTCGCGTGGGTTGACCGTGGACGCTGGTGCTTCATTGGGCAGCTTCGGCGACAATCGGCAGCAGATGCTCGCGGAGTGGAGCGGCGCGAAATGGATCTCCTCCATCAGTGCCTACCGCAGTGCCGCGCGCAACAACTTCGAGTACCGCAACCTGGAACTGCGCGGCAGCCCGTTGGAGCGCCAGCAGAACGCGGAGTTTAGGCAGAACGGCCTTGTTGCCGCCACCCACTTGCGCATCAACGAGGGCCAGCAGTTGCATCTGCATTACTGGTACCAGCACAACGACCGCCAGGTGCCCGCCACCCTGTTGCAGGCCGCCAGCACCGCCGAGCAACGGGATGCCAGCCACCGCGCCACGGCGGAATGGCAGCGCAACGGCGCCAGGGCGAACAGCTATGTGCGCGCCGGTTGGTTTGATGATCGGCTGGACTGGCACGGAGCGGCGACCGACAGCGCGGCGCAGAACAGGTCGCGCACGTTCATTGCCGAGGCGGAGATGCGATTGCGCATCTCAAGCACGCAACGCATCGACCTGGGCGTGAACAACACCTGGGCGGACGCGATCTCGGACGGCTACCCGAACAGGCTGCACCAGAACAGGACCGCAGCCTTTGCCGCATACCGCATCGGCTCCCGCGACCAGCGTAGTTCCGCCATGGCTTCCGTGCGCCAGGAAATGGTGGGCGGCGTGCCGGTGCCGTTCACGTGGACCGTCGGCGGGGAACATGCGATCGCCAAGGTGCTTTCGGTGAAGGCCAATGCCTCGCGGCTGTACCGCATCCCCACGTTCAACGACCTGTACTGGGTGCCAGGCGGAGATCCGGGCCTACTGCCCGAGAGCGGCTGTGGCGGCGAATTGGGTCTGCACGCAAAGGCCGGGCTTTCGGGCGATTGGGCGGTCCATACGGAAGTCACAGGCTTTCAGCGCCTCATGGACAACTGGATCATTTGGCTGCCCAGCGGGGTGTATTGGAGCCCGCGCAACCTCATGAACGTGTGGAGCCGCGGTGTGGAAGCACGCGGCGGGATCACCTGGAAGAAACGGCGCACCACCGTGAAGCTGGACGTGATGACCAACTATGTGCGCTCCACCAACGAACGCGCGAAGAGCGCAAATGATGCCTCCGTTGGCAAACAGCTTATCTACGTGCCGATGTACAGCGGCCACGGTCGGATCACGGTGGGCCATGGGCACGTGCAAGCTTCCGTGGGCACGGACTACACCGGATACCGGTACACCAGCACCGACAACTTGGATTTTCTTCCGCCGTACTGGCTGCTGAACGCAACCGTGTCGTGCCGGATCGCCAAGGGCCGCGGCTACACCGTCGATTTGCTGGCGCAGGGCTACAACCTGCTTGGTGAAAGCTACCAAGTGATGCTCGGCCGCCCCATGCCGTTGCAGAGTTTCAACCTGGGCCTGCAAGTCCACTTCAACAGGCCCTTGCGCCAACCATTGCACCAAGAATGAAGCGGATCCATTTTGTTCATGCAGCCGGTGCGGCGACCATGCTGCTATTGCTTGCGGCGTGCCACAAGGACAAGCCCGAACCGCCTGTACAGGGGCAAGGCCAAACCGCCACCGGCCACGGCGTGTACATCACCAATGAAGGGAACTTCCAATGGGGCAATGCCTCGGTGGGCTGGTATGATCCGGCCACGGGCCAGGCTACGGAAGACCTTTACGCGGCGGCCAACGGCACCGGCATGGGCGATGTGTGCCAATCGATGTGCCTGCATGACGGCAAGGCATACATCGTGCTGAACAACTCCGCCAAGGTGACCGTGGTGGATGCGGAAACGTTCGTGGCCACGGCCACCATCACGGGCTTCAGCTCGCCGCGCTACTTCCTGCCGGTGGGCAATGGCAAGGCCTACGTCACGGAAATGAGCGGCAACAAGGTGCGTGTGGTGGACTTGAACACCAGCACCATCATTGGCAGCATTGCCTGTGCCGGCGTGACGCAGGAGTTGGCGCTGGCAGCCGGGAAGGTATTCATCACCAATGAGAGCAAGCCGTACGTGTATGTGGTCGATCCCGCGACGGATGCCATTACGGACAGCGTGGCGGTGAGCCGCGGCGGGGGCACCCTCACCAGCGATGCGGACGGAATGCTTTGGGTGGCCTGCACCGGCGGCGGTGGAACGCCTGCCGCCTTGTACCGCATCGATCCGCAGACGGTGGAAGTGGCCAATACCGTGCCGATACCCGGCCCGCGCATCAGCCCGTGGCGGCTGCGGGCCAATGGCACCGGCGACACGTTGTACTTGCTGAACGGAGACGTGTACCGCTTGTCGATCACGGATGCGGCCTTCCCGTCCGCAGCCTTCATTCCCGCCAATGGGCGCAACCTCTATGGCTTGGGCATCGATCCACTGGACGGCAACATTTACGTGGCCGATGCGATCGACTACGTGCAGCGCGGCAAGGTGTACCAATACGCGGCCAACGGTGCAGAGGTCGGAAACTTTCTCGCAGGAAGGATCCCGAACGGCTTCGTGTTCCGGTAGCCATACGCCGGACCAACAGCGGAACCAGCCTGAGGGTCTTCGTACTTGTTGCGATCTTCGTTCCATGAAGCACCCCATGGATTTTTGGAACGAACGCTTCGGCCACGACTACTATGTATACGGCATGGAACCCAACAGGTGGTTCGCGGAGCAACTGGCCATGTTGGGTACGGGAAAGCTGTTGCTGCCGGCGGAAGGAGAGGGGCGCAATGCGGTGCATGCTGCCTCGGCGGGATGGCGGGTCACGGCGTACGACATGAGCGAACAGGGCAGGAACAAGGCACTGCAGCTGGCGGCCAGCCGCGACGTATCGTTCACCTATGTGACCGGCGGGCCTGATGTGTTGCAGGCGCTGCCGCACGACTTCGATGCGGTGGCCATGATCTACGCCCACTTCGAAGCCGCCGAGCGTGCCGCGCTCAACGCTGAAGTGCTCCGGCATTTGCGCCAGGGCGGTGTCCTTATTATGGAAGCCTTTGCGTTGGCGCAGTTGGACTATCAACCCCTGTACAACAGCGGCGGACCGCGCCAAGCGGACATGCTCTTTACCACGGCACAGGTGCGCGAGGAGTTTGCGGGACTGTCCTTCACCGTGCTGGAGGAGGTGGAGGTGATCCTCCATGAAGGGCGTGGCCATGAAGGCCTGGCCAAGGTGGTGCGCGCCGTTGGCGTGAAGTCGTGATCCGGCAGGACCGAAGCGCAGCACCGGAATGGAGCACGCCGGGCAGGAGAAATGCCTTCAGCGGGATATGCCGTTGCCGGAAGGGTTGCTTTCCCTACATTGCATCAGCTTATCGCTCCCCCTTCACCCCCCAACGATCCCCGCGTCATCCATGAATCCGGTTCTCCGCGCGCTGCCCTTGGTCATTTCCTGCATCGGCATGGCCGCCCCCATCAGGGCACAAGACCCCGCATCCCTTATAACGCCGTGGTTGCACGAGCATCGGATGGAATGGGGCATCACTTCGCAAGATGCACAACAGTGGGAGGTCACCAGCCGCTCCACGGACAAGCGTGGCGTCACTTACATCCACATTAGGCAGCTGGCGGGCAACGTGCCGGTGGCCGGGGCCGTGGCGAACTTTGCCGTGAAGAACGGCCGTGTGGTGAACGCGGGCAACCGCATGCAGGCGGATGTTGCGGGGCGCGCGGGCTCACCGGCGCCGGGGATTGGCCCGGAAGAAGCCCTCCGGGCCGCCGCACGGCATTTGGGCCTGGTGCCGGCCCTGGTGCAGGTGGAGAAGCAGGTTTCGCCGACCCATGTTGTTCTGGGCACCTGCGGCATTTCCGTGGACCCGGTACCAGCAAAATTGATCTTTCAGCCATTGGAAGACCAAGGGCCCATTCCATTGGCATGGGAGCTGGTGATCCGCGAACGTGGAGGCAAGCATTGGTGGCGGATGGCAGTGGATGCACAGAGCGGCCACCTTCTGCAGCAACAGGACCGCATGGTGCATTGCACCGTACCCCCGGGAAGCTTTGCGCCGGGATACAACGCTGCGTCCGACCTGGCACTTCGGGCCGCACCAACCCTCGGTGCCGCACGTGGCGGGGCGGGTGACGGTGCGGGCTACCGCGTCTTCCCATTTCCCACGGAGAGCCCCCTGTACGGCCCGCACGTGCTGGTGGAGAACCCGGCCGACCCGGAGGCTTCACCCTTTGGCTGGCACGACACCAACGGTCTGCCCGGTGCGGAATACACCATCACGCGCGGCAACAACGTGTATGCCGCCGAGGACATGGCCAATACCGATGAGATGGGATACAGCCCGGACGGCGGCGATGGCCTGCAATTTGATTTCCCGTTCGTTGTGGGAGATGGACCTGCGGCCTACCTGGACGCCGCGATCACCAACCTGTTCTTCACCTGCAACATGCTGCACGATGTTTGGCAACACTATGGCTTCGACGAGGGCAGCGGGAATTTCCAAGTGACCAACTACAGTGGTGAAGGTTTTGGCAATGACGAGGTGTATGCCCAGGCGCAGGACGGCGGGGGCATGAACAACGCCAACTTCGGCACACCGGAGGAAGGTGCCTCCCCGGTGATGCAGATGTTCCTGTGGCGCACCAGCGAATCGGACACCTTCCGGGTGAACAGCCCGGCAGGGGTTGCAGGGCTGTACAACATCCAGGTGGCGGCCTTCGGCCCCATATTGCCTTCACCGGGCATGACGGCGGACCTGGTGTTGGTGCAGGACAATGCAGCTCCGGCAAGTGATGGTTGCGAACCCATCATCAACGGAGCCGCGCTGGCGGGCAAGATCGCCGTGGTGGACCGGGGTTCATGTACGTTCGTGGCCAAGGTGCAGGCCATCCAGGCCGAAGGTGCCGTGGCCGTGGTGGTGGTGAACAACGTCGGCGGTGCGCCGATCACCATGGGCGGTGATGACCCGGGGGACATCACCATTCCTTCCGTGATGGTCTCCATGGCCAACGGACAAGCCATTAAAAACGCCATGCAGAACGGAGCGGTGAACGCCACCCTGCAAGGCCCCGGGTTGGCCAGCTTGCGCGATGGCGATTTCGACAATGCCGTGATCGCGCACGAGTATGGCCACGGCATCTCCAACCGGCTGACCGGCGGGGCCAACAACGTGGACTGCCTGTGGAACGATGAACAGATGGGCGAGGGATGGGGCGACTGGATGGCCTTGGTGCTCTCCATGCACCCGGGCGACCTGCCGGAAACTCCGCGCGGCATGTCCAACTATGTATTGGACGAAGGCCCACTGGGCACGGGGTTGCGCCCCTTTCCGTACACCACCGACATGGGCGTGAACGGCGTTACGTACAGCGTCACCAACTCCGGCGCCTTCCAGGAAACGCATGCGCTCGGCTTTGTGTGGGCCACCATGCTCTGGGACCTCACTTGGGCGTTGGTGGGTGAAGAAGGCTTCGATCCGGACATGTACCATGGCACCGGGGGCAACAATGTGGCCATGCACTTGATCATGGACGGCATGAAGCTGCAGCCCTGCTCGCCGGGCTTCGTGGACGGCCGCGATGCCATCCTGTTGGCCGACGAGCTGGCTTACGACGGTGCGCATGCCTGCATCATTTGGCAGGCATTTGCCCGGCGCGGCCTGGGCTACAGCGCCTCCCAGGGCAGCTCCTTTTCCGTGGATGATCAAGTGGCGGCGTTCGACGTGCCGGCGTTCTGCGCAACGGGTATTTCGGAAACCGGCACAACAGCTACCGGCTTCGCCGTGACATCCGTGCCCGGCACCGGCCAGGTGCAATTGCTGTTGGACGCCAGCACGCAACAGCAAGCCGACGTGCGCTTGATCGGCATGGACGGCCGGTTGCTGCGCCGTTGGACGATGCCGCGTGGAGTGCAAAGCATGGTGCTGGGCATGCCGGGGATCGCCGATGCGCCCTACATCATGGAGCTGGTCCCCGCGAACGGGAAGCCGGAACGGCGCCGGTTCGTGTATTTGACCGGCCGTTGAGCCGATAGCCGCACGATCGCTGTTTTGTGCTAAACGGAGGTACCGTCCCACCGGCGGCATGGCGTGGATGTTGCGGAAACCGATCTTTGGCGATCATGGCCGCGCGAAAGATCAAGGATGAAGCCCGAGAGCTGCTGGGCCATGGCCTGCCGCACCAGCTGGCGTTCGACCAACTTTTGGCGCAGTACCCGCAGGAGAAGCCCAAGCGCATCGCGGACCGGTTGCGCTACATGCCATCGCTTGCGGCCAAGGAGAAGTATCGCGCCGAGCAACGCGTGCTGCTGGCGCTGGTGGTGCTGAGCGTTCTGCTGAGCGTGTGGCGTGCGTTCAATGGACTTCCGGACGACCTGTGGGGCGGTATTCGGCTCTTGCGTTTGGTGCCTTTCGCCTCGCTGTTCCTGGCCTACGGCGTGTGGCACTGGCACGGGCAGCACGTTGAATGGGTGGGCTGGATGAACATCCTCGGGGCGATGGGCGCGTTGAAGGCCGTCTTGGCCGTTGCGGACGGAAGCCCGTTGACGGCGCAGCTGGCGGGCAATGTGCTTTCAGTTGCCATTGGCGCGCTGGCGCTCTACCTCTTGCACAAGGCCTTCCCCAAGTACACCAAGGGGAAGGACCCGATGACGGGGGCAGCGCGGTATCTGTTCCAGGAGCGGACCTGAGGAACAACATTGACGACATCATGCACCCTTATCTCGTTCCGTTGCGTGCCGCTTTCCACAGTCATGCGCACCCGGCCAATGCCGCCGCCATGCGCGCCTACATGAAGGACCGTTTCCCCTTCTTTGGCCTCAAGGCACCCGAGCGGCGGGCGTTGCAGCAGGCCCATCTGGCGCTGCATGGCATGTCGGCCATCGAAGAGCTGCCCGGCATTGTCCGCTCCGCCTTTGCGCAACCGGAACGCGAACTGCACTACGCGGCGGTGGACCTGTTGGTGAGGCATGCGAAGAAACTGGGGCCGGAACACCTGCCCTTGCTGGAGGAGCTGATCACCACCCAAAGCTGGTGGGACACGGTGGATGCGTTGGCCGTGCATGTTGTGGGTGCGGTCCTGAAGAAGTACCCGTCAGCGATCGAGGAATGGAATGAACGCTGGATCAAGAGTGACGACCTGTGGTTGAACCGCACGGCGATCCTGTTCCAGAACCGGTGGAAGGAAGACACCGACCAGGTGCTGCTCTTCGTCAACATCGACCGGCACGCGGCGCACACTGATTTCTTCATCCGAAAGGCCATTGGCTGGGCATTGCGCGAATACGGCAAGACCGACCCGGGTGTGGTGCTGGAGTTTGTGCGCAGCAGGAAGCTCTCGCCGCTGAGCGAGCGGGAGGCCGTGCGGAACTTGTAGTGTATGTGCGCCGGACGGCGCATGCTGAATAGAACCACGGATGGACACGGATGCACACGGATAAAGCTGGACTACCCAATTGAGACCATCCGTGTGCATCGGTGTTCATCCGTGGTTGGAATTTGAAAAGCCGGAATGCGGAGCCTGTGGTATGTTGACGTAGAAGGCCATGCGCCTATCGGCGCATTTGGTGCGGAGAAAAAACCACGGATGGACACGGATGCACACGGATCTTGAGGGGCATCCTAATGGAAGACCATCCGTGTTCATCGGTGTTCATCCGTGGTTGGAACTTGAAAGGCCGGTATGTGGAGCCTGTGGTATGTTGATGTCGAAGGCCATGCGCCTGTCGGCGCATTTTGTGCGGAAAAGAACCACGGATGGACACGGATGCACACGGATCTTGAGGGGCGTCCTAATGGAAGACCATCCGTGTTCATCCGTGGTTGGAACTTGAAAGGCCGGTATGTGGAGCCTGTGGTATGTTGATGTCGAAGGCCATGCGCCTGTCGGCGCATTTGGTGCGGAAAAGAACCACAGATGGACACCGATGCACACGGATAAAGCTGGACGACCCAATTGAAACCATCCGTGTTCATCGGTGTTCATCCGTGGTTTGTTTTTGGGTGGACTGCCCGTAGGGCGTGCTACCTTGTCCCGGCCCGCTATGGAACCGATTCTTATCCATCCCTTCCACACCCCGTTTGGCGAGCTATTGCTGGGTTCGTTCAACAACGAACTGTGCCTGTGCGATTGGCGCTACCGGCGCATGCGCACGGCCATCGATGCGCGCATCCAGCGCGGCTTGCAGGCTGAATATGTCGAAAGTATTTCACCGGTGATCGAGCAAGCAAAGGCGCAATTGAACGCGTACTTCGCGGGTGAACGCACAACTTTCGACCTGCCCGTGCGCTTGGTGGGCACCGAGTTCCAGCTACGCGTATGGCAGGCCTTGCGGGCGGTTCCCTACGGCACCACGTTGAGCTATGCCGCACTCACCGCGAAGGTTGCGGAACCCACGGCGATTCGCGCGGTTGCTTCCACAAACGGTGCAAATGCGCTCTCGATCATGGTGCCCTGCCACCGCATCATCGGCAGCGACGGGGAGCTGACGGGCTATGCGGGCGGGTTGGGGGTGAAGCGGAGGTTGCTGCAATTGGAGAAAGCGACCATGGGAACGCCGCAGGTGGATCTTTTCAGCATGCCACACAGCGGGATTGTTCACGGCGCTTGAACTTGCCGCGTTGGGACATGGGTGCAAGATCGAGGAGAGAGAAGTAGTGATGTGCCCGCCCATTGTCGTACTTTTAACGCATGGCAACGAAGAACTCAGCCACGCGGCCCGGACGGAAAGCCATGAAGGCCCCGCTGACAAGCAAAACCTTGCGACGGGCTTCCGAGAAAGCTACAAAGGCAGCGAGCCGGAAAGCGTTTGAGGAAGTTGACGAATTGCTGGTGGTGAAGGAGGGGTGGTTGGTGAAGGTGGACAGAAGCGGGAAGGTGACCAAGCGGGTTCGGCGGATCCAGTTGCCGGCTGCCTGATAGGCCATGGCGCCATCGCTCCGCTTGCGGGTGTTTGCAGGTCCGAACGGTTCGGGCAAGACGACCATCATCGAGGAGGTACGCAAGGCACGGGTGAATGGGCGTCCGGTGGATTTCGGTGTTTACATCAATGCGGACGAGATCGCCAAGGCACTTGGGAAAGGGTACGACCTGGCCCCGTTCGAGTTGGAGCTTGGAGTGGATCGATTTCTGGAATTTGCGAAGGGCTCAGGGTTGTTGGACAAGGAATTGACCATTGAGCGCTTGGCGGAAGGTGTACGCTGGACACCGAAACGTGTCCGCTGCAAGCCAACCTTGCCTAAGGACCGGGTGGCCCAATTGGTCGCGCAGTTCCTGTATGATGAGTTATTGAAGGCAAAGAAGAAGTTCTCGTTCGAGACCGTGTTCAGCCATCCGAACAAGCTGGAACTGATGAAACGCGCAAAGGCTGCGGGTTATAAGGTGTACTTGTACTTCGTTTCCACGGAAGACCCGGCCATCAACGTGCAGCGGGTGAAGGAGATCCGGGTGAAGCAGGGTGGGCACGATGTGCCGAAGGATAAGATCATCAGCCGCTGGAGCCGGACGATGAGCAATTTGCCTGAAGCATTATCGATCGCCTATCATGCCTATCTATGGGACAACTCGAAACATGGTTCGGCCCAGTTGTTCTGTGAGGTGAAGCGCGCAGGTACCCGTGCCACTTGGAATATCCAAGCCGAGTTGGTGCCGATCTGGTTCCTACCCTATTTGTTGGTGTCGCAGGAGGATGGCAACAAGTTGTCCGAAGTGTACATGAAGGCGATGAAGAGGTACCATGGCATGGAGGGTCCGTGATCGGTCCCCGACGTGATCTTCCGCCCCGGATGGCAGCGGCGGCCAATGCTATTCCGCGAAGCGTCCAAGGTCCTGCAGTACCTCTGCTATTTCGTCATCACCCTCCGCGCCGGAAGGGCTGAACAACTCCGCCAGTTTTGCCATGTCCAGCGAGCCGTGTTCCATCAGCAGTTTCCTGCACGTGTGGAAGAGGGCGGAATGCTTGTCCAATGTTTCCAGTGCGAGCTTCTCGCCAGCCAGGATCCATTCCTTGGCCTGGTCCTCCGCTTCGGCCAACACGCCCCGGAACCCGATGTCGTGGGCCGACGGATACTCGGCGGTCTGCATGAGCGTATGGCCGAAGGCCGTCTTCTTCGCCCAGTACAGGGCTTTGCCGGTGGCCTTTCGCAGATCGTTCGTGCTTCCTTCAGAAACGCCATGGGCGCCGTATAGGATCCGTTCCGCGGCCCAGCCACCGAGCAACGAGGCCAGCTCGGGCAGGATGTCACTGCGCAGGAAGGGTTCATCCTCGCTGTGCTGGTCCCACACCACAAAGCCGCCCACTTCGATGTCCCGCGTACTTGCGCAGGCCTGCAGGGGCTTTTTCCCTGCGAGCAGCGTGCCGCACAGCAGGTGGCCGGCCTCGTGGGCGGCGATGCGCTCGCGTTTGGCGCGGGAGTTCATGCCCTTCCCCTGGTATCCAACCGGCCACGACAGGTCCACCTCCTGGCTGAGGTTGGCGATGATGCCGATCCAGGCCACGGGCCTGCCATCCTTCACCGCCAAGCGGATGGACCCGCTGGAGCCGGGCGGAACGTATGCCAGTGCTTGGGAAAGCAAGTGGGGCACGGTGTGGTGTACGGCCTGCACCACGGGGCGAGCGCCAAGCACGGCGATGGCGGAGGTGGTGCTCAGGTGCTCCATCAGGGAAGCATCCAGTTCCACAGGGCGGCCGCAACGGGCGGTGAGCTTCTCCATGTGCTTGCCCACCTCGCGTTTCACCAACTGGTTGATCGTGGCCTGGCCAATGGGCGGGAACACCACGTGCGAGGTGCCCATGCGGCCCACCTGTTCGATCCGGAAAAGCTTGAGCAGCGCCTGCTGCACGCCGGACCTGCCGATGTTGCGGTGGCGGTGCAGCAGCACGTCAGGGTGCAGCTCGGCGATGGGCTCCTTATCGGCCACGTACAATTCATCCAAGTTGCCCAGCACAATGATCAGTGCCTTGCTGGCATCCACCACGCGGCGCACCATGCGGGCCTTCAGGAGTTCCTCGATCCAAGCCAGGGCACCCGGCCCGTCCAACATGGCCATTTTTTCCATGAACAGGCCCTGCGTGGGCTTGGTGCCGATATGTGCTTCGCGCACATCATCCCACAGGTGTTCCGGAATGACCCAATTCGGTTCGCGCACTTTCGCCGCCCTCAGCGCACCCTCGAAGTACGGGCCCAGGTCCATGTCTTCCGTATCCTCGGTGCTGCGGGCCTCCTTTATGATCTTGCCGTTGCGCACCACCATGCCGTTTTCGAGCTTTTCCTTCAGGCGCCTGTAGAAGTGATCAAGAGTGCCGGACCTCCAGCCATCGGGCCACACCACCACCCGGCCGGCGTCCAGCAGCTCCCAAAAGCGGCGCAGCATGCCCGGTTCACTGAGTTCCCTTGCTCCCTGGTCGATGGTGCGGGCATGCTGGAATTCATCCACCACCACAATGAAGGGCTGGCCGTCCAGGTCTTCCTCCAGCTGGTCGAAGAACTTGTCCAGCCAGTATTTGTCCCGGCATTCGCCGGCATCCAGCCAGAAGGTGCGTTCCTCCAAGCCGGCCTCCTTCACCAGCTCGCGCACCAGGCTGCTCTTGCCGGTTCCGGTCATGCCCCAAAGCCCGATGGTGCGCGGGCGGTCCTGCGTTTCGGCAAACTGGTACCAGGGCACAAATGCGTCCAGCACCTGCTGGATCTCGGTATCGATGCCGAAATGGGTGGTGCCTAAGCGCTCGTGCAGCCCGCTGATGCGCTGGCTTCGTTCGGAAAGGGAGTTGGGGAATGGGTTTTTCGTCATGCACAAAGGTTCGGGAATCACCACGCCAAAACATGTCGTGGCACGGAGCGGTCCGCGCTACTTGTACTTGGCTGCGGCCTCTTGGTGTGCTTTGCGGATGTCGCCGGCCAAGCTGGTCGGCTCCAATACCTTCACCGAGCTACCATACCCCAACAGGATCTGGCGCAACTCGAAGTTCGGCATCACATACATGGAAACGGTCAATCCCCGGTCATCCTCCTGCTCCAGCAGTTGGCTGGAATGAAGCGGCAGTGCCTTCACATAAGGTGCCTGTGCCGGGGTGAAGTGGAGCAGGATGCGCTCCGCCTTGCCGGGACTGGTATCCACGCCTATGGTGTGGTCGTATAATTCCACCACCTTCTTTTCATCGCGCTTGAAGCGTGCGGCCAGCACTTGCACCCCTTCGATGCGGTCCAGGCCCAAGGCTATGGGATGTTCATAGTTGCTGGCGGGGCCGATCACGTACCAGCGCCCGCGGAACTCCTTCAGCAGGTGCGGCCGGATGCGGATGGATTTATTCCCGGAGGATTTGAACTTGCGGTAGTCCACCTTGGCCTCCCGCCGATCGCGCACGGCCAGCAGCAGCGGTTCCATGTGATGGATTCCCCGCAGCCGCCCCAGTTCTTCAAACCGGAGGCATTCGTGGGCGGCGGCCTTGGGCTTTCCGCCATCGCGCACCAGCTCCAGCAGCTGGGCACGCTCCAGCAGGTTCATCAGCATGGAAACGCTATCAAGGCCCCCGGTGATCCGGTAGCAATTTCCCGACCGGTCGTATTCAGCCTCCACGCCGAACTCATCGCGCAGCTCCTCCAGGTCGCGCTGCAAGGTGCGCGCGCTCACCTCATGGCCATGCTCGTGGAGGCGATCCCGCAATTGCTCCAGGCTCGGCTGCGTGGCCAGCCGCTCCAAGATGAGCATGTAGCGTTTGAACTTTCCGCGTTGTGACATGCGTGCAAGATGGGAAAGGTTTGTTGGGGGCGGGGGGATTAGAGAGCTGGCTAAGTGCCTTTATCGTGCAGGTTCAAGCTTCGGGAGAACTGGTTCCATGGAAGTTCAAAGATGCC
>ENA-UOUJ01001065-UOUJ01001065.1-activated-sludge-metagenome-genome-assembly--contig:-NODE-1065-length-15421-cov-6.670311_pt1 | contig 15421 bp, 16 predicted proteins | sample MGYA00249839_ERZ747224 | MGnify/ENA primary metagenome ERZ747224 (study PRJEB28782, sample SAMN03220277) | activated sludge metagenome | biome: wastewater; feature: sewage sludge; material...
GGCGGGCGGCCGGGGCCGCCCGCCGCGGGGGTCAGGCTTCGGCGACGGTGATGCCGTAGCGGAAGGTGTCGGGGTCGAGGCAGTCGAGCAGCATGCCGGCGACCTCGGCCTGCGGGTACATCAGGAAGGCGACCTGGTGCGCCGAGCCGGGCAGCGTCAGGTCGTGGGCGTCGTTGTAGGGCATCCAGTTGCCCTCCCAGGCGCCGAAGAGCTTTTCGCGCGCGGCGACGACGACGGGGCTGTCGAGGGCGTTGTCGCCCGGCGGCTCCTCGAGCACCACCTTGCGCACGTCGGCGGGATCGACCGGGGTCCAGCCGGTCTCGGCCAGGTAGACCTCGGCCCGGCAGTGCTGCGCCTTGGTGATCGTCTCGTTCTTCGCCCCGAGGCTGGCGTAGCCGAAGGCCGAGGGCGCGACGCGGATGCCGTAGAGGTCGCGCGCCGGGAGGCCCGAGGCGCGGGCCAGCGCCACGAAGAGCGCGTTGAGGTCGGCGCACTTGCCGCCGAGGTTGCCCGAGGCGAGCATGCTCGCCACGTCGCCGATGCCGCAGCCGCGCACCGCCGCGACGCGCTCGGTATTCTCCACCACCCAGTCGTAGATCGCCCGCGCCTTGGCCCCGTCGCTCTCGGCCCCGGCGGTGATCCGGGCGGCGGTCTCGGCGACGATGCCGTCGGTCGGCAGCAGGTCGGTCGGCGCCAGGTAGAGCTGACGCTCAGCCTCGCCGAGCGGCAGGGCGGTGCCCTTGCCCGCCCGGTCGCGCGAGCGGAAGCGGCTCGTCACCTCGATGAGGGGCGGCTCGTCGCCGGCGAAGGTCGCGCGCAGCATCCGCGCGCCGTAGCGCGGGTCGGTGACGACCTCGGCGGTGGCGGCGTTCCCGGTCCAGGCGTCGTCCTCGGGCTGGACCCAGTCGTCCTGCGCGATCGACGGCAGCGGCACCCAGGCCTGCGCCCCGCCCGTCCCGGCGGCGAGGTCGAGCCGGGTGGTGACGGTGAAGGTCCGCCACGGCCCCGGCTGCGGGTCGAAGACCGGCGCGGCGCGCAGGAGCCCGGGTGCGGCGAAGGCCGCCGCGGCCGTGGCCGCGGCGCTCGCCATGAAGTCACGTCGGCTGATCATCGGCTTTTTCCTCCCTGTTTCCGATAAGCTCGTCGAGCCGCGCGGCGACGGCGGGCGCGTCCCAGCCGAGATCGCCCTCCACGAAGCCCACGATCCGCTGCTCCCCGTCGAGGACGAAGCTCGACGGCAGCGCCACGACGCCCCAGCCGCGCGTCACCTTGCGGTCCGGGTCGAGGACGACGGGGAAGCCGACCGGGTGCGCCTCGAGGAAGCGGGCGACGCGCGCCTCGACCTCGCCGACGTCGATGGCGAGGACGGCGATCCGGCCGGCGGCGGCCATCCGGTCGAGCGCGCCGAGCTCCTCGACGCAGGGCGCGCACCAGGTGGCGAAGAAATGGATGACGAGGGGCCGCCCGGCGAAGTCGCCCGGCCCGAGGCTGCCGCCGCCGACCGCGCTCAGGGTGAAGGCGGGGCCGGCCGGGCCGGTCGGCTCGCGCAGCTCGGCGGCGTTCGCGCCGGCGGCGAGCAGGACGAAAAGTGCCGCGAAGGCTTCGGCCAGCCGGGAGGGATGAAGGACGCCCCGAGCCTCGGGAGCCGCGTCGAATGCCACGGCCCGCATCATGGCCGAGGGCGCTTCGGCCTGTCAACGTCGTGCTGTTGACAATCTCGGAGGCCCCCGCCGATGCTGGGGCGAGGGCCGAGGAGAGCTGGCATGGCGGACGTGGTCGCGGAGGAACCGAGGCTGACCAGCCTCGCGCATGGCGGCGGCTGCGGCTGCAAGCTGGCGCCGGCGGTGCTGCAGGACCTGCTGTCGGGCCAGCCGCGAACGGCCGCCTTCTCGCAGCTCCTCGTCGGCACCGAGACCGGCGACGACGCGGCGGTCTGGCAGATCGACGCGGCGACCTGCCTCGTCGCGACGACCGACTTCTTCATGCCGATGGTCGACGATCCGCGCGACTTCGGCCGCATCGCGGCGACGAACGCGCTCTCGGACGTCTACGCCATGGGCGGGCGGCCGGTGCTGGCGCTGGCGGTGCTCGGCATGCCGATCGACAGGCTGCCGGCGGCGACGATCCGGGCGATCCTCGAGGGCGGGGCGGAGGTCTGCGCCGCGGCGGGGATCCCGGTCGCGGGCGGGCATTCGATCGATGCGCCGGAGCCGATCTACGGCCTCGTCGCCATCGGCCTCTGCCGGCCGGAGGAGGTGCGGCGCAACGCCGGGGCGCGGCCGGGGGACGCGCTGATCCTCACCAAGGCGATCGGGGTCGGCATCTATTCGGCGGCGATCAAGAAGCAGGCGCTGCCGGCGGCGGGCTATGCCGAGTTCATCGCCTCGACGACGCAGCTCAACCGCATCGGGGGCGAACTCGGCCGGGATCCGGCGGTGCATGCCGTCACCGACGTCACCGGCTTCGGCCTGCTCGGGCACGCGCTCGAGATGGCGCGGGCGTCGGCGGCGACGCTGGTGATCGAGGATGCGGCCGTGCCGCTCTTCGACGCCGCCGAGGCGCTGGCGCGGCAGGGCCGGGTCACCGGCGCCTCGGGGCGCAACTGGGCGAGCTACGGGCAGGCGGTGGCGCTGCCCGGCGGGATGCCGGACTGGCGGCGGCAGATCCTGACCGATCCGCAGACCTCCGGCGGGCTGCTCATCGCCTGCGACCCGGCGCAGGCGGACGACCTGCTCGGCGAGATCCGCGCGGCGGGCTTCGCCAGCGCGCGCCTTATCGGCCGGGTCGAGGCCGGCGCGGCGGGGGTGCGCGTGGAGGGCTGAGCCCCGTCCGTGTCCCGTCCGTCGACCCGCGGGAGCGAGGAAAATGCTGCGCAGCAAAAGTGCAGCAATCCGCGAGCCGCGGAGGCGCTCGGACGGCCGCCGGACAGGGGGGCCCGGCCGGCTTTCCGCCACCCGTGCCGGGGGAATTCCGGCACTTTCGGGCGATCCTGCCATAATCGGTATCGAGGAAGTTGATTCCCAAACCTGTTTGACCTAGGCTTGTTTGCAGACGTCGGAAAACCGACCCAGCGAAGCTTGCCAGGGAGGAGCTCATGAACATTGACCTCACGCGTCGGGCGTTCCTAGGGGGGGCCGGCGCGGGTGTGGCAGCGACGACGCTCGGAGCGTTCGGCTTCGACGGAGTCGAGGCGGCGCACGCCGCCGCCGTGAAGGCCTTCCGCCTGGCCAAGACCGTCGAGGCGCGCAGCAGCTGCCCCTACTGTGCGGTCTGCTGCGGGATGATGATCTACTCGGCCGAGAGCAAGAGCGAGCCGGGCAAGATGGAGGTCGTCCACATCGAGGGCGACGCCGACAATCCGGTCAACCGCGGCACGCTCTGCCCGAAGGGCGCGGCGGCGATCGACTACATCCGCTCGCCGAAGCGGGTGAAGGCGCCGATGTACCGCAAGCCCGGCGCGAGCGAGTTCGAGGAAGTCAGCTGGGACTTCGCGATGGAGCGCATCGCGCGGCTGATGAAGGACGACCGCGACGCCAACTTCGTCGAGACCAACAACGACGGCGTCACCGTCAACCGCTGGTCGTCGATGGGCTTCCTCTCGGGGAGCTCGGTCACCAACGAGACGGGCTGGCTGACCTTCAAGGTCGCCCGCGGTCTCGGGATGCTGCAGATCGAGAACCAGGCGAGGATTTGACACGGACCGACGGTGTCCAGTTTGGGCCCATCATTCGGTCGCGGTGCAATGACGAACAGCTGGACGGACATCGGTAACACCGATCTCGTCTGGATCATGGGCGGGAATGCGGCGGAAGCGCATCCCTGCGGCTTCAAGTGGGTCACCGAGGCGAAGCACAACAACGGTGCCAAGCTCATGGTGGTCGACCCGCGCTTCAACCGGTCGGCCGCGGTCGCGGACCATTATGCGCCGATCCGGGCGGGCAGCGACATCGCCTTCCTCTCGGGCGTGGTCAACTACCTGCTCAGCAACGACAAGATCCACCACGAGTACGTGCGCAACTACACCAACGCGGCGTTCATCGTGCGCGACGACTTCGAGTTCGACGCCGAGGAGGGGCTCTTCTCCGGCTACGACGAGTCGAAGCGGAGCTACGACCGCGGCTCGTGGGAATACGTGATCGGACCGGACGGCTTCGCCGAGCGGGACATGACGCTGCAGCATCCGCGCTGCGTCTTCCAGCTGATGAAGAAGCATTTCGAGCCCTATACGCCGGAGATGGTGGAGCGGGTCAGCGGCACGCCGAAGGACAAGTTCCTGAAGGTCGCCGAATGGGTCGCCGAGACCGCCAACGGCGAGAAGGCGATGACGATCATGTACGCCCTCGGCTGGACGCAGCATTCGAGCGGGGCGCAGAACATCCGCACCGCGGCGATGATCCAGCTGCTCTGCGGCAACATCGGCGTCCCGGGCGGCGGGGTGAACGCGCTGCGCGGCCACTCCAACGTGCAGGGCATCACCGACGTGGGCACGCTCACGGCGTCGATCCCGGGCTATCTGGCGCTGCCGCGCGACAGCGAGCCGACGCTCGCCTCGCATCTCGCCAGCCGGACCTTCACGCCGCTCCTGCCGAACCAGACCAGCTACTGGCAGAACTACCCGCGCTTCTACGTCAGCTTCCTGAAGAGCTACTTCGGGGCGAAGGCGACGCCGGAGAACGAGTTCGGCTACCAGTGGCTGCCCAAGCTCGACCAGGCGTATGACGCGCTGAAGATGTTCGACGTCATGCACCAGGGCAAGACGACGGGCCTGCTCTGCCAGGGCTTCAACCCGCTGATGTCGATCGCCTACTCGGGCAAGAGCGTCGCGGCGCTGTCCAAGCTGAAGTTCCTGGTCAGCATGGACCCGATCGAGACCGACACGGTGCGCTTCTGGGAGAACCACGGCGAGTACAACGACGTCGACACGGCGTCGATCCAGACCGAGGTCTTCATGCTGCCGGTGACGTCCTTCGCCGAGGAGCACGGGAGCCTCACCAACTCCAGCCGCTGCATCCAGTGGAAGTGGCAGGCGGCCGATCCGGTGGGCCAGTCGCGCACCGACATCGAGATCCTGAGCGACCTCTTCAGCCGCATCCGCGCGCTCTACGAGCAGGAGGGGGGCAGCGGGGTCGAGCCGCTGATGGCGATCGACTGGAGCTATGCCGATCCGGCGCATCCGGATCCGGACGAGCTGCTGCGGGAGCTCAACGGCAAGGCGCTCGCCGACGTGAAGGACGCCGAGGGCAACGTCGTCCGCCGCGCCGGCGAGATGCTCGCCTCGTTCGGCGAGATGCGCGACGACGGCTCGACCGACGGCTCGATGTGGATCTACACCGGCGTCTACGGGCCGAAGGGCAACTTCGCCATGCGCCGCGAGAACACCGATCCGTCGGGGCTCGGGGTCTATGGCGAGTGGGGCTTCTCCTGGCCGGCCAACCGCCGCATCCAGTACAACCGCGCTTCGGCCGATCCGCAGGGCAAGCCCTGGAGCGAGCGGAAGAAGTACATGTACTGGGACGGCACCCGCTGGTCGGGCCCGGACATCCCGGACTATGTGCCGACCATCCCGCCGGAGCGGGCGACCGGCCCCTTCATCATGAACGCGGAGGGGGTCTCGCGCCTCTGGGTCCGCGGCCTGATGACGGACGGTCCGTTCCCGGTCCACTACGAGCCCTTCGAGTCGCCGGTGACCAACCCGATCTTCCCCAAGGTCAGGGGCAACCCGGTGTCGCGGGTGTTCAACAACGACATGGAGATCTTCGGCACCGCCGAGGAGTTCCCGATCGTCGCGACCACCTACCGGCTCACCGAGCATTTCCACTACTGGACGAAGAGCGTGCACATCAACGCGGTGCTGCAGCCCGAGTTCTTCGTGGAGATGTCCGAGCAGCTGGCGAAGGAGAAGGGCATCCAGCTCGGCCAGATGGTCCGGGTCTGGTCGAACCGCGGCGAGGTGAAGGGGAGGGCGATGGTGACCAAGCGGATGATCCCGCTCACCATCGACGGCAAGACCGTCCACCAGGTCGGGCTGCCGCTCAACTTCGGCTTCATCGGTCTGACCAAGAAGGCGTCTCCGATCAACTCGCTGACGCCGCCGGTGGGCGACGCCAACGCGATGACGCCGGAGTTCAAGGCCTTCCTGGTCGATATCGAGCCCATCGCCGGGCCGGTGGCGTGAGGAGGAGGTAGAGATGTTCCCACCGATTCCGAACCCCAGCACCGAGCCCGTCGCACCGACGTTCGGCGAGGCCGATCTCTGGCGGCGCTCGGCCTCGACGATCGAGCGTCCGGCCGAGCGGCAGACCGAGGTGGCCAAGCTCATCGACGTCTCGAAGTGCATCGGCTGCAAGGCCTGCCAGGCGGCCTGCCTCGAATGGAACGAGCTGACCGAGGAGATCGGCAGCAACGTCGGGGTGATGACCAACCCGCCGGACCTGACCGAGAACAGCTACACGCTGATGCGCTTCACCGAGTGGGAGAACCCCGAGAGCGGCAACCTCGAGTGGCTGATCCGCAAGGACGGCTGCATGCACTGCGAGGATCCGGGCTGCCTGAAGGCCTGCCCGGCGCCGGGGGCGATCGTGCAGTATTCGAACGGCATCGTCGATTTCGTGCACGAGAACTGCATCGGCTGCGGCTACTGCGTGAAGGGCTGCCCGTTCAACATCCCGCGGCTCTCGAACGTGCGCGACCGCAAGGCCTACAAGTGCACGCTCTGCGTCGACCGCGTCGCGGTCGGCCAGGGGCCGGCCTGTGCCAAGGCCTGCCCGACCCAGGCCATCGTCTTCGGCACCAAGGACGAGATGAAGGAGTGGGCCGCCGGGCGGATCGAGGACCTGAAGGCGCGCGGCTTCGCCAACGCCGGGCTCTACGACCCGCCGGGGGTGGGGGGCACGCACGTCATGTACGTGCTGCAGCATGCCGACCGGCCGGAGCTCTATGCCGGGCTGCCGAGGGATCCGCGGATCAGCCCGGTGGTCGAGGCCTGGAAGGGCGTGACCAAGTACGCCGGGCTCACCGCGATCGGCGCCTTCGCCGCCATCGGCTTCCTGCATCATCTCGTGACCGGCGCGAACCGGGTCAGCGAGCATGACGAGGAAGCCGCGCGGCGGCTGACGGAAAGGGGGGAGAAATGAGCGCGGATCGTCCCCGCGACGTCGCGCGCGGCGACGCGGTGCATCCGGGCAACCCGGTGATCGTCGACCGCTACACCGTGCCGGCGCGCATGAACCACTGGCTGACCGCCATCTGCCTCGTGCTCCTGGCGCTCTCCGGGCTCGCGCTCTTCCACCCGAGCCTCTTCTTCCTGACCGGCCTCTTCGGCGGCGGGCAGATGACGCGGTTCCTCCATCCCTGGATCGGGGTGGTGATGTTCGTGAGCTTCGCGGGTCTCTTCCTGCGCTTCTGGCGGCTCAATTTCTTCGACCGCGGCGACAGCGCCTGGCTCGGCAAGCCGGGCGAGGTGCTCGCGGGCAAGGAGGAGAAGCTGCCGGAGGTCGGCAAGTACAATGCCGGGCAGAAGCTCTACTTCTGGCTGATGTCGATCACCATCCTCGTCCTGTTCCTGAGCGGCATCGTGACCTGGCAGCAGTACTTCGGCGACCGGTTCACGGTGGACCAGAAGCGGGCGGCGGTGCTGGTGCACGCGCTGGCGGCGATCGTCGCCATCTGCCTCTGGATCGTGCACGTCTATGCGGCGATCTGGGTGCGGGGCACGATCAACGCGATGACCCGCGGCAAGGTGACCGGCGGCTGGGCCTGGCGCCACCATCGCCGCTGGCTGCGCGAGGTGGTCACCGGCAAGACGCTGCCGCCGACGACCGCGCCCGAGAAGTAGCGCGAGAGAAACCGGCGCGCCGGTCCGCCGGCGCGCCCGTCCAATTCGAAGGCCGGCACACCACGTGGCCCGTGCGGTTCGTGAGGATTGAATGAGCAAGCCAGTTCTGCCGGAAGCCGATCCGTCCGCCATCGGCGTCATCCCGAAGCCGCCCTTCGCCCGGCTGCCCGACCCGGACGCGATCTTCCGCCGCCGGGCGGCGCGCTACCGCAAGCTGGCGGACGGCCACGAGCTGGCGCCCTTCCTCCGCTTTCTCGCCGGGCTCGCCGAGGCGCAGCATGCGGCCGGCGAGGGGCTCGATCCGCCGGCGATGCCGGCGCCCGAGGCGCTCGAGCGCGCCCATCGCCACGCCATGCCGCCGCTCGACCGGGCGGGCTTCGTGCCCGGTCCCGAGACCATGGTGCTGATCGACCGGCTGCTCGCGGCGCTCGACGGGCTCGAGATGCCACCGAACGCCCGCGCCGCCGTCGAGCGGGTGAAGGGCGCCGGCGAGGCCGAGCGGGGCGAGATGATCGCCAACGTGCTCGGGGACGCCGTTCCGTTCGAGGCGGTGGCCGAGCACGCGCTGGTCGCGGCGGCGATGCAGGTGCATTTCGCCCGGGCCGCCGCCGCGCTCGATGCCGGGCGGCTGCAGGCGGTGGGCGACGGCGTCTGCCCGGCCTGCGGCGGGCCGCCGTCGGCGAGCCTGGTCGTCGGCTGGACGCGCAACCCAGGGACGCGCTTCTGCTCCTGCTCGACCTGCGGCACGCTCTGGAACTACGTGCGCGCCAAGTGCACGCTCTGCGGCTCGACCGCGAAGGTCTCCTTCCGCGAGATCGACGGGGCCGGGGGCCTCGTCAAGGCCGAGGTCTGCGAGACCTGCCACGGCTACGTGAAGGTGCTCTACCAGGAGCGGGAGCCGGAGCTCGACCCGATCGCCGACGACGTGGCGACGCTCGGGCTCGATCTCCTGGTCAAGGAGCTCGGCTTCCGCCGCGGCGCGGTCAACCCCTTCCTCATCGGCTACTGATGGGGGCGGACGGCTCCGCGCTGCGCCGGCTCCCGGCCGTCGACCGCGTGTTGCGCACGCCGGAGGCGGAGGCCGCCGTCGCGCGCCACGGACGCAGCCAGACGGTCAAGGCTGTGCGCCTGGCGCTGGCGGAGGCGCGGGCGACCGGGGGCGAGGGCGCGACGCCGGCGGCGATCGCCGCGGCGGCGGGGCTCAGGCTCGAGGCGGCGCGGCGGCCGAAGGTGCGGCCGGTCTTCAACCTGACCGGCACCATCCTGCACACCAACCTCGGCCGCGCGCTGCTCGCCGAGGAGGCGGTCGAGGCCGCCGTCACTGCCATGCGGCAGGCGCTCGCGCTCGAATACGATCTCGGCGGCGGGCGGCGCGGCGAGCGGGACGGGGTGCTGCGCGAGCTGCTCTGCGAGCTGACCGGCGCCGAGGACGCCACCGTCGTCAACAACAATGCCGCCGCGGTGCTCCTCGCGCTCAACACGCTGGCCGAGGGGCGGGAGGCGATCGTGTCGCGGGGCGAGCTGATCGAGATCGGCGGCGCCTTCCGCATGCCGGAGATCATGGCCCGCGCCGGCAGCCGGCTGGTCGAGGTCGGCACCACCAACCGCACGCACCAGAAGGACTATCGCGGCGCGATCGGGCCGGAGACCGGGGTGATCCTCAAGGTCCACACATCGAACTACCGCATAGAGGGCTTCGTCGCCGAGGTGCCGGCGCGGGTGCTCGCCGGGATCGCCGGCGCGGCGGGGGTGCCGCTCGTCAACGACCTCGGCTCGGGCAGCCTGGTCGATCTCTCGGGCTTCGGGCTCGCCCGCGAGCCGACCGTGGCCGAGGCGGTGGCCGAGGGGGCCGATCTCGTCACCTTCTCGGGCGACAAGCTGCTCGGCGGGCCGCAGGCCGGCTTCATCGTCGGCCGGGCGGCGCTGATCGCGCGGATCAACCGCAACCCGATGAAGCGGGCGATGCGGCTCGACAAGATCCGCCTCGCCGCGCTCGAGGCGACGCTGCGCCTCTACCTCGATCCCGACCGCCTGGTGGCGCGGCTGCCGACGCTGCGCCTCATCGCCCGGCCGAAGGAGGAGATCGCCACCCTGGCGCGGGAACTCGCGCCGGCGGTGGCGGCGGCCCTCGGGGTCGAGGCGGCGGTCGTCGACTGCGCGAGCCAGGTCGGCTCGGGGGCGCTGCCGCTCGAGGAGATCGCGAGCGCGGGGCTGGCGCTCCGCGGCGCTGCGCCGGATGCGCTCGCCGCGCGTCTCCGGGCGCTGCCGGTGCCGGTGATCGGGCGCATCGCCGACGGGGCGCTGCTGCTCGACCTCCGCTGTCTCGAGGACCCGCGGGGGTTCCTCGCGAACCTCGCCGCGCCATGAGCTGGATCAGCCGGCTGCGCGGGGAAAGGCCGCCCGAGGACCCGATGGCAGCCGCCGACGCGGCGGCAGCCAGGGGCGACTACGCGGCGGCGCTCGCCATCTGGGGGCCGCTGGCGCATGCCGGGAACGCCCGGGCGCAGAACAACGTCGGCGCCTGCTTCGCCGGCGGGCTCGGGGTCGGGCGCGACCCGGCGCTGGCGGTGAAGTGGCTGACGCTCGCCGCCGAGGCCGGGGACGCGGCCGGGCGGCGCAATCTCGCGCACGCCTACTTCCGGGGCGATGGCGTGCCGGAGGATCCGTGGCGCGCCGCGGCGCTCTACCGCCAGGCGGCCGAGGCGGGCGACGCCGAGGCCGAGGACATGCTGAGCTGGATGCTGCTCGAGGGGGAGATCGTGCCGCCCGACCCGGGCGAGGCGCGCCGCCTGGCCGAGGCGGCCGCCGCCCAGGGCAACGCGCCGGCGATGACCCGGCTCGGCATGATCCATCACAATGCGCTCGGGGTGCCGCGCGATCCGGCCGCTGCCGCCCGCTGGTGGGCGAAGGCCGCGGCGCTCGGCGAGGCGGACGCCCAGGCGATGCTGGGGGCGGCGCTGCACATGGGCCAGGGCGTGCCGCGCGACCGCTATGCCGGCTTCGTCTGGCTGCTGCGCGCCCACGCCGGCGGCAGCGAGCTCGCCTATCCCTTCCTGCGCGCCGCCGAGGACGCGCTCGCCCCGGAGGAGGCCGGCCGCGCCCGCCGCGAGGCCGACGCGCCGCTCCCGCTGCCGGAGCCCGCGCGATGATCGTGGGGACCGCCGGCCATATCGACCACGGCAAGACGAGCCTGGTGCGGGCGCTGACCGGCACCGATACCGACCGGCTCAAGGAGGAGAAGGCGCGCGGCATCACGCTCGATCTCGGCTTCGCCTACATGCCGGCGACGGACGGGGCGGTGATCGGCTTCGTCGACGTGCCGGGCCACGAGCGGCTCATCCACAACATGCTCGCCGGCGCGAGCGGCATCGACTTCGCGCTCGTCGTCGTCGCCGCCGACGACGGGGTGATGCCGCAGACCCGCGAGCATCTGGCGATCCTCGACCTGCTCGGCCTCGATCGCGGCCTGGTCGCGCTGACCAAGATCGACGCCGCCGACCCGGACCGCATCGCGGCGGCGCGGAACGGCATCGCCAATGCGCTTCTCGGCACCGGCCTCGAGGGGGCGGAGATCGTTCCCGTCTCCTCGGTGACCGGGGAGGGCGTCGAGACGCTGCGCGCGCGGCTGCTCCGCGCCGACCGGGGCGTGCTCGCCAAGCCGGCCGAGGCGCCCTTCCGGCTCGCCGTCGATCGCGCCTTCACGCTGCCGGGCTCGGGCACCATCGTCACCGGGACCGTCCTGTCGGGCCATGTGGCGGCGGGCGACCGGCTGCGCGCCAGCCCCTCCGGGCTCGAGGTGCGGGTGCGCGGCCTGCATGCGCAGAACCGCAGGGCCGAGCGCGGCGGCCCGGGCGACCGCTGCGCGCTCAACCTCGTCGGCGAGGGCGTTGGCAAGGACACGCTCCGCCGCGGCGACGTGATCCTCGCGCCCGGCCTGCACGCGCCGACCGACCGGGTCGACGTGCGCCTGCGCCTGCTGGCGTCGGAGGCGCGTCCGGTCGGCCAGTGGCTGCCCGTCCACCTCCACCACGGTTCGGCCGAGGTGACGGCGCGCGTCGTCCTCCTCGGCGACCCGATCGCGCCCGGCACGGAGGGGTTCGCCCAGCTCGTCCTCGACCGGCCGATCGCCGCGCTGGCCGGCGACCGCTTCGTCATTCGCGACACCAGCGCCCAGCGGACCCTCGGCGGCGGGCGGCTGCTCGATCTCCGCGCCCCCGCCCGCCGGCGCCGTGGCCCGGAGCGGCTGGCGCAGCTCGAGGCGCTGGCGCTGCCCGACCCGGCGGCCGCCCTCGCGACGCTGCTCTCCCGCCCGCCCTGGCAGGTCGACGCCGAGGCCTTCGCCCGCGACCACGGCCTCGGGCCCGAGGCGCTCGCCGGGCTCGTCCGCGTCGGGGGCGTGGCGCTCTCGGAGGAGACGGCCGGGCGGCTGGTGCGCGACCTCCTCGCCGCGCTGGCCGACTTCCACGCCGGGAACCCCGACCTCGCCGGGATCGGCATGGAGCGGCTGCGCGGCGGCCTCGACCCGCGCCTGCCGGCGCCGGCCTTCCGCACGCTGCTGCAGGGGCTGGCCCGCGAGGGAAGGATCGCGCTCGACGGCGCCTGGGTGCGCCTCGCCGGGCACGAGGCGCGGCTCGCGCCGGTCGACGAGGAGCTCTGGGACCAGGTCGCGCCGCTGCTCGGCGGCGAGGCGCGCTTCCGCCCGCCGCGGGTGCGCGACATCGCCGGCCTCCTCGACGAGCCGGAGGAGGAGATCCGCCGGCTGCTGAAGCTGCTCGCCCGCATGGGCCGGCTGCACGAGATCGCCCACGACCATTTCTTCCTGCGCGACGTGGTGGGCGAGATGGCCGGGATCGCCGCCGGGCTCGATGCCGCGCACGGCCTCTTCAGCGCGGCTGAGTTCCGCGACCGGCTGGACAACGGCCGCAAGGTCGCCATCCTGATCCTCGAGTTCTTCGACCGCCACGGCGTGACGCTGCGCCGGGGCGACCTCCGCCGCGTCAATCCGCGGCGGCTCGACCTCTTTCCGCGCGAGGCCGGCGGCGACGCCGCGCCCGCGCAGCCTGGAGGAGAATCGTCCCCGGTGGGGCGGCCGGACTTCAAATCCGGTTGGGGCCGTGAGACGGTCCCGGGTGGGTTCGACTCCCACTCTCTTCCGCCAGTTCGCCGGGGGAGCGCATGACCGAGACCGCAATCGCGAGCTACATCGAGACGCTGGCCACCACCGCGCGGGCGGCGAGCACCGCCGAGCAGGACTTCCAGAAGGAAGCCGCCCGGCGCGCCGCCCAGCTGCGCGAGGCGCGCGCCTTCGCCTGGCGGCGGCTGAATCTCGTGCGCGCCACGGCATCGGCGGTGCGCGGCGCCGAGGGGCCGGAGGCGGTGGCGGAGGCCGGGCGCGAGACGCTCTTCCGCGAGAGCGGGCTCGGCCGCGCCGCCGAGGCCAACCGGGAGGTGGCCGAGCGCTTCGTCGCGGTGGCCGAGGCGGTGGCCGCCGCCGGCGGCGACGACCCCGACCCCGCGGCCGATCCCGCGGCGGCGCTCGCCGCCTTCGAGGCCTGGTATGCGGCGGCGCGCGGGGGGCCCTTCCTGGCGCTGATGGAGCGCGAAGTGGTGGAGCTGCCGCTTGTCGAGGTCTGACCCCGGGGAGGCCGTGACCTTCGACGCCTGGATCGCCGCGGAATTCGGCGGGCGGGGGCCGTTCACGCTGCTGGTCGTCGTGGTGGCGATCGGGGGGCTCAGCATCACGCCGATCCGCTCGAGCTGGTTCCACGTCATCGGCACCGACCTCGAGTGGGCCGACGTCGCGCGCCTGCTCGACGGCGGCGGGCCGGAGTGGGACGCGGCCGTCTTCGCGCCGCGCGCGGACGCGGCGGGCGGGCCGCTCGGCGAGGCGGCGGCGCGGATCGCGGTCAAGGACCTGGGGGAGGAGATCCTGGCCGACCGGACGGTGCTGAATCGCGAGCATTTCTTCGACCGCAAGGGGCGGCGGATGAAGGTGGAGGAGGTGCCGGCCCAGTGACGGCGTCCGTGACCCCAGCCGCCCGGCTGCGCGTGCTCGACACCGGCCTCGCCGACGCGCGGAGGAACGTGGCGCTGAGCGCGGCGCTGATCGAGGCGCACGGGCGCGGCGAGGTGCCGGATACGCTGCGGCTGCACCGGTACGAGAAATGCGTGCTGATCGGGCGCAGCCAGGAGGTGGCGGCGGCGGTCGACCCCGAGGCCTGCCGGCGGCGCGGGGCGGCGATCGTCCGGCGGGTGAGCGGCGGCGGCGCGGTGGCGATGGCGCCGGGGATCCTCGCCTGGGACCTGGTGGCGGCGCGCGGGCGCTGGGGCTCGCTCGACGAGGCGGCGGCGGGGATCGGCGGAGGGGTGGCGGCGGCGCTGCGGGAGCTCGGCTTCGCGGCGGAGTTCCGCGCGCCGGGCGAGGTGGCGGTCGGGGGCCGCAAGGTCGCGGGCTTCGGCGGGGCCTTCGAGGGGCCGAGCCTGCTGCATCAGGGGAGCCTGCTGGTCGAGGCCGACACGGCGGAGATGGCGGAGCTGCTCGGGCTGCCGCCGCTGCCGGTGGCGACGCTGGCCGAGCTCGGGCCGCTGCCGGAGGCGGGGGCGCTGGCCGGCGCGCTGGCGGCGGCGATCGCCGGGGCGCTGGGGGCGGAGGTGGTGGCCGGATGAGCCGGCGGCTCATGATCGTGCTGGTCAATACCGACCCGCGCAACCCGGAGGAGCTGGGGGCGCCCTTCTATCATGCGGCGGTGGCGGCGGCGATGGACTATGAGGTGGACGTGGTCTGCGCGGCGACGGCGGGGAAGCTGATGGTGAAGGGCGTGGCGGAGGGGCTGCACGTGAAGCCGGGGCATCCGATGACGGTGCTCGACTGGATCCGGGAGGCGCATGGCGCGGGGGCGCGCTTCTGGGCCTGTCCGGCGAACCTCGATCTCTTCGAGGTGCGGGAGGCGGATCTGATCCCGGAGTGCGGCGGGCTGATGGGGGCGGCGACGATGATCCAGGGGATCATGGACGACGACTGCCGGGTGCTGAGCTACTGATGGCGACGGTTCGCGGGTGCCGGTTTCCGGAGGATCGGTTCTACGACGTGCCGCATCACGTCTGGTACCTGCCGCTCGGCGACGGGCTGGTGCGGGCGGGGATGACGCCGGTCGGGGTGGCGCTGGCGCGGGAGGTGCTGATCTTCACCCCGAAGCGGGTCGGCCGGCCGGTCGAGGCGGGGCGGGCGATGGCGACGGTCGAGAGCGCGAAGTGGGTGGGCTCGGTGCGGGCCGGCTTCGCGGCGCGGGTCGAGGCGGTGAACGAGGCGCTGGCGCGAGGGGCGGCGGTGGTCAACCGCGACTGCTACGGCGAGGGCTGGCTGCTGGTGCTGCGGCCGGCGGCGGAGGATTGGCAGGGGGCGCTGACCCCCGGAGCCGAGGTGGAGCGGGTCTATGCCGACTGGATGGAGCGGGAGGGATTCGAGGGGTGCGAAACGCGGTGAATCGCGATTTCGCACGCGAAACTATACTTAAGTCATTGAGATAACTGCATTTCGTCGGGTTAAAACTTCGTGAAGCGCGGGCGGCGGTCAGACGATGCCGCCGC
>ENA-UOUJ01001066-UOUJ01001066.1-activated-sludge-metagenome-genome-assembly--contig:-NODE-1066-length-15414-cov-4.758122_pt1 | contig 15414 bp, 16 predicted proteins | sample MGYA00249839_ERZ747224 | MGnify/ENA primary metagenome ERZ747224 (study PRJEB28782, sample SAMN03220277) | activated sludge metagenome | biome: wastewater; feature: sewage sludge; material...
TTCTGATTCAATCAGAAGCGAACATGCTCTAGAGAGCCGCGCTGGATCAGCTTGGTTGCTGCTGTTGTTGCGCCGCGGCCTGACGTTCCATGTTCTGTCGATACAGGCTTACGAAATCGATGGGGTCCAGCATCAATGGCGGGAATCCCCCGTCACGAACGGCCGTGGCGACGATTTCGCGGGCAAAGGGGAACAGCAGCCGCGGACACTCGATCATGACCAGCGGGTGAAGGTTCTCCTGGGGAACGTTGACGATCCGGAACACGCCCGCATAGGCCAGCTCGAAACTGAACATCAGCTTTCCGGCATGTTCAGCCTTGCCTTCGACCTTGAGCACCACCTCGAAGTCATTCTCCGCCACATTGCTGGCGCCGACATTAATCTGAACGTTGATCGAGGGAGGTTGTTGCTGAGGGGCGAGAGAGGCTGGCGAGTTGGGATTCTCGAAAGAGAAATCCTTGGTGTACTGGGCCAGCACGTTCAACTGGGGTGAAGGAGCTGTCTCGGGTGGCGTGCCGTTGCCGTTGGTCATGGATTTCTCTCCTGAAACTTCAAGCCGGCCTGCCGTGCCTGCTTGAACGGCGAAGTGCCGTATCGGGGCGAGTGGCTATCATAAGCCTGCCGCTGTCCACAAGGACGGCGTCGGTGAACCCGACCGACCGTCGGGCTCCTAGCAAGCTTCGCCTCGCCCCTGGGGTCAACCCGTTGAGGGAGCGCACTTTATCTTCGGGAATCCGAATTTCCCCTTTGACCGGAAACGCGCTATGTTCGGCCTGCTTTGCAAGTCAAAGGAGTCCTCGCTGATCCCCTCGTTATGCTAGAATGCGCCCTTGGCCGGACGGGGTTTCGTACTTAAATTAATGATGCGGCCATGCGATCCTGCCCTCATCTGGACGTTTGTTCGCCGGTCGTGACCTGGACCGATCAGAACCGGACCGATCAGAAAGTGAAGACGACGTGGACATTTACACCATCATTTTCCTCGCGCTGGCGGTCTTTATTTTCCTGCGTCTGCGCAGCGTTCTCGGGCAGCGGACCGGAAGTGAGCGTCCGCCTTATGACCGTGCCACGCGCGAGGTTCTGGGCGGCGCCCAGGACAATAACGTGGTCCCGGTTCCGGGAACCGTGATCAACCAATCATCGGCTGCGCCCACCGCGGATGTGGGGGGCGCCGCCGACCGCTGGAAGAGTCTGGCAGACCCCGGCACGCCTCTCGCTTTGGGGCTCGACGCTATTGCGGCGCAGGATTCCTCGTTCGATCCCGCGCATTTCCTGAGTGGCGCGCGGAGCGCCTACGAGATGATCGTACTGGCGTTCGCCAACGGAGATCGCCGGACGTTGAAGGATCTGCTGTCGTCGGATGTTTTCGAAAGCTTTGATGCCGCCATCAAGGATCGAGAGAGGCTCGAGCAGAAAACGGAAACACGATTTGTCTCGATCGATAAAGTCGAGCTGATCGGCGCGGAGGTGCGCGAAGGTGCCGAGCATCTGACGGTCCGCTTCATTTCGCAGATGATTTCCGTCACCCGCGACAAGACCGGAGCCATCGTCGACGGAAACCCCGAGAAGATTTCCGATATTACCGATGTTTGGACGTTTGCCCGCGATATATCCTCGCGCGACCCGAACTGGAAACTGGTTGGCACCGGAAGCGCCAGCTGAGCTTTATCGGGTCGGAAGGTTCGCGGTCGGATTATGCATCGCCGCCGCGATTGCGCCTGTCACCGTTCAGGCGCATGGCAGCGGTGATCGTTCCGTCGGGCCGCTCGAGATTCCCGGCGCCCAGTATTCGCCGGTGGCCTTTGCTGATATCGCCGGCTGGAACACCGACAATCACCTCGACGCATTCAGGGCTTTTCGCGCCAGTTGCCGTGCCGTAGCCGTGCGGCGTGTCTCGGCCGTCAGCCACAAGGCGCTCGGCGCATCCTTGCGGGAGCCGTGCCGCGTCGCGAAGTCGATGAATATCTCGGACAATGCCAAAGCGAGGGCTTTCTTCGAGGACCATTTCCGGGCGGTGCGCATTTCACGTCTCGGCGAAACGGACGGCTTCGTCACCGGCTATTACGAGCCGATCATCGACGGATCGCGTGCCAGGACCGATGCCTACACCGTGCCGGTCTACCGCCGCCCGTCGAACCTTTTCGTCCGGGGATTTTCGCAGAGCGCGCCGAGCCTGCCTAACAGCGGGCCGGTGTATCGCAAGATCGGCCGCAGAAAACTGGTTCCCTACTACGATCGCGCGGAAATCGAGGACGGCGCGATCGAAGGCCGCGGCCTCGAAATCTGCTGGCTCAAGAGCCAGACCGATTTGCTCTTCACGCAGATCCAGGGTTCGGCGCGGGTTCGTCTCGAGGACGGCTCGACCATACGCATCAACTATGATTCCTATAACGGATATCCCTATACCGCGGTCGGCCGCATCCTGATCGAACGCGGCATCATTCCGAAAGATCAGATGTCGATGCAGCGCATCAGGCAATGGATGGCCGACAACCCCGATGGCGCGAACGAATTGCGCCGGCAGAATCGTTCCTACGTGTTCTTTCGCGAGGTGAAACTCTCGGACAATGACGAGGCCATCGGAGCACAGGGTCTGCCGTTGACGCCGGGCAGGTCGATCGCGGTCGACAAATCGCTGCATGTTTACGGCACGCCTTTCTTTATCGAAGGCGAACTGCCGATCGAATCCGCCCAGGCGAAAACGCCGTTCCATCGATTGATGATCGCGCAGGATACTGGCTCCGCCATTGTTGGTCCGGCCCGCGCGGACCTTTACTTCGGCGCGGGTTCGGAGGCGGGGCGGGTTTCAGGCCGTCTGCGCCACAACATGCACTTCGTCATGCTTGTCCCGAACAGCCTTGATCCGCTAGCTCACGCCAGAACCATGCCGCTTCCGGAAACACGACCTTCGGCAAGGATCGCAAAGCTGTTTCCACCGAGCGATCAGAAGCCTGCCAGCACCCCGCCGGCCGCCGGGGGCGCTTCAACCCCCGCGAAAGAGCAGGCCGGTGCCGCCGCTCCCGGGCCGGCCGCAAAAGCCGCGTCATCGGAAGCCGCTCCGCTGCCATCGGCGCGGCCTGAGGTCAGATCCGCGCATAAGCCGCGATATCGTAGCCATCATCGCCGCCGTTGGTATCGCCGGGCGCGATGAAACGTTTCTCGCCCGACGCATCCGCGCGGCCGGGCCGCCAGCGCGTCCTTACGGAGGAGGAACGCCGGTTGTGGGAAAGCGTCGCGGGGCAGGCCAAGCCGTTGCGCAAACGATCTCCGCCCGGTCCGTTTCAACCCGGGCTTGAGGTGAAATCCGCGGGCATCGCAAAGTCCACGGCCTGGTCCGAAGCTGACTCGACCGGAAAAACGGCTATGGCGTTCTCGCGTGAAGACAGCGCGTCAAAACATAAAGACTCCGGCCTTAATAACCCCCCGCCGGCGCCGCTCACCCGCCGCGAGCGATCGCGACTGTCCCGCGGGCGGAAAGACATCGATGCACGGATCGACCTGCATGGGATGACGCAGACACGGGCATATCGAGCCCTGCTGCGGTTTCTGCAGGATGCGTCGGGCGACGGCCTCACCTTCGTGCTTGTGATTACCGGCAAGGGCCGCGCGAGGGGGGCGGAGTCCGAGCGAGGCGTTCTGCGGCGGCAGGTGCCGCAATGGCTGGCTCTCCCCGAATTTCGCTCGCTGGTTGTCGGTTTCGACGAGGCGCATCTCGGCCATGGCGGTGAGGGCGCGCTTTACGTGCGCTTGCGACGCAGGGTCAGGGCATGATCGCGAAAGCGAAACGGCTCCCGGCGTCGGACGATGCTGACCGGGGCCCGGTTATGGACCCGCTTCTGATCGAATCGGAAGCGAAGCTCCGGATTTTTGGTCTGGCGCGTTTTCTTCAAGCGGACCCGTATCCACTTCGCTCGAAAACGCTATAGTCGTCACGAATGCCCGACGTCGCCGCCTCCGATTTCCGTCATCCTCGCCGCTACGTCCGTCTGGATACGATTCTGCGGCTGCGCTGGCTTGCGGCGTTGGGGCAACTCGCGGCGATCTTCGTCGTCGCCCAGGGCCTCCAGTTCGACCTGCCGATCGTTACATGTGTCGTGATCGTCGGGTTGTCGTCGGCGCTCAATCTGGCTTTGCAAGTCAGTTTCAATCCGATGCAGCGGCTGGAGCCGCGTTATGCCGCGGCGCTGCTTGCGCTGAACATTGCTGAACTGGCCGCCCTGCTGTTCTTCACCGGTGGCTTGCAGAATCCGTTCTCGTACCTGTTCCTCGCGCCGGTGTTGATCTCGGCCACCGCCTTGCCGACGCGAATGACGATGGCGCTCGGGGGCTTCGCGGTCGCCTGCGCGACGGTTCTGGGCTTCACGCATTTGCCACTGCCGTGGGATGCATCCAATCCGCTCGTTCTGCCGCCGATCTATCTCATAGGGGTCTGGCTATCGATCGTGCTCGCGATCGGTGTCACCAGCCTCTACACGTTCCAGGTGACGGAGCAGGCGCGCAAACTGTCCGACGCTCTCGCCGCGACCGAACTGGTTCTGACCCGCGAACAGCACCTGACCCAGATCGACGGCCTTGCCGCGGCGGCCGCCCACGAACTCGGAACGCCGCTTTCAACGATTTTTCTGATTTCGCGGGAACTGGAAAAAGCTCTGCAGGAAAATGGCGCGCAGGAGCCCCAGCGGCTGGCTGGTGATCTCAGGATCGTGCGGGAGCAAGCGCAGCGCTGCCGCGACATCCTCGCCAAGATCGCGCATCTGTCGTCATCCGGAGCCCCCTTCGACCGTATGCCGCTGTCCACCCTGATTGAGGAAACCGTTGCGCCGCATCGCGACTTCGGCATCGACATCAAAACCCGGATCGAGGCCGCGGGCGACCATGAACCGGTCGGCATACGCAACCCCGCGATCCTCTACGGCGTCGGTAACATTCTTGAGAACGCCGTCGATTTCGCCCGCAGCGCGGTTGAAGTGAATGCCTGGTGGAGCAGGGACAGCGTCGAGATCGTCATTGCCGACGACGGACCGGGCATCGTTCCCGACATTCTCAAGAGAATCGGCGAGCCTTACCTGTCGCGTCGTCGCAACGTCGGCGATGCACAGAGCGGACGCACAGGGTTGGGTCTTGGAATTTTTATCGCCCGAACCTTGCTGGAGCGAACCGGGGCCAGGGTATCCTTCAAGAACCGGACGTTTCCCGATCACGGCGCGGTGGTCAGGATCGTGTGGCCGCGCATCCGCTTTGAAACAGCCAAAACGATTGTGGAGACAACAGGATAGTTATCACGCTCCGCAACCTTGGCAACAATTGCTTGCGGTGCGCGGTTTTGCGACCATATGATTTCAGACCAAACCAAGCGCGAGGTATCCCCGTGAACGCCACCCCCGACGTCTCCCCGCAAGCCGACCGCTCGCTGCTGATCGTCGAGGATGACAAGCCGTTTCTGGAGCGTCTGTCGCGCGCGATGGAAACGCGGGGCTTCAATGTGACCCCATGCGACAGTGTCTCCGACGGCCTTGCGCATATCGGAAAGTCCGCGCCGGCTTTCGCCGTGGTCGACCTGCGGCTGGGCGATGGCAACGGCCTCGACGTCGTATCCGCGCTCAAACGCGAGCGTCCCGATGCGAGGGCGATCGTGCTGACCGGTTACGGCAACATCGCGACTGCTGTGACGGCCGTGAAGCTGGGCGCGATCGATTACCTGTCCAAGCCCGCCGATGCCGACGACGTGGTCGCGGCGCTACTCGCCAGCGGTACGGCGAAGTCCGAGGTCCCGCCGAATCCGATGTCGGCCGATCGCGTGCGCTGGGAACACATTCAGCGCATTTATGAGATGTGCAATCGCAATGTGTCGGAAACAGCCCGGCGGCTCAACATGCACCGCCGCACGCTGCAACGCATTCTGGCGAAACGCGCGCCTCGCTGAGATTGAGATATGATTCCATCGAAAGCTGAAGGTCGGGTGTGGTTCAACCGCGTTGAATTAAACCCCGTTATTCTTTCGACTGAGCATATCTTGTCCGAAAACCGGTTTCCACGTTTCGGGATCAAGCTCTAAAATTCACCGTCGGCATAACCCTGCGGATCGGCGAGGCGATTGAGACGCTGCGCCGCCGCCATCCCGAAGCGCAGCATCATTGCCTTGCGCGTCGGGGCCGGCAGCCGATGCTCCGGCGCTTCGCAGTGCAGGCAGGCGCCATAGGCGTCGGCAACGATCAGCCCGGCATCGCCGGGAAAAATATCGCACGGCAGGTCGCGCGTGAAGGCGAAGAACAGCCGATCGCAATGCGCCCGATAGTCCTGCCACTTCCTGTCTGCACGCAGATCCTCGGCCGAGGATTTGATCTCGACGATCCAGATCTCGCCGCGCGCGTTGACGGCGACCAGATCGGCACGGCGTCCGGACGGCAGCGACAGCTCGCTGAGGCAGGCGAACCCAAGCGATCGTAATAGTCTTGCGGTTCCGCGCGCGATGGCCAGCGCGGTCGCTGACTGGCGGCGATCCGGCGGGACCACAAGAGCGATGTGAGCGGCGTTGGTTTCCATGCGACTGGACTCGGTATGTCCGATTCCGTGATTCGCCACCATATTATAAAACTGAAGACGCAGGCTACGCCCCATCCCATGCCGGGACCAGCCGCGAATTTGGCCGCTTGCGCCGTGTTTGAGCCTTTCGGGGCCGAACCGGCCATGCCGCGCAAATCACTTGGCGTTGCCTTAAAAATCGGCATTGTGCGGGTATGACGAGCGAAGACCAGACCAGGGCCAAAGCCGGCGCCACAATCATTCCGGTGACGCCGTTCCGACAGAACTGCACGCTGCTGTGGTGCGAGGCCACCAGGGACGGGGTGGTCATCGATCCCGGAGGCGATATTCCGCTCGTCAGGGCCGCCATTAAAGAGGCCGGCGTAACCGTCGGACGGATCTGGCTTACGCACGGCCATATTGATCATGTGGGCGGCGCCGCGGAGTTGCGCGACGCGTTGAAGGTTCCCATCCTGGGTCCGCATGTCGCTGACAAGTTCCTGCTCGACCATGTCGTCGAAAGCGGACGGCACTACGGCATGACCGGCATGCGCGATTTTGTCCCCGACCGCTGGCTCGATGAAGGCGACCGGGTCGAGCTTGGCCAACTGGCGTTCGACGTTCTTCATTGCCCCGGCCATTCGCCGGGAAGCGTGGTTTTCTTTAACGCCGAGATCGGTTTTGCACATGTCGGCGACGTGTTGTTCAACGGTTCCGTCGGCCGCACCGACTTGCCCGGTGGCAACCGCGCCATCCTGATCAAGTCGATCACCGAGAAACTGCTGCCGCTTGGGGATGACGTCGCTTTCATCTGCGGACATGGACCGGGATCGACCATCGGCCACGAGCGCGCGAGCAATCCGTTCTTGACCGGAAATGCATGTGACTGACTCGACCGCCTGTCTCGACCCGTCGCGGCCTGCGCGCACGCTGTCGATCTTCGCGGTTAATTAAGGAGGGTGCCGATACACTTTGCGGGCCAGCTATTATAGCGTTTTCGAGCGAAGCATGTCCTCGGGCTTGACCCGAGGATGGAATCCGGTTCGCGTGAAGAAAACGCGTCAAAGCAATATCATAGAGCTTCGCTTCTGATTCTATCAGAAGGGATAGTGCTCTAGTGGGAAATGATGTCGCGGACACGTCGTGACAGATGGCCGAGATCGAACGGCTTGGTGATCATGTCCATGCCGGGCTGAAGGAAGCCCTTGGCGTTTGCGGCGTTGTCCGCATAGCCGGTCATGAAGAGGATTTTCAGATCCGGCCGGAGTTCCCGCGCCTGATCTGCGAGCTGGCGCCCATTCATGCCGGGAAGCCCGATGTCGGTGAGCAGGAGATCGACAGGCTTGTCCAGTTGCAGGATCCGCAGGCCTTCCGCGCCGTCCGCGGCTTCGCGCGTCACGTAACCCTGATCGTGCAGCATCTCGACGATGATGCCGCGTACGACGGGCTCGTCCTCGACCACCAGCACGGTCCCCCCCGTCGCGGTGATCCTGCCTGCGGGAGAGGCTTGATCGGCCTCGGCCATGCTGTCGTGGCGCGGCAGAGACAGGCTGATCGACGTGCCCCGTCCCGGCGCGGTGTCGAGCGCGATGTGGCCGTTCGATTGCCGCGCGAATCCGTAGATCATCGACAGGCCGAGGCCGGTGCCGTGGCCGATCGGTTTGGTGGTGAAAAAGGGATCGAAAGCGCGCGCGGCGACATCGGCGGTCATGCCTGTTCCGGTGTCGGCGACGGTGATGCAGATATAGTCGCCCGGCTGCCTCGCGGAGGAGCCCGACCCGGCGGCGTCGATGCTCACGTTCGCCGTGGCGATCGTGAGCCTGCCGCCACCCGGCATGGCGTCCCGTGCGTTGATGGCGAGATTGAGCAGCGCGCTTTCGAGCTGATTGGGATCGCACAGCGTCGGCCAGAGCAGTTTCGATGGAGCGATTTTCAGCTCGATGGTCTCGCCGATCGTCCTGCGCAGCAGGTCTTCGAGCGAGAGGATGAGCTGGTTGGCGTCGACCGGCTTCGGCACCAGGGGCTGTCTGCGGGCGAACGCCAGCAGGCGGTGCGTCAGCGCCGCGGCCCGATTGGCGGAGGCCATTGCGGCTTCGATGTATCGGTCCGCGCGATCGGTTCGCCCCTGCTTGATGTGCGTCTGCAACAGATCCAGCGAGCCGACGATGCCGGTGAGCAGGTTGTTGAAGTCGTGGGCGATGCCGCCGGTCAACTGGCCGACGGCTTCCATCTTCTGCGACTGACGCAGCGCCTCTTCAGCTGCCCTCAACCGCTCGGCGGCCACCTTCTCCGCAGTGACGTCGCGCGCCACGGCGTAAATCAGGTTCTGGTCCGGAACCGCGGTCCAGGATAGCCACCGGTAGGAGCCGTCCTTGTGGCGAAGCCGGTTTTCGAATCGAACCGTGGCTTTGCCGCGAGCGAGACGGCGGACCTCAACCCGGGTCTTGACGATGTCTTCGGGATGCTCGATCCATTCTGCGGTTCTCTCCGTCAGCTCGGCCTCGCTCCAGCCGAGCGTCCTGGTCCAGGCGGGATTGACGGAGCGCCAGACGCCGTGCTGGTCCATGACCAGCAGCAAGTCCCGGGACACATTCCAGATCCGGTCGCGCTCGCGGGTTTTCTCCTCGACGCGCTCGGCGAGCGTCGCGTTCAGCTCGGCGAGCTTTGCCGCGATCCGCTTCTGATCGTGGACGTTGGTGTTGGTGCCGATCCAGCGGGTGATGCGACCGTCTTCATCGCGCGCCGGCACCGCGCGGGACAGAAACCAGTGATAGATGCCGTCAAACCTCCGCAGCCGGAATTCGATCTCATAGGGCTCACCGCTCGTCACCGCGCGAATCCGTGCCTCGCCTGCGGCCGAGGCGTCGTCCGGATGGACGATCTTGCTCCAGTCCTTGCCGCTGAGTTCGCCCGGCCTTGCGCCGACATAGTCGTAGAAGCGCCGATTGAACCAGTTGAACGAACCGTCGGATGTGGTGGTCCAGACGTGATGCGGCAGCGCTTCTGCCAGGGTGCGAAATTCCTGTTCGCGCTGGCGGATCGAGCGTTCCGCCTCGACCTGATCGGTGATGTCGATGTGGGCGCCGAACAGACGGATCGCTTTCCCGCCCGCATCGCGCTCGATCACCGATCGGGCGGAAATCCAGCGCGTCTCGCCGTCGTTCGGCCGGATGATACGGTAGCGTACCGCGTACTCGCGATCGCCGCCCCGCACCGCATCGACGAACTGCCCCTCGGCGACCGCGCGATCGTCGGGATGAACGCGGCGAAGCCAGTCCTCCCGGCTTTCGTGGACGGCTTCGGACGGAAGGCCGTGTATTTTCAGGTATTCGGGTGACTTGCGACTGCGATGGCCGGTGCGCAGATCGACCTCGAGGCCGCCGATCCGCCCGATCGCCTGCACGCGCGCGAGCTCGGTCTCCCGCTCCTGCAAGGCCAGCCTGGCGAGGTGTTCACGCGTGACATCGCGGCATACCACGAGCACACCCCCGACACCTTCATCGTCATCGATGGGGCTGAAGCCATAGGTCCAATAGACCTGCTCAAGTCTTCCGTTACGCGTGACCGGAACGAGCTGCTCCTCATGCCAGGTCGCCCCGCGTCCGGCGATGACGTGCTCGATCTGGGGACCGATGATGTCCCAGATCTCGCTCCAGCACTCCCTGCCCTTCTGGCCGAGCGCACGGGGATGCCGCTCCGGTCCGAGGGTTTGCCGGTAGGCATCGTTGTAGAACTGGATCAGGTCGGTCCCCCACCAGATAAGCATCGGGTGGTTGGTGTTCAGCACGATCCGGACCGCCGTGCGCAGGCTTTGCGGCCATGCATCGGGGGGACCGACGGGTGTGGAGCCCCAATCGAAGCGGCGCGTCAAATCGCCCATTTCCCCGCCTCCGGCGAGGAACGCTCCGGAACTGACACTTTCCTTCTCTGGCATTAATGGAACAGGTTGTTGGGTAGCCGTCTGGGCGGGTAACCCCGATGACGCCGCATACCGGGGTCACAAACAATCCGGACAAAACGCTTTAGCTCTCTCCCTGGTTCCATTTATTTTTGCGGTGGGCGCTCTTTTCAAAAACGCTATAGAATGCCGTGGTATGCGCGCACGATCCGCCTCTTCGAAATCGGACATCGAAACTCCCCGGACCCGAACTTTCTCCGTAGCGGGTCACCAACTGGCTGCCCCGGCGGCCGCGCCCGGTCTCCATCTGGTCGCAACGCCGATCGGCCATCTCGGAGACATCACCTTGCGGGCTCTTGAAACGCTCGCGGGCGTCGACCTCATCGCTTGCGAAGACACCCGCATCACCCGCCGCCTCACCGAACGTTACGGGATCAAGGCCGCGCTCAAACCCTACCACGAACATAATGCCGCGACCGCGCGGCCGAAGATTCTGGCGCAGCTGGCGCAAGGCGCCTCCATCGCGCTGGTCTGCGATGCCGGCACGCCATTGATTTCCGACCCGGGCTTCAAGTTGGTGCGTGACGTGTGTGCCGCTGGTCATCAGGTGATCGCGCTTCCGGGGGCGTCTTCGGTGCTGGCGGCGCTGTCCGTTGCAGCGCTGCCGACGGACCGGTTCTTCTTCGAGGGGTTTCTGCCGGCGAAGGAGACCGCGCGCCGCACGCGCCTTGCCGAACTCGCGACGATCGACGCCACCCTTGTGATGTTCGAATCCGGCAGCCGCATCCGCAGAACCTTGCCCGATCTCGCAACCGTCCTCGGAAATCGCAGCGCGGCAGTCTGCCGCGAACTGACCAAGCTGCACGAAGATATCCGCCGCGCAACCCTCTCGGAGCTTGCGGAGACTGCCGCAACGCTGGAAACGCGGGGCGAATTCGTCCTGGTGGTCGGGCCACCGGCGGCGGATGCAGGCATGCTGTCCTCCGGCGATGTGGACGAACTGTTGCTGACCCTGTTGAAGGAAGGCAGCGTCAAGGACAGCGTGGCTCGCGCGGTCGAAATCTCGGGTCGCCCCCGACGCCAGGTCTACGCCCGTGCGCTTGAGCTCGCCGGACAGATGAGAGACAGTGACGACAATGGCCGCAGGTAACGATTCCTTCCGCAACGACCCCGAGGCCGCGTCGCCCGGCCGCGTCGCGGCGTTTCACACCGGTCTCTCAGCAGAAAGACGCGCCGCCGCCTATCTGATCGCAAAAGGCTACCGGATTCTGGCGCGCCGGTTTCGCACGCCCCACGGCGAGATCGATATCGTTGCCCGCCGGCGACAGCTTCTCGCCTTCGTCGAAGTCAAGGCCCGCCGCAGCCTTGATGACGCCGCCTATGCGGTGACGCGGAAACAGCAGCAGCGGATTATCAACGCGGCCCAGGCCTGGTTGATGGCGCACCCCGAACATGAGACCTTCGAGTTTCGCTTCGACGCCATGCTGATTGCACCGCGACGTCTGCCGCGCCATCTGCTAGGTGCATTCGACGCCAGCACTTAGCCTCGGGGCGCGCATGCAGGTGCCATAGACGAATTCAACCGGACCAGCACACGATGAAACTGAAAGTCGCCGTCCAGATGGATCCGATCGCGCGCATCAACATTCGCGGCGATTCGACCTTTGCGCTCCTGCTGGAGGCCCAGCGGCGCGGTCACGAAGTCTCGTACTACACGCCGGACAAGCTATCGCTTCGCGGCAAGGACGTGGTTGCGCCGGTTCAGCCGCTGACCGTGCGCGACCATCACGGCGATCATTTCACGCTTGGGGATGCAGCGCGCGCCTGCCTGGAATCCTTTGACGTCGTATTGCTGCGGCAGGATCCGCCGTTCGATCTCGCCTACATCACGACAACTCACCTGCTCGAGCGCATTCATCCGAAAACGCTGGTGGTCAACGACCCCGCGAGCGTCCGCAATGCGCCGGAAAAGCTGTTCGTGATGGATTTCCCCGACCTGATGCCGCCGACTTTGATCTCGCGCGACCTCGACGAGATCAATTCGTTTCGTGCCGAGCATGGCGCGGTGGTCATGAAGCCGCTGCATGGTCACGGCGGAGCCGCGGTCTTCCGCGTCATGCCGCAAGACATGAACTTCGGATCGCTGTTCGACATGTTCTCGGTGACGTTTCGCGAGCCCTGGGTGATCCAGCGCTTCCTGCCCGAGGTCAGTCAGGGCGACAAGCGCATCATCCTCGTCGATGGCGAATTCGCCGGCGCCGTCAATCGCGTGCCCGCCGCTGACGATCTGCGCTCCAACATGGTGCGCGGCGGCGCCGCGCGCGCGACCGATCTTACCCCCCGCGAGAGCGAGATCTGCAAGCGCATCGGCCCGGCGCTGCGCGAGCGCGGGCTGCTGTTTGTCGGCATCGACGTCATCGACGGCCTGCTCACCGAAATCAACGTCACCTCGCCGACGGGAATCCGCGCCGTTGCCGGGTTCGGCGGTCCGGATGTCGCCGCGATCGTCTGGGACCGGATCGAGGCCAAGCGCTCATAGGCTTCGGGCTGAACAACCTTTAGTTCGTGTTCCCTTAATGTTCTTGTGTGGCGGAGCGTTGTGAGCTAGCTTCGGCCGCATAATAGGGGGCGGCCATGGTTCAGCGGGTATCCACCGTCGCGTTTGAGGGCATCGAGGCGCGCGCGGTCGACGTGCAGGTGCAGGTCGCTCCCGGCCTGCCCGCCTTCAAAATAGTGGAGACAATTAACCGGGTCCGAAGGGGATAACAAAACAAGAAAATTCGTGATTCTATAAAAGCCCGCCCTCTATCCCCTCCTGCCTCCCCAGAATCGTGCCAGATCAGAGCATCCTAGAACGACGCTTCCGCCTGTCGATCAACCGACGCCTGATCGACAAAAACGAAGGCAACGACACAACCCTGTTCCGCACAGGCTGGGAAAATGGCGCTTTTACGCCCGCCGAGCTCGCACTCGAAATCGACAAGGGCGTTGCCTTCACTTGTGAACTTGCCGGCGACCGAAACGCCGCCAATTTTGTTTGTTTTGAGCTGCTGTCAGTCGACATGGATGGTTCGAGAACCATTGAGGACGTAAAAGCCGATCCCTTTATCGAAAATCACCTGACGATCTTTTATACCACCCCCAGCCACACACCCGAGAATCATCGATTCCGCTTGGTGTTTGCTCTGCCTCGTCCGATCACGACACCACAAGAGATGCGAGCTGCCTATCGGAGCTTGGCACTCAAATTGGGAGGCGACCGCTCAGCTACGGACCCCGCCCGCATATTCTTTGGTTCCCGAGGATCGCGACCAGAGGTTTATGATCGGGGTATCCCAACCGACATTTTGGACGAGCTGATCGCGCACGGTGCTAATGCTGATCAACGCGATGGGGTCCTGAAGGGGTACACGACCACCGTCTCTGATCAGAGCATCGCGTCTGACAGGATTATTCGACTTCACAATGGGGAGACCGCGCTCTTCGGACAGCTTTCAGCCCAGACCACAATTCACTGCCCGTTTCATTACGATCAAAACGCCAGCGCGTTTGTCGTGGAGTCAAAAACGGGAGCATTGGGAATTCACTGCTCGACGTGCGCCCAAACGTTCTGGCCGCCCAAAACGTCAACTCCCCCCGACTTTTCGGACTTCGACCAGCGAGTGCGAGAGGCACAGAGCTATTTTGGATTAAATGCGGACCTTGGCCCCTTCACCAAGCTCCTCGCGCCAGAGGGCGTCACCTACCATCCTGGACTGGCTCAATCACACATTCACCTGCACGATCGCGACTACGTCGAACTTCCCAACCCGCTTCCGGATGGGGTGATCTTTGTAAAGAGCCCTAAAGGAACTGGAAAAACACAAGAACTGAGCAGGCGCTTCGGATCCAAAACACGATCTAAGTTTTCTCTGACGCTCAGCGGAGAAATTGACGCTGAAGAACCCACTTCAATCGAAACCTTGGGGAACAGCAGCGTTCTCCTCATAGGACATCGTATCGCACTGATTCGCCAAACCTGTGAAAGGTTGGGACTGGATTTCTATCGCGAGATAGAGGGCAACCCAACCGGTAAGAAGCTAGGAATCTCCGTTGATAGTCTTCATCGATTGACGTGGCGAGAGACGAATGCGTCCAACAAAACGGTGCTCAAAGAAAAGTTTTTCCAGACGGTGATCATCGACGAATCAGAGCAGGTTCTACGCCATTTCTTGTCGGACACCATCGAACCGGACAGCCGCGACCAGCTCTTCAAGATATTTCGCAAACTGCTCCAAAAAGCAAAGAGGGTGATAGTGCTGGATGCGGATTTGGACTGGCTCTCGTTTGAGACCATTTCAAAAATGGCGCAGCCGCGTGACCAAACCGAATTCAAGAGAAGCACCGTCATCTTAAACGAGCGATCGACTGCATCACCCGTCGAGGTATTTCAAAGCAAAGAGCATCTCATGGGAGATCTCAAGCAGGCCGTGGCGGATGGGAAAAGGGTATTTGTCACCTCCAATTCTATGAGCCTCGTGGAGAAACTCTACGAAGGGCTTGGGACTGAGGCTGATGAGAAATTCCGCCATATTCTCATTACGTCAAAAACAATCGCGAGCGACGAAGTAAAGGCATTCATCTCGGATGCATCGACGCGAGCCCTCGAATACGACGCAGTTCTCACTTCCCCCTCACTCGGAACCGGCATCGACATCACCTTTCCTGGTCAGGACAAGTTGATTGACGTTGTCTATGGCTTCTTTGAAGCCAACATCACGACTCATTTCGACTGCGATCAGCAGGTTTGGCGTGTGCGTCACCCAGGCCAGGTGAAGGTGTGGTTGAATCCTCGACGATTTTCGTTTGAAACTTCGCACGAAGTCATTAGACGCGATATCCAATCAAACTTTCTCTACAAGAGCACCTTGTCTGACTATGACGACGATCTGAAACCCCAGTTGTGTTTCGGCGTGGAATAAGGACCCTGTTTTCGGGGTAATCGGCATCCAATC
>ENA-UOUJ01001067-UOUJ01001067.1-activated-sludge-metagenome-genome-assembly--contig:-NODE-1067-length-15412-cov-4.806733_pt1 | contig 15412 bp, 25 predicted proteins | sample MGYA00249839_ERZ747224 | MGnify/ENA primary metagenome ERZ747224 (study PRJEB28782, sample SAMN03220277) | activated sludge metagenome | biome: wastewater; feature: sewage sludge; material...
ATGCGGTCGGCAAGCGGGCGGTGGGCGGAGCGCGCCGGCGGGGCCGGCACGTCCGCAGAGTCGAAAAGATCGGCCATGGCCAGCAGATGTTACCCTGCCCGCCGTCATCTTGGAATCCCTGGCCGAAGCTGTGCTGCGTCTTCAATGCATCTTGGAGGCCAGGTTGATCGACACGCACTGGAATTCGCCGTCATCGATCCACATGACCCGACCGATCGCCTCGGCCTCCAGCCCGCAGCGGCCGTACCAGCGCGGCCAGGTGGCGCCGGTCAGCGCGATCAGACGGCTTGCGCCCAGTTCCCGCGCGCTCGATGTCATGGCCTCGACCATCTTGAAATGCACCTTGCGGCGGATCGCCATGGGGGTCGAATGGTTGACGAACACGCGGGTGCATTCCCACACCTGCGGATCGACCGGAGCCTCGTCATACAGCAGATCCTGCGGGATCGATCCGCCCAGCACGTTCTGCTGCGCGTCACGGATCATGTAGCTGTAGATGCCGCAGCGCGCGGTCGTGGGCGTCAGGCGGAACCCGCCCAGCACCTCGCCCCCGTCATGGACGGCGATCCAGCGGCTGGCGGGGGTGTCGTACTGGTCATATTCCATCCCTTCCGCCTCGGGCAGATCCCAGTTCTTGCGGACAATGAAGCTTTCCTTGCGGGCGCGAAACAATTTGGCGAACAGATCGCCGTGAATGTGAATGTTGCTGAAAGAGAGAGTGGTGGTCTGCATGGTCTTCTCCTGGGGTTTTCAATGGGGGGAACCCCTCGGAGCGACCGCGGTCTTGGGTGGGCGAGATCCTATAGCAGACGGTACTGTTTGGCCCTTTGCAGCGCCTCGGCCGTCGTCTTGGCCATCAGCCGCTCGCGGGCTGATATCAGACGCGCCTTGAACGCGCTTTCGGTGATGCCAAGTTTGGCAGCCGCCGCTGCGTGACGATCGCCCTCCGCGATGCACCGAAGGGCCTCTTGCTGAGCCTTCGTCAGGCTCTCCGGCGGCTCGGTAATCTCGTGGAGCCGTCGTACCAGGGTCGAGATCGTGGCGATCTCGTCATCCGTAAATTCGCGCGTGTCGTGGCCGAAGCTGGCGATGGTGCGCGACTTGATGGGCCCGCAGGACACGGTCAGCCCATAGGCAAGGCCGAAGCGCACAGCTTCCTTCATGATTCCGAAGGGATCGGGAATCGGCATCGAGCTCCAGCGGCTCGCCCCGGTGGTGGAAAACCCCCAGGCGATCGTCGGGTCACGCAGGGCATAGGCGTTGGCCGAGTAATGTTCGGACCAGGCGGCGGGATAGGTCTGAAACTGCATCAATGGCGCCGCAAACCGGATGTGCAGCCCCAGGAAGTAACCCGAGGGAGCGAGCCGGCGCAGGCGGCTGAGAACGGCGTTGATTTCGGCTCGTGAGGACATGACTTTTTAGACAAGTTGAACAGTTACAGGTCAACGCGATAGTTGGTTGAATTGATCCTACAGAGCAAACCGTTAAGAAAAGCGTAATTTCCTTGTCAGCACGCCGCTGTTAACGCGACGCGACATGAAAACATAGGCCCGCGCGTCTCCGCACGGGCCTTTCTGTGGTTGCCAGCAATGGGAATGACGCAACGTCACCGAAACCGGTCAGGCTTCGACGGCCTCATCCATCTCGGCCTCGACGCGGGCGCGATCGGCGGCACCCTTGGCCGAAGTGTCGCGGTCCACGAATTCGATGATCGCCATCGGCGCCATGTCGCCATAGCGGAACCCGGCCTTCAGAACGCGGACATAGCCGCCCTGACGGTTGGCATAGCGCGGGCCCAGAATCTCGAACAGGCGGGCGACATGCACGTCCTGCTTCAGCTGCGCGGCTGCCTGGCGGCGGGCGTGCAGGTCGCCGCGCTTGGCCAGCGTGATCAGCTTCTCGATGATCGGGCGCAGTTCCTTGGCCTTGGGCAGGGTCGTCTTGATCTGCTCGTGCTCGATCAGCGAGCCGGCCATGTTGGCGAACAGCGCCTTGCGGTGTTCATGGGTGCGGTTCAGGCGGCGATAGCCGCGGGCGTGACGCATTTCAGTCTCCTATCGCGTTTTGCTTTGTCCGGCAGCCCATGCGTGCGGGCCGCTCTCCTTGGGGCGGGATGCCCGGTTTTTGCACGGCGCGCGCAGAACGCGCACCCTGCGGGTCTTGCGGATACGGCGCGTGCCCTGCACGCACCATCCCTCAGAACTGGTCGTCGAAACGCTTGGCCAGGTCCTCGATGTTCTCCGGCGGCCAGTCCACGACATCCATGCCCAGATGCAGTCCCATGCCGGACAGGACTTCCTTGATCTCGTTCAAGGACTTGCGGCCGAAGTTCGGGGTCCGCAGCATCTCGGCCTCGGTCTTCTGGATCAGGTCGCCGATATAGACGATGTTGTCGTTCTTGAGGCAGTTGGCCGAACGCACCGACAGTTCCAGTTCGTCCACCTTCTTGAGCAGGCGCGGATCGAACTCCAGCCCGTCCTCGGCGTCGTGGCTGCGCGCGGATTCCGGCTCCTCGAAGTTGACGAAGACCGACAGCTGATCCTGGATGATGCGCGCGGCATAGGCCACGGCGTCGTCAGGGGTCAGGCTGCCGTCGGTTTCCACCTTCATCGTCAGCTTGTCATAGTCCAGCACCTGGCCCTCGCGCGTCGGCGTGACCTCATAGCTGACGCGCTTGACCGGCGAGAAGATGGCGTCGATCGGAATAAGCCCGATGGGCGCATCCTCGGGACGATTGCGGTCGGCGGCGACATAGCCCTTGCCGTTCGCCACGGTCAGTTCCATGTGCAGTTCCGCCCCCTCGTCGAGGTGGCAGATCACATGGCCGCGGTTCAGGATCGTGATCCCCGCGGTTTCCGAGATCTGGCCGGCCTTGACCTCGCCCGGCCCCTTGGCCGACAGGGTCAGGCGCTTGGGCCCGTCCACGTCCATCTTCAGCGTCACGCCCTTGAGGTTCAGGACGATGTCGGTCACGTCCTCGCGCACCCCGGGGACCGAGCTGAATTCATGCAGGACGTTGTCGATCTGGACGCTGGTGATCGCGGCGCCCTGCAGCGACGACATCAGGACGCGGCGCAGCGCGTTGCCCAGGGTCAGGCCGAAGCCCCGCTCCAGCGGCTCGGCGACCACGGTGGCGACGCGGGTGGAATCGGCGCCGGGGCGGATGTCCAGCTGCGCGGGCTTGATCAGTTCGGCCCAGTTCTTGTGGATCATGCGATTGCCTCCATTCCTGTTTCCGGCACCATGACCAGCCGCCGGAAACGCCCGAGGTAAAATGCGAAAGCCCGGCCCGCACCGGATGACGGTGCGGGCCGGCAGAAAATCCGGCGGATCAGACCCGGCGGCGCTTGGGCGGACGGACGCCGTTATGCGCGATCGGGGTCACGTCGCGGATCGCCGTGATGTTGAAGCCGACCGCGGCCAGCGCGCGCAGCGCCGATTCGCGGCCCGAGCCGGGGCCCTGCACCTCGACCTCGATGGTGCGCATGCCGTGTTCCTGGGCTTTCTTGCCGGCATCCTCGGCGGCCATCTGCGCGGCATAGGGGGTCGACTTGCGCGAACCCTTGAAGCCCATCGTGCCGGCCGACGACCAGGCGATCGCGTTGCCCTGCACGTCGGAAATCAGGATCTTGGTGTTGTTGAACGAGCTGTTCACATGCGCCACGCCGGTGGCGATGTTCTTGCGTTCCTTGCGCTTCATGCGCGTCTTGTCACGTGCCATCGGTCAAGCCCCCTTATTTCTTCTTGCCGGCGATCGGCTTGGCCGGGCCCTTGCGGGTGCGGGCATTGGTGTGGGTGCGCTGGCCGCGGACCGGCAGGCCGCGGCGATGGCGCAGCCCGCGATAGGAGCCCAGATCCATCATGCGCTTGATGTTCATCTGCGTCTCGCGCCGCAGGTCGCCTTCGACGTTCAGGTTGGCGTCGATGTATTCGCGGATCTGCAGGACTTCGGCGTCCGACAGGTCATTCACGCGGCGGGCGCGGTCGATGCCCACGGCTTCGCAGATCTGCTCGGCATACATCGGGCCGATGCCGTGGATATAGGTCAGGGCGATGGGGACACGCTTCCCCGTCGGAATGTTCACGCCAGCGATACGAGCCACGCGCATTTCCTTCATGTTGCGGATCCGTAGCACCGGAACCTTTTTTCACAACCAATGGCCCGAAAGCGGTGCCTTCGGGCCAAAGCCTCACCCCGGATGGGTGATTCTCGAACGAGATGCTTGCGGGTAAAGGAACCTGCGGGTGGCGTCAAGCCCCGCTGTAGACCTCGTCCCTGCTGACCGTCGCCACGGAGGCGACCACCTGCCCCATCTGCTCTGCCACCTCGTCGATCTCGGCCAGGCCATCGACGGGATGCAGCTTCTGCCTGGCATAGTAATAGCCGATCAGCGGCGAGGTCTTCTTGTAGTATTCCAGCAGCCGCGTCTTCAGCGCATCGGCATTGTCGTCGGCGCGGCGGCGCAGGTCGGTCGATCCGCAGACATCGCAGACGCCTTCCTTTGCGGTCGGGCGGGTGGCGTCGTGATAGACCTCGCCGCAGTTGGCGCAGGTGAAGCGCCCGGTGATCCGCTCGACCAGCGCGGTGTCATCGACCTGCATCTCGATCACGGCATCGATCTGGCGGCCCATGCCGGCCAGCAGGTCCTGCAGTGCGTCGGCCTGCGGCAGGGTGCGCGGAAAGCCGTCGAAGATGAAGCCGGGGGCGTCCACCGTCTCCAGCTTCTCGCGGATCAGGCCGATCACGATCTCGTCGGTGACCAGTTGACCCTTGTCCATGACATCGGCCACGACCCGGCCCATCTCGGTGCCGGAACTGCGGGCCTCGCGCAGCATGTCGCCGGTGGACAACTGCACCAGGCCGCGCTCCTCGACCAGCCGGCGGGCCTGCGTTCCCTTGCCTGCGCCGGGTGGCCCCAGCAGGATGATGTTGATGGTCACTGTCCTCTTCTCCCCCAGGCTGTCATGGATTCAGCGGCGTGCGGGCGCCCGACGGGGCCGGGCCTCGCCTTGCTTGCGCTTGCCGCGCAACTGCGACCGCTCGATCAAAGACTCATATTGATGCGCCAGCAAGTGGCTCTGGATCTGGCTGATCGTGTCCATCGTCACCGACACGACGATCAGGACCGAGGTGCCCCCGAAATAGAAGGGCACGCTGAACTGGCCGCGGATCACCTCGGGCAGCATGCAGACCGCCGCCAGATAGGCCGAGCCGATCACCAGCACCCGGCTGACCACATAGGCCAGATATTCCTCGGTCCGCTTGCCCGGACGGATGCCGGGAATGAAGCCGCCCTGATTCTTCAGGTTCTCGGCCACCTCCTCGGTCTTGAAGGCGACGTTCTGGGTATAGAAATAGGTGAAGAACACGATCATTGCCGCGAAGAACAGCAGATACAGCGGCTGTCCGGGCCCGAAATAGGCCAGGATCGTGGACATCACCGGCCCGGTCTGGTTCCCCGAAAAGGTCGAGATCGTGACCGGCAGCAGCAGCAGCGAGCTGGCAAAGATCGCCGGGATCACGCCCGCCGGGTTCACCTTGATCGGCAGATGCGAGGACTGGCCGTCATAGATCTTCATCCCGACCTGGCGGCGCGGATACTGGATGCGGATCTTGCGCAACGCCCGTTCCATGAACACGACAAAAGCCATCACGACCGCGACCAGCACGATGATGCCCAGGATGACCGGGGTCGAGATCGCGCCCGACCGTCCCTGCGCCAGGAACTGCGCCAGCTGGCCGGGAATTTCCGCCAGGATGCCGACATAGATGATGAGGCTGATGCCGTTGCCGATGCCCCGCGCGGTGATCTGCTCGCCCAGCCACATCAGGAACATCGTGCCGCCGACCAGCGTGATGACCACGCTCATGCGGAAGAACAGGCCCGGCTCATGCGCCATGCCGCCGGCCTCCAGGCTGACCGCCAGACCCCAGGCCTGGAAGAAGGCCAACGCCACGGTGGCATAGCGGGTGTACTGGTTGATCTTCTTGCGGCCCTGCTCGCCTTCCTTCTTCAGCTGCTCCAGCGCGGGCACCATCGAGGCCAGAAGCTGCACGATGATCGAGGCCGAGATATAGGGCATGATGCCCAGCGCCAGCACGCCCATCCGCCCCAGCGCGCCGCCGGTGAACATCGACAGGATCCCGCCGATCCCGGCCTGCGCGTTTTCCATGAAGCTGCGCAGCGCGGTGCCGTCGATCCCCGGCACCGGGATATAGGTGCCCAGCCGATAGATGATCAGCAGGCCGATCGTGAACCAGATGCGCTGGCGAAGTTCCGTGGCCTTGCCCAACTGACCCCAGCTGAGATTCGCGGCCATCTGTTCAGCGGCTGACGCCATGAGTGCCCTCTGTCTGGCATGCCGGACACGGCCCGCACGGGCGCGCCGGAATATCGTGGCAGCGCCGCCGAACCGTTTTCCGGTCGGCGGCGCTGGGAAAACTGATCGCTATCTATGGGGCGGCGGGCGCCCCTTCAACAGCTTATTCCGTCGCAGCCGTCTCGGCGGTCTTCACCGGGCGGGTCAGGGTCAACCGGCCGCCCACACGTTCCACCGCCTCGGCCGCTGCCTTGGACGCACCGGCGACGGTGATGTTCAGCGCCGCGGTCAGTTCGCCCTTGGCCAGCAGGCGGATGCCGTCCAGCTTGCGCTTGGTCGCGCCCGCGGCAATCAGCGTATCCTCGGTCACGTCGGCGCCGGCGGCCAGCTTGCCCGCATCGACCATCGCCTGCAGCTGGCCCAGGTTCACCACGGCGAATTTCAGCGCATTGGGCGGGGTGAAGCCGCGCTTGGGCAGGCGGCGATAGAGCGGCATCTGCCCGCCTTCATAGCCGTTCAGCGCCACGCCCGACCGCGAGGTCTGGCCCTTGATGCCGCGGCCGGCGGTCTTGCCCTTGCCCGAGCCGGGCCCGCGCGCCACACGCTTCTTCTTGCGGTTCGCGCCTTCGTTGTCGCGCAGTTCGTTGAGTTTCATGTCGCTTCTCCTGTGGCCGGACACATCCCCGGAAGCGATGAGGGGGAGGACACGGCATGTCTTGAGCATGAGTCCCGCAAGGCGCGGGACTGGTCCAGTTACTGCCCGACGCAGGCCGCGTCAAGCGTCGGACGGCACAGGCGGGGTGGCGAACCACCCGCGCTGTTGCGGCCGGGGACTGGGCGGGCTTTCGCCTCAGAACTCCAGCCAGCTGCCGATCTTGAGGGCGGGACTGCCGGGACCCGACAAAGGGGCGATCACCCCCAGCTCGACCTTTGCCGGGCCGGAAAGGTCGCGGACGATCGAGCTTGCGAATTTGCTGGAGAAGCCTGTGTCGTCGCGCTGTTCCAGGCGAAGCTGGTTGACGAGCATCACCCCGGATGCCGGGCGCAGGCCAAGCGTCAGTTCGGCCTTTGTCTCGAACTCCGGGGTCAGCCAGGCCAGCGCGTCAGCCTCGCTGGCGGCAAGCTCGTGCACGGCGGGGCCGTCCTTCATCGCGCCTGCGATCCGGACCCGGCCCTCGGCGGCAAGCCAGCCGCCGCCGGGGATGGCCTTCAAGACCGGGACGGCATCCAGCCCGCGCCCCCAGCCCGCCCCGATCTGGCCAACCGGCAGGATGCTGCCGTCGCGCTGGATGGCCCCGATCCCCAGGGACACCGCCCAGCGGTCCGCCCCCTCGCTCCGGTCGAGCGCGCGTTGCATCCAGATCAATGCGCGTGTCTCGCCCGTATTGCCGCGGCCGAACTCGAAGCCCAGGGTGTTGCGCGGGGTCAGGCCATATTCCGCGTAAAGCCCGGCATGGCTGTTGCCGTCCCGGTCGCCTTCCGCCGAAAGCGAAAGGAAGACGCCCTTGGGCTCGCGCGGCCATGGCCCGGCCGAGCCAGCGCTGGCGAACAGCATGAAAAGAACCACGAGGCAGCAAGCCGGCCGCGGCACATCAGGCTCCTTCCTGCGGACTGCGCGTCCGCGGAACGGTAGCGCGGGCTGGTTAAGGAAGGGTTAACGGCAGTGCATGAAAGAGGCGGGACAGCCAATACCCGGATCTCTCGGGGGCGCTTGGATCCCCGGCAGACCGGACCGAGGCGACGCGATCTGCGGTTGCGGACCCATGTGCCGCAAATCGCCCGTCCTGCCCGTGCAGTTGACAGGCCACGGGCAGGGGCATCCACATGAACGGCAAGGGCACGGGGGCAGGACAGCGGGATGAGAATCGGCAAGGCCGATGCGGTGCGAATGATCCGGCGCGAGTGGCGGGAACTGATCACGGTTTATCCCAGCGACCGGCCATGGGAAATGCCCTTCGCCGCGGCGCTGTCCAGCGGCATTCCCATGCTGGCGGGGGCCGCATACGGGCGGATGGGGGACGCGGTCGTGGCCTCGATGGCGGGGCTGGTGTTCCTTTATCTTCCGGCGACGCCCCTTCACCACCGCATGGTGACGATCATGGCCTGCAGCTTCGGGATGATCTGCTGCTATGCCACAGGTGTCGTCAGCCATCTGGCGCCGGTGGCGCAGGTGCCGCTGATGACGGTCGCCGCCATTCTCGTCACCATGGTCTGCCGCTATTATCGGGTCGGGCCGCCCGGCAGCCTGTTCTTCATCATGGTCGCCGCTGCCGCTGCCTATTCACCCGGCATGCTGGGAGATCTGCCTTATCGTGTCGGGATGCTCGCCTTGGGCTGCATCAACGCGACCGCCGTCGCCTTCATCTAAAGCCTGCATATCCTGCGCCGCCGCCCCCCGGATTGATCCCCCCGCCGCCTGTGAACGACTTCGACCGGGTGTGGCTCGATTCCATCGTGATCGGGCTGGCCGTCGGCCTGTCGCTGGCAGCCGCGCAGGTGCTGCAGCTCGACAAGGCCTATTGGGTGCCGGTCAGTTGCCTTGCCGTGATTCAGGGAATGTCGCTTCGTGCCGCATGGAACCGGCAGGTCCACCGCTCGATCGGCAGCGTTATCGGGCTGGTCCTCGCCTGGGGACTGCTGGCCATCCTCGGCGGCGGCTGGTCGATCGCCTTCGCGCTGATCGCCCTTACCTTCCTGATCGAGACCGCAGTCGTGCGGCATTACGGTTTCGCCGCCATCTTCATCACGCCGCTGACGATCATCCTCGCCGAGGCGCCGACGCTGGGCGAGGATATCGGCGCGCTGATGGAGGCGCGGCTGCTCGATACGCTGCTGGGCGCAGGGATCGGCTTCGGCGGGGCGATCTGCCTGCACAGCCCGGCCTTTCGCGGCTGGTTCGGGCGCGGCCTGCGGCGCATGATCCCGGCGCGGCTGCGCTCGCGCATCGAAGATGAGCGCCCGCCCCCCATATCGGAGGTCTAGGACAGAAAAAGGCGCCCCGGCACCCGGCCGGGACGCCCATCAACATTCCGGGAAACGGCTTACGCCTTCTCTTCGACGATCTTCACCAGATGCGGGATGGCGTTCACCATGCCGCGGATTGCCGGAGTATCCTCGAGTTCCCGCGTGCGGTGCATCTTGTTCAGGCCCAGGCCCTTCAGCGTGGCGCGCTGTTCCTTGGGCCGGCGGATCGGGCTGCCGATCTGCTTGACGACGATGGTTGCCATCTATCAGGCCTCCTGCAGTTGGGCCGACGTCGCGGTGGCGTCGGTGCCCTGCTGGTTTTCCAGCGCACGGTCCTGCGAGGGCAGGATGTCGGCGACCTTCTTGCCGCGGCGCTGCGCGATGTTGCGCGGCGAGGCTTCGGCCTTCAGCCCGTCGATGGTGGCGCGGATCATGTTGTAGGGGTTCTGCGACCCCAGCGACTTGGCCACCACGTCCTGCACGCCCAGCATCTCGAACACGGCGCGCATCGGACCGCCGGCGATGATGCCGGTCCCCGGAACTGCCGTGCGCATCACGACGCGCCGTGGCGGCCCTCGATGTCATGGTGCAGGGTGCGGCCGTCGCGCAGCGGCACACGGATCAGGCCGCGCTTGGCCTGCTCGGTCGCCTTGCGGATCGCTTCCGGCACTTCCTTGGCCTTGCCCTTGCCAAAGCCCACGCGGCCCCGCTGGTCGCCGACGACCACGAGCGCGGCGAAGCCGAAGCGCTTGCCGCCCTTGACGGTCTTGCTGACGCGGTTGATCGCGACCAGGCGGTCGGCGAATTCCGGGGTTTCGTCCCGCTCGCGACGGTCGTCGCGGCGGCCCCCGCGGTTGTCACGTTCTGCCATGAGGCATTCCTTTTGCGCTGGCGCGCGAACCGCGCCGTTAACTCCAATCCTGGTGGGCCAGATACCCCCGGATCATCGGGGAGGCGTCTCCGCCTCCCGCAGTCATCAGAACTTCAGGCCGCCCTCGCGGGCCGCGTCGGCAAGCGCCTTGATCTTGCCGTGAAACAGGAAGCCGCCGCGGTCGAATACGACTTCCTCCACACCGGCCGCCTTCGCGCGCTCGGCGATCGCGGTGCCGATCTTCGCCGCCGCCTCGACGTTGTTCTTGCCGACCAGCCCCAGATCCTTTTCCAGGGTCGAGGCCGCGGCCAGCGTCCGGCCCTGCACGTCGTCGATCAGCTGCACGCTGATGTTCTTGGACGAGCGGTGGACCGACAGGCGCGGACGACCATTGGCCATCTCGCGCAGTTTGTTCCGGACGCGCAGACGGCGCTTCTGGAACAGCTCTCGTTTGTTCAGTGCCATTTGCGTGATCCTTACTTCTTCTTGCCTTCCTTGCGGAAGACGGCCTCACCCTTGTAGCGGATGCCCTTGCCCTTGTAGGGCTCGGGCTTGCGCCACTCGCGGATGTTGGCGGCGACCTGGCCGACCTTCTGCTGGTCGATGCCCTCGACCACGATTTCGGTCTGCTTCGGCGCGTTGACGCTCACGCCTTCCGGCGCTTCGAAGTTGACGTCATGGCTGTAGCCCAGCGCCAGCTTCAGGGTCTCGCCCTGCATCGAGGCGCGATAGCCGACCCCCTGAATTTCAAGCTCGCGCCTGAAGCCCGCGGTCACGCCGGTGACGAGGTTCGCCACCATCGACCGCGACATGCCCCACTGCTGGCGCGCGCGCTTGGACAGGCCGCGCGGCGTCACGGTGACGGCGCCGTTCTCGACCTTCAGGGTCACATCGTCGGTCGCGGTAAAGGTGCGGGTGCCTTTCGGCCCCTTCACCTCGATCGTCTGGCCGCTGACATTCGCCGTCACGCCCTGGGGCAGTTCGACCGGCCTTTTACCAATCCGAGACATCCCTGCCCTCCCTTAGAACACGGTGCAGAGGACTTCGCCGCCGACATTGGCGTTGCGAGCCGCTGCATCCGACATCACGCCTTTCGGCGTCGAGACGATGGACACGCCCAGGCCGTTGCGGACCTGCGGCAGTTCCCTGGCGCCGGCATAGACGCGGCGACCGGGTTTCGACACGCGAGCCAGCTCGCGGATCACCGGAGTGCCTTCGTAATATTTCAGGCCGATTTCCAGTTCGGTGTGACCGGCATCGGTCGTCACCTGTTCATAGCCGCGGATGTAGCCTTCGGCCTTCAGCACATCCAGAACCCAGGCGCGCAGCTTGCTGGCCGGGGTGCGGACGGTGGATTTCCCGCGCATCTGAGCGTTGCGGATGCGGGTCAGCATATCGCCGAGCGGATCATTCATCGACATGTTGCCCCCTTACCAGCTCGATTTCACCATGCCGGGGATCTGGCCGAACGAGCTCAGCTCGCGCAGCATGATCCGCGACAGTTTCAGTTTGCGGTAATACGCCCGCGGACGCCCGGTCAGTTGGCACCGGTTGTTCAGGCGCGTCGCCGACGAGTTGCGCGGCAGTTCGGCCAGCTTCAGCGTGGCCTTGAACCGCTCTTCCATCGGCAGGGACTGGTCGTTGATGACTTCGTTCAGAGCGGCGCGCTTGGCGGCATACTGGCCCACCAGACGTTCGCGCTTCTTCTGACGTTCGATCATGGATTTCTTAGCCATATCAGATTCCTCGCGCGATCAGCTGTTGAACGGCATGTTGAAGAGCTTCAGCAGCGCCTTCGCTTCTGCGTCCGTCTTGGCCGTGGTCGCGATGATGATGTCCATGCCCAGAACCTCGTCGACCTTGTCGAACTCGATCTCGGGGAACACGATCTGCTCTTTCAGGCCCATGGCATAGTTGCCGCGGCCGTCGAACGACGTGCCCTTGACGCCACGGAAATCGCGGACGCGGGGCAGCGCGATGTTGATCAGGCGGTCCAGGAATTCATACATGCGGTCGCCGCGCAGCGTGACCTTGCAGCCCAGCGGCATCTCCTCGCGCACGCGGAAGCCGGCGATCGACTTCTTCGCATGGGTGATGACAGCCTTCTGGCCGGCGATCAGGGACAGCTCCTCGGCGGCCTGACGCACCTTCTTGGTGTCCTTGACGGCCTCGCCCACGCCCATGTTCAGGACGATCTTGTCCAGGCGCGGAAGCTGCATGTCGTTCTTGTAGCCGAACTCTTCCTTCAGGGCGGCCCGGATGCGGTCCCGGTACTCGGCCTTCAGGCGCGGGGTATAGGTCGCTTGATCCAGCATCAGATCACGTCTCCGGTGGTCTTGGCGAAACGGACCTTCTGGTCGCCTTCCATGCGGAAGCCGACGCGGGTCGGTTTGCCGTTCTTGTCCATCAGCGCCAGGTTCGACAGGTCGATCGGCATGTTCTTGGGAACGCGGCCGCCCTGCGAGGTCTGCGACTGGCGGGTGTGGCGCAGCGCGATGTTCACGCCGTCGACGATGGCCTTGTTGAGCTTGGGCATGACCTGGGTGATCTCACCCGTCTTGCCCTTGTCCTTGCCGGCCAGCACGACAACCGTGTCGCCCTTTTTCAGCTTGGCGGCCATCACAGCACCTCCGGCGCAAGCGAGATGATCTTCATGAAGTTCTTGGCGCGCAGCTCGCGCACGACCGGCCCGAAGATGCGGGTGCCGACCGGCTCGCCCTGGTTGTTCAGGATGACGGCGGCGTTCGCGTCGAAACGGATCGAGGTGCCGTCCTCGCGCTTCACTTCCTTGGCGGTGCGCACGACGACGGCCTTGCGGACGTCGCCCTTCTTCACGCGGCCGCGCGGAATGGCTTCCTTGACGGAGACGACGATGATGTCGCCCACCGACGCATAGCGCCGGTGCGAGCCGCCGAGGACCTTGATGCACTGAACCCGGCGGGCGCCGGAGTTGTCAGCGACATCCAGGTTGGTCTGCATCTGGATCATGTGGTGTCTCCCGACCTTTGGGGACCGGATGCAGCCCCGGCCCCAGGGTTTCGATCAGTCTGGAATGGTCACGCCTGAACGGCGACAGCCTCGTCCGACAGAACGGTCCAGCGTTTCGTCTTCGAGATCGGCGCGCATTCGATGATGCGCACGGTATCGCCGACCTTGAACTGGTTCAGGGCGTCATGCGCCCGGTATTTCTTGGACGAGCGGACGATCTTGTGCAGCACCGGATGCTTGAAGCGGCGTTCGACCAGGACCGTGACGGTCTGTTCGTTCTTGTCGCTCGTCACCTTGCCTTGCAGGATGCGTTTGGGCATGGGTCCGGCTCCTTACTTCGACGCCGCCGCGGCCGCGGCTTGCTGGTTCATGACGGTCTTGACGCGGGCAACGTCGCGGCGGACGCTGCGCATCCGCGCGGTGCCTTCGATCTGGCCGGTCGCCTGCTGGAAGCGCAGGTTGAACGCCTCCTTCTTCAGCGCAACCAGCTGCTCGCGCAGCTGCTCGGGCGTCTTGTCCTTCAGATCCTGCGCTTTCATGCGCCTTTTCCTTTCCAACATCACCGGAGAGCCCCAGAGACCTGGGCCACCCTGATTCCCGGTGGAGTTTCGAGATGAAGGCTTGCGCATAGCTACTCTTGGCCTGTCTGGCAAGACTTTTCTTTCACTTCACCAGTTGAGACGGATCAAGCATCCATTCATCGCCAATCTCCGCCTGCTCACCTGCAAGCTGCATCATGAGCGTGATAAGGTTGCCGTTCACGCGAGCTATCGCGTCTGCATAGTCTTGAACTTGCTTAGGGTTGTAGGAGTAGGCACGCGGTTGAGCGGAACGTGTCAACAGACCACCTCGGCGACGATCAAAGGTCGAAGGCACAATTAACGCTTGGCGCGAATTTGACTCATCCTGGTGCAGAACCAAGCGCCCGTGAACGATTTCATTTCGCCTTTGCGAAGCCCGTTCACTCAAATCCAACCAACTGTTTAATGCTTTCAGGTGCGCGGGGCCTAAGCTAAACTGCTCTGCTGCTTCCCTGCATGACTTTACTCTCATTGAAAAGGAAGCAGTTACGGCGAGAACTCCAGATAACCGGAAACTCCAAGCTTCCTTATTAGCTCCACATACTACGCTAAATAGCTGAAGAACTGTCTCCTGAAGCCCTTCGAACTCATGCACGACCCATCCAATACCGAAAAGAATTTGATGCTGACTAACTGAGTCCTCGAAATCATATACTTCTGGAGACACTCGATCCAATCTGCGCCAAAGCTCGGTAAAACGGTTCACTCAACAACCCTAAATTTAAAGCTATTCGAAGAAAAAAGGCTCCCGCATGGGTGCGGAAGCCTTCATCATCTATAGCTTTGTAGTTCTACTCACCAGTCTTCGCGATGCACGATGCGGGTCAGGACCGGCAGCTTCATCGCGCCCAGGCGCAGCGCCTCGCGGGCGATCTCGTCATCCACGCCGTCGATCTCGAACATGATCCGGCCGGGATGGACGCGGGCGGCCCAGAAATCGACCGAGCCCTTGCCTTTCCCCATCCGCACTTCGGTCGGCTTCGACGACACCGGCACATCCGGGAAGATCCGGATCCAGACGCGGCCCTGACGTTTCATGTGGCGGGTGATCGCGCGGCGGGCCGCCTCGATCTGGCGCGCGGTGACGCGCTCGGGTTCCGTCGCCTTCAGCGCGTAGGAGCCGAAGTTCAGGTTGAACCCGCCCTTGGCCTCGCCGTGGATGCGGCCCTTGTGCTGTTTGCGGAACTTCGTCCGTTTCGGTTGCAGCATTTCCCTGTCTCCTTAGCGCGCGTCGCGGTCGCGATCACGGCGCGGACCGCGAGACGCCGGACCTTCCTGCGCCTCGGTGGCGCGGCGGTCGTGGGCCTGCGGATCATGCTCCATGATCTCGCCCTTGAAGATCCAGACCTTGACCCCGATGATCCCGTAGGGGGTCGAGGCTTCGGCCAGCGCATAGTCGATGTCGGCGCGCAGCGTGTGCAGCGGCACCCGGCCCTCGCGGTACCATTCGGTCCGCGCGATCTCGGCTCCGCCCAGGCGGCCGCCGACATTCACGCGGATGCCGAGCGCACCCATGCGCATGGCGTTCTGGACCGCGCGCTTCATCGCGCGGCGGAACGACACCCGGCGCTCAAGCTGCTGGGCGATCGATTCGGCCACCAGCTGCGCGTCCAGTTCCGGCTTGCGGACCTCGAGGATGTTCAGGTGCAGTTCCGAATCGGTGAAGTTCGCCAGCTTCTTGCGCAGC
>ENA-UOUJ01001068-UOUJ01001068.1-activated-sludge-metagenome-genome-assembly--contig:-NODE-1068-length-15403-cov-6.814047_pt1 | contig 15403 bp, 13 predicted proteins | sample MGYA00249839_ERZ747224 | MGnify/ENA primary metagenome ERZ747224 (study PRJEB28782, sample SAMN03220277) | activated sludge metagenome | biome: wastewater; feature: sewage sludge; material...
TCCAGAACCAGCCGGCGAGGGTCTCACTGAGCCCGGCGGCGCGGGCGTGGCCGGGCGGGACGAGGGCGAGGGCGAGGAGGAGCGCCCCCCAGCGCAGCGTGGTGCCGCGGCGGAACCAGAGGAGGACGAGGAGCGCGGCCGGCAGCGCCAGCAGCCAGCCGTCGTCCTGCAGGCGGCCCTCGGCCCCGGCGGCGCGGGCGAGGCTGGAGGCGAGGGCGCGCTCGACGCCGCGGATGTCGGTGCCGTCGATGGTGGCCGCGACGGTGGCGACGTCGGCGCGGCGGGACCAGTCTGAGACCTCGGCGCCGGGGTCGGGGGCGACGATCAGCGCGGCGCGGGCGCTGCCGCCGGCCGGAAAGGCGGCGATGTCGGCGGGGTCGATGCCGTCGGTGACGAAGAGGACCGAACCGGGGGCCTCCTCCTCGGCGAGCAGCGTCTCGGCGAGGGCGAGGGCGGCGGAGGCGCGCCGGCCCTCATCGGGCATGATCGCGGGGTCGAGCGCCTCGAGGAAGGGCAGCAGCACGGTCGGGTCGTCGGTCAGCGGCATGACGAGATGGGCGGTGCCGGCATAGGCGACGAGGCCGACCCGGCCGCCGGCGCGGAGCGCGATGAGGTCGCGGACCTTCTGCTTCGCCCGCTCCAGCCGCGTCGGGGCGACGTCGGTGCCGGACATGCTCGGGCTGAGGTCGAGGGCGACGACGAGGGGCGCGGTCTCGGTGACGAAGGGCGACGGCGCCGGCCGCCAGGCCGGGCCGGCGGCGGCGAGCGTCATCAGCGCGGCGGCGCCGAGCAGGAGGTCGGAGGCGTGGAGGCGGGAGCGGGCGTCGCGGCCGATGGTGAGCGCGGCGAGCAGGTGCGGGGCGATGATGTCGCCGACGGCCGGCGCCTCGGCGGCGGCGCGGCGGCGGAGGAGGAGCCAGAGGCCCGCGAGCGGCAGGAGCGCGAGGAGCGCGAGGGGGCGGAGGAAGGTGAAGGCGGCGAGCGCGGTCATGCCGTCGCCTCGCGGCGGCGCGCCCGGCGGCGGCGGGCGACGGCGAGGGAGGCGGCGTAGGCGACGAGGACGAGGAGGACGAAGGCGGCGGCGGGGAGGGCGGCGAGCGGCGTGCGCGGGCGCCAGGAGGTGGTGGCGCCCTCGCGGGCGCCGGCGGCGTCGATCTGGTCGTAGATCGCCGCGAGGCCGGCGGCGTCCTCGGCGCGGTTGAAGCTGCCGCCGGTCGCCTGCGCGATCCCTTCGAGGGTGGCGATGTCGACCTTGTCGGCCTCGGCCGAGGCGTCCGGGTCGCCGACGGCGATGGTATGGATGGTGACGCCGTTCTGCGCCGCGATGTCGGCGGCCTTGGCCGGCGCCATGCGGCTGCCGGTGTCGGTGCCGTCGGAGAGCAGGATGAGGATGCGGGCCTCGACCTTCGATGCCTCGAACGAGCGGATGGAGAGGCCGATCGCGTCGCCGAGCATGGTGTTCTGGCCGGCCATGCCGGGCTCGAGGGTGGCGAGCAGCGCGCGGGCGGCGGCGGTGTCGCGGGTGAAGGGGACGAGGACGTAGGCCGCGCTGCCGAAGACGACGAGGCCGATGCGGTCGTCGCGGCGGCCGGCGATGAAGCCGTCGAGGACCGACTTCACCCCGTCGAGGCGGGAGCCGCGGGTGCCGTCGGGCGCGGTGAAGTCGCGGGTGTGCATCGAGCCCGAGATGTCGACGGCGAGCATCACGTCGCGGGCGGCCTCGCTGCGCTCCACGGGCGCGCCGACCCACTGCGGCTGCGCGACGGTGACGAGGACGAGCGCCCAGAGCGTCCAGGCGAAGGCCATCTGGGCGCGGGTGCGCGGCAGGACGACGGCGCCCTCGCCCTTGTCGAGGCCGGCGCTCGTCGCCTCGAAGAAGGGGATGCGCACCGCCTGCACCGTCTCCCGGCGCGGCGGGGCCAGCCAGAGGACGAGGAGCGGCAGCGGCAGGGCGGCGAGCGCCCAGGGGAAGGCGAGCTCAAGCATGGCGGCGGCGGATCCAGGCGCGGGCGGCCGCGAGCGCCGCCGGCCCGTCGAAGGCGGGGACCGGGCGGTAGGGGGCGGTCGCGAGGTCGCCGGCGAGCGGGCCGAAGCCGGCGCCGCTGTCGGCGAGGAAGCGCGCCCAGCCGTCGCCGGAGAGAGGCGCGACCTCGGGGCGCGGGGCGGTGGCGAGGGCGACGCGGCGGAGCAGCGTCTGGAGCGCGGCGAGGGCGGCCGGGTCGCCGGCCTCCAGGGCGGGCGCGAGGGCGCCGAGCTCGGCGAGGGCGGCGCGGCGCCAGGCGGTGGCGCGGCGGTGGCGGAGGAAGGCCCGGAGGCCGAGGGTGAGGGCGGCGAGGAGGAGGAGGGCGAGGACGGCCCAGGCCGGGGTCGCCGGCCACATCGGGACGGGCGGCGGCTCGGCGATGTCGTCGAGCTGGTCGAGGAGGTCGACGAGGCTCTCGCCCATCAGCGCCTCCGCGCCGGCGCCGAAAGGGGGGCGCCGAAGAGGCGGAGGAGCTGCGGGATCGTCGGCTCGCCGGCGCTGACCGGCAGGATCGCGGCGTCGAGCCGCTCCTGCCAGGCGAGGAGCGTGGCGATGCGCCCGGAGCCGGTCCCGGCGAGGTTGCGGCGGACGCGGGCGTCGGCGAGGTCGAGTTCGACCTGCAGGCGGCCGTCGCCGACGACGATGCGGCCGCTGGCCGGGGTCTCGTGCGCCGAGGGGTCGTGGACGATGGCGAGCAGGATGTCGTTGCCGCGGGCGATGCCGGTCAGGAGGCGGAGCGTCGCCGCGCCGGCGCCGTCGAAGTCCGAGACGACGAGGAGGAGCCAGTCGTGGGTGAGGATCTCGGCCGCGCGGGCGAGGGCGGTGTCGAGGCGGCCGGCGGCGCCGGCGGCGACGGGGGCCTCGGCGGAGAGCGCGAGGTTGGCGTCGGCGATGCGGTCGAGCAGGCGCAGGACGGCCCCGCGCGAGCGGCGGGCGGGGACGGCGTCGAAGCCCTGGTCGGTGAGGACGAGGCCGCCGACGCGGTCGCCCTGGCCGAGGATGCGCCAGGCGGCGAGGGCGGCGATCTCGGCGGCGGTGACCGACTTCATGTTGAGGACGGTGCCGAAGAACATCGACATCCGCTGGTCGACGAGGAGGAGCGCCGGGCGGTCGCGCTCCTCGCGGGTGACGCGGACGTGGGGGGCGCCGGTGCGGGCGGTGACCTTCCAGTCGATGGCGCGCACGTCGTCGCCGGGGAGGTAGGCGCGCAGCTCCTCGAACTCGAGGCCGCGGCCGCGCAGGCGGCTGGCGCGGCGGCCGGAGAGGGCGCTGCCGACCGGCTGGCGCGGCAGGAAGTCGAAGCCGCGCGCCCGCGCCTCGAGGCCCGCCAGGTGGGCGAGGTCGGCGTGGATGCGCGGGTCGAGGGTCATTGCTTCTCGAACGGGTAGATCACCTTCCAGTCGCTGGCCATGTCGATCAGGAGCCAGCCCTCGTCCGGCGCGGCGTCGAGGGCGCGGGCGAGCTGGCCGACGTGGCTGTCGCGGTCGTAGGCCCATTCGCGGGCGGCGTCGGTATGGTGGACGATGAGGCCGAGGTCGGGGCCGTCGCCGGCGGTGACGTAGTCGAGCATCTCGAAGTCGCCGTCGGAGTTGCCGAAGGCGATGACCGGGCGCTTGCCGATGTGGCGGAGGATGCCGACCGGCTTGCCGGCCTTGTCGTCGACGAAGAAGACCCCGGGCTCGCGGTCGAAGCGGGGCGGGCCGTCCTGGTCGTTGTAGGTGACCGCGATCTGCGAGCCGACGACCTGCTGCGGCGGGATGCCGTAGACCTGCTCGGCCCAGGGGCGCATGAAGTCGATGCCGCCGCCGGAGACGATCCAGGTCTCGAAGCCGTTGTCGCGCAGGTAGTCGAGCACCTCGAGCATCGGCTGGAAGACGAGGTCGGTGTAGGGCCGGTCGAAGCGGGGGTGGCGGGCGGTGGCGATCCAGTCCTTCACCAGCGCCTCGAATTCCTCGTTGGTCATGCCGGCGTGGGTGGCGGCCACGAGCTCGACGAGGCCCTGCTCGCCGGCGGCGCCGAGGGCGGCCAAGTCGCCGTCGAGCACAGCCTTGTAGGGCATCTCGTCCGCCCATTCGGGATGGTCGGCGGCCATCGCCCTGATCCGGTCGTTCACGAACATGCCCTGGAAGTACATCGGCTGCTCGGACCAGAGGGTGCCGTCGTTGTCGAAGGTCGCGATGCGGTCGTCGGGGGCGATGAAGCCCGGGCCGCCCTCGGCGGTGGCGGCCTGCACGAAGGCGACGATCGCCTGCTTCGTGGGGCCGTCGTTCCAGCTGGGCAGCGGGTCGTCCTGGGCGAGGGCCGGGACGGCGAGGAGGGCGGCGGCGAGGGTGGCGCGGAGGAACATGGGGCGCGGCTCCTTCAGGCGGGGGCGACGAGGGCGAGGAGGTCGGCGAGGACGGCGTCGGCGTCGCGGCCCTTGCCGCGCGCCTCGTAGGAGAGGCCGATGCGGTGGCGCAGGACGTCGGGGGCGATCGCCTGGACGTCGCCGGGCGAGACGAAGTCCGAGCCCTGCAGCCAGGCGTAGGCGCGGGCGGACCGGTCGAGGGCGAGGCCGGCGCGGGGGCTGGCGCCGAGCTCGATCTCCTTCGCGAGGTCGGACGAATAGCCGTCCGGGTTGCGGGTCGCGTTCACGAGGGCGACGATGTAGGTCTCGATCGCCTCGGCGACGTGGAGGGTCGCGATCTCGCGGCGGGCGGCGAAGACGTCGTCGACGGCGATCGGCGCGGCCTGGGGCTTCGGGGCATCGTCCCCGGGTGGGGCGAGCTTCGCCTGCTCCTCGGAGCGGACGAGGCGGACGACCTCGGCCTCGTCGGCGGGCGCGGGGTAGTCGACGAGGACCTTCATCAGGAAGCGGTCGGTCTGGGCCTCGGGCAGCGGGTAGGTGCCCTCCTGCTCGATCGGGTTCTGCGTCGCCATGACGATGAAGAGGTCGGGCAGCGGGTGGGTCTGCTGGCCGACCGTCACCTGGCGCTCCTCCATCGCCTCGAGGAGGGCGGCCTGGACCTTGGCCGGCGCGCGGTTGATCTCGTCGGCGAGGAGGATGTTGCCGAAGACCGGGCCGGGCTGGAAGCGGAACTCGCCCTTGCCGCCCTCGGAATAGTAGACGTCGGTGCCGGTCACGTCCGAGGGCAGCAGGTCGGGGGTGAACTGGATGCGGCTGAAGTCGGCCTGGAGGTGCTTCGCCATCGCCTTGACGGCGCGGGTCTTGGCGAGGCCGGGCAGGCCCTCGATCAGGAGGTGGCCGTCGGCGAGGAGGCCGATCAGCATCCGCTCGACCACGACCGGCTGGCCGAGCACCTCGGCGTTCATCGCCGCCTGGAGGGCGAGCATCGAGTCGCGGGCGGTCATGCGAGGGCCGCCCGCGGGGGCGATTTCGCGGATTTCGCGCGCGAAACTATAACTATCATATTGATTCCGCTGAGATTCGTCAGGTTAATTCTTTCTTGCCGAGGGGGTCGGAGGCTGCGCGCCTCCGACCGGGAGCGGCGGCTACTGGCCGCCGGCGGCGTTGCTGAGCTGCTGCTGGAGCTGCTCGGTGATCTGGTCGATCGAGAAGCTGGCCGGGCGCTGCGCCGGCGGAAACTCGGTGAAGGTGCCGAGGAAGTCCGCGACGTAGGCCTGCGCCGGGACCACCAGGTAGGCCTTGCTCAGCGTCCAGTCGTAGTAGGTGTTCGAGGTGATGTCGGCGCGCTCGTAGGGATCGGAGCGCAGGTCGAACATCTTCGGCACCCGCAGGTGGACGAAGGGCTCGGCCCAGATGGCGAGGGTTCCCTGCATCCGCTGCTCCTCGAAGACGAGCTTCCAGTTCTCGTAGCGCATGGCCACGAGATCGCCGTCGTCGTTGAAGTAGAAGAACTCCTTGCGGGCGCTGTCGGGCGAGGTGCCGGTCAGATAGTCGAGCTGGTTGTAGCCGTCGAGGTGGTTCTTGTACTCCGTGCCGTCGACGGTCGTGCCCTGCAGCAGCCGCTCCTTGATGTCGGTGTCGCCGGCGGCGGCGAGCAGCGTCGGGAACCAGTCGAGGCCGGAGAAGATGCCGTTGAGCTCGGTGCCGGGCTGGATGTGGCCGGGCCAGCGGATGAGCGCCGGGACGCGGAAGGCGCCCTCCCAGTTGGTGTTCTTCTCGCTGCGGAAGGGGGTGGTGCCGGCGTCGGGCCAGGAGTTCTGGTGCGGGCCGTTGTCGGTCGTATAGATGACGATGGTATCGTCGGTCACGCCGAGCTCGTCGAGCTTGTCGAGGATGCTGCCGACGACGGCGTCGGTCTCGATCATGCCGTCGGCGTATTCGGTGCGGGCGGTCAGGCCGGGCTGGTCGCGGTGCTCGGGGCGGACGTGGGTGCGGAAGTGCATCCGCGTGGTGTTCATCCAGACGAAGAAGGGGGTGTCGGCGTCGACCTGGCGCTGGATGAAGTCGATCGCCGCCGCCGAGGTCTCGTCGTCGACGGTCTCCATGCGCTTGCGGGTCAGGGGACCGGTGTCCTCGATCGTGCCGTCGGCGGAGGACTTGATGACGCCGCGCGGGCCGAACTGCTCGCGGAAGGCCGGATCCTGCGGGTAGTTGAAATCTTCCGGCTCCTCCTCGGCGTTGAGGTGGTAGAGGTTGCCGAAGAATTCGTCGAAGCCGTGCGCGGTGGGCAGGAACTCGTCGCGGTCGCCGAGGTGATTCTTGCCGAACTGGCCGGTGGCGTAGCCGCGGTCCTTGAGCGCCGAGGCGATGGTGACGTCGCTCGCCTGCAGGCCGACGTCGGCGCCGGGCAGGCCGACCTTGGAGAGGCCGGTGCGCAGCGTCGCCTGGCCGGTGATGAAGGTGGAGCGGCCGGCGGTGCAGCTCTGCTCTGCGTAATAGTCGGTGAAGAGCGCGCCCTCCGTGCCGATCCGGTCGATATTGGGCGTCCGGTAGCCCATCAGGCCGCGCGAGTAGATCGAGAGGTTGGTCTGGCCGATGTCGTCGCCGAAGATGACGAGGATGTTCGGCGGCGACGGCTGCTCCTGCGCAAGCACGGCGCCCGAGGCCGTCATGGTCAGGAGCGCGGCGGCGCTCAGGATTTTCAGCATAGCGGGGATCCTCCCTTTCCAGCGGGGAGAGAGTGGCACGATTCGGGCGCAGGAAGGAACCACCCGCCCGCGCATGGTGTCGCGGGGGTGTTCAGGGCAGTCCGCCCGGCGGATCGCCCGCCGGGACCGGGGCCGGCGCGGTCAGGCCGCGCCGGACCAGTGCGCGCCCGAGGGCCCGGCGGGGAACCCGTCGGAGAGCCGCCCGCCCGGCACCCGCCCGACGAGCGATGCGGCGAGCGCCGCGCCCGTCATCCGGCCGGCCAGCAGCTCGGCATAGTCGCGGCAGATGCCGGCGAAATCGCCGGTCTGCGGCGAGAGCCGCAGCGCCGCGACGCCCGCCGCGCGCAGCGCCTCCGCCTGCAGCGCCATGCTCGCCGTGCTCTGGCTCATCGTCTGCACGCCGTTCACCACGAGGAACTTCTGCCCGTCGAGCGTGTCGACCTCGCGCCCGTCGGGGTCCTCGCCGCAGACGAACTGGCAGCCGTCCTTGGCCCGGTCGTGCAGGCGCGCGTGGTAGCAGCGCCCGGAGATCGCCAGCGGCAGCCGGCCGTGGCCCCAGACCTCGACCGCCACCCCTGCCTCGCGCCCGGCCGCGGCCAGGACCGCGATCGAGGCGAGCGGCAGCTCGGGCGGCAGGCAGATGCGGGTTGCCCCGCGCCGCGCCAGCCAGCGGAGCGTGCTCTCGTTGTAGACGTTGACCATCGGGCCGACCCAGAAGGGCGTGCCGTCGGGGATGTGGCGCAGCGCGGTCAGGTCGTTGACCTCGACGGTCAGGCCGGCGGCCGCCAGGTCGGCGGTCAGCCGGCGCTCGCGCTTCAGCGTGACGAGCGCGAGGCTGGCCAGCGCCACCTCCTTGCCCGCCGCCTGCAGCCGCTCCACCGCCGCGGCGATCGCGTCCTGCCAGAAGGGCAGGCGCTTGGAGCAGACCCATTCGCCGATCGCCACCCGTGCGACCGGCGCCTCGGCCAGCCGGGCGTAGAAGGCGTCCACCGCCGCGGCGTCCCAGAAGAAGGCGTTCGGCCCGATCGTCAGGTCCATCGTCATCTCCACGTCTTGGCGTAGGCGCCGGTCGTCGTGGCCTGGCCCTCGGTCAGCCGCGCCAGCGCGCCTTCGGGCAGCGGGCGGCCCGCTTCCTGCGCCTCGACGGCGGCGCGGAAGCTGCGCACGACCTGCGCGACGTAGGCGCGCGAGCGTTGCCGTCCCTCGATCTTCAGGGCCGCGACGCCGGCACGCGCCAGCGCCGGGATGAGGCGGGTGGCGTCGAGGCTGACCGGGTCCTCGAAGATGTGCCCGGTCTCGGCGCCGGAGGTGAAGCAGCCCTTGCAGAGCGTCGGATAGGGCGCGGGGGCGTGCTTCGGCGTGCGGTGGATGGTAAAGCCGCCGAGGCGGGCGGCGAGCTCCGGGCCTTCCTCGGCATAGGCGACGTGGCTTGCGGGCGAGCAGACGCCGTTCATGTTGGGCGAGCGGCCGGTGGCGTAGGAGGAGAGCGAGCAGCGTCCCTCGGCCATCACGCAGAGGCCGCCGAAGACGAAGACCTCGGTCTCGACGTCGATCTCGCGGTTGATCGCGGCGATCTCCTCGACCGAGAGCACGCGCGGCAGCACCACCCGGCGCACCCCGAAGGCCTCGGTGTAGAGGTTGATCGCGTCGGGGTTGGCGGCGGCGGCCTGTACCGAGAGGTGGCGGCGCAGGCCGGGATGATGCTCGGCGGCGTGGGCGAGGAGCCCGAGGTCGGCGAGGATGACCGCGTCCGCTCCCGCCGCCTCCGCATCGGCCACCGCGCGGTGCCAGAGCGGCTCGCCGCCGGCGCGCGGGAAGGTGTTGATCGCGACCAGCACGCGGGCGCCCCGGGCATGGGCGAAGGCGACGCCCCCGGCCATTTCCTCGCGGCTGAAGTTCAGGCCGGGGAAGTTGCGCGCGTTGGTCTCGTCCGCGAAGCCGCAGTAGACCGCGTGGGCGCCGGCCGTGACGGCGGCGCGGAGCGCGGCGGGGGTGCCGGCGGGGCAGACGAGTTCCATCATGTATAGTCTCCGGTCGGCTCGGCGCGGTGCAGGGCGAGGCCGGTGATCCGCTCGGCCAGCGCGAGCGTCCGGCGCAGCGGCGCGGCGAGCGGGCCGCTCACCGTCGCGAGCTCCTCGGTCAGGTCGATCTCGGCGTCGTCGAGCGCGTTGCGCAGCGCCAGCACCGCCTCGGTGTCGCCCTCGATGGTCAGGTCGCGCGAGAAGAAGAGCGCGTCGCCGTCCTCGGTCCCGTGCAGCATGGCGAGGAAGGCCGCGAGCGGCCCGGCGAGCCGCGCGTCGTGCGCCGGCGGCCAGGTGCGGCGGTGGGCCGAAAGGGCGCCGGTGGCCGGGCGCAGCAGCAGCAGGAACGGCAGGTCGGTGGGGTCGATCAGGAAGCTGCGCCCGGCGTGCGGGCCCATCCGGCGCAGGATCCCGGGATGTTCCCTGGCCAGGTGGCGCACCAGCAGGCCGAGCATGGCGCCGAGCGGCGCCGGCGGCAGCGGCCCGGCGGCGAGGCGGAGCGCGGGCGGAACGCGCGGGAAGTGCGATCTGGGCATCGGATCCTCGGACCGGGTGTCCCGGACGGTAGGCGGTCTGCGTGCCGCTGGACTTGATCCTCGTCAAACCCGCGCGCTGATGCGGCTGCTACGCCGGACCGCGTCCGTGAGCAGGAGGCCGCCATCCGCAGTCTGCCGGTCTTCCCCGACCTGCGCGCCTTTCTCGGCTGGGCCGAGGGGCGCGGCGAGCTGCTGCGCCTGTCCGAGCCGGTGGCGCTGCGGCACGAGATGACGGCCGTGCAGCTCGCCTGCCTGCGCGCCGGCGGGCCGGTGCTGCGCTTCGACGCGGCGCGGCACGGCGACGGGCGGCCGGCGGCGATGCCGGTGCTGGCCAATCTCTTCGGGACGCCGGAGCGGGTGGCGGCGGGGATGGGCCTCGCGCTCGACGAGGTTCCGGCCTTCGGCGCGTTCCTCGCCGCGCTGCGCAGCCCGCCGCCGGTGGACGGGATGCGCGATGCGCTGTCGCGTTGGCCGCTGCTGAAGGCGGCGCTGGCGACGCGGCCGCGCGTCCTGCCCCGGGGGCCGGCGCAGGAGGTCGCGGCCGGGGCGGACCTGACGCGCCTGCCGGTGCAGACGCCCTGGCCGGGCGATGCCGGCCCGCTGATCACCTGGCCGGTCGTCGTCACCCGCCCGCACGGTTCGGAGGCGGCGCAGACCGGCCGCTACAATCTCGGCGTCTACCGGGCGCAGGTGCTCGGGCCGGACCGGCTGATCCTGCGCTGGCTCGCGCATCGCGGCGGCGCCGCGCATGCCCGCGGCTGGGCGGCGGCGGGCGAGCCGATGCCGGTGGCGGTGGTGCTCGGCGCCGATCCGGCGACGCTCCTCTCCGCCGCGCTGCCGCTGCCCGAGACGGTGTCGGAGCTCTCCTTCTCCGGCGTGCTGCGCGGCAGCCGGACCGAGGTGGCGCCGGCGCGCAGCGTGCCGCTGATGGTGCCCGCCCACGCCGAGATCGTGATCGAGGGCTGGGTGCATCCCGGCGAGACGGCGCCGGAAGGGCCGTTCGGCGACCATACCGGCTATTACAACGCTGTGGAGCCCTTCCCGGTGATGCGGGTCTCGGCGATCACCGAGCGCCGCGATCCGCTCTATCTCACCACGGTCACCGGGCGCCCGCCGGACGAGCCCGCGGTGATCGGCGAGGTGTTCAACACGCTCGCGCTGCCGCTGATCCGCGCCCAGATCCCGGAGCTGCGCGACCTCTGGCTGCCGCCGGCCGCCTGCTCCTACCGGATCGCGGTGGTGCAGATCGCCAAACGCTACCCGGGCCAGGCGCGGCGGGTGATGCTGGCGCTCTGGGGGATGCTGGCGCAATTCTCCTACACCAAGATGATCGTGGTGGTGGACGAGGACATCGACCCGCGCGACTGGGACGACGTCGCCTGGGCGATGTCGACGCGGATGGATCCGGCGCGGGACGTGGTGGTGCTCGACGGCACGCCGATGGACTATCTCGATTTCGCCAGCCCGCGCGCCGGGCTGGCCGGCAAGCTCGGCATCGACGCGACGACCAAGATCGGCGCCGAGACCGAGCGGGAATGGGGAAGGGTGATGGCGCTCGACCCCGCGCACGAGGCCCGCGCGGCCGAGATCCTGGCGCGGCACCTGCCGGGCAGCGGGGCGGGGCAAGCGCGCGCCGACGATCCGCGGCGTCTCCGGCGCGCGGAGACGGCCGGTCCCGCTTCGGTCTGACGGCCCCGCCTCTTGCGGCTACCGGCCGGTGAAGTCCGCCTGGGCTTCGCGGACCGCCTCGGTCAGGAAGTCGGCGGCGGCGCGGACGCGGGCGACGTCGCGCAGGTTCTCGTGGATCGCCAGCCAGTAGGAGCGGACGGTGCAGAGCTTCGGCAGGACGCGGACGAGGCCGCGGCCGCGGGTGAGATAGTCGTGCAGCGCGCCGATGCCGGCGCCGGCGCCGACCGCCTCGACCTGCCCGATGGCGCTGGTGATCTCGACCGACGAGCGCCAGCCGCGCAGGAACTCGGCCGCGTAGTTGAGGGCGGGCGCGGCGATCAGATCCTCGACGTAGCCGACGAGGCGGTGGCGGGCGAGGTCGGCCGGCTCCACCGGTGCGGGATGGGCGGCGAGGTAGGCGGGGGAGGCGTAGAGGCCGAGGCTGTAGTCGGTCAGCTTGCGGGCGACGAGCCGGCCCTTCTCGGGGCGCCCCACCATCACCGCGAGGTCGGCCTCGCGGCGGGAGAGGGAGAAGCCGCGCGGGGTCGGGACGAGCTGGACGGTCAGGTCCGGGTGCCGGTCGGCGAGGCGGGCAAGGCGCGGGGCGAGGAAGCCGACGCCGAAGCCGTCCGGGGCGCCGATCCGCACGACGCCGGCGGCAGCCGCCCCGGCGCCCTGCAGCCGGGCCTGGACGGCGAGCATCTCGGTCTCCACCCGCTCGAGCGTCTCGAGGAGCGCCTGGCCAGCGTCGGTCAGCTCCGAGCCGTGGGTGCGGCGGACGAGCAGCTTGGCGCCGAGCGCGGCCTCGAGGGCGGCGACGCGGCGGGAGAGGGTCGCCTGGTTGACGCCGAGCCTGCGCGACGCGCCGAGCATCTGGCCGGCGCGGGCGACGGCGAGGAACATGCGGGTGTCGTCCCAGTCGAGCCGGCCCGGTGCGAATGCGCCTTCGTGCATATCAGATCCTCATGCGAGGCGGTTGCTATTCGTGTCTTACAATGCGACCTCAGCCACAGCAAACATGGAGGAAGCGATGACCGATCTCAGCCACTATGTCTCGGGGGAGCGGGTGCCGGGCCGCTCGGGGCGTTTCGCCGACGTGTTCAACCCGGCGACCGGCGCGTCGGAGACGCGGGTGCCGCTGGCTTCGGTCGAGGAGGTCGGCGCGGTCGTCGCGGCGGCGAAGGCCGCCTGGCCGGCCTGGGCGAAGACGCCGCCGCTGCGGCGCGCGCGCATCCTCGACCGGTTCAAGTTCCTGCTGCAGGAGAACGCCGATCGGATCGCCGAGCTGATCTCGGCCGAGCACGGCAAGACCCACGACGACGCGCTGGGCGAGGTGACCCGCGGGCTCGAGGTGGTGGAGTTCGCGGTCGGCATCCCGCACCTGCTGAAGGGCGAGGTTACGGAGAATGTCGGGACCAACGTGGACAGCCACTCGCTCAGGCAGCCGCTCGGGGTGGTGGCGGGGATCACGCCGTTCAACTTCCCCTGCATGGTGCCGATGTGGATGTTCCCGGTCGCGCTCGCCTGCGGCAACACCTTCGTGCTGAAGCCCTCGGAGCGGGATCCGTCAGCGTCGCTCCTCATCGCCGAGCTGCTGACCCGGGCGGGCCTGCCGGCGGGCGTCTTCAACGTGGTGAACGGCGACAAGGAGGCGGTCGACGCGCTGCTGACGCACCCGGACGTCAAGGCGGTGAGCTTCGTCGGCTCGACGCCGATCGCGCGCTACATCTATGCGACCGGCACCGCGGCCGGCAAGCGGGTGCAGGCGCTGGGCGGGGCGAAGAACCACGCGATCATCATGCCGGACGCCGACATCGACATGGCGGTGGGGGCGCTGATGGGCGCGGCCTACGGGTCGGCCGGGGAGCGCTGCATGGCGATCTCGGTGGCGGTGCCGGTCGGCGAGGAGACGGCGAACCGGCTGATCGAGAAGCTGGTGCCGAAGATCGAGGCGCTGAAGATCGGGCCGGCGAGCGACCGGTCGTCGGAGATGGGGCCGCTGGTCACGGCGCAGCACCTCGCCAAGGTGAAGGGCTACATCGACCAGGGCGAGAAGGAAGGTGCCAAGGTCGTCGTCGACGGACGCGGCTTCAAGGCGCCGCAGGGCTACGAGGGCGGCTATTTCGTCGGCGGCACGCTGCTCGACGGGGTGACGCCGGACATGACGGTCTGGAAGGAGGAGATCTTCGGGCCGGTGCTGTCGGTGGTGCGGGCGACGAACTACCAGGATGCGGTCGATCTCGTCGGGCAGCACGAGTACGGCAACGGCGTGGCGGTATTCACCCGTGATGGTGACGCGGCGCGGGCCTTCGCGCACGACATCGAGGTGGGGATGGTGGGCGTGAACGTGCCGATCCCGGTGCCGATGGCGTTCCACTCGTTCGGCGGCTGGAAGGCGTCGCTCTTCGGCGACCACCATATGCACGGGCCGGAGGGGGTGCGCTTCTACACCCGGCTGAAGACGATCACCACGCGCTGGCCCACGGGGATGCGCGCCGAGGCGGAGTTCGTCATGCCGACGATGGGGTGACCGTTGCCGGAGGGAATGCAAGGGGGTCCGCGCCGATCGGCGCGGGCCCCCATTTCGCATGAGGGGGCGGTGCGGGCGATCCTCGTCCTGCCGCACATTTCCTTCACGATCGGGCGGCCGGCGGCTATCGTTGCGGGAAAGGGACGGTCGGGAGGGTGGGGTGCGGCTGCTTCTCGTCGAGGACACCGAGGACGTGGCGGAGGCGATCGTGGCGTCCTTCGTGCACCGGGGGGATGCGATCGACTGGGTCGATACGGTGGAGGGGGCCGGCGACATGCTGGCGGTGAACGACTATGAGGTCGTCATCCTCGACATCAACCTGCCGGACGGGGAGGGGACGGAGGTGCTGCGGCGGCTGAGGCGGCAGCGCAAGCCGACGCCGGTCTTGATGCTGACGGCGCGGATGGCGGTCGAGGACCGGGTGGCGGCGCTCGACATCGGGGCGGACGACTATCTGGTGAAGCCGTTCGACCTGCGCGAGCTGCAGGCGCGGGTGCGGGCGCTCGGGCGGCGGGCGGGGCCGGACCGCAGCGGGGTGATCGAGTTCGGCAGCCTGGCGCTCGACCCGGCCGGGCGGGTGGCGAGCTGCGGCGGGGCGCCGCTGCAGCTGACGCGGCGGGAGTTCAGCCTGCTCGAGGCGCTGATGGCCAACCGCAGCCGGGTCATGCCGAAGGAGCGGCTCTTCGACCGGATGTTCTCGATGGACGAGGAGGAGGTCGGGCTGAACGCGATCGAGACCTATGTCGCCCGGCTGCGGCGCAAGCTCGAGGGGAGCGGGGTCGCCATCCGGACGCTGCGCGGGCTCGGCTATCAGCTGGTCAGGGTGGATTGATCGGCCCGGGATGCCCGATCGGGCACGGGGTGGGCACGCGTGCCCACCCGGTCGGACCCCTTGTTTCATTGGGTTCTCCGGCTTTCTCTTAACCCGATGGCAATAGTGGTTAACGGTGTCCGGCCGCGCCGCCCGGCCGGCGAACGTCTGACGCATGCCCGCGCGATGGACCGCTTCCGACAGCGCCATGACAGGTTCGTCGGCTGAATGACCCGTCGGGGGAGGCGCGCCGGTGCGCGTGATTCGCCTGCGCGGCAAGGGGCCGCGCTTCCGAACGGACGCATCGAGGAGCCGCCATGACAGATTTCTTCGCACTCCACTTCGCCTTCCTCGCGACCCCGGAAGGCTGGGCCGCCATGATCACGCTGATCGCCATGGAGGTGGTGCTCGGCATCGACAACCTGATCTTCATCTCGATCCTGACCAACAAGCTGCCGGCCCAGCACCGGGTGAAGGCGCGGCGGCTCGGGATCTCGGGCGCGCTCGTCATGCGGCTGCTGCTGCTCACGACCATCGCCTACATCGTGGCGATGACGACGCCGCTCTTCTCGGCCTTCGGGCACGACTTCTCCTGGCGCGACCTGATCCTGATCGCCGGCGGGCTGTTCCTGGTCTGGAAGGCGACGAAGGAGATCCACCATTCGGTCGATCCGCTGGACCAGAAGGAGGACGCGGTCGGGCGCGCGGTCAGCACCACGCTCGGCGGCGCGATCTTCCAGATCCTGCTGCTCGACCTCG
>ENA-UOUJ01001069-UOUJ01001069.1-activated-sludge-metagenome-genome-assembly--contig:-NODE-1069-length-15402-cov-3.098651_pt1 | contig 15402 bp, 13 predicted proteins | sample MGYA00249839_ERZ747224 | MGnify/ENA primary metagenome ERZ747224 (study PRJEB28782, sample SAMN03220277) | activated sludge metagenome | biome: wastewater; feature: sewage sludge; material...
CTCATGGCGTTCTCCCTGCTTGAGAAATACGTCAGAAAGCCGTCCGCGACCGAAGCGCGGCCGCCAGCGTCCCCTCGTCGAGATAGTCGAGCTCGCCGCCCACCGGCACGCCATGGGCAAGCCGCGTCACCTTGACCTCGAAGCCGGACAGCTGGTCGGTCAGGTAATGCGCGGTCGTCTGGCCCTCGACGGTGGCGTTGACAGCGATGATCACCTCGCGGATCGTGCCATCGGCGACCCTGCCGACAAGCTGCCTGATGGTGAGCTGGTCGGGGCCGATGCCGTCGAGCGGCGACAGCGTGCCACCCAGCACATGATAGAGCGCATTCATCGCACCGGCGCGCTCCAGCGCCCACAGATCGGCAACGTCCTCGACAACGATGACTGTGGCCGGATCGCGGCGCGGATCGGTGCAGATCGTACAGGGGTCGACGGTGTCGACATTGCCGCAAGTGGTGCAGACGCGCACCTTTTCCACCGCCTCGCCCATCGCGCCGGCAAGCGGCGCCAGCAGCTGCTCCTTCTTCTTGATGAGGTGCAGCGCCGCACGCCTGGCCGAGCGCGGCCCAAGCCCCGGCACTTTGGCCAGAAGCTGGATGAGGCGTTCGATTTCAGGACCGGCTATACGCTTGGACATGGCGGTAACGGCGATCGGCAGCGGGCAGCGGGCAGTCCGGAATGAACCGATTGCCGCTTGCCGACTGCCGACCAACTCCTTTTAGAAGGGCAGCTTCATTCCCGGCGGCATGGGCAGGCCGGCCGTCAGTTCCTTGGTCTTTTCCTGCATCACCTGCTCGACCTTGACCTTGGCGTCATTATGCGCGGCAAGGATCAGATCCTCGAGGATCTCGACATCGTCCTCCTTGAACAGCGACGGGTCGATCTTAAGCGCCTTCATCTCGAATTTTCCGGAAATCGTCACATGGACGAGGCCGCCGCCGGCCTGACCGGTGGCTTCCAGCCCGGCGATTTCCTCCTGCATGGCCTGGAATTTGGCCTGCATTTCCTTTGCCTTGCCCATCAGGCCGAGAAGATCCTTCATGATCCTGGGTCCTCTATCGCTCAGTTCTCGTCATCATCTTCGACCGGCGGCTCGGCCGGCAAGTCGCCATCGATGTCATCCGTCTCCTTGGCGTCGGGAATGCGCACATCGATGATCTTCGCACCCGGAAAGCGTGCAAGGATGGCCGCTACGGCCGGGTCGCTCCTGGCATCGAGAAACGCGCTTTCGCGCCGGCTCGATTCCATCTCGGCCAGGGTCTGGCCGCCTGCCTCGCGCGACAGCGACACCATCCAGTGCCGGCCTGTCCAGGCTTTCAGCTTTACCGCCAGATCGTTGAGCAGGGTCTTGGGCGCATCGTCCGTCAGGTTCACGTCAAGCCTGCCCGGCTCGATCCTGACAAGCCTCACGCAGCGCTTGACCAGCACTTTCAGCGCCATGTCGCGATGCTGGTCGGCGAGCCCGGCAATATCGGCCAGCGAGCGGACCGGCACTGTCGGCGGCTCCTCTGCCACCGGCGGAGCGACGAACTGCACCGGCGCAGGCTCCGCCGCATGCGCCACCAGCCGCATCGTCTGGCCACCCCCATTGCCGGAAGGCATACGCGCTTGAGCCACGGCATTGGCGCCGCCATTTCCAACCGGGGATTGAGGCGTTCCGGACTGGCGGGGCGCAGCACCCGGCGCGCCGGCGCCATCGGCTAACGATTTCAGCGCCTCGTCAAGGGTCGGCAGGTCGGCGGCATGGGCGAGGCGTATCAGCACCATTTCGGCGGCGCTGATCGGCCGGTAGGAGGCCTGCACTTCCGGGATGCCCTTGAGCAGCATCTGCCAGCTGCGCGAAAGGACCCGCACCGAAAGCGCCTGCGCAAATTCAAGGCCACGCACCCGCTCGGCCTCGGAAAGCGAGGCATCTTCGGCAGCGCTCGGCACGAAACGCAGCCGCGTCACCAGATGGTTGAATTCGGCCAGATCGGCCAGCACCGCCGCCGGGTCCGCCCCCGTCTCATATTGCGCGCGAAGCTCGCCAAGGGCGGCGACTGCATCGCCCTTCATGACATGCTCGAAGAGATCGACGATGCGCGCACGGTCGGCCAGGCCGAGCATGGCCCGCACCGCCTCGGCGGTCACGACGCCCGCGCCATGCGCGATCGCCTGATCGAGGATCGACTGGGCATCGCGCACCGAGCCTTCGGCCGCGCGGGCGATCATGGCGAGCGCGCCATCCTCGATCTCGATATTTTCCATTTCCGCGATCATGCGCAGATTGGCGGCCAGCGTGCCCGCATCGACGCGGCGCAGGTCGAAACGCTGGCAGCGCGACAGGATGGTGATGGGCACCTTGCGGATTTCGGTGGTGGCGAAGATGAATTTCACATGCGGCGGCGGCTCTTCCAGCGTCTTGAGCAGCCCGTTGAAGGCCTGCGTGGACAGCATGTGCACTTCGTCGATGATATAGACCTTGTAGCGCGCCGAGACCGGGGCATAGCGCACCTGCTCGATGATGTCGCGAATGTCATCGATGCCGGTATGTGAGGCCGCATCCATCTCGATCACGTCGACATGGCGACCTTCCATGATCGCCTGGCAATGTTCGCCGGGCACCTTGAGCTCGACCGAAGGCTGGTCGATCGTTTCGGTCCTGTAGTTCAGGGCGCGAGCCAGAATGCGGGCCGTGGTGGTCTTGCCGACCCCGCGCACGCCGGTCAGCATCCAGGCCTGGGCGATGCGACCGGAGGAGAACGCATTGGTCAGCGTGCGCACCATCGGCTCCTGGCCGATCAGGCTGGAAAAATCGCTGGGACGATATTTGCGCGCGAGAACACGGTAGCCGCCGGCGGCCTTTGGTGACTGGTCGTTTCCGGCTTCGCTCATCCGCCCGTTCGCTCCACTGGCCACGAGAGGCGCGACCGATTCCAAAAACCAGAGTGTACCCGCACAGCCAAGCGCCGCAAATGATCGGCACATCAAGCTGGCGACTGGCGAAGAAGGCGGGAGGCTGGAACAATGACCCGTTCCGGGCTCGTTAGGGCTGCTTCCTTCCGGACCTGACCCGGTTGGCGAGTGGATCGTCCACCACCAACCTCCCGGTCCTCATATCGGGGATTGTGGCGGCAAATGCAAGAGCGATGGATAAAGGCGACACACCACATGATTCGCTTGCAGGCGGCAGGCAGTCACTTTAGCCTCCTGCAAAAAGAGGGAACGCCTATGGTGCCTGGCTCGAAGACCGGATTTGAGCTCGACCCACGGCTGGAGGCGGACAGCGAACCGCTGATGTGGCTTGGCCTGTGCGAACTGCGCCTCATGAACGATCGCCGCTGGCCCTGGCTGATACTGGTTCCGCAGCGGCCGGGCGCGACCGAAATCCACGACTTGACGCCGCTCGACCAGGCCATGCTGACCTTCGAGGCCAATATGGTCGCCCAGGCGCTGAAAAAGACGACCGGCTGCACCAAGATCAATTCCGGAGCGCTGGGGAATATAGTGCGCCAGCTCCACATCCATATCATTGCGCGCTTCGAGGGCGATCCCGGCTGGCCCGGCCCGGTCTGGGGTCACGGCATACGCGAACCCTACAAGCGCACCGACCTGCATGGCTTTTGCGAGAAGATCAGGAAGGCGCTTTGAGCTTCCGGCTCTTCGATGCTCCCAACAACGAGCCCGGCCGAAGCATCGCCTTTGCGGGCAACCGCATCGAACGGCTGTCGGAAAAGCGCAGCGACGAATCTGCCGAGCAGGCATTGGCCGATCCGAAAGCGCGCCTGCTGCTGATCGGCGACGGCAGGCTTTTCCTCAGATTTTCAGCCAGGGGCGCCCGACCTTATTTCGGACTGACCGAAACCGGCCCATTCCTTCCGCGCCTCGATCAGGCTGTCCTGCTCGGCTTCGAAACCGAGGGGCCGATCCTCGCAGTCCCTGCCGGCATCGAGCCGGATCAACTGCCCGAAGAAATCAAGGCGGTGGACTTCCGCTCGATCTACATACAGGGCCTGCTCGATCCGGCGGCGCTGGGCGCGCTGGCGCAAGGTGCGGCATTGCTTGCCTGGCACGAGAGCCACCAATTCTGCAGCAAATGCGGCAACAGGAGCGCAATGCGGGCCGGCGGCTACAAGCGCCTTTGCACGTCCTGCGGGACGGAGCATTTCCCGCGTACCGACCCGGTGGTGATCATGCTGGCGGTGACGGCCGAAAAATGCCTTCTTGGCCGCAGCCGGCATTTCAAGCAGGGCATGTATTCAGCACTTGCCGGCTTCGTCGAGCCGGGCGAGACCATCGAGGCGGCAGTGCGGCGCGAGACCTTCGAGGAGGCCGGCATAAGGCTGGGCCGCGTCGCCTATCAGGCCAGCCAACCCTGGCCCTTTCCCTATTCGCTGATGATCGGCTGCTTCGGCGAGGCCTTGGGCCAAGACATCCTGACCGACACCGCAGAACTGGAAGACTGCCGCTGGTTTTCGCGCGAGGAGCTGTCGGCGGTGATCGGCGAGACGCATGGCGAGGGCATCGTCATACCCCCGCGCGGCGCGATCGCCCATCACCTCATCACAATCTGGGCTGAGGGAAGCTGACCTCAGGCGTCGGCATCCTGCGTGGCGCGGTATTCATGCGCCGGATAGACGCCAAGGGTGCGCACCTCGCGTGAGAAGAAGCGCAATTCCTCCAACGCGAGCGACAGGTTGCGGTCATCGGGATGCCCCTCGACATCGGCGTAGAACTGCGTCGCCGCAAAGGCGCCGAGCTGGTAGCTCTCCAGCTTGGTCATATTGACGCCGTTGGTGGCAAAGCCGCCCATGGCCTTGTAGAGCGCGGCCGGCACGTTGCGCACCCGGAAGACGAAAGTGGTGATCATGGGTACGCCGTCCATCCGCTCGGCCCAGTTTTTCGACCTGGAAAGCACCACGAAGCGGGTGACGTTGTTTTCGGTATCCTGGACATTCTCCTCAAGGATATCGAGGCCGTAGAGGCCTGCCGCCAGCCGCGGGGCAAGGGCCGCCATCGTCCTGTCCTGCTGCTCGGCCACCAGCTTGGCGGCACCGGCCGTATCGCCCGCCACCATCGGCTTCCAGCCATTCTTGCGGATATATTTGCGGCATTGGCCAAGCGCATGGATATGACTGTGGACCGACTTGATCTCCTCACGTTTCACGCCAGGCAGCACCATCAGCTGGAAATGGATCGGCAGGAAATATTCGCCGACGATGTGCAGCTTGGAGATCGGCAGGAGGTAATGAATATCGGCGACGCGGCCGGCAATGGTGTTTTCGATCGGGATCATCGCCAGATCGGCCTTGCCGGTCTCCACCGCATTGAAGGCGTCCTCGAAGGTCGGACAGGGCAATGGCTCCATCGAAGGATAGACATTGCGGCAGGCGGTGTCGGAATTGGCACCCGGTTCGCCCTGAAAGGCGATGCGATTGGTTTTTTCGGGCATGATCAGGCCTTGCTTTGATTGGAAATGATGGCGCGGGCGCGCTCCAGTTCGTCCGGCGTGTCGACGCCGAGCGGCACCGATCGCACGATCTCCACATCGATGCGCATGCCCGCCTCGAGCGCGCGAAGCTGTTCCAGCCGCTCGCGCTTTTCCAGCGGCGAGGGCCGCAAGGCGACGAAGCGGGCGAGATCCTCCAGCATGACCAGGCTGCCGGCAACGCGGCGGATGTCCGCCTCGTGGGCCCGGCGGTAGGCGTAAAGCCCGATATGATGGTAAAGAGGGCCCTCGCCCCAGGGCGCCGTGGCGCGTGTGAAATAAAGCGCGCGCAGTCTTTCACCGGAGAGCGGCGAGCCGACGATCTTGACCACATTGGGATTGGTCTTCTCGTCCTCGCGCGTGATCTCCACGCCGAGGGTCGCGATATCGACCGCGGGGTCGTCGAACGGCCTAAGCGCCGCACGGATGATCTGGGGATCGATTGTGGGCAGGTCGCCCTGGATATTGATGACGGTATCGACGGTGCCACCGGGATCGAGCGCGGAAAGGGCCTCGAATATGCGATCCGAACCCGATTCGTGATCGGCCCTTGTCATGACCGTCTCGAAGCCGGCGGCCTCGACCGCGGCGGCGACCTCTCTGGCGTCGGTCGCCACGACCACGCGCCCGAGCCCGCTCTCACGCGCACGCTCGGCCACATGAACGATCATCGGCCGTCCGCCTATGTCGGCCAGGGGCTTGCCCGGCAGGCGCGTGGCGCGCATTCGCGCCGGAATCAAGATGAGCTGTGACATGGACGCAGCAAAACAACCGAAAACACGATGGTGGAAAGTGGCAAAAGGTCTCACTGGAACCGCCCTTATAGGTGTTGCAACGTCAGAGCAAAAGACCTAGTTTCCGCCGCATTCTGCCGGCCCCGTCCGGCGAAGGGATAATGCTGTCGGCATTCGGGAATTTCCAACTCGAGCCGGCCAAGGGAGCCAGGGGCGAATGGACTCATTCGAATTCAACAAGGTGATCGGCGGCCTGCTGGGCGCGGTGTTCATCGTATTTTCCATTTCCATTGCGTCGGATGCGATCTTTGCCTCGCCCGCCCCTGAGAAGCCTGGCTATATCATCGAGGCCGCGGAAGCCGAGGCGGCTGCCCCCGGCGGCGAGGCGCCTGCTGCCGTTCCCGTGGCGGAACTGCTTGCCAATGCGGATGCCAATGCCGGCGCCGCCGTGTTCAAGAAGTGCACGGCCTGCCATTCCGGCGAAAAGGGCGGCCCCAATAAGGTCGGCCCGGATCTCTGGGACATCGTGAACCGTCCGATCGGCACGCATGAGGGCTTCTCCTATTCGGCCGCGATGAAGGAATTCTCGCAGGGCGGCTCGGTGGTGTGGGACTTCGACCACCTGAACCACTTCCTCGCCTCGCCCAAGGGCTACATCAAGGGCACCGCCATGGGCTTCGCCGGCCTCAAGAAGGATGACGAGCGCGCCAATCTGCTGGCCTATCTCCACTCGCTGTCCGACAATCCGGCTCCGATGCCGGAAGCCGGGGCAGCACCCGCCGAAGAGGCCGCGCCCGCAGCCGAAGGCGAGCAGCCTGCACCGGCAGAAGGTGGCGCGCCGGCCGAAGAGGCCCCTGCGCAGGCCCAATAACGAAAACGTCATTATCGGATCACGAAAAAGCCGGGTTCAGCCCGGCTTTTTTGTTGGCAAGCCGCTTGTTGATCCCCCACCGCATGGTTTCCAGCGTCGCACAATCGGCTACATTGAGAATCGAGACGCGCAGGAGGTGCAGAAATGAAGGCGTGGCTGCCACGGACAATCGCAACTCTCGGCCTTTCTTCGGTCTTCCTCGCAGCGAGCCTCGCTTCATCGACAGCCGATGACTGGCGCACAACGGCCTCGCTGGTCGGCGAATCCAAATATGGGTCGGAGTTCAAGCGCTACGATTATGTGAACCCGGACGCACCGAAGGGCGGCACCATCAATTCCGTCACCAGCGGCACCTTCGACAGTTTCAACCCCTTCATCGTCCGCGGCACTGCGGCAGCAGGCCTCAATTATCAGGGCGGCCTGCTCTATGACACGCTGATGGCCAAGGCGACGGACGAGGGCAGCACCAATCATCCGCTGATCGCCGAGGCGTTCAAATATCCGGACGACTTTTCTTCCGCCACCTATCGCCTCGATCCGCGCGCCAAATGGCACGACGGCAAGCCGATCACTTCCGAGGACGTGGTCTGGTCGTTCAACTTCCTCAAGGCGGAGAGCCCTAATTTCAGCCGCTATTTCGGTAATGTGACCGAAGCCGTCGCGACTTCGGATCGGGAGATCGAATTCCGTTTCGACCAGAAGGGCAATCGCGAACTGCCGCTCATCCTGGGCGATCTCGTTGTCCTGCCCAAACACTGGTGGGAGGGCACCGACGCCAAGGGCAAGAAGCGCGACATCACCCAGCCGACGCTGGAGGCGCCGCTGGGTTCGGGCGCCTACAGAATAGAGAGCTTCAAGCCGGGCTCGGAAATCATCTGGAGCCGGGTTCCCGACTATTGGGCGACCGGGGTCGGGGTCAATGTCGGGCGCAATAATTTCGACCGCCGCCGCTATATCTACATACAGGACGAGAACGCCGAGTGGCAGGCCTTCACCAAAGGCGGGTTCGAAGACATCAGGCCGGAGAACAGCTCGCGGCGCTGGGCGACCGAGTACAACTTCCCTGCCTTCAAGGCCGGCGACGTCATCAAGCGCGAATTTAAGAACACGTCCGGCGAACCGATGCAGGGCTTTGTGCTCAATATGCGCCGGCCGCAATTCCAGGACCGGCGCGTGCGCCATGCCCTGACGCTGGCGCTCGATTTCGAAAGTATGAACCGCAAGCTGTTCTACGGGCTCAACACCCGCACGGACAGCTATTTCGAAGGTCAGGACCTGGCCTCGAGCGGGCTTCCCACCGGCAAGGAACTGGAACTGCTCGAAGCTTACAAGGACAAGCTGCCGCCGGAGGTCTTCACGCAGGAATTCAAGCTGCCGGTCTATGACACGCCGCAGGCGGAGCGCACCTTCCTGCGCGAGGCGATCGGCCTTTTCGCACAGGCCGGCTGGAAGATCGTCAACGGCAAGATGACCAATGAAAAGACCGGCGAGCAATTCAGGGTGGAAATCCTCGGCAACAGCCCGACCGACGAGATCATATCCGGCTCCTATATCGACAGCCTGCGCAAGATCGGTATCGCCGCCTCGCTGCGTATCGTCGACCCGAACCAATATGTGAACCGCTACCGCAATTTCGATTTCGACGTCGTCACCGGGCAGTTTCCGCAATCGTCTTCGCCCGGAAACGAGCAGCGGGATTTCTGGAGCTCGCAGGCCGCCGACAAGCCCGGTTCGCGCAACCTGCCGGGCATCAAGGACCCGGTCGTCGACGCGCTGGTGGAGCGGGTGATCTTTGCAACCGACCGCGACGACCTGGTCGCGGCCACGCGGGCGCTCGACCGGGTTTTGCTCTGGAACTATTATGTCGTGCCGCAATGGCACAGGCCGGTGATCTGGCTGGCCTTCTGGAACAAGTTCGGCATCCCTGAACAACAGCCTTCCTATATCGGCGCCGATATCGATTCATGGTGGATCGACCCGGACAAGGAGAAGGTGCTGGCCACCAAATACAAGGGCGCCGATTGATGGGGAGCGCCGATCAATGACCCTCCCGATCGGACGGCGGTCGTTCCTGGCCGCGGCAGGTGCGGCGGGCGCTGCATCGCTGCTGCCTCGTCTTTCCTTTGCCGAAGCCCCATCCGGAACCAGGTTGCACGGGCTGTCGGCCTTCGGCGACCTGAAATACAGCCCGGACTTCAAACATTTCGACTATGTGAACCCCGACGCACCCAAGGGCGGGCTGTTCAATTTCGCGCCGCCCAACTGGGTCTTCAACCAAAGCACGCTGACCTTCAACACGCTCAATTCCTTCATCGCCAAGGGCGATGCGCCGCCGCGCATGGAAATGTGCTTCGATTCGCTGATGGCGAGCGCACTTGACGAGCCGGACGCGCTTTACGGCCTGCTTGCCGAAAGCGTGTCGATCTCCGACGATCGCAATGCCTTCGAATTCATCCTGCGGCCTGAGGCGCGGTTCCACGACGGCACCAAGCTTACCGCGCATGATGCGGCATTTTCCTTCGAGCTCTTCAAAAAGGATGGCCACCCCAGCCTGCTTCTGCCGCTGACCCAGATGAGCGAGGCAGTGGCGGTGGATGACCACACATTGCGTGTGACCTTTACCGGAAGGCAATCGGCCCGCACCATCCTCAATGTCGCCGGTTTTCCGGTTGTCTCGAAGGCCTATTTCACGGAAAATCCCTTTAGCGGCGCCGGGATGAAGGCGCCGCTGGGCTCCGGGCCCTATAAGGTCGGGCGGGTGGTTCCGGGCCAGACCATCGAATATGACCGCGTCGAGGACTATTGGGCGCGTGACCTGCCGGTCAATCGCGGCCTTTACAATTTCGACCGCATCCGCATCGAGTTCTATCGCGTCCGTCAGGCCGCCTTCGAGGCCTTCAAGAAAGGCGATATCCTCTACCGGCAGGAATTCACCTCGCGCATCTGGGCGACCGGCTATGACTTTCCGGCGCTGAAACAGGGCAAGGTGGTGCGCCGCGAATTTCCGTCCGAAAAGCGCCCCTCCATGCAGGCGACCGCGCTGAACCAACGCCGGGAGCGCTTCCGCGATCCGCGCGTGCGCAAGGCCATCGCCATGTGCTTCGACTTCGAATGGGCGCGCCGCAATCTGTTCTATGGCTCCTATGAGCGCTCGCAATCCTGTTTCGAGCGCTCAGACTATAGGGCCGGGGGCCCGCCCTCGCCCGAGGAACTGGCGCTGCTGGAGCCCTTGCGCGGCAAGATTCCCGACGAGGCTTTCGGCGAGGCCGTGATCCAGCCGATTTCTGACGGCTCCGGCCGTGACCGCAAGCTGCTCGGCGCGGCGGCCCGCCTGCTCCGGGAGGCCGGCTGGCAACGCTCCGGCTCGCTGCTTGCCAATGACAAGGGCGAAAAGCTCACCGTCGAAATCCTGGTGGAGGACCCGATCTGGGAACAGATCCACGGGTCGTGGATCGGCAATATGCGGGCGATCGGCATCGATGCCTCGATCCGTGTGGTCGATTCCGCGCAGTTTGCCGCACGCCAGACGGATTTCGATTTCGACCTGATCACCATGGCGCTGTCCTTTACCGCCACACCGACGCGCGACGAGATCGAAAACCTGTTCCACTCGCGCGCAGCCGCCATTCCGGGTTCGCGCAATCTGTGCGGCACGGCCGACCCCGCCGTCGACGCGCTGGTGGAAGCGGTCGGCGCGGCGCAAGATCGCCAGAGCCTGACAATAGCGATGCGGGCTCTCGACCGGGTCTTGCGTGCACGCCAAGACTGGATTCCAAATTGGTACTCTGCGAATCACCGGGCAGCCTTCTGGGACATGTTCGGCTTCAAGGAGCCAAAACCCGATTTCGGCTTTCCGGTCGAAGCACTGTGGTGGTTTGACAAGGACAAGGCGGCGGCAATTGGCAAAGGGTGAGGAGTGGTCTGCGAAGCAGATGAAAAGCCAAGGATCTGGCTTTTCGAACGACGAACGCCCGGAGCGAAAGAGTAGGGCCGACGCATCTATGCGACGTGCTTCACCCTCCCCCAGTGGAGAGGGCAAGAACTGATGGGCGCCTATATCCTGCGGCGCATCCTGCTGATGATCCCGACGCTGCTCGGGATCATGGCCATTTCCTTTGCCATCATCCAGTTTGCGCCGGGCGGGCCGGTGGAACGGGTCATCGCGCAGATTACCGGTCAGGGCGGGGACGCCGGCGACCGGCTGGGAAGCGGCGGCGGCGGCGATGCCGGGGCATCGAGCTTCGATGCCGGCGGTGTCACCTCGTCGAAATATCGCGGCGCGCAGGGCCTCGACCCGGAATTCATCGCCAAGCTGGAAAAGCAGTTCGGCTTCGACAAGCCGCCGCTTGAGCGCTTCGGCATGATGCTGTGGGATTATGCCCGCTTCGATTTCGGCGAAAGCTATTTTCGCGACATCGGCGTGCTCGACCTGATCGTCGAGAAAATGCCGGTTTCCGTGTCGCTCGGTCTATGGATAACGCTGCTGTCCTATCTGATTTCCATACCGCTCGGCATCCGCAAGGCGGTCAAGGACGGTTCGTCCTTCGACATATGGACCAGCGGCATCGTCATCGTCGGCTATGCCATACCCGGCTTTCTCTTCGCCATATTGCTGATGGTGCTGTTTGCCGGCGGGTCATTCTATGACTGGTTCCCGCTGCGGGGCCTGACCTCGGACAATTTCCACGAGCTGTCGCTGGGCGGCAAGATTCTCGACTATTTCTGGCATTTGACCCTGCCGCTCACCGCCATGGTGATGTCGGCTTTCGCCACCACCACCTTGCTTACCAAGAACTCGTTCCTCGATGAAATCCGCAAGCAATATGTCGTGACGGCGAGGGCAAAGGGCCTGTCGGAACGGCAGGTCCTCTACGGCCATGTGTTCCGCAACGCCATGTTGATCGTGATCGCCGGCTTTCCCGGTGCCTTCATCTCCGCCTTCTTCACCGGCTCGCTGCTGATCGAAAACATCTTCTCGCTGGACGGGCTGGGCCTGCTCGGCTTCCGCTCCATCCTCGACCGCGACTATCCGGTGGTGTTTGCCAATCTCTATATCTTCTCGCTGATCGGCCTGTTCATCAGCCTGATTTCCGATCTCACCTATACATGGATCGATCCGCGCATCGATTTCGAGCGGAGGGACGTCTGATGCGTGCCGCCGATACTGTTGCGCGGCCCGCAAAGCGCCCGCTGCTGTCGCCGCTCAACCAGCGGCGCTGGCAGAATTTCAAGGCGAACCGGCGCGGCTACTGGTCGCTCTGGATTTTCCTCGCCCTGTTCGGGCTGACGCTGTGCTCCGAATTCATCGCCAATGACCGGCCGGTTCTGGCTTCCTATAAGGGCGAATTGCTAATTCCGGCACTGATCGACTATCCGGAGGAGAAATTCGGCGGGTTCCTTGCCGTCACCGACTATCGCGACCCGGTGATCCAAGACGAGATCGAGGCCAATGGCTGGCTGATCTGGCCGCCGATCCGCTATCATTATCGCAGCGTCAACAATGAGATCCCCGAGGCCGCACCGGCGAAGCCGTCATGGATGTATTCGAAGGAAGAACGCTGCCAGCGCTATCCGCAGGGAGTCGATGACGAGAACTGCACAATCGGCAACTGGAACTGGCTCGGCACCGACGACCAGGCGCGCGACGTGCTGGCGCGGGTCATCTACGGCTTCCGCGTATCGGTTCTGTTCGGCCTGATCCTGACTGCCGGATCGGCTGTCATCGGCGTTTCGGCAGGCGCGGTGCAGGGCTATTTCGGCGGCCTGACGGATCTGATCTTCCAGCGCTTCATCGAAATCTGGTCGGCAATCCCGGTGCTCTATCTGCTGCTGATCATCGCGGCGATCCTGCCGCCGGGCTTCTTCATTCTGCTCGGCATCATGCTACTGTTTTCCTGGGTGAGCTTCGTCGGCATCGTACGGGCCGAATTCCTGCGCGCCCGCAACTTCGAATATGTAAATGCGGCGCGTGCGCTCGGCGTGCCCAACCGCACCATCATGTTTCGGCATCTGCTGCCCAACGCGATGGTGGCGACGCTGACCTTCCTGCCCTTCATTCTCAACGGCTCGATCACCACGCTGACGGCGCTCGATTTTCTCGGCTTCGGCCTGCCGCCGGGTTCGGCCTCGCTTGGCGAACTGCTCAAGCAGGGCCAGCGCAACCTCAATGCGCCCTGGCTCGGCATTTCCGGCTTCGTGGTGATTTCGCTGATGCTGTCGCTGCTGATCTTCATCGGCGAGGCGACGCGCGACGCCTTCGACCCGAGAAAGACGTTCAGATGAGCGGAAATCCTCTTCTCTCGGTACGCGACCTTTCCGTCGCCTTCACGCAAGGCGGCCGGACCCAGACGGCTGTCGATCGCATCTCGTTCGAGATCGCCAAGGGCGAAACCGTGGCGCTGGTGGGCGAATCCGGCTCGGGTAAGTCAGTTTCTGCACTTTCAGTCTTGCGGCTCCTGCCCTATCCCGCAGCAAGCCACCCTTCCGGGCAGATCCTGTTCCAGGGCGACGACCTTCTGTCAAAGAACGAAACCGAGCTTCGGCGCGTGCGCGGCAACAAGATCACCATGATCTTCCAGGAGCCCATGACCTCGCTCAATCCGCTGCACACGATCGAGCAGCAGATCATCGAGATCCTCAAGCTGCATCAGGGCCTCGGCGACAGGAAGGCACGCGCACGCACGCTGGAACTGCTCAAGGAAGTCGGCATCCGCGACCCGGAAAAGCGCCTCGGCGCCTATCCGCACCAATTGTCCGGCGGCCAGCGCCAGCGTGTGATGATTGCCATGGCGCTCGCCAACGAGCCCGAATTGCTGATCGCCGACGAACCGACGACGGCACTCGACGTTACCGTGCAGGCGCAAATCCTCGAGCTTCTGGCGGAACTGAAGGCCCGCAAGGGCATGTCCATGCTGTTCATCACCCATGATCTCGGCATCGTGCGCAAGATCGCCGATCGCGTCTGCGTCATGACCAAGGGCAGGATCGTGGAAACCGGCCCGACCAGGGACATCTTCGACAATCCGCAGCATGAATATACGCGCCATTTGCTTGCTGCCGAGCCGAAGGGCAAGCCGCCGGCGGCCGACCCGGATGCGAAAACGGTCATTTCCGGCGACGACATCAAGGTCTGGTTCCCGATCAAGCAGGGCTTCTTCCGCAAGGTCGTGGACCATGTGAAGGCGGTGGACGGGATCGACGTGACGGTGCGCGCCGGCCAGACGCTGGGCGTCGTCGGCGAATCCGGCTCCGGCAAGACGACGCTCGGACTGGCGCTGGCCCGGATGATCTCCTCCAAGGGGAGGATCAATTTCGACGGCCGCGACATCAATTCGCTGTCCTTCAACGAAATGCGGCCGCTGCGCAGCGATCTGCAGATCGTGTTCCAGGACCCTTACGGCTCGCTCAGCCCGCGCATGTCGATCTCCGAGATCATCGAGGAGGGATTGAAGATCCACGAGCCCGGGCTCTCCGCCGACGAGCGCGACAGCCGCGTGGTCGATGTGCTGGGGGAAGTGGGCATCGATCCCGAAACCCGCTTCCGCTATCCGCATGAATTTTCCGGAGGCCAGCGCCAGCGCATCGCGATCGCCCGCGCCATGGTGCTGAAGCCGCGCTTCGTCATGCTGGACGAGCCGACCTCGGCGCTCGACATGAGCGTGCAGGCGCAGGTGGTCGACCTGTTGCGCGACCTGCAGAAACGGCACCGGCTGGCCTATCTGTTCATCAGCCACGATTTGAAGGTGGTGCGGGCGCTGTCCAACCATGTCGTCGTCATGCGCGGCGGCAAGGTGGTCGAGGAAGGCCCCTCGCAGCAGATTTTCGACGCGCCGCAGACCGACTACACCAAGGCGCTGATCGCGGCCGCCTTCGACATGGCGACCGCTCCGGCCGGCGTCGTCAGCCAGTGATCCGGAAAAGGTGAAGCCATGCCCGCGCGCAAGAAACGCCTCCTGCTTGCACTGACCGGCCAGGACGACGCCCATTGGGCGCGGCTTCTGGCGGGGCGCTACGAGGTGGTGACGGAGCGGGCGCGCCCCGCCGACCCGTCGATCGACTATGCGCTGGTGTGGAAGCACGCGCCCGGCGCGCTCGCCGGCCTGCCCGGCCTCAAGCTCGTCATCTCGATGGGGGCGGGCGTCGACCATGTCTTCGCCGATCCCGACCTGCCGGACGTGCCGATCCTGCGCGTGGTGGCGCAGAACCTGACCGCCCATATGGTGGAATATGTCGTGTGGCGGGTGATGGACCATCACCGGCAGGGCATGGCCTATCGCGCGCAGCAGGCGGGCAAGGTGTGGGAAGAGCAGGGCCAGCAGACGGCCGCCTGT
>ENA-UOUJ01001070-UOUJ01001070.1-activated-sludge-metagenome-genome-assembly--contig:-NODE-1070-length-15395-cov-4.718057_pt1 | contig 15395 bp, 12 predicted proteins | sample MGYA00249839_ERZ747224 | MGnify/ENA primary metagenome ERZ747224 (study PRJEB28782, sample SAMN03220277) | activated sludge metagenome | biome: wastewater; feature: sewage sludge; material...
CCACCTTAGCCAGGCCGCCAAACTGTCTCACCAAGCGGGTCCACCTCAGTCGCCTTGCTGCAAGCTGTTCGCGTAGGTGACATAGGTCGTTACGTTCTCGCGTGGTTTGAACATAATGCCGCCGAGCGGACTCCATCCGCTGGCATGATAGCCGCCCGTGAGACTGCCAACGCTATTGTAGTTGGAGGTGTTTATCCAGCTGTTGCTGACTGCGAGAAGTACCGACCATTGATCGTTGAAAGCAACGGTGTCACCCAGCGTGATCGATTGCTGGAAGGTGTATGCGGATCGGTAGCGATCCTTGAAATCCGGAAAGTTCGGCTCACTGAAGACCAAGGGATTGCCGAGGCTCGCGCTCCCGACAGTGATCGCGCCTCTGTTGAACGGCGTGTAGCGATTCCAAAGGAAGCCGTTTGTGGCGAGAAACAGGTCGTGCTTGATCGGGCCCGTCTCAAAGCGGCCGTTCAGGGCGGCTTGATTGCTGTCGACGGTGTCGAGACTGAAAGTCGTCGTCGCTGCTGTCGTTACGAAATTCCCGGCGTTGCTCCTGATCGTATTTGTCGGAACGGTGGAGGCGCGATCGCTTGTATTGCGCGAGACGCCTGCGGAGAATCTCCAGTTCTCGTTGATATCATGCTTGATGCGCCCGCTCAGAAACGTTGTCGTGTTGTCGTCGCCTCCCCACGGTTGACCGTAACCAACCCGGGTGGGATCGACGGCGGCGGGAAAGACGACGTTGTTTGCAACCGCAAAAGTTCCTGGAAGCCCCCTTGTCAGGTAATGATAGATGCTTGCATTGGTCTCGAGAACCGTGTCGGGGCCCAGGCGGATATCACCGCTGAAGCTGGCGAGCTGGCGTTTCAGCCGCCCATTGTCGACGTAGCTTGTGCCATCCTGATCGAGAAGGTTCAGTCGATAGCCGAAGCGATGCTCCGGGTCTGCGTATCCGCCGAGGTCCGCGTGTGCTAGCCACTGGCTCTGGGAGAGATAGCCTGCCGTTAAGCGGTGCAACGGTTCGGCAGTCGGACGCTTCATGACGTAGTTGAAGGTTCCACCCGGTTGAGCCGGCCCGAACAACGCGCCGGCGAGCCCGTTCAGCACGTCGATGCGTTGAAATTGTTCGATCGGATAGTCAGTCGTCGCAGCGATATTCAATCCATCGATGAGGGTGTTCTGGACGACGCTTGCCTGAAGGCCGCGCGTCTGCGGACGAATGTTTTCGCCCTGAACTGAGGGGATGAATCGAAAGGCTTCGCGGACGCTTTGAATCTGCCGATTCTCAGCAAATCCTTCAGATACCGTGTTGACCGAGAACGGAGTGTCGATCAACGGTCGCTTGCCCAAGGGTCCGACCTCGACGCGATTGACTTTGTAATCGCGAGTAATGTCAGCATTCGCGCTGCTATCTGGGCGGCCCTGCACATCGATCGTCGGGAGCGTGATGTCTTGAGCCCATGCGTTTCCACACAGAGCCACCAGGATTGGCAATGAAAGAAATCTGAGAAAGTGGAAACGCGCATGACGACGATCAGACGGCATCTGGTCTTCCTGGGCTATAAGCATGGATATATATGTATGCATATAACGAAGGTGTTGCATAGGACGTGCAACGGTACAGCGCGCGAATTTTATGATGAAGGTCGTTTGATTGTTGGATTTTTCAATTCTGGGTTGCAAACCCAACGCAAGAAAGCTACGCGCTCAGTTCCGGCCGCCGGCTTAGTCCGACATCATGAACAAAAGGTCCGCAAGCTCGATCGGCGCAGCAGTATTCCTGGCGTGATGGGCTGTCATGCGGACGCGCTTTTCCTGGTGCGCGTGACACGCGGCGCTCGCTCACGCACATGTTCGGTTCTGAAGCCGAGCCCTACGAGGCGGCCCGCCAGATGAGCAAGGATCGGCCATCGGGCGATGCGCCGCATGAAGGAGGGCGGTCCGTCCCGTCGTCCGTTATCGGCTGCTTCACGCTTGCGGTGGGCGCCCTGCATCATCAGTTGCACTTTCTGCGTCGCCTTTGTCGGGAACGATCGGCGCGCCTCGACCGCAGCCAAATGCTTGTCCGTCAGCCTGCCGTCGCGTAACGGCTCGGCGATGATGTTTGCGGCGGCGACCGCGTCCTGAACTGCAAGGTTGACGCCGAAGCCGCCGATCGGCGACATCGCATGGGCGGCGTCACCGATGCAGAGAAGGCCCGGCCACCACCAGTTCTTCAGGCGGTCGATGCGGATGCTCAGCACGTGTATGTCATCCCACGACGTCACCTCGTCCATACGTTCCGGCGGCAGCGGCGAGATCGAAGCGACGGCTGCGCGGAAGGCGTCGAGACCCGTGGCCTTTACGTCATCGAACGAGCCTTTCCGCACGACGTAGCCGCATTGCCAATAGTCGCCGCGGTCGATCATGACGAAACCCTGCCGCGGTCCGCCATGGCCCATGACGTAGGGTGGGTCGTCGGGCATGTGCGAGAGCTTCATCCACAGCACGTCCCGTTGGCTCCCAAACCGCTCGATCTGCAGGCCCGCCTTCTCCCGCACGATCGAATTGCGCCCGTCGGCTCCGACGACCAGCGCGGTTCTGATGTTCAGATCGCCGCCCGGCGTGGCAGCCCGGACTCCGACGATCCGGCCGTTCTCCTCGATAAGTTCCGTCACCTCCGCCTGCATAATCAGCCTGAAGTTCGTAAACCTGGCCGCCTCTCGCGCGATATAATCAAGAAAGTCCCATTGCGGCATGAACGCGATGAAACGACACTTCGTCGGCAGGCGCGAGAAGTCCGCGATGGTGATGTCCTTACCGTCGATCTCGGCGTGCAATCTCGGAGCCTGCGTGTGCGGCAGCTTCAGGAGTTCCTCAAGCAGTCCGAGTTCATGCATCACTTCGAGGGTGGAAGGATGGACTGTATCGCCACGAAAATCGCGCAGGAAATCGCCGTGCTTCTCCAGCACGGTCACGTCGATGCCCGCGCGCGCCAGCAGCAGACCCAACATCAGGCCGGCCGGGCCGGCCCCGACAATGCAGCAGGTTCGATCAGTCATTTCTCGGGCATCTCCGTGCAAATTCAGCCGCATCTTTCCGGAGAGGCTACCATACCGATCATTTGCTGTCGCAGAGTGCAACCCGCAGGCATCCCGATCGTCCGTCGGATCGCTCGCTGGGTCTGAGACGGGGCTGATATAAGCCCGGAGTTGAACGCCGCATCGAGGATGATGGAGCCATTGAACCATCCGTGCCGGATCGTCGTCGGTCGAGCTAACGGGCTCTAACCCGGAATCCGCGGCTCTCTATGAACGAATCTCCTCGTTTGCCGGCACGGCGCCCAAACGATCAGCAAGCGCGCGAAATCGTTCCAGTTGATCCTGCCGCAACGCTCTTGTCTCGTCCCGTCCCACGAATACCTTGAACATCACGCCGCCGTCGACATTCAGGAAGGCTACGAATGCCGAAGACTTGCCCATGAAGGGGCGTTCGACAAAGGCAATAGCGGCGCATCTCTCATGCCGCAGATGGCCGTGCAGGCCCTTCGGCTGCATCAGGTTAAAATAGCCACGGCCGATCTCGCCGCTCGGAACCGGTCCGGTGAATTCGAAGATGGCGTCAGCGGTATGAACGATGAGAGTAACCTCTCCCCATTGCGTGATATCCTGCATCGCGTCTGCGAACGCGCTGCCCTGACACAGTTTGACCATATCGGATGGCAGCGCCTCGATCACTGCGCGGGGCGACACATGACGGTCGCGCGCCACATCCTCGATTACCGCGCCGGGATTCTCCGCAAGATAGGTCCTCAGATCCGAAGCAATCGCGCCGGTCACGTTAATCCTCCAGTGATGCGATGGGTCGATTGCGACTTCAGGCGGCGGCGTCGGACTTCCGCTCGCTCTGGATGATCTCGAAACCTTCGAACTTCGGATGGCCGAGATACAGGCTCGCTCCTGTCTGATTGTCGGCGCGGGCGTGCGCTTTGCGAAACGCTTCAGACTTCGTCCATCCTTCAAACGCCGCGCGATCAACCCAGGTCGTGTGGCTCGAATAAAGCGTGTGATCCTCGGCTTTTGGTCCCTTCAGGAGATGAAACTCGATGAATCCCGGCATGGCTCCAAGGTAGGATTCACGCGTCGTCCAAACGTTTTCGAAAGCCGCTTCCGAGCCCAATTTAACCTGGAAACGGTTCATTGCGATGAACATTCTAGTATCCTCCAGTTTTACGCTTGATGTTGTGTATTCTGCATCTCCCCATACCTGCAAGTCAGAATAACAGAAGGAGAGCCGCGCTAGAGCATGATTCCAAAAAGTGGAAACCGGTTTTCGGATGAGGTCATGCTCGGTCAAGAAGTCAAGGTTAGGGTCTGGTTCAGCGCAGTTGGACCGGACTCCAGCTTATCAGCGTCGCCCATCGGCACAATCACAATAACGATATCAGACCCCGCCGAAATGTACCCTCAAGCCTGCCCTGAAAACAATCCCGGGGCCAGGGCTGGCGAACAGGACGTCATTCTGGCTCGTGCCGTCAGTCGACGAGCCCGGTATCGCGTAAGGCCGATAGTATTCATTCAACAGGTTCTGAACCGACGCGGTCAATACGACATCCTGGGCCGCCTGATAGGTCAGGAACAGGTGCACCAGATTATAGGCTGTCGAAGGCAGGTAACCGGCAGGAAGGTCGGTCAGCGCTGCATAGGACGACCATTGCGCTGACGCGATCAGCTTTCGATCCAGCAACCGCACACCGGCGGTCGTCGTGACCTTGCGCGGCTGCACGGTGGCCAGGCCGACATTTGTCGTCATGTTTCTTCCGCGTTGGACATTGCCGGCCACGCCGACGAACCAGTCGCCGGCATCGTAATTGGTTTCGAACTCGAAACCTTGGATCCTGGCGTCCGCGATGTTCTGGTACTGGTAGTACTGACTGAAAGGACCGAACATTGTCATCGTCGGAGCCGAGGGGAGCAGGTCGATATAGTTGTCGACATCATTGCGGAAGACGTTGAACTTGGCGCGCAGCGCATCGTTGGCGGCGAACACGCCATTGTATTTGAGATTGATGCCAATTTCCTTGGTCTTGCCGACTTCGGGTCGCAGGTTCGGATTCGGCAGCAAGCAGAACAGCCCGCTGGTGCCATCCGGGCAGTTGAAGAGAGCGGGGCCGCCACCCGTGGCATGACCACCCGCGATCAAGGTTTCAGTTATCGAGGGCGCGCGATAGCCTTCGGCGTAACTGGCGTAGGGTGTAAATCCAGCAACCGGTGTTACGCCGATGGTTATCTTGGGAGAGAGCCGATCGCCGCTGGACGTTGTCTGGCCCAGCGCCGTCCCTACGGAATGAAGCTCGTAATGATCGTAGCGAAGCGCGCTGATCACTTCCAGCCAGCTGCCGTATCTGTTCTGAAGCTGTACGAAACCTCCGGAAGCGGTGCGGCTTCCGCTGGGAGTCGTAATATTGGAGTTGCCGCGCGAATCTGTGGTCTCGACATTGTCGTTGAAAGCGTCGAAGCCGTAAGTGAGGGCATTCTGCCAGTTCCCGATATCGAAGCGGGACGTGTTATGGACATCGAGACCGATCGTGTCGATCAGATAACTTCTCCGATCGCCGACGCATCCGGAGATGTTGTTGCCGGCGACGCCGGGACCGCAGTAAGCCGCGCCGGCGGTCGAGTAGTGATGCGTCTTAGTCTGATCGTTATCGACGCGATTGCCGTACAGGGATATATTCCAGTCGAACAACATGTCGTCCGGCTTCGCGTAGCGCCAGCTCAGTGTACCCGTGTAGTTCTTGGTATCCGAGGCATAGACGGATGAGCCTTGATTGAGTGCCCGTTGAGCGGCCGTGATCGTGGGGCCCCTGTTGAACTGGCCGATATTGTACTGGTAATCCTGGAACAGTCCGCCCAGCTTGATTTCGTGCCCCTCGGCGGGGTGGACGGTGACTTTCATCAACCCGGCCGCAATGTCGTTGCCGGTATTACCGATCTCCGTGCCCGCGCCGTCCTTGTAGTTTCCTTGAGTGCGATAGACGGCGCCTCCGAACACGTCCACGGTCGGATCGAGACGAACGCCGCCGAAGATCGACCCCAGTACGTGATTGTTGTTGGTGCCGTACCAGCCGGTCATATCGACGCCCCAGTTCTCGCCGGGACGAAGAATGTCATTGATATCCTTGGTCCGGAAAGATGCCACGCCGCCAATCGCGCCGGATCCATAGATATTGGCGGTCGGTCCGCGCGTGACGTCCACCGAGCCGATCAACTCCGGATCCAGGAAGAAGGCGCCGTTGGCGTTATGGCCGCTCCGCTGATAATTCTGACGAGCGCCGTCGACAACAACGGCAACCCGGCCAAAATCCTGCAAGCCGCGAATGTTGATGGAGTTGGACGGGCTGTCGCCGCGGTCCTCGAATGAAACACCCGGCATGACACGGAAGATATCCGATATTCTTCCTGCCTGGAGTCCCTGGATCTGCTCAAGCGTAAGTCCGCTGACCGGCGCAAGCGCATCGATCGCGCGCTCGCCTGTCTTTGTCGACGTCACGGTGATCATATCGAGCGGAACAACGGTCTGGGAGCCGGTCCGCGCTTGAGGGTTGAGAACTGTCGTCTCGTTGGCCGCCGGTTGACGCGAGGCTTCTCGCTTGCGGTTTTCTGGATCCGGCGGCTCGGTCGATTGCGCCGAGGACGTGGCGTCTGGCGTTTGTTGTGCGGAGGTCACGTCGGCGGCGATCAACGATAACGAAACAACGAGAAATCCCATCTTCAAGGCGCACAAACGCCTAGCTCCGCCGACCACCATTGTCCCGCGCTCCACGCTGTAACGTAATTTTGAAGTCGGGTGGCTAGCGGGCGTTGCAAGAATGCAGTGGCTTGCTGGCTGCCTACGGTGACATGCATTCTCCACGGGAACACATGTGCTGTGTTGGGAGTAAGAAGCCATTTCAACGAGGTCAACCGTTCGCTCACATGTTTATAGAGATTGTAAATTTCGACGCTTGGTCTGAAGCGGCACGTACCTGTAAAGAGTTCTAGCATCTCAAAACAGGCTGAGCGGCTGAATGCCGGAAATATCGCGGAAGAAACACCAGGCTTTAAAGAATGATGAAGCCACTGTCCTCGTTGGAGAGCGCAGCATCACGATGCGAGAAGGCATGCTCGACAGTAAAGAACTATTCTCCGATGGTCGTGAAGTCATTATCGCGCACGGAGCAGAGAATTATCGCTTGCGGCTGACGTCGCAGAATAAGCTGATCTTGACCAAATGAACCTGCATTCCAGATCGTTCTCACGATGGCCAGCCGTGGCTTGTGTTCTTGCAACGGCGGCGGTGGCGACAATCCTGCCTTCCGTGCCGTCACGATCCGACGGAATCACGGTGCGCGACGCGAGCGGTCACGACATTACGGTCGACGATCCCTCGCGCATCGTCGCCATCGGCGGTGCGGTCACTGAGATTCTCTATGCGCTTGGACTTGAGAGCCATATCGTCGGCGTCGATTCAACCAGCCTTTATCCCGCGGCGGCTCTGAAGATGCCGAATGTCGGCTATATGCGTCAGTTGTCCTCGGAGGGCGTCCTCGGATTGAACCCGTCGGTGATCTTTGCGATGCAGGGATCGGGGCCGAAGGAAACGCTTGACGTTCTGCAGGCGGCGAAGGTGCCGCTTGTTCTTGTGCCCGAGACCTATTCCGAGCAGGGTATTCTCGACAAGATTTCCCTGGTGGGACACGCGCTGAAAGCGGACGGGCGCGCCGCCTGTCTCACCGCGGCCGTTGCCCGGGATCTCGCTCAACTGAAAGGCCTGCGAGCCAGGATTGAGAAGCCGGTTCGCGTCATGTTCGTGATGTCGCTCGTGAACGGCCGCGCCATGGCGGCGGGGCGTCATACCGCCGCCGACGAGATCATCAAGCTGTCTGGAGGCATCAACGCCATCACTGAGTATGAAGGCTATAAGCCGATCAGCGACGAGGCGATTGTTGCCGCCAAGCCTGATGTTGTCCTGTCCATCGACAGGGGCAAGGACTCGCTGACGCCGGACACCATCTATCAGCATCCCGCCTTTGCATTGACGCCGGCTACGGCGAACAAATCGTTCATTTCCATGGAGGGACTTTATCTTCTCGGGTTCGGTCCACGAACCGCGGCCGCCGCGCGCGATCTGTCGATTCGACTCTACCCGACGCTCGCGTCCGAGATCGACAAGTTCACTCCCGCGGCGCCGACCGTTGATTGCGTGAAATGACCGCGATCGACGGGGTCGGAAGCGCAGAACCATCCCTCAGGAGCGCGAGTTCGCGCCCTGCTCCCGCCCTTCTGTATGGCTGCCTGCTGCTGTTATTGTCGGGCGTGGCGATCGCCGCGGTGACCGTGGGCGCCGCAGGCATCCCTCTTGGCCGCGTGCCGGTGGCGCTGGGACTTTGGACGAGTGAACAGGCCGGTACGCTGCTCGCGCGCGATCAACTCGTGCTCTGGTCGATCCGGATCCCGCGCATTCTGGCCGCCGCCGTCGTTGGCGGTCTGCTTGCGACGGCCGGCGCAATCATGCAGGGCCTGTTTCGGAATCCGCTGGCCGATCCGGCGCTGGTCGGCGTTTCCAGCGGTGGTGCGTTTGCCGCTGCGAGCGCCATTGTTCTGATTGACAGCAGTTACGGCGACACCTTCCGATTCATGCAGAATGCGGTCCTGCCGCTGGCGGCGTTCCTGGGTTCGCTTGTCACCACATTTGTCCTCTACGGCATTGCCAGCCGCACGGGACGGACGTCCATCGCGATTTTTCTTCTGGCGGGCCTGGCGATCGCCGCGATCGCCAATGCCGGGCTTGGGCTTCTGGTGTTCATCGCGGATGACCGGCAGCTGCGCGACATCACGTTCTGGATGCTTGGTTCGCTGAGCGGCGCGACCTGGAGCAAGGCGCTGACGATTGCGCCGGTCCTCGTCATCGGCGTCGTCGCGTGCTTCCGGATCGGCCGGGGGCTGGACCTTCTCGTGCTGGGCGAGTCCGAAGCATTCCATAGCGGGATCAATGTCGAACGGTTGAAGCGGGCATCGATCGTTCTAATATCGGCCATGACCGGAGTCGCGGTCTCGATCTGCGGGGTCGTCGGGTTCATCGGCATTGTTGTGCCGCACCTCCTTCGATTGATGATCGGCCCTGGTCACAGGATGCTGCTTCCGGCATCGGCGCTTCTCGGTGCGATTCTGGTTGTCGGCGCCGACACGCTGGCCCGGACCATTGTCGCGCCCGCTGAAATGCCGATCGGTATTTTGACGGCGGCGATCGGCGCGCCGTTTTTCCTTGCGATCCTGCTTCGGCAGCGGGGGCTGGCCGGGCTATGAGGCCGATCATCGAAACGCACTCAGTGACGATGCGGATCAACGGCGCGACGCTGGTCGATGGGATCGACCTCAGCGTCGGAAACGGAGAGATGGTTGCGATCGTTGGTCCCAATGGTGCCGGAAAGTCTACCCTTCTTCGCCTGCTTTCCGGCGATCTCCAGCCGACGCAAGGACGTATCGAACTCAAGCAGGCCGATCTGAGATCCTACTCCGCATCACAATTGGCAACCCATCGCGCGACGCTGTCGCAGCACGTCAACGTCACGTTTCCATTCACGGTCGAGGAGATCGTCCGCATGGGGGCGGGCGACATGGGAATCGCCGCCGCGCATCCGCTTGTCGAGGCGGCCATGGACGAGGTTGCCGTCCGTCCGCTCCGTAGCCGGCAACTGCCGACGCTCTCGGGCGGCGAACAGCAGCGCACCCATTTCGCGCGTGTCCTCGTTCAACTGGCGTGCGGCGAAGCGCTTCATGGGCCGGGATTACTCCTGCTCGATGAGCCGACATCAAGTCTGGATCTGCGCCATCAGATCGAACTGGTCGAAATCGCCAGCCGGCGCGCCCGCAACGGGACAGCCGTGATCGCGATCCTGCACGACCTTAATCTCGCCGTTCGATTCGCCAGCCGCATTATTGTGATTCACCGTGGCGCTGTGGCCGCCGATGGCCGTCCCGCGCAAACAATCACCGACGAGTTGATCCGAAGGGTGTTCGAAGTCTGTGTTGATATTCAGCATCACGACGATGGAAGCCCGGTTTTGCTGCCTCAAGCGATGAAATCGATCGGGCCGGGCAACGTCTTGTGATCCGCTCATAGCGTTTCCGGGCGAAGCATGTCCTCCGGCTCGACACGGAACGGATGATCAGAAGTAGCTTTCGAGGCTGCCCCGTCGCCGAATGTCGAGCGTTGCGCAATGAAACGCGCCGCCAAACGCGCCATAGTGCAGGAAATCGCAAGGCACCGGCTCAAAGCCCCATTTCTCCAATGCCTTGATCATCGATGTGTGATGCCGCTCGACGACGACATGCTTCTCGTCGAGAGTCAGAACGTTCATACTCAACCACTTGCCGCACATGGAGGTGATCTTGAGCAACCGGTCTTCGATCGGGTTCGGCTCTGGTGCGACCAGGATCTCCCAATCTTTCAGGATGGGAGGCAGGCGGCTGATATCCAGGTACTCCGGATTGACGAGAACTTTACCAGGCGCCAGCGGCACGAAAGTCGTATCGATGTGCATCGGCATGCGACAGCGGCTTTCGATCTCGTGGATACGATAGCCACGATCCGACAAATGCCGCCGCAGCCACTCGATGCCCATTGCGTTGGTCACGTTACTCTTCTGAACAAAGAGATCCCGGCCGCAACGCATGAAGTCAGCCGCATCAAAGACCGGCTCCCATTCGGTCAGGACATAACCGATGGGATCGCCTTCCTTTGGAATACGATAGGCGTCGTCGAATAGCTCTTTCCTCAGTTCGGGTTTCGGCGCCGATGTCCAGCGAGCCCCGGCCCGGAAGTACTCCTTCAGGAGCGTCCGATAGGAATGAGTCTCGAAATAGCGGGTTGGCCATGCCATCGGCGTCTCGATGATTTCATCGCCGATGACCAGCATGGAATCGCGCGGGCAGGCATTGATGAAACCTCTCGCACGCCAGTTGGGCGTTCCGAAACGGCGCTTCCAGTCTATGGCATCCGGCCTGCGGACCTTGATCCCAAACGACTCGAGAATCTTGATAAACCCATCCAGCTCGCGTTGAGCGGGTTCCGACATGATTTTGGGGAACCGCATTCCGGCGACAAGCGCGTGAACCTTTTTGGCGGCGAGACCCGGAATATTGGAAGTCACCGTTGGATGGTTCGAAGGGATTGTCGCGCCTTCGAGCCGGCCGACGATTACCTCTTCCAGCGGATCCCATTCGTTATGGGAGCTGACGGGGCACGCCTGCGGCGCAGACGGCGAATCGTCCCTCGCGCGATTTTCATCCTGCTCACGGTTGGAAGGGTGACCAGAGGTGTCCAGCATCATTTAGCCTTCCCCGAAATTCGTTAAGCTCAAGCAGGTGAAACGACTTTGAGGCCGACCATGCCGATGATGATCAGCCCCAGGCATGCGAACCGCGCCGTTGTCGCGGGCTCGGCAAAAAGCCACATGCCCAACAGAGCTGTTCCGGTAGCCCCAATTCCAGTCCAGATTGCGTAAGCTGTGCCGACCGGCAAGGTTCGAATCGCGATCGACAACAGCATGAAGCTGAGCGCCATTCCCAAACCGGTGAACACGCTCGGCCACAGACGCGTGAACCCGTCCGTGTACTTCAAGCCGATAGCCCATCCTGTTTCAGCAAGGCCCGCAAGAAAAAGGTAAAGCCAAGACATCTGGGCACCGCTGGCTGTCCTGCCGCTCAAGACGGCCGCGCCCGATATAGGCCAGGGAAGGCGCACAAGGCAAGCCGCCGGCACATCGCGACGGGCTTTGCCGCGCGCCATGCCTATTCACCGATCGCTCGCTGTTTGGGCCGAAGCCGGTACGCAAACGATTGTTCCCACAGCCGGTCGGCAATCATCGCCAGAGCCAGTGACGCCCCCGCCAGCGGGAATATCACGCAGAGCCCGATGACGATCATCGCCGACGTGCGCAGCCGCGGAGACGATAGCGGCTGGGGTGCTCCAAACTCTCCTTTCGGACGTCGCCGCCACCACATGAGGGGACCTGTGATCGTCAGGACGATGATGCCGATGCAGGGGATCAGCATCACGATCTGGTTGAGGCGTTCGAAGTAGTTGCCCATGTGGATCTGGACGCCGAGTTCCACGGCCTTCGCGGCCCATCCGTAGTCCGCGAAATGAATATCGCCGACCACGCGGCCAGAATACTGATCGACATGGAGCGTGCGCTGCGTTTCCGGCTGATCGGGATAGCTGAAGGCGGTGAATACGCCGCTGGCGTCCTTCGGCAGTATCAGGCGATACGGAGCCATCAAACCCTCGCGCGTCAGGATCACGGCAACGTCGTCGACGTCGAGCGAGCGTTTCGCGGCGGGCTCGGAGGTGATGTGCCCATGATGCCCGGCATGCGGATCGGAATCCGGGATCGACGCCTGCTCCAGCGTCCACGGCGCGGCCTTGCCCACAACGTCCTTGACCGTCGTCGTGGACGGCGCCGCTCCGTGAAGCCTGTGGCTTGCCGGATAGCCGATGCCGGCGAGGTCGGTGCCGCGGCGCAACAAGTCGCCCCAGAAGGATGCCCAGGGCAGGCCGGTGAGTATCAGGAACATGATCAGGAAAGCGGACCACATTCCGACCACCGCGTGCCACTCCTTCCAGAACGGCCGTCCCCGCCGGACAGAGACTTTCACCGCTTTACGGAAGCGGTGAAAGACTCTGTCTTTATGTTTTGACGCGTTTTCTTCACGCGAACCGGATTCCACTTCGCTCGAAAACGCTATAATTCGTGGATAGAGAACGCCGCCGAGACGGAAGCGGCCGCGCGGCCACCGCAGGTAAAGGCCCGTCGCCACCAGGATGAAGCCCCAGCAGGCCGCAAGCTCTACGATATTGTCGCCGATGCGTCCCAGCATCAGCGAACCGTGAGCCACGTCGGCAAAGCCGACCAGCGTGCGGGCATAGACATAGGAGCCGAGAACCCGGCCGGTGCCGGGATCGACGAACACGCGAACCGGATCACCTGCCGCCGGTGTCACGAACACTTCCACGCTGCGATCCGGCGCACGGGGCGTATCGATGCGCGTGACCGTTCCGCCCGGATAGGCGGTGATCGCAGCCTCGGCCATCTTGCTGAGCGGCACCGGATGGGACACCGGCGTCACGATGCGAAGGTCACGATGGAGCACATCGTTGATCTCGTCATTGAAGAGATAGATCGCGCCCGTCACGGCGAGAATGAACATGAAGGGTGCAACCACGAGACCGGCATAGAAATGCCAGCGCCAGACCGTGCGGTGCAGAGCCAGGGCGGAGAAGGAGTTGGGCATCGGCGTTTGCTTTCGGACATCGAAAAGGGAACGGCTCGCTGGAGCATCGACGAGACGGCGTGTTTCACGCATCAGAACCTGATGTTGTAGGAGAGGTCGAAGTTGCGCGGCGCGCCGAGATACACCTGGGTGGGACTGTATCCGGACCAGTTCGCATAGAATGCGTTGGTGAGATTGCGGCCGCGCAGCCGCAACGTTCCGCCGCCGATGTCGTAGGCCAGCCAGGCGTCAAACAGGGTGTTGGCGGTGTCGGTGTAGAACGATCCTACATGCTGCGCCGATGCGCCGATTGTCAGTGGCACCGGATCGAACCGATAGCTGGTCGAGACCATGAACGCCTGTGCCGGCACATTGATCGGACGGTTCCCGCGCAGATCAAGCGTGGCGCTGCGCAACTCGGTAAACTCCGCCTTGATGAAGGACGCGTTCGCGTTCACTTTCCACTGCGGCGTCAGTGATACCGCGACGTCCAGCTCCACGCCGCGTGAGCGCTGGCTGCCGCCCTGCACCGTCAATGCCGGCGTTGTCGGATCGCGGGTCAGGATATTGTTCTGCTCGATCTGATAGACCGAAGCGGTCGCCACCAGACGGTTGTCCCAGAGCGACGATTTGATTCCGCCCTCGATCGAACTTCCGGTGGACAGATCGAACCGGCCGTTGGCGATATTGCTGAGCAGAAGCCCCGAGACCGGAATGGCGGCCCGATTATACTGACCAAATAACGCCGTCCCCGGCGTTACGTTGTAAACCGTTCCGACCCGCCACGAGAGATTGTCGAACGTCTTGTCGAAGCGGGCGACCGTACCCGTGTTCAGATCGTCGATCCGGCGATCGAGTTTCATGCTCTCGTGCCGTATGCTGGCGAGCATCAGCCAGTCCGGCGTCAGGTTGACGGCGTTCTCCGCGAAGGCTGCGAAGGTTTTTAGTCCACTGGTGAAATCCTGCCGGGTCGGGAAGTTCGCCGCCGTATCGGCAGGGAAGTAGCCGCGAGCCGGATTGAACGGATCGACCGGCGTGGTGGATCCGAACCGTCTGTGCGAGCCGAAATCCGTATCGGTGTATTCGAGTCCGGCCGCGAAGCGGTTACGAAACCCTCCGATGACGCCGTCGTAGGACGCCGCCGCGCGTTCCGACCAGATCTGGTGCGCGTGCGTGATTTTTGTTGTCGAACGGTCGAGCAGGCCGCTCACGGAATTAAACGTGAAGTCTTGGGAACTGGCCCAGTACCGGTCGGCCTTGAAGAAACTGAGATCGTTCCTCAGTGTCCAGTTGTCGGTCAGCCTGTATTCGGCGCCGCCGCGCAGCCAGACAGTGTCCGACGTCATCAGCCCGTTCTCGACATTATAATTCTGATTGCGAATCGAACGGTCGATCACAAGCCCGCCGGGAGCCGAGACGAGGTTCGTGGGATCGCGCGCCAGCGAGCGGGCGATCAGCGGAGTGCCCTGATAGGGCGTCCGGAACTCGTCGTGAAAGAAGCTGGCGGAGCCTGTAAAGGTAAGCCTGTCGGTCGGGGCGAGCGTCCCGCCGGTCGTCGCGCCGACCTTGCGCGATCGGGTGTCGTTGATAAAGCCGTCGGATTGTCCGTAACTCAGCGTGGAGCGGACGGCCGCGTTCGATCCGATCGGAGCGTTGATATCGATGCCCGTCCGCAGCGAGTTGAAGCTGCCATAGCTCAACAGGCCCTGGGCGCCTGCCTGGCCGAGCTTGGGCTGCTTGGTTACAAGATTCACGGCTCCGGCCAAAGCGCCGACACCCTGAATGACGGACGCGGGCCCTTTCAGAATCTCGACACGCTCGAAACTGAAGGTGTCGAAATCCCGGGAGACGATCAGCGGGTCTGGCGCGCGAACGCCATCGACCGCATATCCTGTCGCTGCGCGGGAGAACCCGCGCATGGAGATGACGCCGGGTTCGCCGGGGAGGTTTCCGGACATGACGCCCGGAACCGAGTTGAAGGTCTCCACCATCGTGCGGAGGCCTTTTTCCTGCATATCCTGCTGTGTGATGATGTTGACGGTGGCCGGTGTCTCGCGCGGCGTCAGCCCGACGAGGCTGCCGGCCGCATTCGGGATACCGAGATTC
>ENA-UOUJ01001072-UOUJ01001072.1-activated-sludge-metagenome-genome-assembly--contig:-NODE-1072-length-15351-cov-5.624150_pt1 | contig 15351 bp, 27 predicted proteins | sample MGYA00249839_ERZ747224 | MGnify/ENA primary metagenome ERZ747224 (study PRJEB28782, sample SAMN03220277) | activated sludge metagenome | biome: wastewater; feature: sewage sludge; material...
ACGCGCGCCGACGCTTCACCGCTGCATCACGACGCACGATGCGCACCCCTCGACCTGGCCCGTCACGCTGGCGTGCATCGCGACCGTGCCGCACGCGAACGCGAGCACGAAGCACAACACGTCCACCAACACCGAGCCGACGACGCGCGAACGCTTCGCCGTCTGCGTCTGCACCTCGCCGCGCGACGTGGTGCCGCGCGCCAACATCCGACGCGCCCACAGCCGCTGTTCCGTCTCGACACTTCGCCCGTATGCACGCGCCATCGTCACGCCCTCGGTTTCGGCAGGTAGATCACCGCCGCAAGCACCAGCACCACGCCCGCCACGATGGCCAGCCCCACGCCGCCCACCTTTGCGATCGTCTCGACTTCCGCCGTCGTCTCTTCCGCCGCCTGCTCGATGAGCGCGAGCCCACCCTCAGCGCTGCGCTTCCAACGTTCCTCGTCGAACTCGCGGCCTTCTTCGCTGGAGCGAATCCACTCAACACCGGCCGCCGTCAACGGCGCGGCGTCGCCCCACTCCTCATTGAAGAGCCCGAGCACCGCGCCCGCTGCGTAGTCCTGCGCGGCGAGGAACGAGAGAAAGACGCCCTGACCCGCTTCCTTGATCGTGTCGAACATGCGCGCCTCACGGGTTGAAGCAACGGAGCGCAACAGGCCCCGTGCCCGGCGTCAGACCGCCCGCCGTCACGTTGATAAAGTGCGCGGTGGCGGTGTTCGCGTCGTCGCACTGGCAGGTGATCACCATGCCCGGAGGCTGGAAGGTGTAGCCCGCCGCACACTCAGCTCCCGCCGTCGCGCCGGGGAGCGTCACCGTCTGCGAATAGATGGAGTGCGCGGCAACCGTGCCGCCGTCATGCACCAACGTGGTGCGCGGGCTGCGCGAGATCGCCGCGCTGTTGCTCGTCCCGATGAGCAGCGGCGCGCCGGTGCGCACGTTCGTTCCGTCGCTGTCCACATATACGGTCTGCGTCGCACCGTTCAGCACCGCACGCGCGCCCGTATTCACGCGCAGAGCCGTATTCCCCGAGGACGCTTGAGCCTCGACAACCGACGCAAAGACACCGGCATAAAATCCGACCGAATTGCGCACATCCACAGCCCCCGTGGACGTGATGAGGCGCGGGTTGTTGCCTGGCGAATGCAGGTGCAGCGCCGCGCGCAGGTTGCCCGCCTCCCATAGTTCCAGACCCGCGTTAGTGACCCCTGACCGAAAGACCGCGCGCACACCAGCATCAGTCACGACCGCGCCGCCTGCGCGAACCCATTCCGACGACGACGACCCGCCACCACCCGAGCCGATGGCGTCCCAACCGCCATCACGCGCGCACATGCGCAACACGCCCGCGTCACCGTCGCACGCGACGCGACCCACGCGCGCCGAGCTGCACGCCTCGAACGAGGCGAACGCGCGACAGGCAGGCGTCACGGTGCGCACCCGGCAGTCCTGCCCGGTGCAGCCGTCGCGCGTATTCGCCTGTCCTGGCCCCGCCATCGCCAGACCCGCCCCACATGCCGCAGCTGCCAAGAAAGCCGCAACGGCAACCCCGCAGACATTTTTGCCGCCCATCACGCCACCTCTTCCGTCACATCTACCGCCAGCGTCAGCGTGGCCGCCGCGCTGCGCAGGTAGACACGACCCGCCGAGTCCACGAGCCGCGACACGACCGGCGACGCGGTGAAGTCCACGTCTTCCCCGGTGTCGGTCCACACGCCCGCCACGTCCTGCACCCACAGCCGCGCGGACTGCAACACGCCGCCCGCGTAGGCCGTCCAAGCCACCGTGCCCGGCCGCACCTCGAAGCCCGAGGCGTCGCCGTTCACCGGCGCGGCCGTGCCCGCAGCCGTCGCGGGCTGCACCTGCGACGTGAGGCGCACGCGCCCGCCGCCGCTGGCGATGCGTTCGCCGTCAGCCTCGAACGCGACGAAACACCAGCCTTCGCCGGGTCGCGCCCCTTCGACCTCGAAGCGGTGCCGCCGCGAGAACGTGAAGACGTGCGGCCCCACGACCTCGATCACTTCGCCGGTGTCGGTGCGCACGCGCACCGGGTAGCTGCCTACGCGCGTCCGCACCGCGTCGCGCGCGCGGCCCGGTACGAGCGCGAAGCCGACGCCCTCACCGGCGCGCTTGCACCTGCCCTCGTCGTCGATGAAGAGAAAGTGAGTCCGCATCGCTCAGAACCACCCGTTCTGTGCGCCCGCGTTCATGATCGAGTTGAACCCGTTGTTGAGGAAGTTGCCGATCATCCCGCCAATGAGCGCCGCATCTTGCGCGCCCTGCGACGCGCCGCCCGTCTGCGTCGGCTGCGTCGGCTGCGCGCCGAGGTAGCCCGCCGCGCCGCCGCTCGGCGTGCCCGAGTAGTAGCCCGGTTGCACAGGCGGCGGCGTGGCCGTCGCGCGTGCGCGCGTGAAGAAGAAGACACCACCACCCACCACGACGATCCCGAGAATCGCCAGCCCCACCTTGTCACCCGTCGTCATCCCGCCCCCTTGTCTTTAATCCGGCACGCGGCGGCCGGTGCGCCCAGCTTCCGCGCGTCGCTCCGCGTTCGCGTCAGCTCCCTGCGCACCGCTCCGGCTCGCCGCGTTCGCGCCCGTCGTCTGCCCGGTCGCCACCCAATCAGCACCGGCCTCGCCACGATCTTGAGCAGCCGCCTCTTGTCGCTCGCGATGCAGCACCACCGCCGACACGCGCGTCACGCCTGCGTCGTCCATGCCCGCGCGGCGCGCCGCTGTCCTGGCCTCCGTCACCGACACGTCGCCGCCGAGGTCCGACACGAACGACTCAGCGATGCGCTTCTGTTCCTTCGCGACGGCCGCCGTCACACCGGCCGCGAAGTCGCGCACGCGGTCAACCGCCGCCTCTTCCGGCGTCAGCGCACCGGCCGCCGCCTCCAACAGCCACGGGTCGCCGGGCGCGCCCGGAATCGTGGTGCTCGGCACGCCGCGCAGCGGGAGGTAACGCGCCACCACTGCGCCCGAGTCGATCCACGGCGCGCACTGCGCGACAAGCCGACACCAGCCGAGATAGTGAGCGCGCGCGGTCGCGTAGGGCTCGAAGTCGCGCACGTCGCGCGGCCCTTGTGTCGCCACCTTCAACACGTCGCGCTCGACCGTCGAGAACAGCACGCGCTCTGTCACGCGCTCCACCACGAGGCCCGGCACGCCGTTCAACAGCGCCCACTCTCGCGCGTCGGCGCAGTCCTGCACCGCGAGCCGCATCAGCTCGGCCGCATCGCACGAGCGCTCCAAGCCGTCGCTGTACTTCAGCACGATCCGATCCGGCCACTGTTCGGGATGCGCGGCCAGCTCCGCAGCCGACAGCGGCGCGGGCAGGTCCGGGTAACCCGCATAGAGGAAACGCCGATTCTCGTTCGTCACCGTGAAGTGGTCGGTGAGCGACTGGCGCATCAGCCGGTCAATGCGCTTCTCGGTGACGCCGCGAATGAACAGCTCTTGAGCTTCGCGCGCTCTGCCTGCGTTGCGCAGCGTGGCGATCTGTTCGGCCAGCGCAGCCCACTCACCGACACCCACCGCGAGGATGATCGTGTCAACGATTGCCGTCACGTTCACGGCGATCAGCAACGCGGTGACCGCGAGGAACGCACCTGGCCCCGACGCCGCCGCGATGCCGCCCGCGCTGCTCACCACGTACATAAGCGCGGTTGAGCCCGTGGCGATCCACGGCGCTGCCTCGTCACCAACGGACGTGCGCGCGACTTCGCGGCCAACATACGACGCGCCTTCAGCCGCAGCGCCGAAGAAGTCCTTACCCAGCGCCTTGCTGGCGGTCTTCGCGCCAGCCTCGAAGGCCGCTTGCGCGTCAGGCGACATGCCGACGCCGGACGACGCATCACGCGGCGGCGTCGTCGGCTGCGTCGTGGCGGTGGGCTCGACTTGCGGCGGCGGCGTGGGCGGTGCCGCAACAGGCGCGCGCGCTGACGCGAACCACGCGACGACGCCCACGACTGCGACACCTGCGATCACCAGCACCATGCGCCACCCCCACCACCAACGAAACACGGCCGCTGGGAGTCGAACCCAGCCGCGCAGATTTGGAGTCCGCGCGCAGCCCGGCATCAGCCGTTGAAACCGCGCCGAGACGACACGCCCCGGCGCGGGCCTTCACGTCACTTCTTGAAGAACTCGCGACGAATCAGATCGCGGGCGCTCGTGTCGCCCTCGCTGAAGCCGCGACCGCTCGCGACGACGCCCGGAATCGCGGACGCCAGCGCGTTCACCACGCCCTCAGCCGCCATCTTCTCGCCCTTGCCGTCGTGCGCGTCATGGATGGCGCGCGCACGTTCCAGCACGAGCGCGGGCACCTCCGGCACCGCCGCGTTGCTGCCCACGGCCGCCGACAGGCCCGGCGCTTCCTCGTACTCGCGATCGCGCTTGTCCACGAAGCGCAGGCCCGCGTATGGCTGGAGCCGCACGGGCAGCGCTTCGCCGCGATTCACCGCGCCGCTGATCGCCTTGATGGGCTTCTTGCGCGTCTCCGTCGCCACCGCCGCGACCTCGGCGCGCAGCTTCTTGCTGTCCGCGTCGGTGATGGGCACGTAGGTGTATCGGATGCTCATGTTCGCGATGGTCTTCGAGTCCTGGCGGATCTCCGGCGCACCCGTCAGCAGCTCCGCGAACATCGCTTCGCCGGTGTTCGTCTCGTACAACGTGACGCCGCCCAGCCGCGACACCTCGGCAGCTTCGGTGTAGAGCGCGGTGCGGCGACGCTCAGCGCGCACGTTGTCGATGTGCGTCTGCTCGTGAATCACCGCCTCGTCGATCTTGAGGCTGAAGTTGCTCAGGTACGGCCCGAGCCCATCACCGTAGGTGCTCGACAGTTCGTCGATGGCCAGCGGCAGACCTTCGGGCAGCGGCACCGCGTCGCGGTTGTCCGTCGTGAAGTAGACGTGCGGAACGGGGTTCCACACGTCGCCCTTGGTCGGCACCGCGTCAACGTCCACGGTGATCGTGATGCCGCCGTCGAGCTGGAAGTTGCCGACGATCGCGTCAGTCGCGCTGCGCCGGAACTCGGCGCGGAAGCTGCGCAGCTGGGAACGACCCATGCCCCAACGGTTCTTGTCGCGCGCCGAAAACCACGCATCGAACTTGCCGAGCGGAAGGATCCACTCGACCGCGATCGTCTCCGTCGCGCCCGCGCCGATTGTCACGGTGTCGAAATCCAGCTCGGTGCGGTAGCAGCGGCGGCGGTGCGCCTCCAGTTCCCGCAGCGTGCGATCCACGTAGGGCGCGGCGAACTTGCCATCCTTGCCGTAGTCGGCGCGCACGAGCGAGATCTTGCCGAGCAGCGCGAGCAACTCATCGTCGGTGAAGTCCGCAGGCGCGCCGCCCGTGTTCTCGACCGGCGCACTGATGCGCAAGACCAACCCCATCGCCTTGATGCCCTTCGGCATCCCCAGCTCTCCGCGTTCGATCGCGTCGAGCGCGTTCGCCGCAGCGAGCGCCACCGTCATGTATGAACGAGCCATCTTGTTTCTTTCCCCCTCGTGAGCGCGGTTGCGCTCAGACCTTGAAGACCGCCGCCCGCAACGGGCTACGGAACGCCGCCACCACGAGCGCCGCGCCCACCGCGCCGCCCAACACCACCACCAACGCCGTTTTCATTTCGCTTCTCCTCTCGCGGTCCACGCCGCGAACTCCCAATCGGCCAGTTGCGGCACCTGCTCAATCAGCTCGCGCGCGGCGTAGTGCTGACGCGCGCCGTCTCTGCGCACCACTCGCGCGCCGGTCGCGTTCGTGAACGCCTTGAGCGCGTCGAGGTCGGCCGGATGCACCTGGCGAAACACCAACGCGCCGTCGAGCTGCGCGCGCGCGCTCGGCGGGATCTGCACGAGCCGTTGCGCGCAATACACGGACGGGCACCCCCAATGCCGCCCACGGGTCGCTACCTTGGACATGGCCTTTGCCGCAGCCCTGTTGCTGACTTCCGGCCCGGCGTAGTGGCCGCACTCTTCAAACACGATCAACAGCTCGCCTGTGGTGCGGAACACTTCGATCAGCGCTGCAACCTGCTCGCTCGCCTCGTCGTCGTCGTCGGCCACCGTCACCGCGAGCGCGACGCGCTCACCGTCGAGGTAGCGGCCGGGGTTCTCCGTCACTTCCTCGAATGAGGCGCGCGTGTCGCACGGCCCCAACGTGTGACGCTTCGACACCTTGCCCAGCTTGCTCCACTCGTCTTCTGGGTCGATCACCACGACGCGCGCGCCGGGCGTCTTCAAGAACTCGGTCACGGCGAGCTTCGCCGCGTGGCTCTTTCCTGAACCACTCATGCCCGCATATGCGCGGCGCGATGAGTCGATGATCGCCGGCAGCGTCACGCGGGCTTCACCTCGGCCGCCGCTGCGTCAGCCTTAAGACGCTCGCGGAACTCGACCGCATCACGAGCGCGCGCCTCATGGCGTAGCCGGTGATTCTCGTCGAGCAGGCGCTGACGCTCGCGCTCGCCCTCGGCCTCGATCTCTTCCGCTTCGATGCGACGCCGACGAATGAGCCGCAGCCCGTCGTCCACCAGCATCAGTCCGCCGACCCACATCAACGCACCGCCGATCAGCTTGAGCACGTTCACGCCCCTTTCTTCTTGTCGAGCCTCGTGACTTCGACCGGCGCGGTCTGCGCGGCCTCACCACGCTTCACCCACCACGCGGCGATGCGCGGCGCGGCCACTTCGTAGGCGTGCGCGGCCAGCGTCGGCCCGAACGCAAGCCCGGCCGACAGCGCGAGCGCTGCACCTGGCCCCATGTTGATGTCGGCTGCGTACTTCGCCACGCACGCCGCCAGCGGCACCGCGCAGCTCGCCTGTGCATCGCTCGCGGGCTTCTCGTAGCGCGTGCCCTTCGCCACCGCCGCGAGCTGCATCAGTAGCCCGTCCGCCACGTCTTTTGCCTGCTCGACTGCGCGAGCACTCGGCCAGCCCTCTTTGATCGGCTTGTCGAGCGGATCGACTTCCGCGACGGCCGCCGCCTTCGGCGCGTCGAGCGCGCGGCCTTGCTTCTTCGCCAGCTCCCCGGCGAGCTGCCAGAACTCTTCTTCGGACTTCGCGCCGCCGACCTTCTTCGTGAGGCGCTTCACCGTCGCGCGGCGTGATGCGGCTGCGCGTGCGGCTTCGTCGAGCGGCGGGCGCGTGCGCTTCTGCGCGGGCGCGGCGTTCTCGGTGGCGGGCGGCGCGGCTGGCGCGGCCGGTGCGGTGGCGGGCTCGCTCACGACTTCGCGGCCTTCTTCTTTGCGGTGCGCTTCGTGGTCTTCTTCGCGGGCTTCACCGGCGCGGCGCTCGCCTCGTCGGTCGCGGCCTGCATCTGCATGAAGCCTTCAGCGTCGAGCACGAGCGGCGCGTGATTCACCTCGCGGGGCTGCGTCGTCGCGTTGTCCTTCTTCCACCACCGCCCGAGCTTCAACGTCTTCCTCATCGCCCCTCCAGATCCGTCATGAACCATCGCCACACCGAGACGAAGAACCCCACAGGTGGAGCGGTGACGGAGCCGGGCGCGTCGTTGACGCTCTGGCCCGGTTTCCCTTCGGCCTCGGGCTCGCCCTCCGCTTCCGTCACCGGCTCCACCTGCACCGGCGCGTCTTCCGCCACCGGCTCCCCCTCCGCCTCGCCCTCGTCGAGATCGGACGACTCCGGCGCTTCCGGCAGCTCTGGCGCGGCGGGGCTCGCTGTGCCCTCGCGGGGCTCATCGCGTTCGCCTTCGGCCGTCGCGCGCTTGGCTGTCTTCTTCGCCTTCGTCGTCACGGACCGCATAACGCTCACGATTTTGCGGAAAGTACGACTCTGCAAAAGTTGACAGAGACTCACAGTTCGTGACGTTCTTGCTTGAATGGACTCCGCCACCGCTTCGCAGCTTTGCAACACGATCAGCCGATGGGAGCCGTTGAAGGTCGCGGCAGGCGTCGCTCAGCAGAACGTCGGCAGCGTGCGACGGCTCGCCATCGCGGGCCGCGTTCTCGCGTCGCGCATCGGCGGCGGCGCGTGGCGCGTGGCGATCTCTCGCGCTGAACAGCTCATCACCATCACAGGAGGCAGCACCGATGAAGAAGGCAGCCGTGTACGTCCGCGTCTCGACCGAGAAGCAGACGGCAGCAAACCAACTCGCGGAAACCGAAGCGCTGGCGCGGGCTCGCGGACTCGAACCCGTCGTTTACGGCGAGACGGCAAGCGCCGCCGCTAAGTCGCGCCCGGAATTCGATCGCATGATGCGCGACGCGAAGGCGGGCAAGGTGTCGGCCGTCGTCGTGTGGGCGCTCGACCGTCTGCACCGCAGCATGACGGGCACCGTGCGCGACGTGACCGAGCTTCACCGCATCGGCGTGCGCGTGCTGTCGGTGCGCGAGCCCTGGCTTGATACCGAGTCGCCCACCACGCCGTTGTTGCTCGCCATCTTCGGATGGGTGGCCGAACAGGAGCGCACGCGACTCCGCGAGCGCACGAAGGCGGGCATCGAACGCGCGCGCGCAGCGGGTAAGACGCTGGGCCGCCCGCGCGTGAGCCCGGCGTTGCTCGCGCTCGGCGTCGAGCGCGTGAAGCAGGGCGCGCAGGTGACCGAAACCGCCAACGCTCTGGGCATCAGCCCGCGCAGCCTCGGCCGTGCGGTGAAGGCGACCGCATGAGCGCGAGCGACAACGCCATCACCCTTGCAACGCACGTCATCAAGGCCACGCTGACGCCGTTCGCGGCCGAACAGGCGGGACTCATCGCCGCCCGTGCGATCTTTCAGGCCGGGCTCGCCCACGAAGTAGAGGCCGCGCTGATCTTGCTGCGCCGGGCACTCATCGAACCACCGCCGCGCCGCGAAGGCTGACCGGCAAAAAGGGCACCGGGAATCGCTCCCCGGTGCCCTTCGTGTTTCAGCCACTTAGCCGGTCACCGCGACGACCGGCTAAATCGGTCGTTTTTGCCTCTACGCGCGCCGGAAGCGCTCGCAGTCGCAGCCGTCAACCGCGCACTCGTAGATCGAACGGCCGTTGCGCCCCGCGAGGTGCTGCCCCTTGGTGTGGCCGCACCTGCACGACTTCTCCAGCGTCACCGCGTACCGGCCTGCATCGTCGCGCAGCTCGTGTTCGTAGTAGGCCGGGGCCATACCCTCGCCGTACACCGCGCCTCGCTTCTCGTGTGCGAGCAGCAGTTCAACGAGCGCCTTCAGCGACAGCGTGACGAGCACCGGCCCGGTGCCGCCGCTGGGCTGCACGAGCGCCGCGATGGTGTGGCGCTTCGACTTCGACGCGCGGCGCTTCGCCTCCGTCTCGTTCCACGTCCGCACCGTTGGCACGTCGTAGCTCTTGACCTCAACCCACAACGGCCCCGCTTCCACGTCTGGCGCGTCGTGGCCTTGCTGAAACTGGAGCGCGCGCCCGGCATCGCTGAACACCTTGCGCAGCTCGATGGCCGTGCGCCGCTCGTACCGCTTGCCCTTCCTGACCGACTTCGCTCCGCTCACGTTGCCTCCAAGTCAAACGACAGCTGCCCGAGTGGCGCGCCTGCGCACTCGTGAAACGGTGAACCGCAGGGCGCGCGGTGGGGATAGCAGGGGTTGGTTCCTTTGAGGTGCGCGCGAAAGCCGGGGCCGTCCGGGTCCGCGCAGGCGTCGCAGATGAGCCAGTTGCCGTCACGGTGACGACGCCTGCACTCGCGACACCGCCTCACGGCATCTTCGCCTCGCACGGCACCTCCTGAGAGAACGCCGCGCAGACGTGGCGCGAGTGACCAGGCGCGCGGCAAACCCATTCCTCGCAGTCGCCGCACAGGTGCTTCTTGCACCCGCAGCCGCAGAGGGGCGGGGTGCCCGCGAGCAACCCCTTCCGCGCTTCGTGCGTGAGCACGTTCACCGCGCCGCTCGCCTTCGACGGCCCGGCTCCGCGTGACGAACCTTTCGACCACGAGCGCACGCTGACGCGGTGCTCTGCCTCGTCGAGCGCCGCGCGTGCCCGACCCAGCTTCGTGTCTGCGCTCACGCCGCCTCCCGCGCTGAGATCTCGGCGTCGAGCTTCACGGTGTCCTTCTCGTCGGTCGGTCCGACCGCGCGGAACACCGTCGCGAGGCGGCCCGAGCTGGTGAGCCGCTTTCCGTTCGGCACCACGAGCCCGCGCCCGGTGAGCCCATTCAGGCGCGCCGAGACGGTGGCGTGCGAGAACTTCGTCACTTTCGCGACCTCTTCCCACGTCAGCCCCGCAGGCACGTCGCGCAGCAGTCGCAGAATCGCCGCCGTCTTGTTGTGGCGCGCGACGAAGCGCATTCCGCTCAAGTCGAGCTGTGCCACCGACCCGCCGCACAACGGACACCCGGCGCTCAAGCGAGCACCGCCTTTCGCGCCGCCGCGAGCACTTCACGCCACGCCCTCTGAAGCGCGCGCGTGTCCGTCGTCGCTTCGACTTCATGCAACCGCAGCACGAGCGCGCGAAGGTCGCGCAAGGCGTCGAGTTCTCGCGTACGCGCCAGCTCGCGCGCAGCCGCCTCCCGAGTCGTCATGATTGACCGGCCGTAGCTGCTCACGAGCGCACCGCCTTCCGCATCGCGCCCGAGTCGAGCAAGTGAGCCGCGAGCGCCGCGCGGAACCTCCGCTTTCCTCGGAACACGCGCGCCGCGTCGAGCACGTCCCACGCCAGCACGCGCCACCACTGCCACACCGCACGCGCGGCCCTCACGGCTGCACCGCCCCGCAGTCGCAGGTCATCATCGCGCCGCAGTTGCAGAGCGGCGCGGGCTTCTCAACGTGGTGCTCACACGTAGCCGCGAGCCCGCCGCGACTGCACGAGCACGACGGCGGCGGGGCCGGGCGCTCGTAGTCGCTCGCGTCGAACTCGGCCGGGTCGAACCCCGCCGACGCTGGCGGCTGCGCGCTGCACAGGTCGTCAATCGCCTTCACGCCCGCCGCTTCTTTTTCCTCGTAGGCCCGCACCAACCGCTCAAGCCTCTGGCGCGTCTCGGTGAGCGACAGCGCGCGCTCAATCAACGACTCGCCGGGCATCGGCGCGAGCGACGCGCGCACGCTGTCGCGCTCGGCCTCCAGCACTTCGACGCGGTGCCGCAACGACTCGCAGCGCACCGCCAGCGCATCGGCCGCCGAGGTCGCGACGCTGTGCGCCTGCCTCATGTTCTCCAGCGCGCGCACGAGCGCGGCCTTCTCGCGCATCAGCTCCCGCACCGTGGGGTCGGCCACGGTGCGGCCGTCGAGCACGTCCACGAGCCCGCCGAGAATCGACAGCACTTCCTCAGCCAGTTGCGGCGCGACACCGGCCAGCGCGTTCGCCTGCACATGACTCTCGTGGGCGAACAGCTTGAGCGCCGACACCTTCACGAACTTCAAGCGCTCGGCCTCGTCGCTCAGGTAGCCGTGTTCATCGCGCACCGGCGCTTCACGCTTCTTCTTCGCTCGTCGCGAGCTGTGGGCTTCGCCTCCGTTCGCTTCGCTCACTTCGGCGGGGCTACCCGTCGAACCATTCAGCCTCACCTCGTGAGACGACGACGACGCACGCACACGCAACGCACCTTCGTGCGCTTGTGCCCCCAGCATTCGAACTTCTGCGATGGTTTCCGCAGAGGATTCGACAGCGACGGCGGGTGTGGTTGTGGTGGCGGTAGGAGTCGCTTCAACAGCTGTGGTCTTCATCGGCTCTCTCTTCATCGGGACGGCGGGTGGGACTGCAACAACGACCGGTGCTGAAACACCGGTCACACTCGGGAGCGTCGTGACGGCTGCCTCCGTCGCGGCGCTTTCGTCTTTCTGGGCGTCGAGCTGGAGCGCTGCCTGCGCCGTCGTCTTCGTCGCCCTGGGCTTCTTCGCGGCTGCCTTCCGCTGCCCCTTCTTCTTGCGCGGCCGTGGCTCGTAGTCGGGATCCAACTTGTCCACCTCGGCCGGATCGTAGTTCCGCCCCGCGATGCTGCGCAGGTACACGGCGGTCTTCTCCAGCGAGGCGTGACCCAGCCAGTCCTTGATGAAGCCTTCGCTCTTCCCCGAATGCCAGAGTTCGCACGCGCAGGTGTGGCGGAAGACATGCCACGCATCGCGCGGCGGGAAGCCTTCCGGGTCCAGCCCGCGCAACATTTCCATCAGCTTGCCGAGCCGATCGCCGGTGTACGGGAAGACGAGCCGCGTCTTCTCCCGCTTGCCGCCGCCTTTGCCGGTGCGAATGACGTGCTCCACGCCCTCCGCGTCCAACAGCTCTTGCAGCAGGTCGCGCAGTTCCGGGCGAATGGGCACCGGCCGCCGCGCGGCCTCGCTCTTCAGTTTGCGGCTCACCTTGCGGCTGCTCGCCTTGCGGCGCTGCTGATCGACCTGCAACACCCGCCGCTTCAGGTCGATGTGCCGCCACTCCAGACCGAGCGCTTCACCTTTGCGTAGGCCGCAGAAGCGCAAGACAGCGATGAAGGCGCGCTCACGCAGCGTGAAGAGGTCCGACGCACGGACGAACTCCCACGTTCCGAGCACGTCCGACAGCGCGCGGCGTTGCGGCGCGACCTTCTGCCATCGCACGGTGCGCATCGGGTTGCCCTGCGTCACCCCGCACATCGCGCCTACCTCGAAGATGTGAACGAGGTTGGTCCGGTGCAGCGTGACGGTTGTGGGCTCGTAGCCCGCCGTGACCAAGCTCGACAGCCAACCGAGACAGTCAGCCTCGCTCGGGAACTCCGGCAGCGGCGGGACAGCCCCCTTTCCCTTGACGCCCGGCGAACCCGCCGCCGCCAACACGCCGGTGCGCGCGTAGTTGCCGCGCGTGCTGTCTTCCATCGGCGTGGTGAAGCGGTTGACGTAGGCCACCAGCTCCGAGAGCGGCAACCCCCGGTGACGCACCGTCACGCCCGGCAACATCGAAGATCTCGGCTCGACCTCGCCCGACGCGGGCACCAACTGCAACGCGGCCATCTGAACCCCTCCGAAAGCGAAACCCCGTGACGGCAGGGAGGCAGCCCTGACGCCACGGGGTTCCCGGAACGCGCGAACGCGCCCGAACCTCGGGTTTCCTTCGGTGCGCTGGTGTCGCTACGCCTGCCTGCGTCGCGAGCTGCGCTGAATTCAGTTGTGGGCACCAGTTCTACGCCGCATCGTTACCGTGCCGCAACAACCCTCAGTGCGGCATCACCTTCAACCTCGGAGAACCCCTCATGCGGAACCTTGCGTTCGCGGTCGCGGTCGTGGCTTGCAGTGCCTTTGCTCAGTCCGCCGAGAAGTGCCCGGCGCTGGAGCGCGAAGACGTGCGCGTCAGCGGCAAGAACGACGAATGGACGCTGACCAAGCTCAAGCTGGCAGTCGGTGACGTGCTGCTGATCGAGGCGTTCGGCAAGGTGAAGGTCGGCGGCTGGATCGGTGAGGTGACCGCAGACGGCACCGCCGACGCCAACCAGTTCGGCCGCCTCATGCTGAAGATCGGCACCGAAGACGTGAGCAAGCCCGGTGCGCGCGCGTTCATCACCAGCGAGTCGAGCGGCGAGGTGAAGCTGAAGGTCAGCGACAGCAAGTACACCGACAACAGCGGCGCGTACTCGGTGATGCTGATTCGCATTCCGGCGTGCGCGATCCCTGAACAGAAGATCCCTCCTGTCGAGTAGTCACCGAAGCGCCAACCACACGAGCGCGCCGAGCCCGAGCGCGCCGACGAAGACCGCGACGCCTGCGAGCGGGAAACCCTGCGATGGCTCGCCGTGCGGCGCGACTCGCACGAGCTGCGCACCACCCACACGCAGCGTGACGGCCGGACGCAACGCGCGCGCCAGCGGCGACGACTCGCCGCCGACGCCGACGCGAAGCGGCGGGAGCCCCGCCACCTCGATCTCGACCTCGGCCGCGTCGAGCAGCCCGGCGAGGTTCACGCAGGCACCAGATCGCGCGCGCCCGCGATGGCCCGCGAAGTCGTGGTGAGCCCGTGAGCGGCCGTCGCGTTCGGATCGTGCGCGGCCGTCGAGCTGCGACGACGCACCACGTAGACGACGACACCGGCCGCGACCGCGCCGAGCGCGAGCAACATCAGGTTTCGGTTGCTCATCGCTGCTGTACCTCCTGACCAACGACGACGCCCACCGACACGCCCGCGCCGAGCGCGACGACGCCGACAAGCACCGGCACCCACCACGCGAGCCCGGCCGACTTCTTCAGCTCCGCGCGCTCCGCCTCGCACGCCGTCGCGGCCTTCTCGTTCGCGATGGCCTTTGCTTCCGGCAGGAACAGCCCACGCGACGGCGCGACCCCGCCCGCGTCGAGAATCACCGGCGCGTCGCTGCGCGGCGGCTCGGCCGCCTGCACGCCGCACGCGAGCAGCACCACCAGCGCCAGCGCCCTCACTGGCGCTTCTCCGCCGCGTCGCGCGCGTCTTCCAGCGTCGTCACCTTCGACGCCGCATCACGGCCCGCGTCGGCCGCCTTCTTCGTCGCCGCTTCCTGCACCGCAGGCTTCAACGACTCCACCAGCTCGCGCAGCTTCAGCAGCGCGAAAGTCCACCAGCCCATCACCACACCCCCAACGTCCGCGTTCACTCAAAGAGGGAGCGCGGCGGCCACACACCGCCGCGCTCGACCCGCGCACATCACAGCTTCAGCTTGGCCGTGACGAACGCCGCAGCGACCTGACCGATGGCCAGACCAACGCCCATCGCCAGACCCGTAATCAGAGCAGTCTTCAATTTTCACACCCCCTTTCAGCCCACGTAGGGCAAGGCTTCCCATCCTTCGATTTCCAGATGCGGCCAATCACCAAGCGCCGTCTTCCCGAGCGACACGAGGCCGCGCGCCGCCGCCGCACCCACGAGCACGAGCCAGCGCGGATCGAGATAGTTCAGCTCGATGTTGTTGCTCGTGTTCGCCGGGTAGATGTCGAGCGCGCACGCCACCACGCGGCCATCAGACAGACGCCGCCGACCGTGCGCCGACTCGCGCGCGGTGCGTGCGTTCGTGATGATGCCGCCCGCTGACGTGCGGCCCTGCGCGTAGAACGCCGCTTGCTCTGCGTCGGTGCGGCCCGCCGCCGTCACCTTCACGTTGAACGGGCCGTTCTCGCGCCACCACGCGAGGAACGCCGACAACTCCGGGTGCAGCTCCGAGAGGTCCACGCCGCCCTTGACGTAGACCGTCGCGCCGCCGCCCGTCGCCGCTTCCGCGTTGCTCGTCTCTTCCGTCACCGGCTCGCCCTCCCGACGCCACCACCACGCCGCGCCCGCGAGCGCGACGACACCCAACGCCCACGGCCACGCCTTCACGGCATCCCCGCCGCGTGAATCGTCTTCGCGACGGCCTCACACGCAGGCCGCGCCCACTCCGGCGCGTGCGCGCACGACGCCGCCAACGCCGCGCCCGTGCAGAGCAGCGCGAGACGACGCACCCACGGCGTGCGCCACCACGCGCGCCGACGCT
>ENA-UOUJ01001073-UOUJ01001073.1-activated-sludge-metagenome-genome-assembly--contig:-NODE-1073-length-15350-cov-4.643805_pt1 | contig 15350 bp, 13 predicted proteins | sample MGYA00249839_ERZ747224 | MGnify/ENA primary metagenome ERZ747224 (study PRJEB28782, sample SAMN03220277) | activated sludge metagenome | biome: wastewater; feature: sewage sludge; material...
AAATGGCGACGGCGACCCGACCAACGACGGCGCCGACTGGCATTCGCACTGGGTGGTGCTGGCCAGCGACAAGGCCTGCGCCGGCGGCCTCAAGGTGCTCGACATCTCGCCGGGACAGGACCTGTTGCCAGCAACCGCGCCCGGCCTGCCGCTCGCGCTGGACAGCCCCGGCATGAGCCCCATCCTCAAGGGCAAGACGGTGCGCATCACCGTGCCGGTGAAAGGCGCGGAGAATGTGAATTTCGATGCCGTCGCCGCGCATCTGCAAGTCAATGAAACCGGCAAGGCGCCGCTTCTGTGCGTTACCGGCACCTACAAGGTAGCTTCCGGCAATCTGACGCTGCCGGGCGTCATCACCAAAGAGAAGAAGAAGTAGGCCGCCGGGCGGCCCGCGCTAAGCCGAAACCAGCGCAGGCTCCTCGTCGTCGACCTGATCGTCGAGCGGCACATACGTGCTGAGCGGCCTGGTCGATAACGTGATCGGCTTGCGCTGGCCGTGCGGCGACCGAATGTGAGGTTGCCGGGCGTTGCGCGACAGCGCGAACAGCGTGGAACCAACGCGGCCTCCGAGCACGATCAGATCGCGCTCCGTGCAGCTTGAAGCGACTGCCAGAGCCAGTGCGTGCAGATGGCTCCGGCGGTAGCAGAACAGTGCCAGCATCGCTCGTACATCCGGAGCGACGCTGGCAATCAGCTGAGGCAATCCATGCTCGCTGGCTCGATACATGGCGCCCAACAGATCATCCTTGATTGGGCATATGTCGTTCTCGAAAGCGTCGGAGCTAGACATGCGCAATTCTCCTCAGGTCATGAGGATGCAACGCAATTCCCTAACGAGCAGTTAACCACGCCCACGAAGTCGAACCGGGCGGGCTTGCATTCCGGTTCCGAATCAAGCCTCGGGGCCATGCCTTGATTCGCCGACGCCGCCCGCTGAATCACGTAACGCGAGTCACGCGTTGAACGCCATGACGATCGCAAGGCCAAATCCGGTGAGATGGTGCAATGTCTGATCGACGCCTATCAGCGTCCAGAACCACGGGTGCTGATGGTCCTGCGTCACGTCGAAGGCGGAGACGCAGATGCCCTTGGCGCGATCCACGACGAGATGAATCGCGAAATCGATAAAGGCGATGAACCAGAAGCGCGGCGCGATAAGAAGAATGAGCGCCAGCGCCAGCGCCAGATGCACGAGACAGTGCGAGAGCAGCGGCAAGGCCCAGCCGGTCCTTTGATCCTTGCCGACTGCCATCCAGGAGTTCTGCAACACAAAATCGGCCAGCACGTGCTTGACGGTCAGCACGACCATCCAGCCAGCCAGCGGACCCACTGCGATCGACGACGATAACGAAGGAAGTAGCACGCGGACGCCCTTGCTCTGGAGCAATGATTCCGAAAAGTGGAAACCGGATTCTCGGAAAAAATGATGCTCAAACAATCTATAATGAGAGCCTTTCGCTTCCGACAGAATCAGAAGCGAGGCTTTATAATATTGATCTGACTCGTTTCTACACGCGAACCGGACTCCATCCTCAAGCCGAGCCCGAGGACATGCTTCGCTCGAAAACGCTATAGGCAAACTGCACGAGCGCTGCTGCCCACGACATCGATTCACTCACCTCTTTTATGACACCTCCAAAAGCGGATAAACTTGTTCGTCCTGAACGCAACGATGGCGCCGGGCCCTCAGCTCAACCCCCGGGCCCGGACATGTCGGTCCAGACACATGCCAGCCCAGACATGCCAGAAAGCGTGACACTCAACCGGCCCTCCGGTCGTCAGCCCCGGCGCGCTCCCTTAATCCCGCGATGACGCGCTTCAACGATTCCTGCCGCGGATCATGCTCAACGGCCGCCCGCGCCTCGACGATTGCGGCGCTGAGATCAGGGCAGCGTATCGCGCCGTCGAAGGTCGGTTTGACAAGACGGTCGATGATCAGATTCCAGTCCCGCAAATTTTGAGCATAGGCAGCACCGTATCCCTGCACCATCCCGGCCGTCGCAACCACCGCCGCGACCGCGGCAGGCTGCTTTGCCAGGCTGCGATCGATCATGTGCAGCCAGCGCTCGACCCAGACCCGCTCATTGGCATATCGGAAAGACGACAGCCGCCATCGCCTGAGCGAAGCCAAGGCTCTGAGACGGCGGAGCCCGAAGCCGCTAGCGGTGCTGAACCGCATGCTGACCGGCAGGTGCCGCCAACCCAGATAATCCAGCACGCGGATGACCGGGTCGGCTCCCCTTTTCGGCAGCAACGAAATCAACTCATCGAGATGCAGTTTGCGCGCGTCAACAGAAGGAGCATGCGGACCCGTCCGGATTTCAGCAAGCTTGAGCTGCGCCATGCGGATGGGATCGTCATAAGCCATACGCGAGGCCATCAGCCGCGCGATATCGGCAAGTACTTTATCATCCACATTGCGCTGGCCGATGAAACGCCGAAGCCGGCCGACATAGAGCTGCGCGTAACCAGATCCCTGATAATCGATCAGGCGCTTCACGCCGTCAGCCGCCGCAAGCCTAGCGTTTTCAGGCATGTCCACCGGCAACGTCGGAATCGGATTGTCGTTCTCGCCCGAAACATTCGCGAACATCGAGCGGATGGCGGGAAGAACGTCCGCGGCTTTGCTTCTGCCGAGGTTCATGCGAGCCTGGGACTCATGACCGCGGGCGCAGCAGTTTCAGCCAGCCGCTCTTCGAGCTTGCCGATGTTCTGAAACAGCCGCGCGCTGGCCAGCCGCAGGAAATAGAAGCCGAATTCCGGATTCTGGACGTAAAGCTCCTCGACCTGCCGGTAGCTCACGCTGAGCACCATGCCGCTTTCGATGCACTCCAGCGATTGGGTACGCTCGTTGCTTGGCGACAGCATGCCGAGCTCACCGACGAGGGCCCCGATCGGCAGTTCGATGCCGGACTCGACCAGACGATACCGCCCGCTGACGATGTAGAACATCGTCTCCGCCTTCTCATTCTTGTAGAAAAGCATCTCGCCGGCCTCGCACTTGCGCTTGGTCATGAAGGGCTTCAGCCAGTCCATCGAGAGATCGCCGTTGACGGACTTCTTCACCTCGCGCACGAGCAGGAGCATCTGGTGCAGGCGATATCCGTTGAGGAAAAACAATCCCGCGTGAAGCCCGAACTGCAGGAAATTGTGAAGCGGAAGCGCCGTGATCATCAGCATGAGATTGGCCAGCATGCCGAAGACACGGAGCGGGATCATGGTCCGCATGGTGCAAGTGGCGACCACGAAGAACGAAGCGGCCAGGCCACCGGCGGTCCCGAGATGCTCGGCTAAATGTGATATGTCCATGGCGATCCAGCCAATTTCCTGACGTGATGAGAGGCGTAGCGATCTATAGGGAAGACAGCGGAAGTTATACCGGATTCTATCCAATATCCCGGCAAAAAGCGCCGGCCGCCGAGGCCGGACAGCCAACCGCCCATCCCCGGGCGTGGAGCAGAACAGACCACATCAATTTGTGTCGAAAGCATCGTATCTTAGAGTCTTTCCGCTTCGTTCGAAAACGCCATGGGACGAACGAGTCGATCCGTGGGGCAGAAAACTCGCACGCAACCGGGCCGTGCGTTTAAGCTCAACCGCCTGCAGACATCTGCTTCGGCCGAATGAGCGGCGCTGGCGTGAGATGCAGTGGAGGCGGATGGCCATTGGGATTCGACGGGAAGGCGGAGATCGCATTCCCCCGGCACCGGGCTGCACTGCATCATGCAATGCCGGATCGATCCGCCGCCGAGCGACAACACCACCCGATAGAAAGCGGAGCGTTTATCCGAACCCGGTTCTTGCGACGATCCGCCAGCACATCGTCCCGCGCGGGATGGGAACGCAACGGAAGGCAGCCGGTTCTAGTCAATGTTGCGCTGCGAACGCGCAACGGCTCGATGATTCGACAAGGAGCTTTCACATGCGAAAGTACATTCTGGCCCTGGCTGCCGCGATTTCCCTCGGCGCGGCCGCGCCGGCGATCGCCTATGACTCCGGGAGCCTTCTCTCGATGCACGACGCGCTTGACGTTGCGTTCAACGCCGGACTGACCTCTGTTTCAGACGCGGAGTTTGCCGGCTATGAGTGGCAGATCGACGGGCGCGACGCCGCCGGCCGTTATATGGAGGTCGACGTCGATGCCACGACGGGCGCGGTACTGAATATCAACCGATAAACATTGATTATGGGACATCCGGAGTTGCGTGCGCCCCGCGCGGGGCGCTCGCGGCGCGGGAAAGCGTCGTTACGGACGGCGCTGAACGTCCGCCGACGTCACGCGGGACGCCAGCAGGATCGGTCCGTACCGCAACACGAACAGGCCGAAGCTGCCGACCCACAGGACCGCCGATATCTCGATCAAACTCGCTGACGATCCGCCACCCCAGGCCGCGACCCGCGCGATGGCGGCGAGGATCACCAGCAGATAGATCAGGGCAGTGATCCGATCCGCCGTGAGGGCGCGTCCGGTGTGGCCGAGCGAAACGCGGGTCATGACGCCGAGCGTCATCGTGCCGATGGCGCCCGCGGTCAGTGCGTGGATCGCCGCGGCCCGAGGCACATGACCGGCCAGCATCGAAGCGCCCAGCAATGCCGCACCGATGATGACCCACAGGTATCCGGCGTGAAGAACGGCCAACAGCGGTTCAGCGCCGACCGCCGTGCCTCGCCAGCGCCCGAGCCGCCAACCATTGAGCGCGGCGGCGACAAGCAACAACCAGCCGAAAGGCCCGCTTTCGGGAAACAACGCCCATCCGACCATCCCGGCAAGGAGAGACACCAGCGCGAGACTATCGACGTGCCCGTGCGCGGGCGGAAGGCCGGACGCATTCTGCTTGATGAGCCAGTTGCGCGTGAAACTCGGGATGATCCGGCCGCCGACGACCGAGATCAGAACGATGATCGCGGCCAGTCCGAGACGCCATCCCAGACCCATGGGTACGGACGAGCCAGATAGCTCCAGATACATCAGAAGGTCGGCGACGCCGAGCACGGCGACAGGGATCGGCATGATCAGGTTGCGCCAGTTGCGGCCCGCAATGATCTCGCGAGCGACAACTCCGCAAAGCACGAACGGGAAGGCAAGGTCGATCACCGCCGCCAGCCCGAGCGGAAACCAAGCTGAGACGAGACAGGTCACGCGACCCGCAAGCCACAACATCACCAGCGCGGCGAGCGGCCGGCCGCTGATCGGCGGGCGACCGGTCCAGTTCGGAATCGCGGTGAGCAGAAAACCGGCAATCGCCGCCAGGACGAACCCGAACAGCATTTCATGGATATGCCATGTGAGCGGATCGAAGCGGCTGGGCAGGGTGAGACCCATTGTGAGCACGCCGATCCATCCGGCGAGCGCCACCGCCGACCAGACGCCGGCCATCAGGAAGAACGGTCTGAAGCCGATCGTCCAGATCTCCAGCGGCTCCGCTCTCGCATTCTCCACGTCCGACATGGCCATGCGCCATCCCTCACCGTTCCGCGCGACCCTATCAGCAAATACGGAGTGATTGCGCGCTCAGTGATGTGTATCCCTGATGCCTGCGCCTGAGGTTGCGCGGGCGCAACTTATCTTGCGCCGCCGCTTCGCCAGTTCGACAGGATCGCGAACAGTTCATCCCGCGAAAACGGTTTCGAAAGTCTGGGCCGGCCCGAATATTCCGCCGGGAAGACCTTGTCGCCGCTGTAGCCGGTCACGAAAACAAACGGAATTTTCAACGTGTCCAGCAGCCTGGCGATTGCAAAACTTTTCTCCTCCGAAAGAGCGACGTCAAGAAGCGCGAAATCTGGAGCGCGCTCTGCGATCATGGCCAGCGCCTGCGCCACATTCGAGGCGGTCCTGGCCGAGGCGACGCCAAACTCCGCCACCGTCTGCTCGATATCGATCGCGATAATGACGTCATCCTCAACGATCAGCACGTCACGAGGGACACCGGCTGGCGCCGAAGCCGGACCATCGGGGACAGAGGGATGCATGACTTCCATGGGCATCGTTCGCGGGCGGCAGCCTGGACACGATCCGGTTTCAAGCATGGAACCAACCACGGCGACGACGCTCTGTCTGTTCACTTCTGCACATAAAATATCAGGCGTATGCGCTATGGAACTCTGATAAGGGGACGCAGCAATGGCCATCCAGCAGGGCACGAACCGTCAGAGCCGACCGTACAACAACCTTCTGCGTCGGCTTAGCGACGCGGATTTCGCGCTGATCAGGTCCAGCCTTGAAGTCGCCCGCAATGAAGGCGACGACCTGCTTTACAATCCGGGGGACGATGTCGAAACCGTCCACTTTCCCTGCGGACCCAGCCTGGTGTCCTATCTCGTCCCCAACGAGGACGGCCGCGATGTTGAAACCATTCTGGTTGGACGGGAGGGGGCGGTCGGCGGCATCGTCAGCCATGGTCATCTGCCCGCCTATACGCGCATTACGGTCAAGGTCGGAGGGCCGTTCGTGCGGTTGCGGGTCGCGAAACTGGAATCCGCGAAAACAAAATCGCCTACGCTGCAGGATCTTTTCGCGCGTTATGCCGACTGCATGCTGGCGCAGGTGTTTCAATCCACAGCCTGCAACGCCATCCATTCGATCGAACAACGCACGGCCAAGTGGATCCTCTCGGCGATGGAGCGCACCGGCAGCGAACTCGTGCCACTGACCCACGAGCAGTTGTCGACCATGCTGGGTGTCGGACGCAGCTACGCCAGCCGCGTGATCCAGACCTTCAAGGCCGAAGGCGTTCTGGCGACCCGGCGAGGCGCCATCGTGGTATGCGACCGGGAAGCTTTGGGCCGCCGCGCCTGCCTCTGCAACGAGGCGGTGAGAGGCCATTTCGACGAGGTTCTGCGCGGCGTTTACCCGGCCGAAGCCACGCAGCTTGCAAAGTAGTTCCCGCCATTGCTGAAAATGAGTTCGCCAAACGGCAATCGACGCATTGTTTTTTGACGATTTCCGGCTATATAGCGTCGCAGCGAAAACGCCGGAGCCGCATTGTGGCTATTCGCACCTGAATTCGGCATTTCAGACAAGATAGTGACACTTCAGACAAGAAGTGACATCTCGGATCAAGAAGTGGCAATGACCTGGCCGGAAGCGACGAATCCCTGACCGCTTTTGCCGCGTGCATCGATCACGCCGCGCCCTTCTCGTAACCTTGAAAATTCCCGTTAATTCAAGACCGCCGCCCGAAACCCGGGCCATGCGCGTTTTTTCGATGAAGAAGAATCAACCCATGAACCTCCGTAACGTCGCGATCATCGCCCACGTCGACCATGGCAAGACCACCCTGGTGGATCGCCTGCTGCAGCAGTCCGGCACCTACCGTGACAATCAGCGCGTGGTCGAGCGCGCCATGGATTCCAACGACCTGGAACGCGAGCGCGGCATCACCATTCTCGCCAAGGCCGCCTCGGTGCAATGGAACGACATCCGCATCAACATCGTCGATACCCCCGGCCACGCGGATTTCGGCGGTGAAGTCGAGCGCATCCTCAACATGGTGGATGGCGCCCTGGTGCTGGTGGATGCCGCCGAAGGCCCCCTGCCGCAGACCAAGTTCGTGGTCTCAAAGGCGCTGAAGGTCGGACTGAAGCCGATCGTCGTCATCAACAAGGTGGATCGTCCGGACGCCCGTCCGACCGAGGTCATCAACGAGGTGTTCGACCTGTTCGCGGCGCTCGACGCCAGCGACGAACAGCTCGACTTTCCCATCCTCTACGGTTCGGCCAAGCAGGGCTGGATGGCGGATAGCCCGGAAGGCTCCCAGGATGCCGGAATGCATCCGCTGTTCGACCTGATCGTCCGGCATGTTCCGCCGCCCCAGGTGGAAGACGGACCGTTCCGCATGATCGGGACGATCATCGAGGCCAATCCTTATCTGGGCCGCGTCATCACCGGCCGCATCTCCTCGGGCATGATCAAGCCGAACCAGAGCGTCAAGGTTCTGGCGCGGGACGGAAAACTGATCGAGCAGGGCCGAATCTCCAAGATTCTCGCCTTCCGCGGCCTTGAGCGCGCGCCGCTGGAGGAGGCGACGGCCGGCGACATCGTCGCCATCGCAGGGCTGACCAAGGGGACGGTGGCCGACACCTTCTGCGATCCCGCTGTGGAAGAGCCGCTTCCGGCGCAGCCGATCGATCCGCCGACGGTCTCCATGACCTTCATGGTCAATAATTCGCCGCTGGCCGGCACCGAGGGCAGCAAGGTGACGAGCCGCATGATCCGGGACCGGTTGCTGCGCGAGGCAGAAGGCAATGTCGCGCTCCGCGTGACGGAGGCTACGGACAAGGATTCGATGGAGGTATCGGGCCGCGGCGAATTGCAGCTCGCGATCCTGATCGAGACCATGCGGCGCGAGGGATTCGAACTGTCGGTATCGCGGCCGCGCGTGGTGCTGAAAAAGGACGAGACGAGCGGCGAATGGCAGGAGCCGATCGAGGAGGTCATGATCGACGTCGACGAGGAGCACTCCGGCGTCGTCGTGCAGAAGATGAGCGAACGCAAGGCCGAGATGATGGAAATGAAGCCGTCGGGCGGCAACCGGCTGCGGCTGGTTTTCCACGCGCCGACGCGCGGCCTGATCGGCTATCAGGGCGAGCTTCTGACCGACACCCGCGGAACCGCGATCATGAACCGACTGTTCCACGGCTACGCGCCCTACAAGGGCGACATTCAAGGCCGGCGCAACGGGGTGCTGATCTCCAATGAACAGGGCGAAGCCGTGGCCTACGCGATGTTCAAGCTGGAAGATCGCGGCCCGATGATGATCGAGCCAGGCTGGAGGGTCTATCGCGGCATGATCGTCGGCGAACACACGCGCGACAACGACCTCGAAATCAACGTGCTGAAGGGCAAGCAGCTCACCAACATCCGCACCACGTCGAAGGACGAGGCGGTGCGGCTGACGCCGCCGATCAAGATGACGCTGGAAAAGGCGCTGGCCTATATCGAGGACGACGAACTGGTCGAAGTGACGCCGAAATCGATACGCCTGCGCAAGAAGCATCTCGATCCCAACGAGCGCAAACGCGCCGAGAAGACCAGGGAGATGGTGGCGTAAACATCAGGCGCCGATGTTTCGCTGCCTGCAAAGAGTCCGCGGCGATGGTCGCGGAGATGACATATCGATCGCATCCTTTCTCGCGATCTGCCTGCCGGTGAACTGAAATGAGCGAAGCATCCGCCAAGCCGCTGGATCACGTAAGAGCCTCGATCGTTGAGGCCCGCGCCTTGATCTTCGATGTCGACGGAACGCTCGCCGAAACGGAGGAGGCTCATCGCGAGGCCTTCAATGCCGCATTCGCCGAAGCTGGCCTTGATTGGCGCTGGGACCGCGCGCTCTACAAGGAATTGCTGCGAGTAACCGGCGGAAAGGAGCGCATCCGCGCATACGACGTTTCGCGAAATAGTGCGTCACCGCAGTTGTCGGATCCCGAGATCGCCGAACTGCATCAAGCCAAGACCAAGTTATACGCCGACCTGATTACCAATGGCGGCTGTTCGCTTCGGCCGGGCGTTCAGGCCGTGTTGGCCGCGGCGCGAAAGCGCGGGCAGCCTCTGGCGATCGCGACCACCACCTCGCGCGGCAACATCGATGCGCTGCTTACGGTTGCGTTGGGCAAGGACTGGACACAGTGGTTCGCGGCAATCGTCGCCGGGGACGAGGTGCGGAACAAGAAGCCTGCGCCGGACGTCTACCTCAAGGTTCTCTCCGAACTGAACCTGCCAGGATCGCAATGCCTCGCCATCGAGGATTCCGGCAACGGTCTCGCTTCGGCATCGGCGGCCGGCATTCCTGTCCTGATTTCACGCAGCGCTTACTTCAGCGACGATGACTTCTCCGGCGCGGCATTCACGATCGATGATTTCACGCTCATTTCAGACGAGCCTGCGAATAACTCGCGCGCGTGACCGGTAGAACATCTCCCATCGATCCGGTCTTGAGTAAAGAACGCCGCATCGCCAAAACGGCACCTCTCAAACGACGCTTCTTTCAATCATTTCATAATTTCAGCACGTCCGGCCGGAGCCGCCCTCGCCTGACGCCTCCATCTCTGGCGACGACATGACTTTGCGGGAGCGGCGCGTCGCTTGAGGCCATTCCGACGCCGAGCGTCCGCTCCAGACCTTTCGCCGTGTTGCCGCCGATGGCGAGGATGGCTTGAAGTCGAGAAGCTGACGCATTCGCGGCAGGCATACCTGCTTGGCGTCGAAATGCTCGATGACGAACTGCCGCGCAGCCTCCCTGATGGCGTAAAACCGGTCCGGCTCCTGAAGCGCTTCAACGACCCGCTCGGCCAGTTCATCGACAGCGAAAAACGGAACCAGAAGACCGTTGTCTCCGGAGCTGATGACTTCACGCACCGGCGGCGTGTCCGACCCTATCACCAGACAGCCGGCGCTCATCGCCTCCAGCGCGGACCAGGACAGCACGAAGGGATACGTCAGATAGACATGCGCTGATGACACCTGAAGTGCGGCAAGAAAGGTGTGGTAGGGAACGCCGCCCAAAAAGTGAACGCGTGACATGTCCAGCCGGTCGCGCACCTCCTGCAGGAAGATTGACTTCCAGGTGCTGCCCGACGGCGGCGGAATGCCATAAGACAATCCATCCCTGCCGATAATGACAATCTGCGCGTTGGGCCTCCGCCTCAATATTTCCGGGAGCGCGCGCATGAAGATGTGGTAGCCCCTGAGCGGTTCCAGATTGCGTACGACAAATGTCACAACTTCATCCGAACGGCTGACCTCGCGGCCATTCGGAAGCGTCAGGCGCGCCTGCGCGTCGGGCCGCACGCGCGATGTGTCAACTCCTTCATGAATGACCTCGATCTTGCTTTGATAGTGCCTTGGAAAAGTCGACCGCTGCCAGTTTGTCGGCGAAATTCCGACATCACAGTCAGCCAGAGCAAGCAACGTCGTCGCGTTCTTGAGCTGCAACCCGATATGGCCATCGAGGCCCGAGATCGGAAATTCCGGATCGAAGCCGATGTCGCGGCCTTCGGCACCGTAGAAGAACTCGCAATAGACCAGTTGTCGCGCCTTGGGAAACATGGTGCGCAGCGGCAGTGTTTCACCCCATCCAGGATGGGCGAGGATGACATCCGGCGCAAATCCTGATGTCGCCAGTGTTGAAAGACTATAGAGCACCTGCTCGGCGCGACGACATTCACTGTCGAAGCGTCGGGCGAACGGATGCGTCCCGGAAACGTCCGCGTCAGGCAGGGCATATTTAATCAACTTGACCGAACGCATTGGATGCGCGTGCGAGGCGCCGATCGCGGCGAGTTCAAAGCCTGGCTCATTCGCCAATGCGGCGGCGAGATGACGATACTGCGCCGGGAAATTATTATGAACGAATAAAATCTTCATCGGCGTGACGACCTCTGATTGATCGCGCTGAAAGCACGCGTGTCTTTATTTAGTAAAAGCTTTCCTCGCCGATACATTCAAAGACAATCTCGTCTAAATGTCCGCGCGTTGACAGGTTCCAAATGACTCGACGCCTATTCATTCAGCTTTCGCTTCCGTCTGACATCTTCCTGCCCTAAAAGTCGTCGAATAGTCGAGACCAGGTGGACATGAATTCCGAAGTCGCTGACTTACTCATAAGTATGGCTAGGGATGGTATGGCTAGGAATGGCTAGCGCGGGGCGTTCGCGATGAGGCTCAAATTTACACAGCATCCTTCCGATTATCTTCCGCAGATCCAGCACGCGGATTTGAGCGACATCGAGGATGCTCCGGATTCCGTCGACAGCATTGCGGATTCCATCACGCTGCTGAAAGATGAGAACGATCGATTGCGCAAGATGGCTGCCTCGCTGAGCGTTGAGGCCGAAGACATCCGACGATCTCTTTCGCCTGCGAAATCGACGATCTTGCTGGTCTGATCTCTTGCCGGAGCCATGTGTTGCTGAAGCCATGTTTTCCGACGCGATGTGTTACCGAAGCCATGTGTTTCGCCACGGCTGCCATGAGAGTTGGCCACATCGGTGCCCATGAGAGTATTTTGATGTCACCCGCCCGCTCGTGTTTCTTAAGTCGAGGCGGCGATAGCAGGACCGGCAACTTGAGTATGGATTGTGTCGGGTTTTTGACTCTCCGTCCGCTGGCTTACAGATAGCTGATTGTTCAAGGCAGGCGACGGCGCGTGATGAATTGGCACGACTGAGGGAGGCGGCTGGTGGATCTGTTTCAGGGGAGGATGAACGAGGCTGAGCAGCAGAAAGTGCTGAGTCTCGACCGCGGACTTTTCTTCATCAATTACAAGAGCGCCGAGGACTCAGTCTCGCCGCCGCGCGTGATCGTCGCGCCGGCGAACGGGCATGAGCGCCACATGGAGATCATCCTGCATCCGGATGCGGCCGAGCCGACATTGTACAAGCCCAACTCTGGACTGGTGGTGCGGGTCAACACGCCCGCGACTTTGCAGGTTCAGGTCCAGCCAACGAGACCTGGAGGATCGCGCTCAGCCATCGTTCGCGTCGAACAGATTCAGGCTAGCCGAATTCCCGCCGCGATGGATTCAGCCAACGGCATGGAGCCACATGCCGCAACCGAAGGCCTGAAGGTGCTCGGTCACGTTGCAGGCCGCGGCGACATTATCGTCGGTCCCAATGCGTGGATCGCCGGCCCGGACGCACCGTCTCGCGTGGAAGGCGTGGCGCTGGAATGGCCGGACAAGCCCTTGAGCGTCGATATCCGTTACGCGGTCCAGCTCGCCAACGGCCAGACCGGCAGCGGCCGTATGGTGCCGCTTGGCGCCTATGCCGGCACCCGCGGCCGAGCCCTGCCCCTTACCGGCGTGGTTCTCGAAATGAGCGGCACGGATGAGCTGCGATTCGTGGCCGAGGCAGGTTTTTTGAACGCACCAACCCTACGCGCAGTCGGCAGGCGCGTGGTTTTATCGGGCCCGACCAACCGCGAGCCGCTGGTCGGCATTCGCATCGGCATCGAGCGTAACGCGACTGCGGAGGTAGCTGCAACGCCTGCACCACCACCGTCGCGCAAGTCTTCCGGTGGCTCACCACGGGTGCGGGTCTTCCGTAGCCAGCAGCGTCAGATCGGCGCGGCGAGATAAAAGTCCGTGGCCGTTTTTCGGATTACCGCCTGAAGACAACGGCAGCTTTGAAGCCCGGCCAGCCGTCACGGGTCAGGACGCCACCAGATGGTTCTCGGCCCCCTCACTGACAATCAGGAACGCGCTGAACGTTCCTCCCATGTCATGCTTGAGCGCTTGGCGGCGCAAGCGCTGAACTCCAGGGATTATCTCGCGGCGTTCAAATACGCGGACCGGCATTGCCGGATCGATCCGTCATCGGCTGCCCATTGTTTCGTTCTGCGCGCGGAAGCGAACTGGAAGCTCGAACGCAAGGAAGCGGCCATGGCTGATCTGGCCCAGGCGCTTCTCGTCGACCCATCCGATCTTGCCGCCAATCGCAGAATGCTCGCCTGGTCCACCACCGGCGATCGACGGCGTAACGCGGCCGTCAACCTGATCGGTCGCGACAACAATCCTAACGTCCTGCGCCTTGCCATTGAGGAACTTAGGCGCGCGGGGCAGCGGCATTGGGCCGCCTATTCGGTGTTTGACAATCACGTGACGGGCTGGGTCGCATGGACACTGGCGAACTCCGTCGAAGTGAGCGTTGGCGTTGAGAACAGCGCGCTGATCAGCCGGCTCGAGCCCGATCCGTTTCACCCTTTGGCCAGCATCGACGTTCAGGCGGCAGCCTTCCTGGTTCGGCGACCAGCGGCGCGAGCGCCCCAGACGCTGACGCTAGCATGCGACGGCGAGGTCTTCCGGGTCCGGCGGCTGGCTCCCAACCTGTCGTCTCCACCTGATCAGTCAAACCGGTCGCACCGCTCAACCGCGCCGCAACCCGACACCTTGCCGCCCACTGTCATCGTTCCGGTATACCGGGACGTGCCGGCAACGCTGGACTGCTTTGACAGTCTCATCAGGGCGCGCGCGTCGAATGCTGCCGGCAAATGCTCCTTTCGCATCATGGCCATCAACGACGCCAGCCCTGAGCCGGAGTTGAGACGCCATCTCGGCGAGCTTGCGGCCCGTGGCGCAATCGATCTCCTCTCGAACGAGACCAATCTCGGATTCGTCGGCGCGATCAATCGTGCGCTGGAGAACGTGCCGGCGGGCGACATCGTGCTGCTCAACTCGGACACCATCGTGCCGCCAGGCTTTGTTGAAAGACTGGCGGAGGTGGCGCATTCGGCGCCGGATATCGGAACGGTCACTCCCCTGTCGAACAACGGCGACATGTTTTCGTTTCCAGTGCCGAACAGGCTCAATCCGATGCAGAGCTATGACGGTGTTCTCGAAATTGACGAGATCGCGCGCATCGCCAATGCCGGTGATGTCACCGACGTGCCGAGCGGCATCGGCTTCTGCCTCTATGTCACCCGCGACTGTCTTAAGGCCATTGGCGCGTTATCGGAGAACTTCGAACGAGGCTATCTTGAGGACGTCGATCTCTGCCTGCGCGCGCGCGACAAGGGTTTTCGCAACGTCTGCGCACCATCGGTCTATGTCGGACATCACGGCTCGAAATCGTTCCAGCACGAGAAGCGGCGTCTGGTGCTTCGCAATCTTGCCGTGCTGGACCAGCGGTTTCCCGACTACCGGCGGGAATGCCGCGCGTTCGAGATCGCGGATCCGCTGCGGCCGGCGCGCGCGCGACTCGACCGGGCGCTGACCTGGTCCCGCCAGCCTTCGGTGCTGATTCTCGGCCATCGGCGGCAGTTCGCCATCGCCGGGGAGCGGGCACGTCAGCTCCGACAGCGCGGCGAGCGTGCGATTCTCCTGTCGCGCGAGCGGGATGTCGTTCATGTCCGGGCCACGGACGGGAGCAGCCCACAAGCCGTTCAGTTGAAGCTGGACACTGAAACCGGCGCCGCTGAAGCGGCAGGCATCATCACACGGCTGCACCCTGATCGCGTTGAGATTTTCGAACCGAACCCGTTACCCCGGTTGATCGATCTGATCCGGCAACTTGGTCTTCCGGTCCATCCGTGGCTTACGGCAGGGACTTTGAGCGAAGCGATCACTTCGCTTCCCCACAAAACCCCGCTTTTTGCTCCCGGCAGGATCGCCCAGGCCTTTGCGAAGGCCCGCTGGCCCGAACGCAAAGTCGTCCTTCAGAATTGGCCGATCCGTCCGCTGACCCTGAAGCCGGTCCATGGCGCGCGGCGATCGCTCGCCATCGTACCGTCCGCACCATCGCCGGCATCCTTCCGCATGATACGACGTTTGGCGGATGGCTTGCGGGGGCGCGCGCCATCCCAGTCGGTCATTGTTGCCGGCGCGACCTGTGACGATGACCGTCTGATGTCCTGCGCG
>ENA-UOUJ01001074-UOUJ01001074.1-activated-sludge-metagenome-genome-assembly--contig:-NODE-1074-length-15345-cov-3.944604_pt1 | contig 15345 bp, 11 predicted proteins | sample MGYA00249839_ERZ747224 | MGnify/ENA primary metagenome ERZ747224 (study PRJEB28782, sample SAMN03220277) | activated sludge metagenome | biome: wastewater; feature: sewage sludge; material...
TAATTACTACAACAATCGTTACGTATCAGGCCCTGGAAGAAGAGATATTGAACGCCACACCGGACGGGTAAATGTATATCAGATAAATAATGTCAACAGACCGGGAAAAGCAACAATAAGAAGAAATGAAATCGCAATTTATCGTCCGCAAGTAAGCAGAACTGAGCGAAGAGATCAGAGAGTAGCGCCGAGGCAGGTAGTACGTGCAGAGCGTCCGATTGGAATACAGAATAATGGTGGGGATAATAACGCAGTGCGTCGTGACAGACAGCAAATAACCAATAGTCGTGAGCCGCAGCCTGTAAACAGAGAACGAGCAATAAACCGACCGAACCCTGTGGTAGAAAATCAGCGGGTGCAACAAGAGCGCGTATCTCCGAGAGAAAATGCGCGTCAGATACAACAAGTGGAAAGAGATCAAGTGCAGCGCGATCAAAGAATGCGTCAGCAGGAAATAGTACAAAGGCAAAACGAGCAGCGAGTGCAATTTGAACGCCAACGCGCAGAGCAGGAAAATGCACAACGCCAACAGGTCGAAAGAGCAAGACAAGAAAATGCACGTCGCGATGAAATGAGAAGCCGGCAACAAATGGCGGAGCAACGCGAACAACAAATAAACAGGCAACGCGAGCAACAAATGAATGTGCAACGCGAACAGCAAATGAACAGGCAGCGTGAGCAGCAACAAAGAATGCAAAACGAACGTTCGCAACAAAGAGAATGGCGCCGTCCTGAACCGCAAATACAGCAACGGCAAGAGCGTCCGCGAATAGAAAGGGCACAACCTAATCAGGAAAGAGCCAGCCCGTTTGACAGGAGAAGATAGTGTTTGGTTATGTGGTGAATAAAAAAAGATCCCCTATTTCGTGTAGGGGATCTTGCTTTATAAATATGCTACCTAAGATAGTGTTTGGTTATGTGGTGAATAAAAAAAGATCCCCTATTTCGTGTAGGGGATCTTGCTTTATAAATATGCTACCTCTTACATCACTCTTTTGATAGAGCAACCAATTGACTTTGTGCTGTTAGGATCTATTGGTTTTCCAGCAAGCATGTTATCTATCGCCATTTTTAAAAAAAGTTGCTTTGATTCTGAAGGGTTGGAAGGATTGTCTTCCATTGCACCTTTATACACAAGTTTTCCATTTCCATCAAACAAGAAAACTTCGGGTGTGCGAGTAGCGCCAAACGCATCTGCAAGTACCGATTGCTTATCTATAAGGTAAGGTACTTTATAACCTTGCTTTGTTGAGTAGGCTTTCATTGCATCCGGTGCATCATCTTCATCGCGGTAAGCTTCGTTTGAATTGACGATCACCATTCCGATTCCTTTAGATGCGGCATAAGCTATTACCTCGGTTGTGCGTTTCTGACTTTTGATCACATACGGACAAGTATTGCAGGAGAACATTACAACGAGTCCCTTCTTGGTTTTCGCTTGATCTAAGGAAACATTTTTTCCCTGAGGACTGGACATGGAAACGGCACTCATCGGAATTTCGGATCCAAGTTCCAGGCTTTGAATATTTTTCTGCGCATAAGCCGACAGACTGCACGCAACAATTGCCATTGCAATGATTGATCTTTTCATTTACGTTATAAATTATCGAATTAATATTGAATCGCCTTTCAGGATTTCATCTTTGCCAAAGCGGTTTGTAATGCTCAATACCCAGTAGTAAGTACCTATGTCCTGGGGTACGCCAGAGAACCGTCCATCCCAACCTTCATTGAATTTTGTAGTATAAAACACTTGCTGTCCGAAACGATTAAAAATGCGGAAAAATTTTATGTTTCGATAGCCCACACCCACGGGACGTAGCGTTTCATTTTTGCCATCTCCATTTGGAGAAAATGCGCTCGGAACAAAAACAGAAGATTGACCAACTACCCTGATGCTAATGCTATCATCACCTTCACAGCCTCGCGGACTTTGGATATAAACATTGTAAGCAAACGTTCCAGTATCAGGGTAAAAGCCTATGGGATTACCAACACGGGAATCGCTTAGAAATGTGGCCGGTGTCCAGGTATAAATTCCGCCACCTGTTGCATTAAAATTTATGGACTCCCCTTTTACAATAATCGTATCGTTTCCGGCAAAAGGCACAAAGCGTTCTATATCCACCAACCTTCGAACAGTATCAACACAACCCAGCGCATTTCGGGATACTAACATTACGTTATACTCCTGCCCTTCTTCATAAATATGCTGTGGGTGTCGTACATGGGAAGTATCACCATCGCCAAAATCCCAAAACCAACTATTTGCTGCAGCGGAAGTACCAAGGGTAGAATCGCGGAAAAAAATAGGCTCATCAGGACAAGGCAACCCACTGAAAGTAAAATCTCCTACGAATGTGGGAAACACTCTAACAAACCTCGTGATACTGTCGGGACATGTGGAGCCTCTATTCACTACCAGTTTTACCTCATAAATACCCGTATCGGGGTAAGTGAATGTTGGCTGAAATTCATTGGACGTATCGTTGTCTGTTCCGGGCACACCAAAATCCCAGAAATAGGCAAACCCACCCTCACTGAGATTTTCAAAGAAAACAGAAAAATCGCGGCATTGAACTATGTAAGTATTGAACTCTTCGGAGTATTGAGGAATATTGGCAACTACAGCCCTTGAACATGGCGTAACTACAAATTGAAACTCGCGGATTATGGTATCTATAATCACACTATTTCTCCATTCAAAACAATAAACAGACACTACAAATCTTCCTGCAACCGCCGGTGTTCCCGTTATTAAACCTGTTTGAGGATTGATTTTTAACGGAGGATTTCCACCAACCGGATTTTGAGCGCTGAAAAGAAAACCATAGCTAACCGGGCTGTAGGGCGGCGGAGTTGCTTCGGCAGAAATCTGATTTCCGGAGGTAGAAATTTTTGCATTGAAAGCAGGGCCAAAAGCGTAGGATAACGAATCCCCATCAGGATCGGTTGCTGAGTGATCGTAAAGGAAAGGATTGTTTACACAAATGATTTGAGGAGGAAAGTTTTTAAACTTAGCGCTGTTATTTCTTAATGGTAATGCAGGGAGAAAAACATAGTAGCTCGCACCGGTGGTGTTTGGGTTGATAATGTTCATTACTGCTTCATTTCGGCAACAGTTGTTGGTAGCGAGGTAATAGCCGGTATTATTATTGGGAACTATGACATCAAACTCGTAGATGTTGCGCAGCAAACATGTGTTTGGAGGATTATTGATACAGTTGTTGGAAAAGCCTGCCGGAATGATGCCGGATAACCCGCTCCTACGAATCTTAAAAGAATCTACTAACCTGCGGGGAAATGTATTGCTGTAAAGAAAAAAGATACCGATCTCTTCGCGTCGTATTGCTTCCGGGTCGCCGCCAATACAATCCATGTAAATACTGAAAGTAACGCGGTAACGTAATGTTGTTTGATCACCAGAACTATTGAGATTCACAAACTGAAACTCACCGCCCACAATATGAGTAGCACCTGAAGGAATTGCCCAGCTCACCATCAGAAAAAAAATCCATCCTATTATAAGTTTGCCCTTCATGGTGACCGAAATTAACGATTATAACAGTAGACACCGAATGTATTAAGGTCGTTTGCTAATCGCTCAGGTGCTTCTATCATACTCATGTGTCCGCAATTGTATAACGATACATAATTAACGCTGGCGAGTGTACTTTGTTGCAACGACGAACTTAAAGGCACTATATTATCTTCACTTCCTATTATCCACTGCACAGGAAAATCTGCGCTGCTCAAGATATTTGTCCTATCCCTACGATTTATCATTGCATTGTAAAACGCTATCATTGAGGTATCACTAAGTTTCATTCCACGCTCAATTTGTCTTTCTATTATCTCTGGATGCAGCTCTTTAAAATCTGCTGCGAATAAGTTCGGAATCATTCCTCTTACAAATGGCTCTTTGCCACCTTTTTTTATCAGGTCTATTGCCTTCCTTCTTGCGGCTTTCTTTTCTTCAGTATCTGCTGTTGCGGTGGAGTGAACAAGCGACAAACCCTTTACCTGCTTCCTATATTTTTCTGCAAACGAAAGCGCAATATATCCGCCCATCGAATGTCCTACAATTACCGCCTCTTCTATTTTTTCATGTTCAAGTATTCCGGCAATGCTATCGGCCAAAGCATCTATACTTATTTCCTGTTCCTCTAATTTACTCCCACCACTGCCAGGAATATCTGGAACAATAACTGAAAAACCTTTTGCTAAAACAGGGACAACTTGCTCCCACAATGTTCCATCTTCGGGGAAGCCATGAAGAAGAACTATCGCATTCCCTGACCTTTGCTTGCGATACTGAATATTTGAAAAACCCTGGAGGCTAATGTTACACGTTTCCATCAAACTTATTGGTTTTATTTTTCCTATAAATCATGCCATAAATAAAGAGCAGAGAAAGCAAAAAAGGTGACAACTCGAATATTGGAAGCTGCTGTATTTGCAACAGATGCAGCAACAGAGAAACGAATATCAGTAGGATGCCGATCAGGGAATATTTATCCTTATTTTTTTTGGATGAAAAGGCAATGATAACATTGGTAGGAAGCGCCCAAAGAAGATTAAAATTGTTTTGACATGCCTGATGATCTGTACCTAACCACATAACTATGATAAAGCAACCAATTAGCCCGGTAAGTAGCAAGACAAGAAAAGACATCACACTCCCAACCTTACTAAACTTTTTAAAACACAAACCACCAATTGTAAGCAATGCGATAAACAACATCAGAAAAAATGGCCCGTTAAGTCCCGCTTTGGGAGCCTCAAAGCCAGGTAAAATAGTTACCGGATCGCTCGAAACTTTTTGTCCTTTGTAAGATGATTTAAGAATTCCCTCTTGCAAATAATCAGGCAAAAACATGATTTCCGCATCCGTCATTATTTTATCAATCTTACTACCCAGCAAAATGTTGACACCGAAACGCTGCCAGTGAACCCGATAAAAATATTGGTTGATAATCTCTCTGAATGAAAGAGTACGTTCCTCCGGTAAAACATCTCCTACCTGAAATTGTTTTCCCAATGCTCTTGAAAACACATCGCGGATACGTGTTGCGCAATTGTCGTAGAAGAAATCGTATTTGTAGTAGCGGTTTTCTTCCAGTGCATTCCAGTCAAGATATTCATAAAGCGCTTGCTTAGCTGCGCCAGGTAAACGTAGTTCCTGCTCCGCCACACTTCTTCCTGCCTCAGAATATTCTAACAAAAACTGACGGTAAGGATAAGAGGATAGATAATAAAGCAACTTGCCGCGTGTAAATTTTATAAGAAATTCTTCATCGTAGCCATTAAAAGTTCCGTAATTATAAACGTTGTCCGTACCTTTTATGCTATCTGTAATGCGAATAGCCGTATGTCCAAAAGTTTCCCAGGGCTGTAGTCCCGCACCGCAGGTAATCAATGAAATTCTGAGGCGCGAAGTGTCGGGAGTAGAGGAAAAAGCAATAGAGTTAAAAAGAAAAACAGAAATGAGAAGCAACAGAAAAAATCGGATCATGGCGGAAAAATAAGAAAAGAAGCGTGCTTAACAGAAATATGCTACTACTTCAGAAATAAAGTAAATCGTTCCATACTTGTCATTCTTCCAAATGAAATATTTCCTAAACGAAAAAGAGGCTAATCCCGAAATTGGAGATAGCCTCTTGTGTGGTTAGATGGCGTTTACTACATCTAAAATTCTGAATCGTTTAAGTCCCGCAGGCACTTTCCATCGTACTTCTTCTGCCTTTCTAAACCCAATAAGGGCAGTGCCCATTGGCGTGAGGACGGAGATTTTCTGCTCTCTGATGTTGGCCTGCTCGGGCATTACGATGGTAAACTCATGCACCTTGTCGGTTTCAAGATCTAACACAGAGACCTTTGAATTGAGCCGGATAGCATGAGGAGGAAAGGCATCTTTCTTCACTACCACTGCACGGTTAAGTTCATAAGCGAGCGACATGTCGCTGTTCTTGTCAGGCATACGATCCATAAAAGGACGTAACAAATTGTAATCTTCTTCAGTTACAACTACCGGATTTCTTTCCATTGTTTTCATAATTACTTTTTTTTAGTTTAACATTGATGATTTGAACCAGTTATCAGTAAGTCGGTCGTCCACTTCTGCGAAGTATATTTCCTGAAAACTCCGTGTATGTATCGGGTCTATCTTTCTGAAAAACTTTGCTGCGTTAACGTCTTGCAACTTTTTAAAACCCGCAGCTTCCATTAGTTCTACAGTTGCTTTAATGGTATTTCGGTGGAAGTTCGCAACACGCACGCGCTTGTCCGTCACTTTTAAACCATTATATAATGAAGGGTTTTGTGTCGCTATGCCCACGGGACAATGACCGCTATCGCACTGCAAAGCCTGAATGCAACCAAGCGACATCATCATTCCCCTTGCACTGTAACAAGCATCTGCGCCCAATGCCATCACTTTCAGAATATCGAAAGCCGTAATGATCTTGCCCGATACGATAATCTTGATTTGCTTTTTAAGGTTGAACACCTGCAACGTCTGATTCACAAAAGCAAGTGCATCATGCAATGGCATACCCATGTGATCGGAAAATTCCAATGGCGCTGCACCCGTACCACCTTCCGAACCGTCTATGGAAATAAAGTCGGGAATAATACGCGTTACAGTAATAGCATTGCAGATGTCCACAAACTCTTGTCGGTCGCCAATACACATCTTGAAACCCACAGGCTTACCATCCGACAACTCCCGCAAAAAACCCAGAAACTGCACCATTTCTATAGCATTGGTAAAAGCGGTGTGGGCGCTGGGCGAGTGTACCATAGTATGCGGTTTTATATTTCTGATAGCAGCAATTTCCGGCGTGTTCTTTTCGGCAGGTAGCAGTCCGCCATGACCAGGCTTTGCACCTTGCGAAAGTTTCAGCTCTATCATTTTTACACTCGGATGCGCTGCGTTCACTTTGAAAAGTTCTGGGAAGAAATTTCCATCCAAATCCCGACAGCCAAAATATCCGGTTCCTATTTGCCAGATAAGATCGCCACCCTGTTTATGATAATCACTAATGCCACCTTCGCCGGTGTTGTGCGCAAAACCTGCAAGCGCTGCACCTTCATTCAAAGAACTAATAGCCGTTTTGCTCAACGCTCCATAACTCATAGCGCCAATGTTCAAAATGCTGGCATTGTAGGGTTGGCTACATTGTTTATTACCAATGGTTACGCGCAAATCCTTTTCTTCCACTTTTACGGGAAACACAGAATGTGCGAGCCACTCATGTCCGGTGCGATCCTGGTATTCGATAGCGCCAAACGGAACTGTCTGTTTTACGTTCTTCGCTCTTTGATAAACGATGGAACGCTGCCTGCGATTAAAAGGACGACCGTCGAGATCGCTCTCAAAAAAATACTGACGCAATTCGGGCCGTATTGATTCAAGCGCATAGCGGAAATAACCAATGACGGGGTAATTACTTAAAATAGTATGCTGTGTCTGCTTTATGTTATAAATCGCCAACCAGGCAAGCGACATCGTAACCAAAAGAGCAATAAGCCACAACAGACTCACTGTCATTGCTAACAACAAAACAATCAAGTTTAGGCTGAAGATGCTCCAAAGTATAATGCTTCTTGCCGAAATCTTTTGATTTCGAGACATGACCAATTAATGTTTAATACTGAAAAAAGGAATACCGGCGGTAACTCCCCGATCCTGTATTTATGCCTGTTAAATCTTAGTGGACCGGGGCTTCAGTATTAAAGTCTTTGAAGTTGGAGAAGTAGAATACTTTATAGCAGAAGCAATGAAAATGCTTGTCTTGAACAGGCGAAAGATGTCCATCACCTTTAATAGTAAAAGGTGTAAAGAAAAAAAAGTTATGGTTTTGGCTGTTCAAGATGGGCACAAGTTACAACTTTACATGCAACCTAAAAGTAAAAAACTAATGCTTGTTTTCCTTTGTTTGTTCTTCTTTCACCTCTGCTATTATAGTTGCTACGTTCATAGGTTTTTTCCTTCCTGAAAGTGCTTTTATTATTACCGGAGCTGTTGTAACAACAACAATAAGAAGAATGATTTTTTCAAGGTTTTGCTGTACCCACGGATTATCTCCTAATAAAAAACCCGCCGACACGATACTACCCACCCACGCAAATGAACCAACAATATTGTAGAACGAAAACTTCTTTTTATCCATTCCCACCACGCCGGCAATAATAGGAGCAAAGGTTCTCACAATAGGAAGAAAACGCGCGAGGACGATAGCGCCGCCACCTTTTTTCTCATAAAACTCCTTAGCTTGATAAAGATGTCTTTTCTTAAATATCCAACTGTCTTTGCGTTGAAACAACATGTCTCCCGATTTTCGTCCGAACCAATAGCCAATATAATTGCCCACAATTCCGGCAGCCGAAATAAGTAATACCCAATAAAGCAAATTCAAAACCGGAGTAGCCATTGGCGAAAGGGTGTTGGCGATAATCATACCCGTGATGAATAGTAAAGTATCTCCGGGTAGAAAAAATCCTACAAAAAGTCCGGTTTCTGCAAACACGATAAATGTTACAAGATACAGTCCTCCGTACTGCATAATCCAGTCAGGATTTGTTAGGTTTTGAACCATTTCAATCAGAACATTCATGGGCGTTAATGTTTTTTTAGGTTTTAAGATAATGGTTTACCAACCTCCTCCTGTTGAGCGATAAAGTGCTATGAGAGCGAGGTGTATATTTTTCTTTGTTTCGATGGCGTTTATTTGTGCTTCGATGGCATTGCCTTGTGCAGTTATCACCTCCAGATAAGTTGCGTATCCTACTTTATACAATTCCTTAGAAGTGCTTATCGCATTCGACAAAACACTTGCTTCTTGTCTATTCAGTTCGTAAATATTTTTCAGAAAACGCAGATCGCTTAAAGTGGTTTCTACTTCATTAAACGCATTGATAACAGAACGGAAATAGTCTTGATAAGCAATTTGTTTTTCTGCTTCAGTTCTTGAAATATTAGCTTTCATTTCGCTACGGTTCAGCAGTGGTCCTGTAAGACCTCCGATAATGCCATAAGCAATGGAAGCAGGGTTGAACAATGTAGCTGTGTTGAAGGAACTGTAGCCAGCAAAAGGCGAAATAGTAAGTGCGGGCAATAAGGCTGCTTTGGCGGCAGTAACATCGGCGTGGTTAGCTTCCAGTTCCAATTCCGCTTGCTTTACGTCTGGCCGATAATTCAAAATCTGCTGTGGCAAACCTGCAAGATGTACCTCTGGGAGTGTTCCGTCCATAAGATTTTTACTGCGCGCAACATGTTGCGGCAAACGCCCTGCGAGATAATTGATCTCGTTTTCTGTTTGAACAATTTGCTGCTTTATTTGCTCGTAAAGACTTTTTGTGCGTAACAGTTGCGCCTGAAATTGCTGCACACCAAGCTCTGTCGTTCTTCCTACTTCTTTCTGAATTTGAGCGATGCTTAGTGCGCTGTCTTGTAAACGAATGTTTTGTTCAATTACATCGAGTTCTGCATCCAGTGCTTGCAATTCATAATAACGACTGGCAATATCCGCAACAAGCGAAGTGATCACAAGACGACGACCTTGTTCGCTGGCGAGTATTCTGTGATACGCTGCTTTTTTTTGTTGCTTCAATTTCCCCCACAGATCTATTTCCCAGTTACTTCTTAAACCTAAAAAGTAGTAAGGCACATGGGGTTGACCAATTTTTTGATTTTCACTGATGTTGGGTGAAAGATTTGTATCAAAGTTTCCTACCCCTTCCATAGTGTAATCGCCATATTTCTGCACACCGCCCGATGCTTCTACACCTAATGTTGGCAACATGGCTCCCCTTCTGTATCGCCAGTAAGCACGAGCTACTTCTATACGATGCGCAGCAGCAAGTACATCAGGATTTTTTCTTACAGCACTATCAATAAGTGCAACAAGATTCTTGTCTTCAAAAAGAAGTTGCTTATTCAGTTCCTGTGATGTAGCGCTGCTGTCGTTGTTAGAAAACTGTGTGTGTACCGCTACAGGTTTATGTGGTGTAGAGCGCGTAACAACGCATCCTGTAGCCAATAGCGACAAGCCCAGCATCAATGCGCTAAATGTTTTCTTTTCCGTTCGATAGTTCATTTCCGAATTGTTCTCTTAATCAAAGTCGAAGAAATCGCCGAGAAAGGATTTCTTCTTTCTGTGCTTCCTATTATAATCGTCATGTTTTTTATAATCATCATCATAGCGCCGCTCATCCTGGTGATAGGTATTATCTCTTTCGGGTTGCAGTTTTGCAAGGGAGTATTTGTTTTCTGCGTATTCCAGAATTTTATCAAGCTCACCTTTGTCGAGCCACACACCCCGACAAGAAGGACAGTAATCTATCTCTACATTATTCCGCTGACTCATCAGCAGTGTTTCATTGCAATTAGGACATTTCATTGTTTCGATTTTTGGTTAGTTAATTCCTGTGGTCTGCATCAAGTAATAGTGCAGCTTCTTTCGCTAAACCATTTTGACCTAAGCTCTCGCCGGAATTTTTATTTTTTTTCTTCTTACCAATACTTGCAAAGAGTACATATAAACCCGGAACGATAATAATTCCGAACAGTGTACCTGTAAGCATTCCACCTGCTGCCGCAGTACCGATTGAACGATTGCCCATAGCGCCTGCACCCGATGCAATACACAACGGAATAAGTCCTGCGATAAAGGCGAAAGATGTCATCAAAATTGGACGCAACCGCGATACAGCTCCTTCCACAGCAGCTTCTAAAACCGTAGCGCCCTCTTTGTTTCTCTGAATAGCAAACTCAACGATCAGAATGGCATTTTTTCCAAGCAAACCAATCAGCATAACCAATGCCACCTGTGCATAAATATTGTTCTCCAAGCCTGCGAGTTGCAGGAAAAGGAAAGAGCCAAAAATTCCGGTTGGTAAAGAAAGAATTACAGGCAGCGGAAGTAGAAAACTTTCATACTGCGCAGCGAGCAATAAATACACAAACACCAGACAAATGATGAAGATGAAGATTGCCTGATTGCCTGAGAGAATCTGCTCGCGCGTCATACCCGACCACTCAATGCCGTAACCAAGTGGCAACTTTTCTTTAGCAATTTTTTCTACGGTTGCAATAGCATCACCACTACTAAATCCTGCATCCGCTTCACCATTAATCATTGCGGAGGTGTACATATTGTAGCGCGTCAACTGCTCTGGCCCATACACACGTTCCATACGAATGAAAGTGGAATACGGAACCATTTCTCCATGTACATTCTTCACATAAAGGTTCAGAACATCTTCAGGTTTTGCACGGTATTGCGGCGCAGCCTGTAGCATCACTTTATACATCTGACCGAAGCGAATAAAATTGGTAGTATAATAGCTACCCAATAACGTTTGCAAAGTGCTCAGTGCTTTATCTATCGTCACACCTTTTTTCGCTGCCATTTCCTGATCTACATGTATCAGGTATTGCGGGAAGTTGGGATCGAAACCGGTAAATACATTCGTTACCGCATCCGACTTTTCCAGTGCCTCAACAAAATCTTTTGTCACAACTGCTGTTTTCTGCAAATCGTCACTTCCTGTTTTATCCAGCAATCGCAATTCAAAACCACTGGCATTACCAAAGCCCGGAACCGTTGGCGGTGGGAAAAATTGAATGCTTGCATCGGTTACACGTTTCGTTCTTGTTTCGAGTTCTTTAATAGTTTCCGCTAAGGAACGATCGCGTTCATCCCAGGGTTTCAAATTAATCATGCCCATACCATAAGAAGCGCCCGCTACATCACTCATCAAACTAAAGCCTGCTAACGTGGAAATAGATTCTACTTCTTCAAGGTCTTTCGTGGCTTGCTGAATGGCATTGAGTACATCTTCGGTACGTTCCAGCGTAGCGCCCGGAGGGGTGGTTACATTCACGTAGATCATTCCCTGATCTTCTGTAGGAATAAATCCCGATGGAAGAATAGCGCTAAAACCCCAGGTTGCACCAATGAAAAACACAAGCAATGCAAAAGTGACAACGCGCCTGCCCGCAATTTTTCGCACAAGTCCTGCATACTTTCCTGCGAACTTTTCGTAACGAACATTGAATGATTTGAAAAACCGTGTGAGCCATGTTTCTTTCCGGGAATGAGTTGGATGGCGTAGCATCAAAGCGCACAATGCAGGCGTAAGCGTTACGGCATTCACACCGGAAATAACAATGGCAATGGCAAGCGTTAAAGAAAATTGCCGGTAAAAAATTCCAACAGGACCTTCCATAAATGCCACCGGAACAAACACAGCCGACATTACCAACGTTATAGCAATTAGTGCGCTGCTAATTTCTTTCATGGCACTGATGGTTGCCTGCATGGGCGGCATGTGTTCTTCCGTCATTTTTGTATGCACGGCCTCCACCACCACAATGGCATTATCTACCACAATACCAATAGCAAGTACAAGTGCAAATAATGTGAGGAGGTTAATGGAAAAGCCCATCACCTGCATAAAGAAAAGCGTCCCGATCAATGCAACAGGAACAGCAAGCGCAGGTATAAGTGTTGAACGAAAATCCTGAAGGAAGATGAACACCACAAGAAACACGAGCAGGAATGCTTCAACCAATGTTTTCAAAACTTCGGAAATAGAGGCATCGAGAAAACGCGACACATCGTAACTAACGCTGTAGGTCATGCCGGGCGGAAAGGATGTTTCTTTCAGTTCTGCCATACGGGTTTTGATGTTGTCAATAACTTCTTTCGCATTCGATCCCGGACGCTGCTTGATCATGATAGAGGCAGAAGGTTTTCCATCCGTCATCGAAGTCATATCGTAATCGAGCGAGCCAAATTCTACATCGGCAATATCTTTCAACCGCAATACCGAACCGTCAGGATTCGATCTGAGCACAATGTTCTCATATTCCTGTGGAGTTGTAAACTTCCCTGTGTAGCGAAGTACATACTGCAAAGGCTGCACTTTTTTATCAGAACTTTCTCCGGTTTTACCAGGTGCAGCTTCTATGTTTTGAGCGCGCACAGCTTCTATCACTTCTTCAGTGGCCATGTTGTAAGCATGAAGTCGGTCGGGCTTTAGCCACACACGCATGGAGTAATCGCGCGCACCCATGATCTCTACTAATCCAACACCTTCTATCCGCTTCAATTCTTTCAACACATTGATGTCGGCAAAGTTGTAGATGAACATTTCATCGAGCGTGGTATCTGCACTAAGTATGTTCAGATACATGAGCATACTGTTCACTTCTTTTTCGGTAGTAACACCCGCTTTAATCACCTCTTCCGGTAATTCATCCAGCACAGTGGTAACACGATTCTGAACATTCACAGCAGCCACATCTGGGTCAGTTCCTACGTTAAAATAGATCTGAATGATGGTCATCCCGTTGTTGCTCGTAACGGTGGACATGTAGGTCATGCCCGGCACACCATTGATTGCGCGCTCCAGTGGTGTGGCAACGGCTTTGGTACACACTTCTGCATTGGCATCGGTATAATTTGCGGTAACAATTACCGATGGCGGTACAATATCAGGAAACTGAGTGACCGGCAAATTGAACAACGCCAGCACGCCCAGTAAAACTATAATTAGTGAAATAACCAGCGACAATACCGGTCGCCGGATGAAAGTATCGAACATGGCTTCTCTTTAAAGCAATAAATTGATCAGTCGGTTGTAATCCGTCCTTAAATAATTGATGAAATCGTCAGAGTAAATTGTGATGATACACACTGTCTGTCTGAACCATTTTCGGAGCCACCACCATGCCCTCCTTTATGTTTTGAATTCCTTCGTACACTACCCGATCGCCTTCTTTCAAACCGGATTGTACAATGTAGAAATCGTTCACGCGTGTTTTAGGAACGAAGCTGCGCATAGTGACTTTGTTGTTTGCATCCACAACAAACACGTAATTCTTGTCCTGAATTTCGAACACAGCTTTTTGTGGCAACATCAGTGCATCTTCCAACTCGTTGGTAAGTTTCACCTTGCCTGTTGCACCATGTTTCAATAAGTTATGGGGATTGGGAAAGCGTGCGCGGAATGCAATAGATCCTGTGTTTTCATGAAATTCGCTTACCACGGTTTCCACCTTTCCTGTATACTCATATTCCTTACCATCTGAAAGTACCAGCTTCACTATGGTTGATTGTTCGCCCTCAGCACTTGCCTTTGCGCGCAGGTATTGGAGATATTCGTTTTCTGAAACATTGAAATAAGCAAAAACAGAACTGATGTCGGAAACACTCGTGATCAAAGTTCCTTCTTCGAGCAAGCTGCCGACTTTCAGCGGAATTCTATCAATAACACCGTCATAAGGGGCTCTTATTTCCGTGTAGGTGAGTCTTGTTTGCGCATGACGTAAGGCAGCACGGGCTTCTTCCACTTTTGCATTCATCGCACGGTGTTTTGCATTTGCCACCGCCAATTCAGTAGTAGAAACTATTTTTTTATCTACCAGAAGTTTCACTTTCTCCACTTCAAGTTCAGCGGTTTTGCTTTCAGCAATAATGCTGTTAAGACTAGCTTTCGCCTTCTCCAATTCAGCGCGGTACTCAGAGTCTGCGAGGGTAAAAAGCAATTGTCCTTTCCTCACCACCTTTCCTTCATCCACATGAATCCTTTCCAGAAAACCAGAAATACGACTGCGAATTTCTACGTTCTGAATAGCCTGAATATCCGATACATAGATCTTCTCAAGGTGAATGTCTTTTTCTACCACGTTCACTACAGGAATGTGAGATGATGTTTCTTCTTTCTTAGAAGTAGAGGTATTGCAGGCTGTAAATAAAATTAATCCTGCGAGCGAAATGCGCGTAAGTTTCATGCGGTGCATGGCTAAGTGGTTGTGATGAAAAAAAGATAAAGCGACCCGATACGTATACAGGTTACCGCAGTCAGAAGGGCGTTAGCCGGAAAAGGAATAAATAATACTCGGGTCTTAAATCTACCGAGCGGAGAGAAACACTATAACGCGTATAAACTGCCGTGAAACTGAATGGCTGATTAAAACTCTCTGTTGCAGGCTTTCCTAAACAATTTTTACTTTTTAGACGAAGCTTTGATACAGATGTCTTTCGGTAATCGGTAAGGTTAGTGTGGAAAGAACGCTCGGAGTTTTGAACGGTCTGTTGACTTAACTGAAGACTTTTAGCAATTGTAGAAGATGCCTTGACCTGTCCAGAACCAAAAAAGCACAAAGCTGCGACTACAAAAAACAAATTGCGTAGCAAGGATACACAGCGGTACAATGATTTTATCTGCAACATGTTTTTAGAAGCTGCAAAGCTATGGCAATTAGCAAACAACAATGTTAAAAGAAGTATAAACGTTAGGGCAACCACGCGAAAGAGAAAACACGGAAGGCGC
>ENA-UOUJ01001075-UOUJ01001075.1-activated-sludge-metagenome-genome-assembly--contig:-NODE-1075-length-15328-cov-5.345774_pt1 | contig 15328 bp, 19 predicted proteins | sample MGYA00249839_ERZ747224 | MGnify/ENA primary metagenome ERZ747224 (study PRJEB28782, sample SAMN03220277) | activated sludge metagenome | biome: wastewater; feature: sewage sludge; material...
CGCTTGATGCGGAACGGCGAATAGGGCTAACGCTGCTGCACCAGCAGCTACCGCGATCCGCAACCGGAAAGAAGAAATCGGCAATTCTACCGTTCTGATCCTCATCGGTATCTTGTCCTTATTCTGAGTATCTAGCTAGACCGCCACCGCGGGCCCCGAGTGAACAAAACGTGGTATCCAGCTGAAAGTTCCGCAGCCATCGCGAGGGCGCTTTCAAACGCCCACGCTCCCCTCTACGGCCTTGGTCGTGCCGCCTCGTGAACGATGACGCAAACCCGCTAGTGGAAGCATACCTGCGTTGAGCGCATGTATGGCTCGGTGACCGTAGGCTGAAACCGAGGCAGATTAATGCGCAAGTTTCTTATTGCTGTTGCCGCTCTGCTTCACCCTACCGGTAATCATTAAGCTGCCCTCGCCTTCGCAATCGCCTGCGTCAAGAAATCAATTCGCACCACTTCCTTGCACCTGCACTGCGGATCCTTGTCGTGTGGCGCGTGCATTGACGGTCCGTCCGGCGTCTGGAACGGTTCGTCCCAGCCGCGGCCGTCTTTGTTCATTCCAGGAATCAAACGGTGTGTCGGACGCACCCGTTCGTCGCCGGCCGTCTGCCAAAAACGCCGAATCAAAGACTTGTCCAGATGGCCTTTATCGATCGCCTGCTGATAAGCCTCGACTTGAGCGGCGCCGAGCGCACGCAATGTTTCCGTCCGGCTGATATTGTCCCCGCGCCACTTCAGCGCCTTGTTCGCATAGGCGGCGCGCATCTTGACCTGCATGTCGGCAGGCAGTCCCCTACCCTCGCGAATGGCCTTCAACACAGCAGCGTCGAACCGCTTGTCACGAAGACCGCGGTCGAGAAGCGAGCGCAATGCTACCGGATCGGTGCTGCCGAGATCGGCCCCGTAACTTGCCAGCCATCGCTCTTGCGTAGAATGCAAACCTATGACGCCGCCCGTTCGTGCCCGCGACGTCGCCGAAACGCGCCCGACAAGATCGAGGGCCACGGTGCGCGGGTTCTCACCAGAGGCGAGACCACGCTGAAGAAATCCCCGAACCATATTGCGCTGATCGTCGACAATTTCGGTTATCAGTTTCGACGACCGCTGACTGATCCAAGCTTCCGCCGACGGGTTTCGGACATTGAAGAGGACGCGGACTGAATGTCCCGCCGGTTGCAAGATCGGCGGAATGGTATTCGCCGCGGCAGCGCCGCCGCTATTGAAAGCCTGCTGATGAATGAGTGCGAATGGGCTGAAGTCGGCGGGATCGATATTGAGCGCGCGAAACGCCTCGTCGAAATCACCATTCTCCAGAAGGCGAGTGATTGCGGCAAGTGCGGCACGACCGACAATGGCACGTATCGCGGCAAGAAAGGCGTCGCGAAGTTTCGGTTCCCAGGCGCTGGAAAGCTTTTCGAGATCAAGTTCCATCCTTACTTCCGCACCTGCATCTCGTAAAAGACAACGACCCCCGCGGGCGAGAGCGGCTTGACGTTGATGATGGTGAACACGACGCCACCGACAACGACCTTGTCTGTCACATTTGGCTCGATGGTGAGACCTTGCGTGGACAGATAGACCATCTGATCTGTTTGAAGAATCAACGTCCCGTCGATGTCCTTCTTCGCGTAGTCGAGAACGACAAAGGTGCAGGCGTAATCAACTGGCGTCAGAACCGGATTGAATGGATCATCGTTTGATACCATGCGCCGCAACGCACCCGTCTGTCCGAAACGATCGATCAGACGTTCGGCTGTCGCGCAGGTGCGGGCGTAGTTGAAAGCGACGGTCACAGCACCATCGCAACGCTGTTAGCGCTGGAAGCCGCGGCAAAGTATGGGCGCAAGAAAGCCGACACGGCATCCGGTAGGGTGCGGACTGGCGCACGTCCATCGTATACCGTTTCGGTCACGATCGGTCCGACCTGCTCGCGCAAGCTTCGAACTCCAAAGGTCGCATTGTTCACGGTCAGATCGCTTCGAATGAACGCCAGCGCTAACTCACACTGCGCAAACACTACATCTTGCGGCACAACCGAACTATCGACACCAGCGATTCCACTCCGCGGCCATGCGAGCAACTGATCAGCATTAGCCCGCTCCCCGGAGAACTGCTGCTGATCGATGAACCGACGCGCCATGACCAGGGCTTTTTCCTTGGTCGTGCTGTCTGCGCTCGTCCAATCGTCCGCATAAAGACGCTCGTTAAAGTAGGTGTCCGCGTCGGATACTGAGACGTATGAATTCACGCCGACCGTAATCGTCATTGACCACCTGTGATCGGTAACGCACCGGTGGCCTGCAATCTACCGTCACGCCCCGAGCGTGTATTGTAACTGACACGCGTTCCGCCTGGGGGAATCCAAGTCGAGTCGTAGAGACCGTGCGCGTGACAGAAAACGTCCGGTCCAGCCTCGTCGGGACAAATAAAGCCAAACCCTTTAACGCTATCCCAGAATCGAATCGTTCCTGTAGCCATTTGAACCTCAGAAAAGCCGGTGCGGCCACGTACGTCCGGCAGCCGCACCGTTTGAGTTACACTGCGGGCGCGATATAGGCGCCGTAGGTGATGCTTTTGGTTCCGCCCGCAAGTGTTGCCGTGATACGGATCGTCGCAGCATCCGGATCGCGCTGCTCAACAGCCGCCCCCGAAAGCGGAATCTCGTAGACGCCCTTCCCGGTCACCGTCACACGACCGACCTCAACCGGGCTGTCGCTGAATGCCGACACGCTGTCGGTTTCCACCGTTAGAACGTAGGTATTCTCGGGCGAGCCACCGATCGTCACGTCGCTGACGTAGATGATCGCCTTAAAGTCACCAGCCATCCGGACCGGAAACGTAACTCCGGTCTCGGAAGCCGTAGCGGTCTCTGCGCCGTCGGCGACGTTGCGGAGTTCAAGCTGCTTATCAAACGGTCCATACATTGACGCCTCCCCTTAAGCGTTGTTGACGTGAGCGAGACGGGCAGCGGCCTTCGGGTGCTTGATCACCTCGCCGGCATACCACTCGATACGAGTGCGGTAAGCAGGTTTGGAATCAAGCTCGCCCAGGTCGCGAACGCTCATCGGCTCGGTCTGGATGCCGTGCAGCGCGTCGAGGCCGAAGCGGACGGCATAGATCGACGTGGTGTCGTCGTTACTGGAACCGTCATCCTCGTCGAAACCGAGGATGGGGTTGCCAGCAGCGTCGTCGGCGACGACACCGATCGGGATGCCCGCATAAGCCATGATCTGCCGGCCGAACGCATCGGAGACAACCTCGGTCGCCTGCCCTGCGGCACGGATCAGCTTGTTGACCTTCCGCCGCATGACCTTGTTCATGAGCAGAACGTCCGGCGTGCCCTGAATCGCGTCGATCAACTCGTCGAGCATGTCCAAGGTCAGCGTGGCGCCACCGGTGCCGGCGTTGATTTCCTGCGTGGTGCCGTTGAGGCGAACATTCAGGCCATCGAACTCGCGCGGCTCGTCCTCCGAGTTGCCATCGAAGAATGTCTTCAGCCAGGTCAGCGTGAGCGCCTTCGCTTTCATGGCATCGTGCGCAGCGCGAAGATTGTTCGAGCCGGCGCCCATTTTGACGAGCGCTACGTCGTAATCGCTGTCGCCACCGCAAATGGTCAGAGTCTCCGTCTGCGGATTGATGACGCCAGTCGATTCTGTATAGGACTCGTTGATACCGCGGAATGCGATACCGGGCAGCGAGCCTTCCCGATTGTACTTGAACGCATTGCCGGAAATATCCACGAACGGGAGCCGCTCAAGGACAGGGTTATTGGCCGCAAAGATTTCGATGATGCCCGTCTGCAACGGGTTGTTCATCAGCTTCGCGGCTTCGATCATCGTAAGCATGAATCAAAACCTCATTTGCCGTAGCCAGCCGCGATGCGTGCGTGTGCCGGCAGTGTGGACGTGTCTTGATCCCGTGGCGTCGTAGCCGGCTTGCCCTTATCGGTTTCCGGCACATCCGGCTTGGCGTTGAAGACACCGGTCTTCTTCGCTTCCCGGAACCACTTCAGCTTTGCACCCGGACCAAGTTCAGCCGGGATCAGCGCTTTCAGGTTGTCGGGAATCTCGGCAAGGACACTTTCGGCGAAGTCCGCGTATTCTGTTTCCAGTGTGCGGCGCTTTCCGATTTCCTCGTCGAGACGAGCCTTCGGGATCATGGGCGTATCCGGCTTGTCGCTGCTCGGTGCGGAGTCGGCCTTATCGGCGGCCGGGGCCGGAGAATCTGTCACTGTGGTTCAACCTCAAATGCGGAAGGTTCGTCCGCGGCGGGAATGGTCGTCATGGCGAGGTGCGCGGTTTCCAGTGCGCGCTCAGTCAAAATCTTCATTGCGTCTTCGCGGGTGCGCACGTCTGGATTGTCAGCCATCAGAGCGTCGACCGGTGACCAAAGACCAAGTTCAATCCGCTTCGCATATGCGTCCAAGCGGGTCTTTTCGTCTGCGCCTTCGTCAACCTCACCGAAATCAACACGCATCGTCGCGTTTTCGGGGATCGTCCCTGGTACGTGCGTATTGACGACGCGTTTGATGACTTCGAAAAGCTGCGCTTCGTACTTACGCCAAAGTTCGATATCGTCCTGACGCGCTTCCAGCAGATCGATGCTCTCGGCAAACTTTGCCGTGCCGCTCTCTGCCTTCGGATCGATTTCAAACAGGTTCGCAGCGAGATCGTTCGCAACCGCCGTCTGCTTGATAACGAATTCGATTGCCTTCAAAACCTGCTCGATGGGCGTGCCAGGAGCGGCGAATCCGAACGTACCGTTCTCAGGCAAAGCAATGGTTCGATCGGGACCGGCGCGCACCGCGTCACCAGCGGGCAGTCCGGCCGCCCATGCTTGACCATGGGATTGCAGTTCAATGGCACGCCACAGATTGGCAAGGGCGACATTTACCGCGCGCTGCGCTTCGACAAGGTCGTCGCCACCTGACAAGAAAAACTGATCGTCGGGCGCAAAGTCAAACAACGGCACGAACGGCAAAACGCCATAAGGATTCACGCCGTTCGGATTGCCGCGAGACGCAATCACATGACCGCGCGCGTCGAGCTTTTGCCAGGTCGCTGCGGTCCAGTCGCTATATGTAGTGTCCTGCGCCTTCAATCCCGGATGCGTGACGATCAAGCGGAAGGGATTCTCAGGATCGCTGTCCCACATTGCGTCCAGAATGTTGGGCGTGACGACGGCAAGCGTTGGCGCCGTACCGTTCCAGCCGACTTGGAGCGCGGTCGTCTTGCAAAGCTTGGTGAGGCGGTTCGCCTTTTTCAGGATGACATTCGCGCCGATCGCAGCATAGAGCGCGGCGCCATCTTCCTGCTTCATGCCTTCGAACGTCCGAAACGGCGCGGTCATGTAAACCGCGGCGCGCTTGTCGACGATCTTGCGAACCACGTTGAGAAAGAAGAGTCGAAAATCTTCCGGGGTCGACCAACGCGCCTTGATCAGGTTGTAAAGATCGTCGGTCTGCTTCGAGTGATAGAACTTGAGACGCAGTTCGGTGGAAGCTTTGCGTTCTCGCGAAGACTCTATCAGTGTAATTACGGGGGCCGTACCCCGCATAAATTCAAGTGCAGCCATCGAGAATAGGATATAACGAAAACAGTATATTTGTCAACGTTTTACGGTATGACTACCAATGTTTACTATCTTTGACTTGAAGAAGTCCTCTATTCCCATCGGGGCCACCCCTGCCCGCGTTCGATATACTTCGTAAAGCTTCGTCATGGTTTGGAACGAACGGCATTCCTCCGCACAATGCGGGATTAAATCGCCATCATTCATCAGGCAGAGTCGCGCGACCGTTCCAGGCGCGTCGCAACTGATTCCGGACATCTCATAAGGGTTCAACTCGATGTCGCGGAGCGCGTACATCGCCCAGGCAATGGCGTACAAGTGATCGTCGTGCGCACCCTTCGCGTGCTGAAAGCGCGGACGCGTGCCGCTGCTATTTCCAGTTGACACGATCTCGTATTCGAAGGTCTCCATCTCGGCGAAGACGCGCTCGAATTTCGGGTGAATATGCAATCGCCCCTCAGCCGCCGCGTTTGCCATAGTCGTGAAGGCGGCCACCTGCTCATTCGGTGTGGCGTGGATCAGTTCGGAATTGAGTCCCTGTTTCTGACACCACGCCTCAATGTCCTGCGACTCGTAGCGCTCGACGGCGATATTCTTGAGACCATGCTCCCGCTTGAAGGTCGCAATCTTGCGCTTGATCGCACCCTCCGTCGCCATCATCGGCGCGTGGGCGTCGAGAACATAGAAGTGCGGATCGTCGTCGTTCGCACCCGTGGTCTTGAGAAGGCAGGCCAGAACGGTCTTGTCTCCATGAAAGGAGAACGCCATCGCGCGGTCGAGGCCAGCGCCAACCACATAGGCTCGACCATCGGCGACCTTGGCGGCGTTCAGAGGATATGAATCCTTGCACCGCTCGATCGCGTCATTCGGGAAGACCTGGTTTGTCCCGGATCCCCAATTGTTGAGGTGCTGCATGGCGAATTCGGCCGGCAGCATTTGCTTGGAGCGCGAGCGCAACCGTTCCGGCTTGATCCACTTGGGACCACGGGCGATGGCGTCTTCCAGGTCTTTGTAGAAGATGTGTGAGAAGTAGATGGTCAGGTCATCGCCGGATTGCGCCAACTGATAGAGGCCGTAAAGGGGCGACGAGCGCGGGCCGACGGTCGAGTCCACCTGCACCAAGCCACCATCCGTATCGATCGTGGACGACGCGAGCACCTGGAAGACGCCATCCGCCTTTGCGGCATGAAGCTCGGATACCTGAGCGACGCTCAACTTCTTTCCATAAAGGGATGTCGGCGATGACGCGAAGCCCTGTGCGGTATTGCCAAGGGCTTCATAAGTGACGGTATCCGCGCCGACCTTGATGGCGCCCGAATTGATCAGCGCCTTCGTGTAGGGCGTCTGCTGCAATATGCCTTTGAACAACCGGAATGCGGTGTCGACCGTCTGCTTTTCGGAGTTGGCGACCACGGCAATGGCTTCAGTCTGCCGGGTCAGGAACCGCCACACGTTGACCAGGGCAGCGACCACCGTCTTGCCGTGGCGCCGCGGCCAGCACCAAATGATGGTGCTGTGCTGCGGGTTATCGAGGGCGCGGGCGATCTCGTCGCGAACCAGGTCGGACGGTAGCTCATAGGGTTGCCAGCCGCCCTTGTCGGACGGGATCATGGGCTTGGCATCGGCAAGGAAAGCGAAGAAGCCGGCCGAACCCGTCGCCCGCCACCGTTTCAATTGTGCGGCGTATGCGTCTTTCTTCGACTTACTCGCGGTCGTCATCTGTCACCTTATAATTATGAGTTGACTCGCGCACCGCCGCGGCGTGCGCATCAATAGTGGCGGCCGGCGATATGTCCTTCGCGCGCCGTTCCAGGCCAAGGGTCTTGAGGGTGCGTGTCAGCGCACCCGTGAGCGCGGTGTAGGACTGCACGTCAACGTCGCTGCCGGTGACAATCTGCTGGTCTAGCAATTCCGCCTGCACCGTCAGGGCGGCACAACGGCATATAAGCAGCCATTGCGCAGCCGACGGGTCATCTCCCATGTCGCGCGCCAGGTCGGTGCAAAGCGATTTGTAGCGTCGGGCTGGTATCGTGCGGCCATCAATTTCCTTTCCACCGATTACCAGGGTTGTAGGTAGCGGGATATTCTCAGCGCTCAATTCATCACTCCATAGGCGGCGTGCGCGCGGCACATGACGGTACACGGTTCTGCAAGCTGTTGATTTGTCGAATCGAATTTCGCGTAATCAGCCATAGAGGCTGTTACTCGCTGAAATGCGGGGTTGCGCGGGCGAGTTGAGGCGCGAGCCGGGCTATTTCCAGTGTGTGGTTGAAATCGGAGAGCGCTACTGCGCAGAGCGTTCTTGCACTTATGAGTTGACAGAGCGTGGCGACCCATGGGGCCATGCCCGGTAGGGTAGGGTAGAGTAGGAGTGAGTTCTAAGACTCTCCCGGGGACTCCATGTCCTTCCGTATCTCTACTAAATGACTCATTCCCGTAAACTCTTCCCAACATATCCTACCCTACCCTACCTCCTACCGGTGGCATCGGCATTGGAGAGGCAACGTCTTCGCGTTCCACCTGCATGCCCAAGTTCACGCCCCTGTGTAACGCAAACGGGGTCTTTGGCATCAGCCTCATTGCGCCCTTCAAATCGCCGCGGTGCCACACGTTGACGTTCTTTCCCTCGACCTTCTTTTGAATGTAGACGTCCCTCCCCTCCGCGTTCCTATGGGTATTGGTAAACCCAAGTTCCCGAACAAAACCGCCGTACTCGGCCGCCGTGATGGGACGACCCGCCGCTTCACGAACCACCTGCGATAGGTCGGCTGCTGTGACGAACACCGGCAACCCGCCGTCGGCCAACCATTCTTCCAGAACGACTTCATACTCAGGACGCTGAAGAGCCGCCCTCTGCCTTTCGGCCGTCGCGCTCCACAAGTCCTTCGGGATCGCAAACGACTCCCCACATACCTCTCGTGCCGCCGCCTCGCCGATCAGTTGCTCAACATTTGCCTGCAGCCAGTCGAGCTTTATCTCGCCCTGGACGTGGACAGGAAGAAAACGCCGATTGCCTGTCGGATCGCGCAACGGCTGCGGATTGTTGCTGGTCCCGATGAAAATGCAGCGACGGGGATGGTCGGCCGCGAACGCTTCGTATTTCTTGGTGTAGTTGTCCTGCCGAGTGGAGATGAACGCCTTAACGTCTTCCACGTCGGTCTTCTTCATTCCGGATAATTCTTGAAGCTCGACCACTAGCTTTCCTGAAAGTTGCGGAATCATGTCTTGCTGCCGACCGCCTAGCTTCAGCGTGTCGATGTGCCATCGCTCGTCCAGGGCGAGTATCTTGGTCAGGGTCGATTTACCGGTGCCTTGCTCAGGCGAAATGAAAATGGCGCATTCGTCATGCTTGCAGCCGGGGTGACGTGCGCGGCGCACCATCCCGCCTATAATGTTGGCGCCGACTACTCGATGATAGGAGTCTGCGGGAACACCGCATGCTTTCGATAACCACAAATCCATTCGCGGCACACCGTCCCATGATGTTTGCAATTGATCGATTTTGGCTAGGACGGGATCAAAACAATTATCGCGAGAGATGGAGGCAACGGTACGCCGAAAGAATTCCTTGGACGGTCTGAAAGGTACTCCCGCTTCCGCCGCTTCCGTCATTAGGTCATCGAGAAGTGCGTCAGAAACCGGTCTCCAGTCTGACCATTCGCTCGCATTGACCATCCGTCTAAATTCGCTTTGGCCGGTCCAATCGTTTCGGCGCAATTCTATCGAACGAGACCTGAGCAAGGACCGCACATTATCCGGATGGCCGTGGTCAGCGTTTCCCTTGCTGTCCATAATCCATCCTGCGATGCTTTCCGCATGGAGAGCGCGACGTACTTCATCTTCGAACTTCATAGCGGAAATCTTTACCGCCGCCGGAAGTGACTCGAATTCGTTTTTCATGTTGTGAATTTCCAAGCATTCGTAAATGAACTCGGAGAACGCGTTCATTTGCTCCATGCTGAAGGCGCGCGCTGGAGTTGATTTGTAAAGTTCGAACATTGAGCGAGTCTCATCCGACATGGAGACGAGAGGGCATAATGCCGGAAAGCGCACGATCGCCGCCTGTGCCGCTTCAAACAATCTTATGGCTTCGCCATACTCTATCGATCGCTTGATGCCCTTCGCGTTCATCTCGCGCCTACACCAACTCTCGATGCAGCAGTCCATCTTTTCAGAGAGTGTGGGATGTATCGTACAGCCGCTTGAATGAACATGTGCGAGAACATCTACAATCAGTCGGTCTCGCGGTGTTCTGTCGCGGTCAAAACTGTCCCATAGGTCGGACAGGCCAACATATTGCGAATTGTATCGGGGATCTTCGAGTTCAGTCAGATAGTGGCAGAAAAAATCGAATCCGAGTTGATCGGGGTCTAGACGTCGAAGATCCCAACCTACTCGATCTGCTACCATTCGCTTCGGGAGAGGAAGCCAACTTCCATCAAGATTGAAGTCAATTTCGTCCGCGGTGACCGCGACGGCAAGGCGTTCCTCAATGGGAACAGAAAGCCACTGCGATATATACGAAGAACGTGTCACTAAATCTTACCGCCCAGCGCCTCATACGCTCGCTTTGCTGCACTCGTGATCGTGTCGAGCAGTTGAAGATCGTGACAGTAAATCAAACGCGGGCTTGCCTCGATGTCGCCCCGCGGCATTGACGAAGCAAGCGCACCTGACTTTCGACGGATCAGCAGACAGTGCTTAAGATTGAATCCGCGAACATCTACATCGAACAGAGCGAGCGCGGTGTCGCCATTTTGCCAGGCTTTCGGCTTGGTGATGCGGTTGAGTCCGGTGATCGTCACGTCGAGATTAGTCATGTTTAGATTCTCCTGTTTGAGATTCCTGTTCTGCGATCCAGCGCAGCAAGGTCGATTTGCGAGCGCAAAGCATTGAGCCGAGACGAAACGTCGGGAGACGACTTGTCGCGGCAGCGTGGTAGACTTTCCTGCGCTGGCGGGGATCGCCGAAAATGAACTCTGCGATTTCTTCGGCGCCGCGAAGCAGGTCGTCGGCAAGAGCCGGGCAAGGCTCCGCCGTCGCGGGAAGCGCCCGCGTTTGAATTTCAGTAGTCATATTGAATGCTCCTATGCGATCAGTGCGCCGCGGCGCGCCCGAAAAAGTCGTCTGAGATCGACAACGAGCCACACGTCTCTGTCTTCAAGCGGGGCGAGTTCTTCGTGCAGCAACGCGGTCCACTCATTCTCATCAGCCAGCATGTGCAGATAGAATGATTTCTTGTCCCGGCATGCGAGTTCAAAATCCGCCGCACATTCAATGTGTCGAAGCGTATCGATGTCCCACTTCATTGGTGCCGACAACATTTCTGCTGCCTTTGCGATCGCAGCAGCAATATTCTGCTTCTTTAAATCGTCGCTTGAGTTCTCGGCAGCCCGGAAAGCCGCTTCTTTATCATCGTGGGATGCGGTCAGAGGATCATTCCCATGATGACGGGCATATACGCTGGGAGCCAAATATTTGACGGCACCAGGACTTGCTCGTTCGTCCAAATGAATGGGCTTCGCCGGCATCTCTAGCAGCGATTGATGAATGCCGCGCATTCGTTCGGCGCTGATTTCCAGCATGATATCTTCCAAGGTTTCAGGCAGTTCAACCTTTGGAAACGACGTTCGCTCTCTGACAAAACCGATGGGTCCAGTAAGTGCCTTCGGGCTGACGTTCGCATACATCGCCGCACCGCAGATGACAGCCATCCTAAGTTCGTGAAGCGAAAACTGCTTGCGCCCCTCGCCTACGTCTGGCGCGAGTACGCCTAGCTCCAAAAGATAGTCGAGTTGTCGCGGAGACATATTTGCCGCCGCAGCGGTGCGTGGTCGTGAAAAGGAATTCATTGCGTCCCTCATTTCGGTGTTGAATATCGCACAAAATTTGTGCTATGTCAACACCCGTGACCACGCTAAACAGGTCATGCGCATCATGGAGCATTATCAATGAAACGACGACCGACAAACTCCTTTAAAGCGGGCGGGATCGGCAATGCCATCTTCACCAGCATCGAAGCCTTTGCGGACAACCACGACTTCGCCCGGCGGGAGCACGCGGCCATTTTGGCGTTTCGACGCGACCTTGCAGGCGGCATGCCGCTCGAAGACGCAGAATCCTTCTTGCGGTTGGATTTGGCGGAACTCGGGGTCGACAACGAGGACTGGATAAAGGGCATCGTCGACAATCCCGACCGCGATCCCCCCACCGTCTACAGCACGGCGTCTGACTTCGAGGAGGACTGACCATGGCAACAATCAAAAAGCGCAAATGGCGGAGCGCCGACGGCAAAGAGCGGTCGGCGTGGCGCGTCAGCTTTTCGGACTCAAACGGGGTCCGGAAGCGCAAGCAATTCACGAAGAAAGAAGATGCAGACCGATTTCGGATTCGCGTCGAGGGTCAGATACAGGCGGGCACCTTCAGGATGGCCGCGGACAAGATTTCGGTCCGCGAACTGATCGATCTGTATCTACAGGATATGGACGCTCGGCTCGCACGGGGCGAAATCACGCGACGACACGTCGAGATGGTCCGCGGACGGGTCGAGAACTACCTATGCCCTGGATCCCGCCAGCCTCGAAAAAACAAGAGAGGATCCAAGCAGGCAAAGCCGTTTTCGAACGGAATTGGCGCTCTTAAGCTCACCCACCTGACCGAACCGCGGGTCAAGCAGTTTGGTAATGATCTCCGGGACGCCGGACTTTCCGTGCCTCTAACGCGCAAAGTCCTTGCCACATTGAGAGCCGCTTTGGCATTTGCCATTTCTGAGCATTTGATCGCCACGAATGCAGCTTCGCGCGTTAGGATCAAAGGAAAACGAGGCGAAGGTAGCAAGAAGATCGTCGCGCCATCCAAAGACGCAGTGCGGCGGTTGATCGAAGTCGCAGACCCCGATTTCAAGATCGAACTGATGTTCGCTGCGACGACCGGAGTCCGCGCCGGGGAACAGCACGCATTGCGCTGGAAACACGTCAGTCTCGACGAGGCCGAAGTCAAGATCGAAACCCGCGTCGACAGCCATGGCGACGAGGACGCGCCGAAGACGAGAACAAGCGTTCGCACGATCCCGCTCGGGAGCGAGATGGTGAAACAGTTGCGAGAATGGAGAGTGAAGTCGAAGTTCTCAAAGGACAGCGACTTAGTGTTTCCGGGGCGCAAGGGTCGTTTTAAGGCGCACTCGCACCTGTTGCAGGATCAATACTATCCATTGTTCGTCGCGCTTGCCGAGCAACACGAAGCAGACCCGGCGAACGTTCCTCCTGCCCCTGCCCGCTTCCGCTGGCACGATTTGAGACACTTCGCGATCTCGACGTGGATCGAGGCTGGTCTGCAGCCGAAGGTTGTTCAAGGTCTCGCCGGGCATAGCAGCCTGACCACGACAATGGACACATACGGCCATTGGTTCAAAAGCGACACCCACCGACACGCGATGGATGCGATTTCCAAGAACCTGTTTTCTTAAGCCGAAGGAGCAATCGAAATGGACCTTGAACTAGCCTTCGCAACTGCCGTCTTCAACGCATCCGAGCAAGCAAAGACTTTTAGGCTGCAAGGATGGCATCGCACGACGTCCGACGAGATCGATACGGCGATCGCAACCTTATCAACATGCTTGGAGGCACTCGGCTGTCCAGAAAGGGTCGATGCCATCATTCGGCGCCACGTTATCGAACATCGCGACGGGACGTATTCACCTCGCCACCGGCCGGGCAAGAACGTAGTGCGCTTTCCGTGGCGGCACCGTATCGGGAGGTACACACCTGTCAGTGCATAGACGCTCCTGAACACCCGTGAACAACCGACGAACATCCGACTGAAATCATGTACCATCCTTGGCACATGGAGCAATTGGTAACGGATGGAAACGATCCGTGAAATCTTTGGAAATGCCCGTCAAATAAGGGCTTTTTGAATCCCGCCACGGGAATTCATCGCGGTACACGAAAAAGCTAGAAAACCGCTCTAAGTGATTGAAAACGTTGGAGCGGGTGAAGGGAATCGAACCCTCGTATTCAGCTTGGAAGGCTGCTGCTCTACCATTGAGCTACACCCGCGACCACCGTTCACCTATCACGTCACGCCGGGCCCCTCAACCATCCCGCGCGCCGGAACGAGAATCCCGGAATGAACGACAGGCTCCAAGTACGCGGCCGTCCGTCCCCATGATCCCGTTTCCGAAAACTCAAGCGCCCGGGGCCAGCGAGACATCGAGGCGCAATGTGAACCGGCATCACCATCGCGCGTTGGCGTAGCGCGCACCGCGGTGATAGCGACGGCGTGCCTCATGCCGTCCCTTTCCACTCCAGCCGCCGAGTTGGAAATGGCCGCTGTCGGCGTTCGACCATTGCGCACCCGCAATCAACCCGCAGGAGTTCGCCAGCGCGATTTCATTGCGTGGCATACGCGGCCGCGTCACGTTACGTCCGTACTGGTTGATATCAAGCGCCAGCCCCGCCGGATGCAGCGAGCCATGCACACTTCCGTGCGCCCGCCAGCCGCCCATGAAACGGATCGGATAGCCCTGCCTGTCAAGAGCCGAAACCAAACATTGAAAAGCGCCAGTGGCGCGGTTGGCGACACGCGCCGTGGCGCCCGAGGTGGAACGGACCACACCTACGGCTCTTCCCGCACCTTCAGCCATGACTCGCGCAAGACCGCTGGGAATTCGCTTGTGCGAGTGGCGGACCCGGTGCCGAACGGCATAACGGCGGAAATGCCCATTGGCGTGCTGCGCCGAGCCGTGCAGCGCGCTCCAGGTGCCGTAACAGGGACGCATGGCATCACAGCCCTGAGCAACGTGCCACTTCTTTGAAAAAGATCTGGCCGACGACGGCGTGGCGACAATGCAAATCATCGCCGATGCAATAAGCAGTCGGATCATCATATCTCCCGGAATGCTGGAGTGAGGGAACGCGGGAACTAAGCCCTGCTCTGGAATGTCCGGCACGGAACCGCTGGTCATGGCGGTAACTAGGGCCTGTGGGTATGTCCTGTCCAGCTAGACGCGAACAGGCAAATGAACTAGGTTCGGCGGTTAATTTCAGATTACCTAGATCGGGCACCATAACCGCTGCCGGTCTCGCGATAAAAAATCCAGCTAAATCAACAATTAGGGTGCTGACCGGGGGCCACGCGCCGACCCGGCGCTTTACGCGAGCCGGGGAAGGAGATGCGGCTCACAAGATGCTTAAGCTCCCGCCAGCCGGATCGCGCTCGGTCTGTTTCAAAGCGGGAGCGCACGCCGGCGTGGAATGATCATGTTGAGGACGCCCCCCTTGCGCTTCAACTTCGCTAGCGGTTTCCCCTCCCCGCGCCTAAGTAAGGTGAGCATGCACGCGACCCGAGCTTCTTCCTGGGCTGATTGGGAATAACAAACCCTGAGCGAGGTGCATAAAGCCATCCACCGTCGTCGTTCGTGGTAGCTTCAGTGATCGCGCTTTCCGGTCCGGGAATCCAGAGTTGGCTTCGGGAAGAAGCGCGCTTGAAAACCGGTGCGATCAAAACGACGGAGGCGAACAATGAACGATTTTTGGGAATGGCGCAGTTCTTCGCGAGAATTCGAGGGCAGCCACGAGGGCACCGGCGGGGATAAGGTGCATGACCGCACCCGAGGAGGTAAAATCGGTCTGGTTGTCGGCGTGGCCCTGTTCGTCGTGCTGGCCGTGATATTCGCGATCTTCGAATATGCGCAGTGACGAGCGGACCGGACAGCGAACAAAGGCGCCGCGCTCAAGCCGTGAGACTTGAACTGAGGT